>Ga0206129_10001205_pt1 | contig 35556 bp, 25 predicted proteins | sample Helgoland_Spring_8_FD_148616 | JGI IMG/M metagenome (GOLD analysis project Ga0206129, IMG submission 148616) | Pelagic subsurface seawater microbial communities from Kabeltonne, Helgoland, North Sea - Helgoland_Spring_Bloom_20160502_2 | ecosystem: Environmental > Aquatic > Marine > Epipelagic ...
TTTAAATTAAGGAGAAGAGATTGCTCATAAGGAAATACGTGTTTGCAATTTCAAGAATTAGGATGCTAATTTTAAAATTAGAAATAGTTTAACACTTATATTTGCATAAAATCACAAAAGTTGGCAATTATCCTTAACATAGAGACCGCAACAAAAAACTGTTCTGTAAGTATTGCAAACAACGGAGTTATAAAGGCTATTAAAGAACTGAACAATGGCAACTATTCTCACGCAGAGGTATTGCATTCTTTTATTGTAGCGGTTTTAAAAGAAGCATCCATAAATTTGAATCAAATTGATGCTGTAGCCGTTAGCAAAGGTCCAGGATCCTATACAGGTCTAAGAATAGGTGTTTCTGCAGCGAAAGGGCTTTCTTTTTCTTTACACAAGCCTTTAATTTCCGTAGATACATTAACATCTCTTTCGCATTCAATTTCTATTAATGAGGGGTTGATTGTACCAATGTTAGACGCGAGAAGAATGGAAGTTTATTCAGCAATTTTTAATCATAATAATGAACAAATTAGAGAGATCAAAGCAGAAATTATAGATACTACATCTTTTGTCGATTATCTACAAACGAATACAATGTATTTTTTAGGTGATGGAGCTCAGAAATGTAAAGAAGTCATTAGTCATAAAAATGCTGTTTTTGTGGACGATAAATTTCCTTCTGCAAGAGAAATAGCCAAATTATCTTTTCATAAATTCAAAATAAACGACTTCGAAGATGTTGCCTATTTTGAACCTTTTTATCTAAAAGATTTTGTGGTTGTTCCCGAAAAGAAAAAGAAACCTACTTTTTAAAACCAATCTTACAACAATTCGAAAAATCCATTTCTTACTCAAGGTTGTTTTGTGCTCCAATGTTAATTTAATGTTACCAAATTGTTTCTTAATTGTTGCTTAGTACTGATTAATAGTTTATATTTGTGTATATAACAACAATTAAAAAAATGAAAAACTTAATAACGATCATACTTCTTTTTACGGTTTCTTTTCTTCACAGTCAAGACAAAGAACCAACTTTTAAGGCAGAGGGAAATCTCGTGAAAGCTACTTATTATTTTGAAGATGGATCTGTAAGCACTCAAGGATATTTTTTGGATAAAGAATTAACTGGAGAATGGACCCGTTTTGATCGCAAAGGAAATAAAACTCAAATCGCTTATTACGATCAAGGGGAAAAAGTTGGAAAGTGGTTTGTATGGGGTAAAAATTCCTTGAAAGAAATCAATTATTCTAATAATACAGTTGTTAATGTGAATTTATGGAAACATGAATCAAAATTAACCGCTAGCAAATAAAAAATAGATAATTACAGTTATTTATAGCTCCAAAAAACTCCAAAAAACTCCAAAGAACCTATTTCTTTGGAGTTTTTTTTTGATACCAATTGAATACTATTGTACTCTTTAGCGTGTCTAAAAAGATTTTTATAGCTTATGAGAGTCATGTCAAATTAATAATCAAAGACGGGGTTAGGCATGTAAATTTCGGATTGGGATAAGATCTATACCTACAATAAACATCACAAAAAAACGTCTAGAGAACCACTCTAGACGTTTATCATTTTATATTAAGAATCTTTTTACTCTACAATTAAAGTAAAAGGAATACTATACTTTACTCCTACGGGTTTGCTTCTTTGTTTTCCTGGTTTCATTCTAGGCAACTGTTTCATTACTTTAATAACTTCACTCTTTATTTTTGGGTGTGGTGCTTTTGCATTCACATTCACAATATTTCCGGTTTTATCAATTTTAAAACCAATGAATACTCTTTTTCTTCCCGCAGATAAGCCTAATTCATTCGGTAAGTCCGTATCAAAATTTCTCGAGAAATGCTTTTGTATTTTTTTATTAAAACAGTCTCTCAACTGCTCATTATTTCCATTACAACCTGGAAATACAGGAACCTCTTCAATGATCATAAAACTCACGTCTTCGATCATTTCCTCATCCTCTGGAACCTCAACAATTTCTACAGCTTCTGTTTCATCTGTTTCAGTAGATTCAATGATGGTTTCTTCTACTTCTTTTTCGTCTTCTACGATTTCAATTTTTTCTGGTGCTGGAGGTGGCGGTGTTTTTGGTTTTACGAGCTCTATTCTTTCAGTAATTACCGTTTCTTCTTCCATCTCAGCAGTCATATTTGCAGAGCCTAAATCTCCAATATTTCTGTCATAAGTTTTCTTTTCTATGGCAGCATACGTAATAAACAAGGCTAAAAATAGACCTATCTGCATAAAAATTTTACTATAATTTTCTAAGTTTGATTTGGGGTTTTTCTTTATTTCCATAGTTAGGGGGGTGTTAAAAAATATAATTAAATTATTGGTATTAGGGGTAACATCATTTTTTGAAACTTAATTGTACAAAATTATTGCTGAGACATTTTTAATCGTGTTTGAAAAACAGTCTTATAGTGACCCTTCTATAATTTGTTATTCTTTAATAATAATTACAATAAACATGCCATAAATAATAAAAGTAATTCTTTAACTTCCTTTATTAATGACTTTTATGGAAAGTAAATAACCAACAAATTGATAAAATAAGTATAACAAACAGACAGTATAACTTATGAATGTTTTTACAAAACTTAAATGACCAATATCAATTGTTATGAGAATTTTGCTAAGAATAATATTCGCTTTGAATAGGTTTTGGATATTCTTCTAGGTCTAATAATTTTTGACAAGTGAACTATCTTAGAAGGCTATTTTAACTATGTGGCATGGTTGTAAAGGACAAAAAAAACGTCTAGAGAGGATCTCTAGACGTTTTATATTTTTTTGAAAATGATATTATTCTACAATTAAAGTAAAGGGAATACTATATTTTACTCCTACGGGTTTACCTCTTTGTTTTCCTGGTTTCATTCTAGGTAATTGTTTCATTACCTTGACTACTTCACTCTTTATTTTTGGGTGGGGTGCTCTTGCCTGAACATTCACAATGTTTCCGGTTTTATCAATTTTAAAACCAATGAAGACCCTTTTTCTTCCCGCAGACAAGCCTAGTTCATTTGGTAAGTCAGCATCAAACTTTCTTGAGAAATGCTTTTGTACTTTTTTACTAAAACATTTTTTCAATTCTGCTTTATTACCCTTACAACCTGGAAATACTGGAACATCTTCAATGATCATAAAACTTACATCTTCGATCACTTCTTCAACCTCTTCAACCTCAACAATTTCTACAGCTTCTGTTTCATCTGTTTCAGTAGATTCTATGATGGTTTCTTCTACTTCTTTTTCATCTTCTACGATTTCAATTTTTTCTGGTGCTGGAGGTGGCGGTGTTTTTGGTTTTACAGGTTCTATTCTTTCAGTAATTACCGTTTCTTCTTCCATATCAGCAGTCATATTTGCAGAGCCTAAATCTCCAATATTTCTGTCATAAGTTTTCTTTTCTATGGCAGCATACGTAATAAATAAGGCTAAAACGAGACCTATCTGCATAAAAAGTTTACTGTAATTCTCTAGGTTTGATTTGGGATTCTTCTTTATTTCCATTCTAATGGTTTTTTAATCGTTCGCTAATTTAATTAAATTATTCGTTTTTATACAAGTCTTCGTTAGAATTAACATCAATTTCTTTTTGAAGTTATACTGTATACAATTATTGCTAAGATAATTCCAATTGTATTTGAAAGAACATCTTTATAGTCTCCAGTTCTGTAACTAGTTATAGTTTCTTGTAATATCTCAATAAGTATGCCGTAAATAACACAAGCAATTCCTATGACGTATTTTAGCAATGACTTTTTATGGAATGTAAATAACCAACAAGTTGTTAAAATGAAGTAGGCAAGTACGTGATATAACTTGTCAAAATTTGTAAAATCTCCCCCCATTTTAGGTGCTTTTACCAAACTTGAATATGCAATACCAGTTGTTATGATTACTGTGATAATAAAAATATTATCCTTGAATAAGTTTTTGATACGCTTCTGCATCTAGTAAATCTTTAATTTGAGAGGTGTCTGAGATATTCATTTTAATCATCCAACCTTTGCCATAAGGATCTGTGTTAACAAATTCTGGATCTTCTTCTAATTCAGAATTAAATTCTATGACTTCTCCCGTTAAAGGCATAAATAAATCTGAAACTGTTTTGACAGCTTCAACAGATCCAAAAACCTCCCCTTCCTCAACTGTATCCTCTAATGTGTCTACATCTACATATACGATATCACCTAATTCTCCTTGAGCAAAATCAGTAATCCCTATAGTTGCAATGTCATTTTCAATTTTAATCCACTCGTGGTCTTTTGTGTATTTTAAGTCTGACGGTATATTCATATTTTTTATATTTTTAATTTCCTCCTAAGTTATAAACAATATTAAATCCACCATTAATAGCCTGTCTCGGGAATGTAGTAGATATGGCATATTTAGATGCTTGATGATTATAGTAAAACGATGCGGTTAAACTACTACTCAATTTGTAATCGGCTGTAAATTTAATTGAAAAAAGTTTTTGACCACCACTAATTTGCTTATTATCTTCTTCTAAAGATCTAATTTGTGTTAAGTTATCTCTTAATGAAACATCTGCACGTAGGTTTATATCTCCTTTTAGAGTTTGTTTTTTTCCTGTGAAACGGGTACTGAACTTGACACTTTTAAACACATAGCCCATTCCTAGTATGTATTCAGTTCCTTTAATATCTGTTAAAGTACTGTTGTTAAAGTTCATGGTTAGCGTTCTGTCTTTTTTTACTTCTCCTCTTAAAGAGAAAGAGTTTTTCATTTTCATATCCAATTTAATTAGAGGTGAAAATTCATCGACTAAAGTAACTGCTGATGCTAATAGTTCTGGCTCATAATTGTTTGCAATATTTGTTGCTCCAAAAGGATTGTCTCTGTCGTATTGTAAGTTGTTTGTAAAACTAGAAACCGTGTAAGAAGATCTATAACCATGTGAAATAATAAAATTACTAAAGTTTTTCTTAAAGAATTTTAAGTTCATAAAACCACTATAACGCAATGACCAATTGGGAATAGGAATATCACTGAACAAACGGGTATTTACTTTATCTGGACTCTTACCGGCATATGCAGCCTGAAAAGCAGGTAATAAAACTTGTTGACTATTTTTTCCAAAACCACTTGAAGAAACACCATTTTCTGAGGCTAATCTATTGGAAATAATACTTCTGTAACTTATTAATTTCTCAAATAAAGCGTCACCATCTGAAAATGCTGTAGAAAACATCGAGTAACTGGTGCTAAAGTTTCCTGTTTCAAAGAAAGGGTTTTCTTCAAATTGGTCTTTACCATCAATAAGATCTAACTGTTGAGAAAGATTCCTTGTTTGAATTTTATTCCCTCTAATATCAATATTTAAATCTTTAATTGGCTTTAAAGTAAATGTATAATCTAATTTATTATAATGTGTTTTGCTAAAGGTTTTGTTGTAGTAATTATCCTCTTGATTTCTTGTTACAAACCAACCATTTTCCAGCGCTTTATTTCTAATATCTACTTGACTTCCAAAGGCAAAAGAAGTAGGAGCTCCTCCTAAAAAACCAATATTTTCTGTATAACCCGGGAGCATCTGACCATTATTTTCTGAATAACTAATTTTTCCCTGTTTTACAGAAGTTAGAACACTAAAAGCTGTCTTTAAGATTTTTTTTCCAATAGGAAGCTTTTTATTTTGAGCTACTTTTCTTGGAGACTGAGACAACCCAGACTTTTTTGTTTTTTTAGAATTTTTACGCTGACTTTTTGTTAAAAGAAATCTTTCAAAACGTAGACTTTTATAAAAACGTTCCAAGCTAATGGTTGTGTTCAAATTGTGTGTATTGGCATTTTGAATAACATTTCCTATGATGTTTTCAGAAGGAACTTCCACGCCATTTTGATTAATCGTGTTTTGGGGAGCTGCTTGCCAATCGAAATCAGCTGTATAAGCATAATCAGCTTTTATAAAATTTAAAAAGGGTATTTTGTCAATAGGCAACTTATAGTTTGTATTTAGCTTTTGATGATAATGTGTTGCTCTTCCAGTATTAAAAAAATCATCAAAGACCTGAATTTCATCATCGTTATTAAACGTATCATAGATATAACTATTTGTTGCATTAAAGTTTAATTGCAATGATTTAGTCAAATCAAATCCAATTGCATAATCCCAATCAAATAAAAATCTACGTTGTTTTAAGGCGGGTTGAGGGGTTAAATCTTTGACTAAATTTCGAGACTGTTGTTCGTTATAATTTCTTTTGATACTTGAATTGATTGCAAAAGATTTTGGAATAGGATTGAAATTAATGTCTTTAATTAATTTCCAGTATTTGCTTTTTAAGATCGAATCACTTTTGAAAAATTCGATGGGCTTAGAAATAAAATTGAAATTATAAGAGGCTGCAGCTCTAACACTTTCATTAATGCGTTTTTTAATATTATAATTTCTTTGAAATTCTTTGTTGTGAGCGTAAGAAACAGCTAAGTTCTCTACATCGTAAAATTTAGGTTTTTTTGTCGAATTAGGATTCCTGTTTTTTCTAACATTTGTAAAACTAATACTCGTTCTTTTTGTGTAGTCTCTAGAAAATTTGCTGTTGTCATTTACACTTAAGGCATCTGCTAGTTTTACGTCTTGATATTGTGGATCGTATTTTGGATCTATATACTTTTCTCCAATATTGTAGCTCATTGGTAATTGAATCCCCCATTTTTTAGGAGTTAAAATCTTTCCTAAATTTAAACTGGTAGCAACGTCATATTCTTTTGTTTCGTTTAAACTACGTTGGTTCACCCTTTCTTCTACATTTCCAAAACCAATGGTAGACATACTCCCAGATAACGATACATTGGCAACATCCGCAAAATTCGCATCTGCATTCACAATGGCCGCCCAACCCCCTTTATTATCGAAACCTGCAGAACGTAATTCATTGAACCAGACTTCTCCACTAATAGGCGATGATGTATTGTTTTTCATCCCTAATACAATCGTATTTAATTGTGCCAAAGTAGGATTTCCTTTTACAGAAAGTGTGTACATGATTTCAGGATCTTGCGCTGTAGAGGTATATAAATCCGTAATTGAAAAATCCAATTGATCTCGCTCTAGTTTTATAGCACCAAAAGTTTCTAAAAAAGCATCTAGATTATTTACTTCGGGCCATATATCTATTGGAGATGTCCCGTTTGATGAAACCTTTAAAGGCAATTCTATTTGATAATAATTATCATTTAAATCGGTCCCTAGTCTTATGATTGCAGAAAAATCATCATCATTTATGGCAAGTGCTCTTTCATTTTTTTGAAGATGCATAAACATTTTTAATTTTTTAAAACGTCGTAAATCGATGCTGATGTTTTTATAAATTGCTCTGGCTTTGTTTGCGGGGAGTTCGTTTACTTTTAAAGTTACAGATTGTTCATTTTGTAATTGAACTGTTGTACTTCCTTGTAATCGCTCTCTTTCTATTCCAGGAGGCTGAATATAACTTCCTTCGTTTTGTTCTATACTGACAACACCTACTTCAAAATCTTTTAATTCGTCGTCATTTAAATCTACTTGATTTATCGATTCGTCTAAAGTTTTGGTGTAGCGTCTCCAATCTCCACGAACCAAATCTAACTCACCAAAACGTAACACGACAGGCATTTTAAAATTGGTTAAAAACATTCTTACAAAACGGATGCTATTAAAGTCTGAAATACCATTTATGGGAGTTCCTCCTCTTATAGGAATTCTAAATTGATACCATTTTGTTTTTTGAGTTGATCCATTCTCTAAAGTAACATCTGTTGTTTTTTCGTCAACAATAAAGTTGTTTCCAACAGTCAAGTCATTTTGATTCATAGAAACCTTATACTCGTAGTAGCTTTCTACGGTATTCATAGTTTGATCTTTGTTGATGTCTTCTACATCTGGATAGGTTGTTGAGGAGGTAGGATAGGGTTCTTTAGATTGGTTTATAGTGGGTGAATTCCCTTCTGTATTGTTGTAATTTTTATATCGGGTAATAATTGAAGCATTAATTGCATCCAACTCACTCCCTCTAAAAAATTGAAAGTTATCTGAAGCGGGATCATTGGGATTTAATTTTTCAAAGTTTGGAATTGTAGCGCTATATTTTGAAAATTCTTCAGTATCAGACAATCCGTCAAAACCAACATCTTGCTTAGATCGAGCTTCCTCCTGTTGATTAAAAGTGTAAATAATTGATGGACTTGTTGGAACTTTCCCCCAAGTTGTTGGGTCTGTATTTAAAGGACCACCAGTTTCTGGCAATCCATTCTCATACATCTTTCGACTATCTTTTAAAATGTCTTCAGAAACATTTCCTAAATGGATATAAATATCACCAATCTGATTTGAAAGGTCTAAGGGATCAATTCCTTGAGGCAAGCCTTCTTCGGTTGTAAGAGAATAATTTTCATAGGGATCCATTACCCAAAACTGAAGATACTCAACGTTTGCTTGGTCGAAATTATTTGTAGTTAGGGGCCTCATAATTCCTCCCCAATTTTGTTGTGGATTTTTAAAAGTTCCATCGTTTTCAACGTCGTTATTATTGGTGTTGAAATTGTAAGAACCTCTTTCTGCAGGGAAATAGGCCAAGTCTAAAGTTCTAATTAAAGAATTTTGTGTAATATCTAACTGTACATTTGGAAATAATTCACTGTAATTAATTTGTCTTGTTTCTGCTCTAGAAAGTTCGTCCGCAGTAATACTTGCGGGAGTATTTCCTAAACCATAAAAAATCTGATCAATATTATACCAAGCAAGTTTTCCTCTTTTATAATTGTAAGATAAATCGTCTTGTTCTCCATTAAAACCTGGAAAATATTTAGGGGTACTTGCTTCATACCAATCTAAAGGAGATAATATACTAATAGGAATTTGAGATGCTTCAAAATCATCTATATAGGTAGTTGCAGCACCTGTAACATCTATTCCGCTGGGAGTTCCAGGAAGAATGTATGCCATATCTGCTCTTACAGATAAATTTGATGGAACGTCTGTATCTATAAAAGGGAGTTTGTTTGCTAATTTTGTAAAGAAAGGAACTTCGGTAGCGTAATTTATGTTTGTCCCAAACATGGTATTATTTATTGGGTCAGAGCCAAAGTTTACCTTGGGGGTAATAGGTCTTTCATTTACGTTTAAAATCGTAGCACCAACAATAAATTTATCTGAAAATTTATGTTCGACATCGACCCCCATAAAAGTTTTACGTTGCTGATTAAATACCGCATTATTTTCTGTAGAAATGTTTATTGGGTTTCCTGAAGATTGTAATCCTGGATCAATAATTTGTACCCGACCTAGTTGATAATCTACGACATAATCTACTCCTTCAACCAACTGCCTTCCTCCAGAACTTACAGTAACAGAACCTCTTGGCACATTGAATGCACCAATCGGAATTCCTCCAGAATTTTCTGATTTAAAATATCCTTTTAAGAAATATTTGTCTTTATTTTGAAAATTATTTTGAATATTAATTTTTGTATTTAAATATAATTCTTTGAATATAAAGGCACCATCTAAGGTTTCATCTAAACCAATATCATTTGTATTTTGTTGTACCAAATCATTTCCAAAAGGCTCTGGCTCTGGAAAAAAGATAAATCCATTTTGAGAATTAACGGTAATCCCTTCTACATAATCAAAGAATCCGTCAGGAGACTTAAATTGACTTTGATCCAATTGATCTAATTTTAGAATTTGTAGTAATGGCAAATTAGAGATTCCGTCGGTTTTAGCATTTTGTAAAACGTTGGATGGGATTCCTGTTTGATCATCCCTGTATTGAATCTCGAAACGAAAACCATCCTGTGTCAATGGAAAAGCACCAAGGGCATAAACATTTTTCATCATCAAGCGCCATGTAGGAAAAGCTTCTTCTCCACCAAGACCATCTTCTCTTTTTGTTTTTAAAATTTCACTACGTAATAATTTTACAGCCAAAGCGTTAGGAGATTGAATCCCATCGTTTGAAAATTCTCCAACTTTAAAAGAATTTTTAGTACTTCCAGTCACACCACCCGCAACAGTATATTCATAAGCAACGGCTAAAACTTCTCCATCATTTAACCTTCTATTTAAAGAGATAAAACCTAATTGAGCGTTTATTTTGTATTCATTTTGGGTTAATTTTCTAGCATTTTCTAATACAGAATAATCTAAGCCCTCTTCCATATTATATTCTTGCAAGGTGCTATTTACAGAGGAGATACTTCTAATTCCACTAGTTGAAGTTAATAATGCAGCTAGATTATTAGATTCATTTGTAGGAATATTTCCACCACTTGTAGAGGGAGGATTTGTCGGTTGAACTGCTCCTGTTTGATTAACAAAGACCTCATTTTTAGACTCACCAATATCTGCTAAAGCAACAATACTTCTAAAGTCATCCGTACTTGCGTTTCTATTTGTAACCCAAACTTCTATTCTCGTAATATTAGTTTGACTGTTAATTAGAGGGTAGTTTTTTAGAGAATTTGCATAATTATCTATAAAGTATTGTGACAAGAAAAAGTGACGATCATTATCATAATCGGTTGCTTTTAATTGAAAAGGCTCTACAGAGGCACCTCCTTCAGCAACAACGGTTTTGCTTTCTGAATTTTGTTGAGAAAAAACCGCTGTTACGTTTGTATTCCCAAATTTCAACTGTGTTTTTACACCAAATAAACTTTGAGCCCCATTAATTAGAGCATTTTTAATAGGCATGGAAATATTTCCTGCTTCCAGTCCTTGTAAAATTCCATCTTCGTTATATTCAATATCAGAGAGCGAGGGTGGGACAAACGCCACTTTAACTAAATTCTGAAAATCGAAGGTAGACTGTGTGTCATAATTTGCAGTAAATTCAAGCCGTTCTCCAACTTTAGCTCTGATGCTAGCATTAATTTGTTGGTCAAAGTCAAAAGTGAAACTACTTCTGTTTTCTTCTGATAATTGGGGGTTTTCTGTGTTTTGATAGATAAATCCTAATTTTAAATTTAGATTTCCTGTGGGTGTAAATTTGATCGTATTTCCACCAAAAATTGATTTAAAAAATTCTGAATTTACATAATAGGTTGGCAATAAATCTTTTTGAGCTGCTGAAGCCCCTTTTTTCTTTGGGTTTGTGGCGCTTACTTTGTCTTTAAAGTATTGGGTCATATCCCTTTTTAGACGATATTGAGCATACTCTTTTGGAGAAAGAAAAACAGGTGTTTTTGTGTAGTAATTCCCAATTTTTTCTACAATTACATATTTGTTTAAATCTTTATCAAATATAATTTCTTTATTTGCTAGATAGTCTAGAAACAGCCCTCCTGTTTGATTTTTTTTAAAATTATATTTTAAAATGATACTGTCTTTATTTACAATTACAGAATCTTTTTTCTTTTTTTGAGCATAGGTCGAAGTGTTTGCTAGGAAAGCAACAATAAAAAGAATAAATATATTGTTTAAAAATTTTATCAAATTATTATAAATTCTTTAATGCTAGTTTTATCAAATTTTCAACTGAAGCTTCCGGGTTCTCTTTTAAGATCATAGAAATAACTTTTTCCGATTGTTTTTTATTAAAACCTAAAACATCTAAAGCAGATAACGCTTGATCTTTATTGGTATTGTTTAGAAGTGTAGAAACTTCATCGATCTCAAAAGTCTTTAAAATTTTATCTTTTAGGTCTACAATGACTCTTTGTGCTGTTTTTGCGCCAATCCCTTTTACAGATTGAATAAGCGGAACATTTTCTGATGCAATTGCATGTTGTATCTCCTCTGCAGTCATGGAAGATAACATTGTTCTCGCAATGCTTGGACCCACACCAGAAACAGAGATTAATAATTTAAAAACAGCTCTTTCTGTTTTTGTGATGAACCCAAAAAGAGTATGGGCATCCTCCCTTATCGATAAATGAGTATATAAAAGAACAGCTTCCTCTTCTGGTAAATTAGAAAAAGTGTTAAGAGAAATATGAAGTAAATATCCAACACCGTTACATTCTACAACTATTTCTGTGGGATGTTTCTCTACGAGTCTTCCTCTAATTTGTGTAATCATATGCCTAATTTTTGTCTGTAAAGAAACAATTTTATTTCTTATTTCTTTTTTCTTTTTCTTGTGCATCTACAGCAGCCAAAGCAGCCATATTTACGATCTCATCTACACTAGCCCCCAATTGTAAAATATGAGCAGGTTTACTTAATCCCAGAATAACAGGACCTATCGATTCTGCTTCATGCAATTCTTTTAATAATTTATAGGTGATGTTTGCAGATTCTAAATTTGGGAATATCAATACATTTACTTTTTTACCATTTAGTTTTGAAAATGGAAATTCTTTTGCTAGCATTTCTCGATTAAGGGCAAAATCTGCTTGAAGCTCTCCATCTACTGATAGCTCAGGAAGATAGCGGTGTAAGTAGGAAACTGCTTCACTAATTTTTTTAGAAGTTTCAGAACTTGAAGAACCAAAATTAGAAAAAGAGACCATCGCTATATTTGGTTTTAGACCAAACATCTTTACAAAATTAGCCGCCATTTGTGAAATTTTAACCAAATCTTTAGCTGTAGGATTGATGTTAATAGTGGTGTCTGCTAAAAATAAAGGTCCTTGCTTGGTAAGCATTAGATTTGTGGCTGCAATTTTAGTAATTCCTTTGTCTCTTTTAATAAGTTCTAATATTGGTTTTACAACCGTAGGGTAAGGTCTCGAGTATCCAGTAACTAAAGCATCTGCTTCGCCTACATTGACCATCATTGCAGCAAAATAATTACGCTCTCGCATTAATTTCTTTGCTTCAGAGAGCGTTCGTCCTTTGCGCTGTCTACTTTTCCAGTAGGTCTCTCCAAAGCGTTCTCTTCGCTCAGTTTCCTCATCGGTTTTTGGGTCTATAATAGGAATTTTTGCCGAGAATCCAATTTCTTCCATCAATCCTAAAATAACTTCCTTACGGCCTAATAAAATTGGTTTCCCAAGTTTTTCTTCATGGACTCTTTGAGCAGCTTTTAAGACATCTAAATGATCTGCTTCAGCAAAAACGATGCGTTTTCTTTTACTTTTAGCTCTGTTGTGTAAAAGTCTAATTTCTTTACTTCCAGATCCAGATCTTTCCATGAGTTGCTCTCTGTATCTATCCCAATCTTCAATAGGTTCCATTGCTACGCCAGAATCCATTGCTGCTTTCGCAATTGCTGGAGGAATTTCATAGATTAATCTTGGGTCAAAAGGTTTTGGAATGATATATTCTCTTCCATAGGTTAAACTCACTTCGTCATAAACAATGTTTACTTGTTCTGGAACAGATTTTTTTGCCAGATCAGCCAAAGCATGAACGGCTGCCATTTTCATTTCTTCATTAATTTTTGTCGCCCTAACATCTAAAGCACCTCTAAAAATAAATGGGAACCCAAGGACATTATTTACCTGGTTAGGATGATCAGATCTTCCTGTTGCCATGATAATATCGTTTCTTGTTGCAACAGCAATATCATATTCTATTTCAGGCTCAGGGTTCGCCATTGCAAAAACAATAGGATTCTCTGTCATAGATAAAAGCATTTCTGGCGAAACAATATTCCCTTTAGACAGCCCTATAAAAACATCTGCATTTTGCATTGCTTCATCTAAAGTTTCTAAATCTCTATCTGTTGCAAATTCTGCTTTTTGTGAGGTAAGATTTTCTCTATCTTTTCTAATAACACCTTTACTGTCGCACATTACAACATTTTCTCTTTTTACACCTAACTTTAAATATAAACGTGTACAAGAAATTGCTGCAGCTCCAGCACCATTAACTACAATTTTTACTTTACGAATATCTTTCTCTGTAATATCAATAGCGTTTTTTAATGCAGCTGCAGAAATAATTGCAGTTCCGTGTTGGTCATCGTGCATGACAGGAATATTCAATTCTTCCTTCAGGCGTCTTTCAATTTCAAAGGCTTCAGGAGCTTTAATATCCTCTAAGTTTATTCCACCAAAAGTAGGCGCAATTGCTTTTACAGTTTGGATAAAAGACTCTACATCTGTTGCGTCAACTTCGATATCAAAAACATCAATATCTGCAAAAATTTTAAAGAGCAACCCTTTTCCTTCCATCACAGGTTTTGAGGCTTCTGGGCCAATATCTCCCAAACCTAAAACTGCAGTTCCATTTGAAATTACAGCGACTAAATTTCCTTTAGCTGTATATTTGTATACATTATTTTTGTCTTTTGCAATTTCTAAGCAGGGCTCTGCGACCCCCGGAGAATACGCAAGGGCCAAATCGTGCTGAGTGGCATATTTTTTTGTAGGAATGACTTCAATTTTTCCTGGTTTTGGTTTCGCGTGGTACAACAAAGCTTCATGTCGTTTTCTAGAATTGCTCATAAATTGATAATTGCTATTTTACAGTAAACAAATATAGGCTTTTCAAAGAAAGAGCAAATAGATTTTTGATGCTTTTAAAAACTTAAAAGTAGTATTTAAATATTTTTTTTAGTTCCGCTCACTATTTTTAAATGAGATTTGTTTTAGGAATGATTTGTAGAGAAACTCTTTATAAGGAGGGTTTAGTTGTAATAAAAACGTTACATTTAGGTTATATAAGAAAAAATCGCTGTGAAAAAACTATTTCTTCTTTTTGTACTTCTGTTTATACCCATGTCAATTTTAGCTCAAGTAAAAGGTAAAGTAACTGATACAAAAAAAAATCCGTTATCATTTGTAAGTGTTTATTTAGAAAAAACCCTAACAGGGACTACGACCAATGACAATGGAGGATATGTTTTAAAGATTCAAAAAAAAGGAAAACACACAATTATTTTTCAGACTTTAGGGTATCAAACGTTAAAAAAAGAAGTAAACATCACCTCTTTCCCTTTTGAACTAAATGTTGAATTAGAGGAAGAAAATATACAATTAGAGGAAGTTGTAATTTCCACGAAAGACAACCCTGCAAATGCTATTATTAGAAATGTAATTGCCAATAAAGATAAAATTACAGATAAGTTTTCAAAGTATACTGCAAATTTTTACTCTCGTGGGTTGTATAAAATAAAAGAGGCTCCAGAAAAATGGTTAGGTCGATCTCTAGGTGATTTTGGTGGTGGATTGGACTCTACTAGAAGTGGGATTGTGTATCTTTCTGAAACTATTTCTGAAATCACATATCAAAAAAGCCCTACAAAATTTAAAGAAAAAATTACCGCTTCTAAAGTATCAGGAAAAGATAACGGCCCGAGTTTTAACAGAGCAGAAGATGCGAATATCAACTTCTATGAAAATAGTGTTGAGCTTGGAAATGATTTAATTTCTCCACTTTCTTCAAACGCATTTAGCTATTATCGTTTTAAACTCATCGGAACTTTTTATGTCAAAAACGGAAAACTAATCAATAAAATAAAACTACTTCCAAAACGGAAAAATGATCCTGTTTTTAGCGGTAGTATTTACATTGTTGAAGACGATTGGGCTATCTATGGCGCAGATGTTACTGTTACTGGTGCGCAAGTAAACTTTCCAGCAATAGATCTTTTGTCTTTAAAACAAGGTTATAATTATTCAGAAGAAAATGATTCTTGGGTGTTAATCAGCCAAACTATTGAATTTCAAATTAATTTTCTTATGTGGAAGTTTGATGGTAAATTTTCATCCGCTTATTCAAACTATAATTTCACGCCAAAGATTAATATAGGCACATTTTCAAATGAAGTTTTAGCTTTTGCAAAAGAAGCCACTAAAAAAGACGACGTTTACTGGAGGGAAATTCGTCCAGTTCCACTAACAGCAGATGAAGTCAAAGATTATTCAATTAAAGACAGTATTAAACTGGTTCGAAAGTCAAAAAAATATTTAGATTCTATAAATAAAAAGCAAAATAAATTAAATCTGCTTTCGCCAATTACAGGTTATACATTTAGAAATTCTTTTGAAAAATGGTCTTTATATTTTAACGGATTACTAGGTAATTCTGGTTTTAATACCGTACAAGGTTTAAACACTACTTTAGGTTTTAACTATTTTAAAAGATTGAATGATAAGGGAAAATGGTGGAATTCGGGTGTGAAAGCTAACTATAGTTTTTCAGACAAACGCTTAAGACCCACCTTTTTTTTTACTAAAAAGTGGAATAATATTTCTAGACCTCAAATAGGTGTATCTGGAGGAGTTACGACTGCACAATTTAACGGTAGAGAACCAATTTCTGGTTTAGACAATACAATTAGATCGTTATATTTAAGAGATAATTATTTCAAAATTTACGAAAAAGAGTTTGCAAAAATCACCTATTCAGAAGAAATTAAAAATGGAATTTTCTTTTCAACATCTTTAGAGTACACAAATAGAAAGCCACTTTTTAATACCAATAATTACTCTTTTGCAAGACAAAGTAAGAATGCTCCTTATACATCTAACAACCCTTTAGATAAAACAGATTACGAGAACGCTGCATTTACAGCTCACAAAATAGCAACTTTAAATATTGGCGCAACATTTGTTTTTAATCAGAAGTATTTATCATACCCAGATAGAAAGTTTAATATGGGCAATGAGAAGTACCCTTCTTTAACTGTAAATTATAGGAAGAATTTTGCAGCGTCAAATGCTAATTTAAATTCAGATTTATTTACAGCTAATTTAAAACAAGATATTAGTGCAGGTAATTACGGCGATTTCTCTTATAATGTTAAAGGAGGATTGTTTTTAAAAAAGAAAGACATTGCTTTTATGGACAATTTACAAGCCAATGGTAATCAGCTAACCTTTGTTACTGTTAACCAATTAAATAGTTTTGACCTTCTGTCATATTACAAATATTTCACCAATGATAAATATGCAGAGATGCATCTAGAACATAATTTTAGAGGGGCTATTTTAAGTAAAATACCATTGTTAAATCGATTGAACTTTCATATTGTTGCGGGAGGGAAAGGCTTGTTTATGGCGGATAAGAACCCGTATACAGAGTCTGCGATAGGATTGAGCAATATTGGCTTTGGAAAATGGCGTTTTTTACGAATAGATTATGTGCATTCTAATTATGGAGGAATTAAAAACGAGGGATTAGTGTTTAAAATAAGTATGTTTAATTAATTTTGTAAAATGAAGATTCAAATACTCTTTTTCGGTATTGCAGCAGATCTTACAGAAATTTCAAGTTTAGATCTGGATGTTGTTGAAACGATAACCGTAGCCAGTTTTAAGAACTTATTGAAGAAGAAATATACGCAGTTAAAACAGCTAAATTCTTATGCAATCGCTGTAAATGAAAGTTATGCTGCTGATGAGTTGGTCTTAAAAGAGAACGATGTAATAGCAGTTATACCTCCGGTAAGTGGTGGTTAACAATTATCGTAAGTATTTTTTATCAATATAAAAGGTACCAAAAGGGATTATGGAGGCGGCTAAAACAATTCCCAAATTCTTATAGCTCCATTTCATTTGGTTTTTTAGTGTTACGGCTAAAACAATGTAAAGCATAAATAGGATTCCGTGAGGCATTCCAAATATTTTCACAAAACTAGGGTCGTTTAAAGCATATTTATAATACAATCCTAAACTCATTAATAACAGGTAAGAAACGCCTTCTAAAAAACTTATGATTCTGAAGAGATTTTTCATTTTTATTAAGTATTGAAAATTACAAACCAAAGATACATCTTGAATTATTATTTTTGTAGACTAATGATGAAAACTTCCATAAAAATTACCTCAGAAAAACTAGACCCAGAAGAATGTTACCGTTTTGTAGCTGATGATTCTTGCGGCGGAATTGCTGCGTTTATAGGCGTGGTAAGAAATGATACCCAAGGAAAAAAGGTGACTCAATTGGAGTTCTCTACCTACAAGCCAATGGCGATTAAAGAAATGCAAAAAATAGCGACCATTACTTTAGACACATTTGACATTCAAAAAATAGCGATTCACCACGCAGAAGGAATGTTGCAAATTGGAAGTATTCCTGTAGTTATATCTGCTTCTGCAAAACACAGGAAAGCCGCTTTCCTAGCATGTGAATTTGCGATTGATACCCTAAAAGAAAGGGTTCCTATTTGGAAAAAAGAATATTTTTCAGATGGTGAGGTTTGGGTGAATGCGCATCCATAACTTGCCTCTTGTTTATTTGAGGTTACAGCGTTTTAAATACCAATAAATAGATGTTACTTACATGGATTCTTTTTTTAAGAGCTTTGTGGAACGACTTTGTAACCACAAATAAAATTGCAATCCGAATAAAATTGCACCAGACAATAAATGAATGGCTTGAGTTCCCATTGGGAATTCTGCATAATACATTAAAATTCCAGTAATGGTCTCTAAAAAGATTAAAAAGACAATCCAATTTACAAGATGGTATCCTAATTTTTTTAGTTGATTGAAATAAAACAATCCAAAGTTTACAAGTACGATTGCAATGGTAAAAGATCTGTGAAAATAAAATTTAAAGCTTGGGTTCATTAAACTATATTCTTTGTTTTCGAAGCCAAAAAGTTTTACTTGTTCATCAATAAATTGTCTTACTTGAGTTCCCATCGCAATTTGAACAAGTGAAAAAATTAGAGAAATAATGAGTAGTTTGTTAAAGGTAGCATCATATTTAAAGTGCTGTTTTTTATTCGAAGTTATAAATTGTAATTGTAATAAAAGTCCAATAATGAACAAACCTACTACCATATGAATTGTGATTATAGCGGGGGTTAGGTTAGAGTCTACTACGGTCTTCCCTAGCCAAGCTTCAAACAACATTAAGAAAAAAGCGGTAAAAGCAATTCCTGGGATTCGTTTATCATCTTTCCAAAATTTTGCAGCACCGTATATAAGAAACAAGAAGATAAATCCAGCTAAAACAGAAACAAGTCTATTGATGTATTCTGTCCAGGTATGGTATTTATTAAATTTAGCATAATCGTGTTTGGTATAGTTCTCCCAATTACGTGGATTAAATTTCCCAGATGTTGTGAGGGTGTTTTGGGTAACATATAATGTATCATTTTTAATGATAATTACTCCCTCTTGATATTCCGTGTAAGGTTTCCAACTAATTTGTTCTTCCGATGTCGGAGGAATATAGTATCCAAAACATTTAGGCCAATCAGGACATCCCATTCCAGACCCAGTCATTCTAACAATAGCTCCTGCTAAAAAAATTAGATAGAGAGAAATGATGGAAATTTGTATAATTTTTGGAAATCTATTTTTCATGTTGAATGAATTTCTACAAAAATACGACAAAAAAAAATCGCTTAAAAAATTTTTAAGCGACTTGTTTGTTTTAAATGTTTTAAAAACAGTATTAGATAACTCTAACGTCTACTGCATTCAAACCTTTTCTACCTTCTTTTAGATCAAATTCTACTGAATCACCTTCTCTAATTTCATCTACTAATCCTGATACATGTACAAAATACTCTGTATTTGAATCATCTTCTGTTACAAATCCAAATCCTTTAGATTCGTTGAAGAATTTTACGGTTCCTTTTTTCACTATGATAAATATATTTGTTAATAATACTTCAAATATAATACTATTATTAGTTGGTTTTACAAAAGTCTTTTATTTATCAATTTTGTTTAACATTTGAGATTAAAAACAGATTGGAAAAAAAAGCAATATTTGTAATGAGAATTTGTAATAATATTTTTTTTGAAGCGTTTTTTAGAGATGTCAGTAAATATAGTAGTTTCCACGTTTTTTGGATTTTAAATTACTGTAAATCAATTCATTAATAAATTTCACTTTTCACAAAAAAAATGATTAAATCATCATTTTGTTAAAAACTTCAAGGTTTTGTGAATAACTAAGACTTTCATTTTGAAACAAAAAATTGAATATTTGTAGAGATCGTTTTCAACGGTTAAAAAATGTCCAACAACACAAAATTTTTCAAGATAATGTCTAAACAAGAACCAATTTTACAGCCAAACGATAACAGATTTGTAATTTTCCCAATTCAACACGACGATTTGTGGGATTGGTATAAAAAGCAACAAGCCTGTATTTGGACCGCTGAAGAGATTGATTTGTCAGAAGATGTTTTGGACTGGAATAATAAATTGTCAGAAGACGAGCGTTATTTTATCAAACACATATTAGCGTTTTTTGCTGCATCAGACGGTATTGTTAATGAGAATCTTGCAGAAAATTTTGTAAATGAAGTACAATACTCTGAAGCAAAATTTTTCTATGGTTTTCAAATTATGATGGAAAATGTTCATTCAGAAACCTATTCTTTGTTAATCGATACGTATGTTAAAAATGATCAAGAAAAAGATCAATTATTCAGAGCAATCGAGGTTTTCCCTGCAATTAAGAAAAAAGCTGATTGGGCATTAAAATGGATTGAATCAGATTCTTTTGCAGAACGTTTAATTGCATTTGCTGCTGTGGAAGGTATTTTCTTTTCAGGGGCATTTTGTTCTATTTTCTGGTTAAAGAAAAGAGGATTGTTGCCAGGGTTAACTTTTTCTAATGAATTAATTTCTCGTGACGAAGGACTGCACTGTGATTTTGCTGTTCATTTACACAACCATCACATCGTAAACAAAGTTTCTAAAGAAAGAATCAAAGAGATCATTGTAGACGCATTGAATATTGAGCGTGAGTTTGTGACAGAATCGTTGCCGGTTAGTTTAATAGGGATGAACGCTAAATTAATGACGCAATATTTAGAATTTGTAACAGACAGATTATTAGGCGAATTCAACTGCGAAAAAGAGTACAATGTTACAAATCCCTTTGACTTCATGGAAATGATTTCTTTGGAAGGAAAAACTAATTTCTTTGAGAAAAGAGTTTCCGAATATCAAAAAGCAGGTGTAAAATCTGGAGGTACAGGAAGTATCAGTTTCGATTCAGATTTTTAGAGTTTACATACCCCCCATAATAATAAATAAAATAGTTTGTCAAAAAGTGGATGTTTTGACGAATTTATCAATCAAATAAAACCTATATATTCATGTTTGTATTAAAAAGAGATGGCAAAAAAGAGCCAGTGATGTTCGATAAAATCACTGCGAGAGTTAAGAAGATGTGTTACGGATTAAATAAAATTGTTGATCCTGTGAAAGTTGCCATGCGTGTAATTGAAGGGTTGTATGATGGTGTCACAACTTCAGAATTAGATAATTTAGCAGCAGAGACTGCTGCTACTATGACAACAGCTCATCCAGATTATGCAAAACTAGCAGCAAGGATTGCCGTTTCAAATTTGCATAAAAACACAAAGAAATCTTTCTCGGAAACGATGGATGATTTGTATTATTATGTAAATCCTCGTACAAATAAAAAAGCACCATTGTTGGCTGATGATGTATATGAAATAGTTAAAGCAAACGCAGAAAAATTAGATTCTACAATTATATACAACAGAGATTTTAATTACGATTATTTTGGTTTTAAAACATTAGAACGTTCCTACTTATTAAAGTTGAATGGTCAGATTGCAGAGCGTCCACAACACATGTTAATGCGTGTTTCTATAGGGATTCACAAAAACGATATTAATGAAGCGATCGCAACTTATGAGTTAATGAGTAAAAAATATTTTACGCATGCAACTCCAACCTTGTTCAATGCAGGGACCCCAAAACCACAGATGTCTTCTTGTTTCTTATTGCAAATGCAAGACGATAGTATAGAAGGGATTTACGATACCTTAAAGCAAACAGCAAAAATTTCGCAATCTGCGGGAGGAATCGGGCTGTCTTTACATAATATTAGAGCAACGGGTTCTTATATTGCGGGAACCAATGGAACTTCTAATGGTATTGTTCCCATGTTAAAGGTGTTCAATGATACTGCCCGTTATGTAGATCAAGGAGGAGGAAAACGAAAGGGCTCATTTGCAATGTACCTAGAGCCATGGCATGCTGATATTTTTGATTTTTTAGATTTGAAGAAAAATCACGGTAAAGAAGAAATGCGAGCAAGAGATCTGTTTTATGCAATGTGGATTTCAGATTTATTTATGAGTCGTGTTCAAGAAGATGCAGATTGGACTTTGATGTGCCCACATGAATGTCCACATTTATATGACACTCACGGTGAAGAATTCGAGCGTTTGTATACAAGTTATGAAGCTGCCGGAAAGGGAAGAAAAACAATCAAAGCGCGTGAACTTTGGGAGAAAATTTTAGAATCTCAAATAGAAACAGGGACTCCTTATATGTTGTATAAAGATGCAGCAAATAGAAAATCGAATCAGAAAAATCTTGGAACCATTCGTTCTTCGAATCTTTGTACAGAAATTATGGAATACACTGCAAAAGACGAAGTTGCTGTGTGTAATTTAGCTTCTATTGCATTGCCAATGTTTATTTCTGAAAAAGAAAATGGAGAGAAATTTTTCAATCATAAAAAATTATTTGATGTAACTAAAAAAGTAACTCGTAACCTAGATACAGTGATAGACATGAACTACTATCCTGTAAAGGAAGCCGAAAACTCTAACTTTAGACACAGACCTGTGGGCTTAGGGATTCAAGGTTTAGCAGATACTTTTATTATGTTACGTTTGCCTTTTACTTCTGATGAAGCTAAAAAGTTAAATCAAGAAATTTTTGAAACGATGTACTTTGCTGCTGTAACTTCTTCAATGGAAATAGCAAAAGCAAAAGAACCGTATTCTACTTTTAAAGGATCTCCAATGTCAGAAGGAGAATTTCAGTTTAACATGTGGGGAATTAAAGACGATGAGTTGAGTGGAAATTGGGATTGGGCAAAATTAAGAAAGCAAGTAATGAAACACGGAGTTAGAAATTCCTTGTTGGTTGCACCAATGCCAACGGCATCAACATCTCAAATTTTAGGGAACAATGAAGCATTTGAGCCCTATACTTCTAATATTTACACAAGAAGGGTATTGTCCGGAGAGTTTATTGTTGTTAACAAGCATTTGTTAGAGGATTTAGTAGAACTTAATTTGTGGGATAATGACATGAAAGAAGACATTATGCGTGCAAATGGTTCGATACAACATGTGGAAGCAATTCCAGCGGAATTAAGAGAGTTGTACAAAACAGTTTGGGAAATGAGTATGAAAGATATTATAGATATGGCTCGTCACAGAGGCTATTTTATTGATCAATCACAATCTTTAAACTTGTTTATGAAAGATCCAGATTATGCGAAATTAACATCAATGCATTTTTATGCTTGGAAATCTGGTTTAAAAACAGGAATGTATTATCTAAGAACAAAATCTGCTGTAAATGCAATTCAATTTACTGTTTCTAAAGAAAAGAAAGCAGCTGTAATTGAAGAAGAAAAGCCAATGAGTCCTGAAGAATTCAAAGCAATGGTAGACGCCTCCAAAAATGGAGCACCAGACGATGATTGCCTAATGTGTGGTTCTTAAAAAAATGAATTTTTAAAAACAATTGAAGGTTTATAAATTTTAAAGCACAAAAAAAGAGAAGTAGCAATGCTTCTCTTTTTTTGTACTTTCGTATCACTTTTTAGTCTTGTACATTCGAGAAACTAAGTAATAAAAAAACGGAACGTATTTAATTGTGTTCATCACAAACAACTTTAGCATACAATGAATTGGGAACAACTTCTTTCTTTAAAGCGCTTTGGGGATACCCAACAACGATTAAGAGCAACACAAGACGAAACACGGTTAGGTTTTGATGTAGATTTTGATAGAATTATATTTTCATCTGCATTTAGAAGTTTACAAGATAAAACACAAGTCATACCACTTTCAGAAACCGACTTTGTGCATACGCGTTTAACACACAGCTTAGAGGTATCTGTAGTGGGAAGAACGCTGGGGAGAAGAGTGGGTAAAATTTTACTTGAGCGCCATCCAAACCTTAAAAAATTGGGGTATACGTTTAATGATTTCGGAGCAATTGTAGCTGCAGCTTCGGTAACACATGATATTGGAAATCCACCTTTTGGACATTCTGGAGAAAAAGCTATTGGAGAGTATTTCAAATCGGGAAAAGGACTTCAATATAAAGCTGATTTAACAGAAAAGGAGTACCAAGATTTAATTGATTTTGAGGGAAATGCAAATGGGTTTAAAATTCTTACAGAAAGTAGGAAAGGAGTTTTCGGAGGGCTGAGATTGTCTTATGCAACATTGGGAGCCTTTATGAAATATCCAAAAGAGAGTCTTCCTAAAAAACCAACAAATCATATTGTAGATAAGAAGTATGGGTTTTTTCAATCAGAAAAAGAATCATTTTTAGATGTAGCGTTGGAATTGGGGCTAAAGCAAAAATCAATTTCAGAGGATGTTTCTTTTTACCGACATCCGCTTGCTTATTTAGTAGAAGCGGCAGACGATATTTGTTACACAATCATCGATTTTGAAGACGGAATTAACTTGGGCTTAATTGAAGAAGAATTTGCTTTAGAATACATGATCAAGCTCGTTAAAAACACCATAGATATTAAAAAATACCATTCATTAGAACACAAAACAGACCGAGTGAGTTACCTACGTGCGCTCGCTATTGGAGTTTTAATTAATGAGGCAGTTACTATTTTTTTAGATAATGAAGAAGCCATCTTACAGGGGGTATTTGACAAATCCTTGTTGGATAAATGTGCCTATGAAGCTCAAATAAACGACATTTTAAAAATAAGTGTCGCTAAGATTTATAAGAGTTCCGAAGTTGTAGAAAAAGAAGTTGCTGGATATAGAATTATTGCTGATTTGTTAGACGTTTTTGTAACGGCTTTAAATAATCACCAATTAGGAATTCCAACAAATTATGACAGTCTATTGCTTAATATACTCCCTAAAGAATTTATTGTTATATCCCCATCTCCCTATAAAAGGATAATGTCTATTTGCACCTATGTATCAAGAATGTCAGATAGTTATGCAATTCGAATTCATAAAAAAATCAAAGGAAGTATACTATAAAAACTAAAATTCGTAGCTTTATAAAAAAATTATAAAAATGAAAAAATTAATCGTTTTTCTTGTATTATGTGTATTTACCCTTTTTTATTTTAATATAGAACCCGTTCTAGATCAGCAAGCAGCTTATCTAAAATTTGTTGAGGAGCATCCTTTTAGCAAAACAATGAACTTATCTAAGAAAGAAAGAAAGTCTCTAGGGTTACCTCCCAATGCTTATTATGAGCAAGAATATCTGAATGAAATGAACCCTACAACAGGGAGAACACATCCCGAAAATATTATTGAACTTCAGAATCAATTAAATTCCTACAGGTCGAGAGTGCCAGGTGATGCTGCTGATAATCCATGGATAGAAAGAGGACCAAATAATGTTGGAGGAAGAACTAGGGCTATTTTATTTGATCCGAATGATGCCACAAATAAAAGGGTTTTTGCTGGGGGTGTTAGTGGAGGTTTATGGGTCAATAATGACATTACCGATCCGAATACTTCTTGGCAACAAGTTGGTGTTTCTGAAAACTTGTCAGTTACCTGTATAACATTAGATCCCAACAATTCACAGATTATGTACATTGGAACTGGAGAATCACAAACAGGAAGTGGTGTGTCAGGAAATGGCGTTTGGAAATCAACCGATGGAGGGTTTTCTTGGACCAATATTTTTAGTGATTCTTTTAATCCTGACCTGAGTGATCGATTGTTTTATATTAATGATATTAAAGCTTGGAATAACAATGGAGTCACTGAGGTTTTTATTGGTGTTGCAGGAGCTTATGATGGATTTCGTGATTTCCCTGGAACAAATACAACAGGATTGTATAAATCTATCGATAATGGAGCGACTTGGTCTAAACTTATTTTGCCTCCTATTCCCAATACAAGTTTTGGGAGTCCTGCATCAGCTTATGAACCCAATGACATAGAAATAGCATCTGACAATTCTATTTGGATAGGTTCTGATGATAATATTTATGGATATGGTGGAGGAACCATTTTAAAATCTACCAACGGAGGTATTTTCTCCGTTCAGCATACTATTGACAATGCAGGTAGAATTGAAATAGCACTTTCTAGTACGGACAGTGCAAAACTATTTGTGTTAGCGGAGGGAACTACAAGTACCACTCCGATTATTATGCAAAAAACAGAAGATGCTTTTGCAACAACAACAGCCATGGCTTTGCCCAATGATGCGGACTCTGGCATTCCTTTTAATGACTTTACAAGAGGTCAAGCTGGGTATGATTTAGTTTTAGAGATAGACCCTACAAATGAGGCTATTTTATATGCTGGTGGAATTGATTTATTTAGATCCTCAGATAGTGGTGCAATTTGGACTCAAATGTCTAAATGGTCGAACAATAATTTATTAAGAAGCAAAAATATCCCTTTAGTTCATGCAGATCAACATGCACTTGTATTTCACCCTACAGATTCAGATAAGGCTGTTATTGGAAATGATGGAGGAGTTTTCTTTGCTTCTTCTCTTACTAAAGCAACCCAAAGTACTATTCCTAATGATTATATTGAAGCTAGAAATAAAGATTATAACATTATACAATTTTACAATGGAGCAATCTCTCAAGATGTAACTTCAGATGTTTTAATTGCAGGCTCACAAGATAATGGAACCCAATTTATAGATGGGGCAACAAATAACTCTTCAAATCCTTCATTAGAGGTTTATGGAGGAGATGGAGCTTATACATTTATAGATAAAGATGGAGAGTATATGATTGTATCCTATGTGTACAACAATAAAGCTTTATTACAACTACCTTATACCGGTTCTGGAAAAACACTTGACAACGATAGTAGTACCGGTAGTTTTGTAAATCCACAAGATCTAGATGATAATTTAGACATTCTATATGCTAATGCACACAGTAGTTCTCAAAATTTTGATAGTATTGTAAGGTATCAAGGAATAAAAACAACAGAAGGGTTGGTTAAAGATAGAATTGGGAATTTTAACTTGGACAATAAAGCGACCGTGGTGAAAGTATCACCATTTCAAACTACTTCAACTACTTTGTTTTTAGGTTTAGCAAATGGTAAAATACTTAAGGTTGAAAATGCTAATTCTGAAAATCCAACATGGAGAACTATTAAAAGGTTTAATGGTTCGGTTTCGTCTATTCGTTTTGGGAATGATGAAAATGAAATTTTAGCAACGATTCATAATTATGGTGTACAAAGTATTTGGTCTTCTAACAATGGAGGAACATCATGGATGAGTAAAGAAGGAGATTTTCCAGACATTCCTGTAAAAGATATTTTAATGAATCCGTTAAATAATGATCAAGTTATTATTGCGACTCAATTAGGAGTTTGGGCAACCTATAATTTTAAGGATGACGCTCCTACATGGATGCAAACAAATAATGGGATGTCCAGTGTAAAAGTAACTTCTTTAGATTTAAGAATTGCAGACAATACCATATTGGCTTCTACTTTCGGAAGAGGAATGTTTACCGGAAAGTTTACCGCAGCAACCGCTTCTATAGATGATGTTTTAGTAAATAACAACGCTGTTACAATTTATCCAACAGTATCTAATGGGAACTTTACAGTTGTTGCCAAAACCAAGTTAGGGGAAACAAAAGCAACTATTTTCGATATCAATGGGAAACAAGTTTATAAGAGGACTCTTGATTTTACAACGACCGATAAACAACAAGTTTCAGTAAATTTAAACACTGGAGTTTACATGGTTAATGTGATTGATGAGAACAATAGAAAAACTTCAAGTAAGATTATTATTGAGTAATAAAATACATAAAGAAAATTGTAAAAAGACGCTAATTTTAGCGTCTTTTTATTCTATGAGATTTTTAAAAATTTTAGACAAGGAAATAGCATCTAGACCAATTTTTTCTCGAAGTTTTACAACATTACCGTGTTCAATAAAACAGTCAGCGATACCTAATATTTTTATTGGAATGTGATAGCCCTCTATTGCTGAAAACTCTAAAATAGCACTTCCAAATCCCCCTTTTATTGTTCCGTCTTCAACGGTAATTATTGTTTGATATTTCTCAAAAATTTGATGTAATAATTTCGTATCCAAAGGTTTTACAAAACGCATGTCAAAATGTGATATTTCAGACGAATTCTCAATTAGATCAATTGCCTCAGAAACATTTTTAGCAAGAGTTCCTATAGATAAAACAGCTATTTTAGTTCCTTTTTTTAATTGAATTCCTTTCCCAATTTCAATTTTTTCAAAAGGTTTTTTCCAATCGAGAATACGACCAGCTCCTCTTGGATATCGAATGGCGATTGGATTTTTTAATCCTAATTGTGCGCTGTATAAGATATTACGCAATTCAATTTCATTACTGGGGGCAAAAATAATAAGGTTTGGGATGCATCTTAGATAAGCGATATCAAAAACACCATGATGGGTAGGCCCATCTTCACCAACTAACCCTGCTCTGTCTAAACAAAAAATAACAGGTAAATTTTGCAAAGCAACATCATGAATGACCTGATCGTAAGCCCGCTGTAAAAATGTAGAGTAAATATTACAAAAAGGCACGATACCTTGCGTTGCCATCCCTGCAGCCAGCGTAACAGCGTGTTGTTCTGCAATCCCAACATCAAAGGTTCTTTTTGGATATTTCGCCATCAAAAATTTCAGAGAACTACCTGTTAACATTGCGGGTGTAATTCCAACAATCTTGTCATTTTGATCTGCTAATTCTACAATTGTCCTCCCAAAAACATCTTGGTATTTTGTGTACAAACTAACTTCCTTCGTGATTCTTTCTCCAGAATATTTATCAAACTTTCCCGGAGCATGGTAGGTAACTTGATCCTCTTCCGCTTTCTGTAACCCTTTTCCCTTTGTTGTTATTACATGTAAAAATTTAGGCCCTTTTACCGTTTTTAATCGTTCTAATTCTAAGATTATTTTTGGTAAATCGTGGCCATCTATTGGACCAGAATAATCAAAGTTTAAAGCTTTAATAATATTGTTTTGTGCGGCTAGTCTTTTATTTGTTTTCACTGTTGTTAAATACTGCTTTAAAGCACCAACAGAAGGGTCTATGCCGATCGCATTATCATTTAAAACAATGAGTAAATTTGCCTTAGAAACACCTGCGTGATTTAAGGCTTCAAATGCCATTCCACTTGCAATAGAAGCGTCTCCAATAACGGCGATATGCTGTTTTTTATATTCTCCTTTTAAATTGGATGCAAGTGCCATTCCTAAAGCGGCGGAGATAGAAGTTGATGAATGACCAACTCCAAAAGCATCAAATTCACTTTCTTTTCTTGATGGAAACCCTGCGATTCCTTCAAATTGTCTATTGGTATGAAAAACAGCCTTTCTGCCTGTTAAAATCTTATGTCCATATGCTTGGTGTCCAACATCCCAAACCAGTAAATCATTAGGGGTGTCAAATAGATAATGCAAAGCAATCGTCAATTCTACGACTCCTAAACTCGCTCCTAAATGCCCTTCCTTTGTAGCAACGATGTCAATAATAAACTCCCTCAACTCTTTTGCTAGTTGAGGTAATTGTTCTGGATTCAATTTTCTTAAATCAGATGGATCTGATATGCTGTTTAACAAGTTTGACATCTTAGTGCAAAAATACAATTTAACTTTTTGTGTCTGTAAAAAGAACTCTAAAGAATTTCGATTTTAGCGTAAATAAATTACTTAAATTTACCTAATCAACATAAATACTATATGATACAGCCTTTTGATGATGTTTATTTTATGAAAAAAGCGTTACAAGAAGCAACAATAGCTTTTGAAAAAGGGGAAGTTCCTGTCGGTGCAATTATTGTTTTTAAAGACCAAATTATTGCAAGAGCTTATAATTTAACAGAAACACTAAACGATGTAACTGCGCATGCCGAAATGCAGGCTTTTACAGCTGCTGCAGATTTTTTAGGAGGAAAATACTTAAAAGACTGTGTATTGTATGTTACTTTAGAGCCCTGCCAAATGTGTGCAGGTGCAAGTTATTGGGCACAAATAGGGAAGATCGTTTATGGTGCATCAGAACCAGAAAGAGGGTTTAAAAAATTAAAAACAACTGTGCATCCAAAAACAAAAGTTGTTCAAGGGGTTTTGGAACATGAATGCTCTCAACTTCTAAAACGATTTTTTGTTGAAAAACGAAATTTAAATTAGGGGAGTTTTTATGCTCAAAAAAGTATTATACTTTTTTAATAACGTTTGTAACAATCCCCCAAATGACAAAATCATTCTCTTCAGTAATACTTATAATCGGATAATTTGGGTTTTCTGGTTGCAACCAAACTTCATTTTTTTCTACTCGTAAACGTTTTACAGTAAACTCGCCATCTAAAAAACAAACTGCAATTTTATTGTTTGTAGGCTCCAAACTTCTATCGATAACTAACAGATCGTTGTCATCTAACCCTGCGTCAATCATAGATTGACCTTTCACTTTAGCAAAAAATGTAGCATCTTTATTCTGAATTAATTCGTCATCTAAAGAAATTCTTGTTTCTCTAAAGTCGTCCGCAGGTGATGGAAAACCTGCTGAGATACCAACATCAACCAAAATGGCTCCATTTCCAGAAGATGTTTTTGGAGTAAAAAAAGTAAGTGTCTTAGAAGTTATCATTTGCATGCAAATTATAACTTTTATTTAGATATTAATAATATTATTTTACAATTATAATATCATTAATATTCGTAGTAAACTTAGCAGATAGCCTTTTTTGACGCATTTTCCAAGTACGTTTTAAATCTTGATTTCCGAGCTTAATTTTATCGCTTTTAAATTTTTTATTTAAATCATCTATAGCTGCCATTAAGGGCTTATGCTTCGGGTTTTCGTGAGTAAATAAGTTTAATTGAAAGTTGTCGTTTGGTACTAATCCTGTAACAATTACCCCTGCTTTTTTATATTTAATTCCAGGCCTAAAAATAGTTTTCACAGCTTTAATCGCTGCAGTTGCAATTTCTAAAGTAGAGTCTGTAGGATAGGAAAAAACAACCGTTGTACTTTCTCTGTGCTGTTGTACATTTTTTTGAAAACGATCACTAGAAAGCTGTACAATTAACATATGACAGCTCGATTCTTGATTTCGTAATTTTTCTGCACACCGAGTCGCATAGGTAGAAATACGTTCTTTTATATTTTCAAGATCGCTATACGTGTTTTCAAAACTACGCGTAGTTGCGATCATTTTCTTTGAAACAACTTCCCCTAATGGGATTTTAGAAATACCTTGTAGGTCTTTCTGTAATCGCCATTCTACAATAGAAAAATTTTTCAACACCCAGTCACTTGGTAGCTGTACAAAATCCCAAGCAGTCACACAGCCTTTTTCTTGTAATCGTTTTTTTAAACGACTTCCAATGCCCCATACATTTCCAATCTTAGTCCATTTTAAGGCTTTAATTCTATTTTCTTCAGAATCAATTACGCAAATTCCTTTGGATTGTTTTAAGTTGGAACGTGCAATTTTATTGGCAATTTTACAGAGTGCTTTTGTAGGTGCAATTCCCACACAAGTTGGTATTCCTGTCCATTTTAAAACTCTACTTCTCATCTTTGTTCCGTACTCATAGAGATTGTAGTTCTCAAAACCATCTAGTTTCAAAAAAGATTCATCAATAGAATACACTTCTACTTCTGGAGAAAAATCTGCTAAAATATTCATGACTCTTGCACTCATGTCACCATACAAAGGATAGTTAGAAGATAAAATAGTAATATCTTTTTCTTTACAAAACTGTTCCCATTTAAAAATCGGTGCTCCAAAAGGGAGTTCTAATTTTTTAGCCTCATCACTCATAGAAATTACACAACCATCATTATTGCTTAAAATAGCAACTGGTTTTTGTTGTAAATTAGGATTAAAAACCCGTTCACAAGAGGCGTAAAAGTTATTACAATCGATGAGTGCAAACATGTATGTAAAGATAGTATGAAAGGTTAAATAAAATAAGCTTTTTATCAATATACATTTATAAAATACGGGTTCTTTTTTTACAGTATTTTAAATACATAAAATTATTTCTCAAGAAATTTTATTGTAAGCGTTTTTTAATTTTTTAATTACAGGTTCTATTTCATCGTTATCTAGATGGCCAAAACCAACGCGAATAGCACAGGTATTTTTGTCTTGATAAAGTACTGTGTTTGGTATGAATAAATCATTTTTATCAGCTTCTTTGGCTAATTTTATTAGAGATATTTTAGGTTCAAATTGTAACCAAATAGCCAATCCGCCAGTAGGGATATTCCATTGCGCCACTTCTTTAAAATAGGTGGTTAGGAGTTTGCAAAAATAATCTCGTCGTTGTTTATAGTTTACAATATTTTTTTTCATGAGACGATAAATTTCACCTTCAGTAATTAATTCAGACAGCATTTGTTCTTGTATTAAATCGCCTTGCTTGTCTAGTAGTTGTAAATAATTCTTTGCTTCTGATATTAGATTTTCAGGAGCGATTACAAAACCTGTTTGAAAACTTGGAAATAATGATTGTCCTAATTTTCCTAAATAAATAACCATACCGTTCGTGTCTGCAGTTGCCATAGGTAGCATTGCAGAGCCTTCAAATTGAAAATCGTAATCATAGTCATCTTCAATAATAGCAAACTCATACTCTTTGGCAAGTTGAAGTAATTCTAATCTGCGTTCTGCACTTAATGTTACTGATGTAGGATAGTCTCTATGGGCACATACATATACACACCTAATACTTCGTTTTACAAAATGGGTTTTTATATATTCTATATCCAATCCATTATTATCTACAGGAATTGTTTTAATAGTCGCGCCCGCTTGTTGAAAAATCATATTAGCGGCATAATTACTTAAACGACCTACCAATACGATATCGTTTTGCTTTATTAATAATTGAGAAACAATGTACAAGCTCATTTCTGTACTACGCGTATTTATGAGTTTGTTTGGTTTTATATGAAACCCTCTAGTTGCATTTAAATAATTACACAGCTGAGTCTCAAATAAAGAATACGAAAACTCATTGGGTCTGTTCCATTTTTTTAGCAACGTTTTTCGTTTCATGGCAGCACTATACCATCTTGTAAATTCGTTTACAGGGTGCATCCTTATATCAGGTTTTCCATCGTTAATGGTATATTTAGCTTTTGTTAATGGAGTAGTTGACGCTAAATGAAATGATTTTTGAAAAGGAAATCCTGTTGTTTTAGCATAAGTGTATGCTTGATTTATTTTTTGCGAAGTCGCTTTTATTTTTGCTGTTTTCACCTCTGGTTCCAACACAAACGTACCTTTGTTGGGAATGATTTCCACCCAACCTTGGGAGGCCAACTCTTCGTAGATTGCAACCGCTGTATTTCTATGGATTTTTAATAATTGACCTAACATGCGCGTTCCTGGGAGCCTCGTTCCTTTGTTTATATAGCGACGTTGTATTGTATTTATAATTTGCTGCGACACCTGAATGTATACAGGTTGGGCAACCGATCTATCAATATTTATTAATTGTTTAAAAAGTGTATTAACCGGACTATCTATCATTTTGAAACTGGCCTATTTTAGTCGTCCGGAAAGTTACGACTTTTGCACTGTTTTTAAATTAAAATAACAATTAAAATGACACGAAGTAAATTATTAGTTATTCCATTTTTATTATTACAGATAACCTTGTTTTCCCAAGAAAGTAAGGAAATACAGAGGTTAGATACTATTTTAATAAAATCTACTAGAATAGACTTGCCTTTTAAAGATAATTCTAGAACCATAAATGTGATTACTTCTAAGGAGATAGAAAATAGTGCTGTAACAAATGTAGCAGACTTATTACAACAAGTTGTAGGAGTAGACATTAGAAGGCGAGGAACTGCCGGGAGTCAAGCAGATTTATATATTCGAGGAGGAGGTTTTGATCAAACATTACTTCTCATTGATGGGGTAAAAATGGACGATTCTCAAACAGGTCACCATACCATGAATGCGGCTTTGCCTATTGAAGTTATTGAGCGTATAGAGATTATAAAAGGTCCTGCAGCAAGAGTTTTTGGACAAAATGCTTTTACAGGAGCGATAAACATTGTTACTAAAAAGAAATTATCAAACACGGTTGCTGTAAATATTGAAAAAGGTTCTTTTGGACAGTTAAATGGTTCTGTAACAGCAGGGAAGGAGTTTGAAAACTCATCAGTAATTGCCCATGTGGGCGTATTGGCTTCGGATGGATATAGATATAATTCAGATTATAACAATAAAAACTATTTACTAAAAGGAGTTTTCAATAAGAAAAAACAACCTATTGAAATGCTTGCTACTTTTTTCGATAAAAAGTTTGGTGCAAATGGATTCTATGCGAGTGCAACAGCTACAGAACAATATGAAGAAACACAGAGCAGTTTATTAGGAGTTTCTACCACTTTTAAAACTGAAAAATTTAAAATTACTCCAAGAATTTATTGGAAAAGAGGTCAAGATGAATATGTCTACATAAGAGACAATCCAAGTGTTTACAGAAATTTACACATTACGAATAAAGTAGGTGCAGAAACAAATGTTTCTTACAGATCAGATATTGGTATTACGGGTTTTGGAATCGATATTTCTAGAGTTTTTATTAGCAGTAATAATTTAGGAAATAGAAATAGAACCATGGCAAATTTGTTTTTAGAACACCGTTTTAAATTGGCAGAAGGGACTATAGATATTACTCCAGGAGTTGCTGTAACGTACTTTTCTGATTTTAAATTTCATGCTTTTCCTGGCTTAGACATCGGTTTTAAAGTGTCAGACAATGTAAAAGTCTATGGAAATTTAGGAGTAACTTATAGAATACCAACGTATACAGATTTGTATTATAATGATAGAAGTACTATTGGGAATCCTAACTTAAAACCAGAGGAAGCCTTTGCTCAAGAAATAGGATTGAAATATAATTCAGGAAAATTTACAACCACCATTGCAATTTTTAATAGAGATGCAAGTAATTTAATTGATTTTATTAGACCAGATATAACATCAAAGTATGTCGCAACAAATATTGCAAAAGTAAGGACGCAAGGTTTTGAGTTGAATACAGATTATCGTTTTAAATTAAAGGAATTTAACCAAACGGTATCTTTTGGATACAATTTTTTAGAGGATGATATTTTAAATCAAAATAAAGAGTTGTCTCGTTATTCTTTGAACACCTTAAAACATCAGTTTACCTCACGTTTTAGTTCTCAGTTCTTTAAAAACATTAGACAAAACATTGTATATAAACATGCAGAGCGTACCGTAGGTTCTAGTTATAATGTTTGGGATGCCTCTATAATTGTAGATTTTAATTCAGTCAGTTTTACAGTTACTGCCAATAATATTTTTGATACAGAATATATTGAGGCAGGTTATGTGCCAATGCCGTCAAGTAGTCTTTTATTTGGAATGAGGTTTCGACTTTAGTGTTTGAGCCAAGACAATTTTAATGCCTCGAGAAATTTTTTCGAGGCATTTTAGCGCTTCATTTTTTTTTGTAGATTTGAAAAAAAATTATTATGAAAGCATTCCCTAGATGCCCTAAGTGCAGATCCTATTCAAAAATACGCGTAAAAAGAAGACAGATTATTAAATTAATACCAAGGTCAAAGACGTATGTATGTGATATTTGTGACACAAGATATACTTGGATTTCTTTTGTCAATCAATCTTTAAGGATTTAAAAAAAAGCCTCGCTAAATACGAGGCTTTTTTAATGAGTGATTATTTTTAGCT
>Ga0206129_10001212_pt1 | contig 35415 bp, 41 predicted proteins | sample Helgoland_Spring_8_FD_148616 | JGI IMG/M metagenome (GOLD analysis project Ga0206129, IMG submission 148616) | Pelagic subsurface seawater microbial communities from Kabeltonne, Helgoland, North Sea - Helgoland_Spring_Bloom_20160502_2 | ecosystem: Environmental > Aquatic > Marine > Epipelagic ...
AAAAAAAATTTTTTTAGATAAAAAAAAAAAAAATTTATCAGAACAAGAAATTTCTCTGTACTATCTTAATGATAAAAATGTTAATCGTATGATAAATACTTATGACCAAATTAATAGAACAAGCTATAATGAAGTAATATAGGTTTTACAATTTTTCTTAATTAATTTTAATGTTTATATTTTTACCTGTCAGAGGATTTTTTATTTAATTATACATTTATAATAATATTTATATTTATATATTATAGTATGTATAATAATATAATTAATCCGAAAACAGGTAAAAATATAAATATTAATAGTAAATTAGGGAAAAACGTAATTCAAAATTATTTATATTATTTATATGGAGGTAATCCAAGTAGATTTGATAAAGAAAATGAAGAAAAAGATATATATATTGATTTCTTAAAAAAAACCTTAGATCAATGTTCAAGAGAATTAGAATTATCAGAAAAAAATGCTAAAAAGATTAAAGAAGAAAATCAAGAATTAGATACATTATTACAAAGATGTGTCAATGAATCAAATACTATAATATCAAAAAGAATGAAAGATAGTGAAATTAAAATTAAAAGATTGGAATCAGAACTTAATGATAAAAATAAAAAAATAGAAGAATTAAAGCCATATTTTGAAAAAGTAGGATTTAATATTTGGGAAAAATTGTTTATTAATACACCAGAACAAACAATTTTAGATTCTCCAAATATATCACAATATATTACAGATCATAATAAATTACATGAGTTTAATGATTGGAAAGAGGCTCTTAACAAAAGACTTAATCATAATATTTTAAGACGATCAATTTATGAAAAAACAAGTTGTATAAATTGGTATAGGATTCTAAAAAAAAATGAAGAATGTATATATTTAGATAGTGGTCAACCTGTACCTTCAATTCATTATTATTCATTAGATATGGAAATAACGAAAATAGAGTTTGGGGACAACGTAAGAGTATTAGCAAAACCTATTAAACTCAAAAACAACACAATGAATATAACTGTATATTCTAATAATGATAAATATATTGAAAAACCTATTGATTTAGACTATGATGAATTTAGTAATATATTAAAATATTGCTTTAACGAAAGTGATCTATTTCCTAATATTGATGCGGAATATGAAATATTAGGACCAAATTTATTAAAAATGTTAAATTTAGGTTGGCATATAGCATCTACAGATGGTTATTATAGATCAGGAATGGTAAGAGAAGATTATTCTGTATGGATTGATATTATAAAAGAATCATTAAATGACTTATATACTGTTCGTACAAATACAAAATATTATATTCCTAGGTTTAAATTTATACATTCTGGTAATCAATTATATTTCGAATTGAATAAAGATAGAGATATATGTAAAGAAATTAATTTTCCTAATCCAGAAGATACAGAAAATACAAAAGAAAAAGTATTAGGTGATAGACAAATTATTACAAAAGACCAAGGAGGTAACAGTGATAAAGTACATATATCTTTTAAAAAAGAATACGAATCATATGCTATATTTAATTTTCTAAATTTTATTAAAGAAAATAAATATAAGTTTATTGGTACTGAAGATAATAATCAAATACCACATGGTAGAGGTAAAATAATATTAACATTACACCCACTTCAATGGATAGATAATTCCGATATTAAATTTAAAGAAATGATAAATTGGGATTGTTATACAAATATTCATTTAACAGCCAGAGCAAATATAGTAATATATTCTAGAGGTACTAATTATGGTAATCAAATAGCAATAAATACTTTATTGGAATATTGGAAAATAGATAATATTGATGAAATAATAGGAAATAAAAGTAATAATTTAAGCTATAATCAACGTATATCAAAATCTATTTTTATAGGTAGTGCTGATACGAATGACAAAGACAAATTAAGAGATTTATATAGGTCTGCGAAAAAAAAAGAAATTGGAAAAGCTCTTGCTTTACAAAAATATACTATACTCCCTCAATTAAAAAAAGAGCAAGAATATTATTGTAAAAGGTCAAATATAAATGAATCATCTAATATATGTTTACAAAAATTATATGGTATTGATATTAATGATTTATGTAAAAAAAAGACTTTAGAGGATGGTACATTTAGATTAACAGGTTCACTCACTGATGAATATTATGGAGATTATCCCAAATCTCAATTAACTCAATATATTAGAAATAAAAAAGATGAACTTATTGGTGAAAAAAGTTATTATGGTTATATAATGGATGATACAAATTCATATAATGAAACATGTTGTTCCAAAGAAAATATTGATTTATTTAGTAAAGAAGAGTTACCAATAGTGAAAGATATCACCAGTACAGATATAGACGTAGTATCATGACTAAAAAATATACGTAAATCAAAAAAATATTATGATTTTAAAGAATATAATTGATTCCGTAAAAGATAAATTTGAATATAATAGTTTTATTTATAAATATTTAAAATTATATATTATAATAATAATAGGAATAAACATAAATCGAATTTTTCCTATAATTATTCATCAAATAATATGTATATAAATCAAAATGGTAAAATTATAAAGGGACAACAACAACAATTTAAAAATAGTAATAGAAATATAAAAGATAAATTTTCAAGAAGAATTGATTATAAAACAATAGAAATAAAAACAGATGGTATTAAATTTAATAGAAATTTTTATGGTTTGGAACTTCAAGATAAAACACCTTTTGATAATGAATGGGAAGGTTTCAATAGAAAATTAAGATTGACGCCTCAAGTTATTTATCCAATTAACAATAGATGGAATATTAATTATGAAAATCAATTAAATGAAATGATTGATTATGGATTTAAGGAAGATGAATCTAAGAAAGCAGTTAAATCACTTAACATAGAAGTTTATAATAAGTATTAAAGAAAATGTAGAATGATTCTATATTTATATAGAATAATTCTATATTCATATATTTTTGGTCCAATATTAGTCCAGCATGTTGACATCCTTAGAAGGCGTTCTGGTTGTTTGACTATACGCAGTTAGGACATACATCTCCTGCGAAAGTTACAGATGTGCTCTCACACTTAGAACAGAGGATTGGTTCTCGGGCCATCTCCGTGAATGTTGGTGGTGGTGCTGACAACTGTGCGTGTGTGGATGGTGACGATAACCCGTCTGGGTTCTTTTGTAACCCTTCCCAATAAGCATTTTCAATATCTTTTAATTGTTGTTCAGATAAATTACTATGCAGTAATAGATCTGTCTGTATGTGTTTTATTTTGGTATCGTGTACCTTTTTCAACCGTTTAGTTTCATTATTATAATCAACCCTGAAAGCTATTATATTTTTATGAATTTCATTTAATTGAGTTGTATATTCTTCTTGTATTTTTTTTATTTCTTCTTTATTTAAAGATATACCTATTTTTGAATACCCTGTTATCATTTCATCTATAACTTCATCCATAGCGTCTTGTGCAGCAGATTTTTCTTGGTTTTGTGATTGTATTAACTCATCGTTTTCTGCTTCTATAAAACCAGGGTCATTAATATTTCTTATTCTTGGAATACTAGTACTTGGTGACCCATACAGATTAAATTTTTTATATGAATCTTTATTAGACTTACGAACTATGTCATTTAAAATTAATACACATTTGGTATGGAAATAAAATTCTGCCTCATCTTGATCTTTTTGGTTTTCAATCTCTTTTTGTCTTTCTTCTTCAATCTTTTTTTGCTCTTTTTGTCTATCAATTTCTTTCTCATGGTGTTTAACGTCATAATTTTTATAAAGTTGTGACATATTTTCTCCAAATAATTGCCGAGACCTTCCAGAATTTATTCTGTGATTCCATCCATGCGGGGTACTGGGTGGTGCTCCTTGTGTAAATTCATTAACCCATGGATTTTGTGGGTTAAATTCATCAACCCACGCATGTGCATTTTGTTGGTTAAATTCATCAACCCATACCATTTGTTGTGCTTTGTTGACATGGTGTATAAATTCATTTGCCCATGTATTTCCATCTTGTGCAATACCGTTTATAAATTCTACGACATGTGGTAGCTTAATAAATTCAATTGCCCATTGATTACCCGAATTTGCGCTATGTAATAATTTTTCCATCATATCACCTCTTAAATAGTATAAACCTAATGGATTTCCCTCACTTGCTTTTTGTAGAGTAAGCTGATCTGCCTGCTGAACAAATTCCTGTACAAAAGTATTTCCCAGCTGTGCCTCAATAAAAATTCGTTTTTGCATCTCTTTGTGAAAATTTAAATAATCTTCTATAATATCATTATCATTATTATTGTATCTATGTAATAATTCGTAATAAACCTCTGGGTTCATACCGAATATTTCCAGTAATTGATTTATTTTATCTGCAAGTTCTTCGTGAAAAGGTACTGCTTGTAAATCATATTGTTCGGGATTTCTAGAAGTTATGTTTAATCCTCTATCCACTATGTCAAAAAACGGTCGTAATCTATTTATTGCCATATGAGGATCGAATGGCGCTATACTTGGAAGCTCTCTGCGGACGTCTGGTGGAGGGACGACTGATTTTGGATCCGGCTCTGGACGGACGACTGATTTTGGCTCCGGCTCTGGATTAATTATTATTGATGATGAGTTTTTACTCTCCCCATTCCCTGGACTCGGTTCCACTGGATGGTCCTCATTCCCTGGACTCGGTCTGTGAGGTCTGGGAACTTCAGGGTGGCTGCCTCCTTTTTTTGACCAACGGTTATTTCGTTGTTTTTTTTTTGAAAAATCCGCTGCCTCTCTAACATCTGCATGTCGAGACGATTCCACACTACCATAGAGAGTTCTTAAATAAGTTCTTAAAATCTTTTTACCAAATTTACTATTAATATTTACGTTTCTTCCTGTTTTTGGATTGTAAATTGTTTTATACATTTATAATATATAATAATATTTTTTTTATAATAAATATTAAAGACAAATATAAAATAATTTTATATTTGTCTTTACTACTAAGTTTAAATATTTTATTTTCGTTGTCTATAAATTTTCAACACATGAATAATCTTATTGATTACACCTCTTCTAGTTTCTATCAGTCTTCTATGGGATCGCGTTTGGTGACACAGGGTCCTTGGCCCCGTACCTGGTATACCAGGTTGGTTTACATCGTTGATTATGTTTCATAAATCGGTAATACGTCTCTGTGGAAGGAATGACACTCAGCAGCACATGCAGGATTTTGCCAAGCGGTGTTAGGATCACGATCTACAGCTTCTAAACATATAGCGCATTCCTCTGGTGATTGGTCATCCGCTCCTTGATCACTTCCTGTTGGGTGTGATGGTGCTACTCTCACACTCTACCTGCTGAGCTACCCCAGCATCTCTTTAATAAACGAATTAAATTTATCCCTGTCCTTCGTACATCAGCTCCACGGTTTGGAGAAATCTGCTGCCATTCTCCAGGGTCTCAACTCACTATCACTTCCTGGTCGGTGTACCCGTCCGCGGTATGCTAATCTTAAATGAATTTCTCTAAAACTATAAGTTTCCCCAGGGCTTAATTCTACATCATACCTATAATAAGTTACATCGAGTGGATTAAGTGGACATTTACCCTCAGACGTTATTTTACCGCGCCGTCCGTTATGTCTATAGCCATCTCCTACAAATTCCTGGATTTCAACATCATCTCCTACATTATATCTTGGCTCTTCCAAATCTGTTGATATTAAATTTGGCTCCTTAATTTCAATAGTTTGTGCTCCTCGTCTTGATACTATATATCGATAGACATCATCGATTGATTCCGCAAATGATTCTATTGTACCTCTACATCCATTAAGATCTTCTCTATTAACAAGGTCTCTAATTATAACGGAATCCCCTATACGAAACATTCTTGGTTGTGGTATTGGTATCCATGGTACGAACCATGGATTTCTAAAAGTATAAGTCTCACCTTTTATATATCGAGATGTCCATGTAGGTGTAAGGCACGATTGATACTCTGCTCGGTGAGCGTATTCTGGGGTGTCAACACCGGTATTTAACAAAAAATGGAGCGCAATTAACATGTCATCCCGCACACCCCACGCCGCCCCTTCTCCCTGTTCGACACCGGCCATGGCCGCCTGGCTGTTTGCTCTATTGTATGCCCGCACTACTTGCTTTCTAGTGATATTAATGTCGAGAGGGGTGTCTAAGAGTTCCCAGGGAGTTGTGTTTGAATAATCCCACCCCCCTCCACCGATAATCTTTAAATAATTTCTTATGATTTGTTTACCAAATTTACTATAAATATTTACATTTCTTCCAGTTTTTGGATTTTTGATTGTGTTATACATTAATAATGATATATAATAATAAAATAAATTAATAACAAATAAAATAAAGAAAATCAATTAAATGAAATGATTATGGATTAGGGAACACAAATCTTAGAAAGTACTTAACACTGAAATTTATAATAAGTATTAAAGAGAAATGTAGAATGATTCTATTATATATAGAATAATTCTATATTTATATTGTCTTTATTATTAGCTTTATAATTAACCTAATTTACTATAAATATTTATATTTTTCCAGTTTAAATTTTTTACTGTTTTATACATATTATTAAATTCATCTAGGTTGTCTATAAATCTTCAATTCATTATAACCAAACAAAGTAGTATTATAGATCCGGGGGGGGAGTCCATCATGGTACAGCTTGAACCACCATCGAGCTGATGGGCCAGACATAAATTGTCCCTCGAATTGTCCTTCAGCTATTCTATCATTTAAATATTGGGTTGAATGATTATCTAGAGCTTGCCAATCTCCATTACCAAAGCCACGGTATGCATGTGTAAATGTATACCAATACCGACGAGGATCTGGCAGCTCACCTGATGGTACTTCCACTGGATGTAGAGGAACATCTGGTGGTGGAGGAACATCAGGCATCGGAACATCTGGTGGTGGAGGAACATCAGGTATCGGGACATCTGGTGGTGGTGCTGCTCTTCTTCTTAAATTTCTTTCTTGAAAACTATGTGTTTCCCCAGGGCTTAATTCTACATCATAATTATAATAAGTTACATCGAGTGGATTAAGTGGACATTTACCCTCAGACGTTATTCTACCACCCCTTCCGTTAAATTGAGAATATCCAGCAAATCCATGGATTTCAACATCATCTCCTATATTATATCTTGGCTCTTCCAAATCTGTTGATATCAAATTTGGCTCACTAATTTCAATAGTTTGTGCTCCTCGTCTTGATACATTATAGCGATAGACACCTCCTCTTGATACCGCAAATGATAATATTGTACCTCTACATCCATTAAGATCTTGTCTATTAACAAGGTCTCTAATTATAACAGAATTCCCTATACTAAACATTCTTGGTGGTGGGGTGGTGGGTGGTGGTACGTACCATGGATTTCTAAAAGTATAAGTATTACCTCTTATATCTCCAGATGTCCATGTAGGTGTAATGCAATTTCGATAGTTTACTCGTTCAGCGTTAGCGGCTAGGCCATCACGAGTAAATGTAAAAAATTGTACTATATTGCCAATGTCACCTGGTGCTCCCTTATGTACTTGGGGATCTGTGTTGGCACTGGCCGCCGCTGTATCAGCGGCATGGTAAGCCTGGTTTACTTCCTGTTTAGTAATATTAATGTCAATCGGTACTCCTAATATTTCCCAGGGAGTTGTGTGTGCATAAGGATAGTGTCCACCACCGACAATCTTTAAATAATTTCTTATGATTTGTTTACCTAATTTACTATAAATATTTACATCTCTTCCAGTTTTAGGATTTTTGATTGCTTTATACATTATATATAATATAAATATTTTTTTTTTTATATTATAATAAAAAAAAAAAAATATTAAATTTTTTAATTTCTGTTTTGTCTATAAATCTTCAATTCATAAACTACATCTTTACCAAATGGATTAGGTTCTGAAATTCTTCTAAAAGGGATATTTTTATCGACACAATTAAAACTCCAGTCTACATAATCTCCTTCAATGAATGTTCCTTCAAATTTTCCCTGAGCTAACATTTGATTTATTAATTTAGTTGTATGAGGATCTATATCGACAGGAGCACTAAAATAGTCAGGTACATACGCAAATGTATACCAATAGGCATCAGTATCACAAGGCTCTCCTAGTGGTAATTCTATTCGATTCATATTCCCACTATTGCTAGTACCAGTACCAGTGCTAGTGCCAGTACCAGTGTCTGTATCTTTCCTTCTACCTACCCTTACTTCTAACGCAGTGAGCCTGTTTACAAGTATTTCCTTACTAAGTGCTTTAAAATATAATAATTCGAGGTTTTCTAAACGTTTTTCAATATCACCACTTTGTTCACTTCCATAGGCTATATTTTCTATGCTTTCAAGTCGCTCATCTATAGTTTGATATTCTGGGCTCCATGGTCGACGTGGTGGAGGTCTTCTAGGTCTTTGTAAATTTTCTTCTCTAATATGAAGTAAATCCCCATTTTCTAATCGTATAAGATATCTATAATAATCTCCAATTTCAGGACATTTACCCTCCTCTCTTACTGTACCACGCTTTCCATCAAGATTTTCAGCAAGTCCATAAATTTCAATTTGTTCTCCTATGTTATATTCGGGATCATTTAGTGATGTTTTTTTTAACTTTGATTCCATAATAGAAATACTTTGGCCTTTTATCAGTACATCATATCTATAATGTTCTCCATTCCATTTACCTGCCGATTTTACTTTACCTCTACATCCATTAAGTTCAGGTCGACTATTAAGTCTTCTGATTATAACTGAATTACCCATTCTATGTTGCTTTGGTGGTAGGGTGCCAGTACCAGTGCCAGTACCAGTGCCAGTACCAGTGCCAGTACCAGTGCCAGTACCAGTGCCAGTGCCAGTACCAGTGCCAGTGCCAGTACCAGTGCCAGTGCCAGTGCCAGTGCCAGTGCCAGTACCAGTGCCAGTACCAGTGCCTGTACCAGTGCCAGTGCCTGTACCAGTGCCAGAGCCAGAGCCAGAGCCAGAGCCAGAGCCAGAGCCAGCGACGTACCATGGATTTCTAAAAGTATAAGTATTACCTTTTATAGGTCCAGATGTCCATGTAGGTGTAATGCAATTTCGATAGTTTTGTCGTTCAGTGTTAGCGGCTATGCCAACACGAGTAAATGTAAAAAATTGTACTATATTGCCAATGTCACCTGGTGCTCCCTTATGTACGTGGGGGTCTGTGCTGGCACTGGCCGCCGCTGTATCAGCGGCATGGTAAGCCTTGTTTACTTCCTGTTTAGTAATATTAATGTCAATCGGTACTCCTAATATTTCCCAGGGAGTTGTGTTTTCATAATTATGGTGTCCACCACCTACAATCTTTAAATAATTTCTTATGATTTGTTTACCTAATTTACTATAAATATTTACCTTTCTTCGTGTTTTTGGATTGTAGATTGTATTATACATTTTTTATATATATTATATAAATAAATTTTTTTTTTAATAATATAATAAATTAATATTAATTTTACTAATTATTATAAATATTTACATTTCTTCCGGTTTTTTGGTTTGTGTTATATATAATATAATGATATAAATTTTTTTAATTATATTATTTAATTAACATAAAGAGATTCGGTATTAACATTATCTCTTATAATCATATTTTCAATTTGAGAAGAAATAGATATTAATGGAGTATTATCCAATAATTTAGCCATTTTAGTTACATCTTGAACAATATTATTTATTTTGATTATATCTTTAACAAAATTACCAGAATAAAGATTATATTCTAATATGATTTCATTAAATTCTTTACCATTAGACCATAAATAAACAGGTTCTACCATATTTAAGTATGTTTCCCAATCTAAATCATTATCTATTTGATTATAAGTAATATTATCTAAAAATTTATTTTTTAATTTTTCAATATTATCAACAGTATTAATAATAGAATAAGGTAGATTAGTGCGATGAAGATTAGGTAAATTTTCAACATTTTCGATTTTAGTTGATATAAATATAGCTAAAACGGATACTAATTCTTGTGGTGTTAAATTATCAAAATAACCATTAATAATTGCTTCTGTAAATATTATTCCATTACATTCATTAATTTGACTATTTATAATACCTTTTACTGTAATATCTTGAGGAGAAATATTTTCATAATCATATATATCAATGTGGTTATCAATATAATTATTATCTTTAAGAAATTGTAATATTTTTATTATACTATTATGTATATATCGTGTTGTATAATATAGATCATTATTTAAGTTATTATTTTCATTAATAACAGATTTATATTGTAAATATTTTGAATAAAGTTTTCTAAATCCTGGTTTATTTTCTAGTATATTAGCTTCTTTTTTATATTTTTTTATCATTTTTTGTGAAACTTTAATTAATTCATCTTTATTTGGATTAATTAATTTATCATATTCTATACATATATTAAAATCTTCATTAGGTAATTTAATTTCATTTTTTCTATTTTCAATTTCCATAATTTCTTTATTAATCTCATCATTTAATAATGATTTTTGAATAAACTGCATAATTTGTTTATTACCAGTTAATATAATTTTCAATAAAAATTGAAAATTAGGAGTAAATCTAGATATAATTTTTTGATTTACTCCATTCATAATATTTTTCATATCTTCTGATTTAGGTAAATCATATAAATTAGGTATTAATATAGCAATACCGATAGGATCCATACCTCTTCTTCCAGCTCTACCACTCATTTGTTTAAATTCATATGATTTTAAATATCTAAAATCTCCTTCTGAAAATTTAGTTAAACCGGTATAACATGATACTTTTACAGGGACATTAACTCCTACAGCGAATGTTTCAGTAGCAAATAAGAATTTAATAAGAGGTTTATTTGTACCGTCAATATCTTTATACGACAGCATTTTTTCAATAACTTCTTTAAATAAATGATATACACCAGAATGATGATAAGCAATACCTTTGGTAATTAGTTCTTTTATTTCAATATATTCAGGCATTTTTATTATATTATTATAATTATTGCTTTTTCGTAATTCATTATCAAATATTTTACAAGCGAGACTAGATTCGATATCATCATTAAATGATAAATTTACCATTTTTGAATATTCTTCACATTTTTTTCTTGATAAAGTAAACATTATTGCTGGTAACATATTTCGTTCTTTCAGATATGTACCCAAATCATTAAATATTACCTTTCTTGAAATAAAATTAGAATATTTATTTTTAATTTTTATTGCTTTTTCATATTGTTCGATGTTAAAATTGCCATGCTCATCCATAATTTCTATTAAATTCTTATTAAATATTTTAATAGTATCTTCATCATCAGGTTTTTTTTCAAGATTATCGAATTTAGGTAAAAATGACAAATATATATAATGTTTCAATGGAACAACTCTTTTATTTGTAGATGAAAGCGTAAGAGGTACATTTTTAATATCTTGTATCCATTTTCCAAAAATTTCAGGTTTATCTATTGTAGCAGATAACATTATTAATTGAATATCACTGGGTAATAATATTAAAGATTCTTCCCATACACGACCTCTTTCTTTATTAGCTATATAATGTACTTCGTCGAAAATAACAGCATATACTTCTTGATAAATATCAATTTCAATGGATAATTCCAACTTAGTAGATTTTATCTTTTTGTTATATAGCAAATTTCGAAGAATTTCAGTAGTCATTATAATACAATCGGCATCCGGATTATATTTTATATCACCAGTTAATAATCCAAAATTAATATTTTTAAATTTTTTTGAAAATTCGTTAAATAGACAATTGGATAGTGCTTTAATAGGACTTGTATATATAATTTTTCTTTTATTTATAGATTTATCAAGATTTGCAGCTTTTTTTATTATATGTTCAGCTACCAATGTCTTCCCACAAGCGGTAGGTGCTACTACCTCGACATTATTACCTTTTTCTAAAGCATCTATTGAATGTTTTTGAAAATTACTTAAATTAAAAGAATATTCAGAAAAATCTAATTTACCATTATATTCATCAGTACATATATTAATCATATCTAAATATTATTATTATTAAATTTTTAGATAGAAATATTATTATTAATATTTATAAGTAAAAAATTTATTGATAATATATAGAAAATCAATATATTTATTTACTTAAAGTTATTATAATATTATATATATATATTATAAATAGTATGATTAATTTAAATGAAACTACAACATTTAATTATATAGATTTACCAATTTTGATACTATCAGTATCATATCTTGGTTTTTTATTTTCGTCAGGATATAATTTTATAAAAAATTATAATAAAAGTAAAAAAAAAAAAGAAGTAATAATTATTAGAGGTGTACCAGGGTCAGGTAAAAATTTATTAATATATGATTATGAAAAATATACAGATGATAATTTTTTAATATGTTCAACTGATGATTATTATAAACAAGATGGTACATATAATTTCTATAGAAAAGAAGTTAATAAAGCAGAAAGATATTGTTTTCAAAAATTTCATGATGGTTTAAAATTTAATATACCTAAAATTTATATTGAAAACAATAATAATAAATTATGGATGTATGCTAATTATATTAGCTTAGCATATGCATATAATTATAAAGTTACTATAATTGAAATATGTTGTCCAGATGAAGAGCATTTACATTATTTTAATAAACGAAGTATTCATAATCCACCTTATTCCTATAGTAAAAATATTTATATTGATTGGGATGAAGATGATAATTCTATTAAATTAGAGCCTTATTTGGGAAATTTTAAAGGACCATTACCAGGAGATTCTTTACCAGCATATCCACCAATTACAAAAAAACAATTAGATAATGAATTAGATAAGTATCGAGAGCAAAATTTAAATGAAGAATGTATAATTAATTCGGATGACGAAGATGAAAATGATTATTCAAAAAATAGTGAATTAGAAAGTTATGATATTATTGATATGATAGATAAAAATGATATAAATGAAGTTAATAAACGAAATATTTATATTAATAGATCATTTAATGATAATACAATTAGTCTAACTTTAGGTAATAAGGAACAAGAATATTATTTAAATGAAATAATAAATTATACTATTTAAAAAAAAATATTTATATTTATATTTAAAAAAATAATTTGATTCAGTATTAATCACTATTATTTACAAATAAATGATTAATACTAATGAAAAAAAAAAAAAATTAGTAATAAAAAAAAATAAACTACCAAAACCTTTAACTAATAAAAAAGATATTGAAAAAAAAATAGTAAAAGAAACTAGTATTAAAGAATTAGAATTAGATTATATAAGTGATGATGATGATTTTTCAGAAATTTCTAAAAAAGATAAAATTAATTTCGAATTATTGAAAAAATTAACACTTTTTAATAAAAATACTGAAGTAAAAAATTTAGTAAATGAAATAGTAAGTGATGATTCAGAGAGTGATAATGAAGATATAAATAATAATCTAATTAAAGATTGTGATATAGATTTTGAATCAATTATAAAAGATACTATATCAGGAAAAACAATTTATTATGATTATAATAAAAATATAATATATGGTAGTAATTATAAAATAATAGGAGAAATTAATGAAGATGGTGAAATAAATTTAGATGATGATATTGAGAATGACTATGAAGAATTAAAAAAATCGGAATTTTCAGATTCTGAATCGGAAAATGAAATAATAGATGAAAGAAATTAAAATTTGATTAAATATATAAAATTATATTTTTATATTAATATGGAAAATACAACAATATCTCCTAATATCAAATTTAAATCCTCATATAATGATATTACAAAAGATATAAATATTAGTCCAATTATTAATTCAAGTAAAGATTTATCAAATGAATGTCAAAAAATAAATACAGTAGATTTAAAAAGATGTAATCATCCAGAATGTAATAAAAAATTGAAATTAACTGATATAAAATGTAGATGTGGATTTAAATTTTGTGCGGAACATCGTTACTCTGATATACATAATTGTACTTTTGATTACAAAAATATGGGAAAAATTGAATTAACTAAACAAAATCCAATAGTTAATTTTTCTAAATTAGAAAAATTGACTTAGAAATATAAATTTACTAATTATTATTATTATACAATCAAAATAAAATTGATTAATATTTTTTATTTTTTTTCTTTAAATAAGAATGAAAAATATTGTTTATATAGTCTTAAAATATGATATAAGTTATTCAGATATACCAGTAATATCTGTATATAATAGTATTAATAAATCAAAAAAATATATTATTAATGAAGTTGATAATTATTTAAATTATAATATTAATGATAATTTAATAAATCAACAAGAAATTAACACATGGAAATTGATACAATTAGATAAATATAAAGCTTTTTTAGACAAATATGATCTTCTATATTATTATGGTGAATATAAAAATTTTTATGATGTATTAGAAGATTATCAAATAAAATTTAAAATTGAAAAACATGAAATATTCTAGTAAAACATATTTAGCTTATAAAAAATCATTACATAAAATTTTTGATTTATGATTAAACAATACGATATTCAAATAATTTTTTTTTAGACATATATTTATTTTATTTTTAAATTCTAAATTTTTATCAAAGATATTATCATTTTTGTCATTTTTTATATCTAATGTAATAATAATACCTTTATTATTACTAATATTATTTAATTTAGTCTTTTCATTATTATTTTTATTAATATTAATAATAAGATGAGTATAAGGTATTTTATAAGAATTAAATATACTTTCTTGAATATTGGAAATTATATTAGAAGCTAAAAAATGGTCAAAATAATTTAATTCATTAATTTTTATTCCTTTAAATTTGACTAACTCTAAATTAGATATTTGAATTTCATATTTAATCTTTTTTGAATTAGATAAATCTAGTGATATTGGAATAATATCCAATTTTATAAGATTATTTTTAGCAAAATCATTATCTATAATTGTTGAAATCGATAATTTATAATTATTTTTATTTTTATTTACTTTTATTATTAGTTTTTTAATTATTACATTACCAATAATATTAGATTTAGTATCAATTATAATAGGTAATTTTTCATTAATTTTAGTATTAAAATTTTTTATAGACTTAATTTGGTAATCAAAAATATTACTTATAAGGTACGGCATTTTTTCATAAGAGTCATAAACTTTATATTTTTTTATTATTTCATTAATATTTTGAAAATCAAAATTATTAATGAAATTTTCATTTAAACTATCTATATTAGCAAATTTTAATTTGATAGTACTACTTATAATTATAATACTAAATAGTATAGATGATAATTTCATTTATTATATAAACATTAATAATAACTTAAAATCAAATTTATTTATTGATATAAATAAATGATATATGTTTCATATAGATTTGACGATGGTGATATAACTCAATATAATGTTGGTTTTAGTACATTAAAAAGATTAAATCAAGTAGGTAGTTTTTATATTATAACAGATAAAATAGGATCTAGTGGTTTTATGACAGTCGAAAATTTAAAAGATATTTATAAAAATGGTAGCGATATAGGAAGCCATTCATGCTCGCATAATGATAATTGGATAGATAGTAATAATTTTATAATAAAAAAAGAAATATTAGATTCAAAAATGATTTTAAGAAATTTAGGTTTTAAACCTAAGATATTTTGTTTTCCTAAAATGAATATGAACACAAAAACCGAAAATTTTGCTCGAGATAATTATATTGCTATATTTAAAAATTATTCATCTGATAGAATTATAAAATTAAATAAAAATTATATACCATCATATCCTACAAAATTTGGAATACAAAAAATACATGATCTATTAAGCAGAAAAAGTGATATAGATGTTTGGTTAGTAATAACTTTTCATAAAATCACAAATTATCCAACAGAATATGATATAACTCCAGAAGAATTTGTAAATATTTTATTATTAGTAGATAATGGAGTAAAAAATAATACACATATAAATCTTACAGTTGAAGAAGGATTTGAATTATTTTATAATAAAAAAACATAGATAAAAAGAATAAACTATAATAAAATTCTAATATAATTTCTATTAAAACCTATATCATTATCTAACTCTATGTCCCAAACATCACTTTTACGGATATTATCAGGACATTTAACTTTAAATTTTAGAATATAATCATTCCATATCTCATCATGAAATTCATAAAAATAATCAAATATTAAAATTAAATGATTAATAGGATAAGCAATTAATATTACATTACCATTATCTAATTCATGTATCATATCTATCTTATTTTGATTTTTCATATATTCAGCATTTAATTGCATATATGTTCTATAAAATCTAGCTAAACCATTTCCCGGTGATATACCCCAAGGTTCAGCTCCATCTCTCTTACAATTAAAGTATACTCCTCCTTCTATACTAGTTTCTAATGCATAATTATATAATTCATCCGGTTTAGATTTAGGATAAATAATAGATAATACCATTGCTAAACAAGCTATACTACAGTCTTGCCCCCCCTTTTGTCTTATGTAAATAGGTTCATGTATTTCAGGTCTTGATGATGAAATAATAGTATTTTGAAAATCTTTTATAGAATGTTTTTGTTCTTTACGATCTATATTATAATAATAATTATCGTTATAAATATCAATTTTATTATAAATATCTTCTTCTTGCTTTTGTTTTGCTATTTGGATTATTTTTTTTTTTTCTTTTCTTTTGGTATTTTTATTCCAATTACCTCCTAATTGGTATACATAGTTTTTTATTATATTTAGACCGTTATTTGAATAAATATTGACATTTTTTTGTGTTTTAAGATCAACAATATTTAAATATTTCATTTTATTATTTGGATTATTATCCTGTATATTTAAGTATCCTCCTAATTTATTTTTCCATAAAGACTTATCTCTACATTTTATCATTTTTTCTCTTAGATACATTACCATAGATAATCTATTATAAATCCAATCATTTTCTGTATCAATTTTTTTATTATCTCCAAAAATTTTACCATTATTATTATTAATAAATTCAGTATTACAATGCCATTCATGAACATTCATTGCAAGATAGTCTCCTGTTCTTGTATCAACACATACTCCATATTGGGGAAATCCAAGATAACAACCATCATATGTATTTTTATTATTAGGATCTTCTATTACTATTAAGTTTCCAAAACCCTCCTTTAAATCTCCTGCATCTTTATGCAAACCTGTCCTCCAACTATAATTTATAGTAATAGTGCTGTATGCAGTATTAGGTATAGTAAAATTAGGTGTTAATGATGCTTTATATTTTTGTATTTTATGTCTTTTTGGTACTAGTTCTTTAAATAGATTATCGCAGTATTTTATAAAAGGTAAACTTTTTTTCCATAATTCAGGATTTTTTTTGTTAAAAGCTGTTAATCGACATGGAGCACCTTTACCTTTTAAATTTCTATCAGGTACATCAAAATAACCTACAATATTAGATTGTGATAAATTACTTGTAGCTTGTTTGCTAAGAATATTACTAGTATTAGATATAAATCCTGTTCTAAATTTACCTGGATTAACAAATTCTCCTATATAATTGGGCATTTTATTTCGATCTAAAATTCCCGAAGCGGCACCTCTATTTTCATGTTTTTTTTTTGAAGCTTCCAAAAAAGATTCTAATCCTAAATCTGTTAAATTTTTAGGAATAACATTTCTTCTGATCTTTAATAATAGATTTTCATCTTTTATACTTTCTTTATAAACGTCATAGTCACCATGTTTTAGAATATATCGGTTTTTTCCTTTATAATGATCTTCATCAAAATATTCACCTTCTTTATTTTCGATCTCATCATCTGATAATATTTTATTAACAATTAAAGTCTTAACCATTATAATAATAATGTATAATTTTTTAGAATTATTATTTTTAAAGATTTTAGAAATTTATAATCTATATTAATATTAACATGTATTCTAATAAAAATAAATACAAAGAATTATTAAAGTTAATATCTGATAATATATCAAATAAAAAACATAAAAAGTATGTGATAAACAATCTAGATGATTTAGCAGATAAATTCTGTCATTTATCAAAAATAATTAATAATTTATCACATATAATCGTAAATAATGATATATCTTACAATGAAAAAGTTAATTTAATATCTAAAAATTTATCATTTTCAACTAAACAATCACAAAAAATTATGAATATACTTAAATTAGATAACAATGATATAAAATATATAAATCAAAAAGGCGGTTTTAATGAGGTAGATATAAAAAAAACAGAGGATATTTGTAAAAAATTAAAAGTTCCATCATTTTCTATTAAATCTATATTAAGTATTCCTGGTAATTTATTTTTATACTTAAAAGATTGTATATCTAAAAAAGATTTTAAAGAACCATTGGATTTTGTTTATATTTTCTTATTTATATCAGCTTCAGTACCATTTGCTATAGGATTTTGGTCCGATTTTATTATTATTTGTAAAGCATTAATGGATAAGAGATATTTTCTTGCTACTATGGTTACTTGTACATTATATATGTCTATGTGGGTATTACATATCTTTGATGTTGGTTTATTATTCAAAATTTTATATGCTTTAGACAATTATTCATATATGAATTATAGTAGAGTAAACGATAATATAAATACAGATAATAGAAATAGTAATAAAAATAATAAAAATAATAATATAGATATCATTGATAATAATATTAAAAATTACAATGATATCGATTCTATACCAAATAGTAGTTTAACAAAAATAACAAAAAAAAAGGTGCAGAATTAAATACTGATAAGCTACTTTTACTATCTACAATTTAATAAACATAAATTTATTTTACTAATTACTAAAATTATATACTTATATATATATGGATAACTCAAAAGTTGCAATACCTGGTATTACTATTAATCCAAAATTAAAAAAAATATTTACGATAATTGGAGCATTTATATTAGTTCTTACTTTATTAGATGGTAAACATTTAGGAATAGAAAAAAAGGATGAAAGAAACTTTATAAAAAAAATTATAAATAGAATATATTTTGCTATGGTTACTTCATCAACAGTAGGATACGGTGATTATAGTCCTAAAACTGCTATTGCTAAATTAATTGTTTCTGTATTTTTAATGTTAATGATTGCTGGAATATTATCCTAATATGATATTTATTAATAAAATATTATGTTTATAATAAATATTAGTTTTATTTATCAATAAATAAATAAAACTAACATATAAATAGGTAACAACTTCCCAATATTGTGTATGTTATATATAGAGTATATGCTATTTATGGTGTTTACAAATATGTTTAAGACTGGATTTATGAGGTTTAAAAAAACCAAAAAAAGTTCCCCTTCATTTTCGTTTTCGTTTTCAAATTTTCCAAAATTTAATTTCTCTCTCTGGATTTAAAATTTAACGTTTAATATTTTTATACCGGTTATTTTGTTATTTTTGTTATTTTTTATAAATATTTAAAATTAAATATGAATATATAGTATAAAATGATATTTAATTGTAGACGTTGTGGACATATTGAAAAACATAAAGGTAATTTTTTAAAACATTTAAATAGGAAGACTACGTGTAAACCAATTTTAGAAGATGTGGATATTGAAACCTTAAAAGATGAACTGGAAACAAAAAGCGTTAAAAGTTTGTTAAAAGTCGTTCCAGTCGTTGAAACTGTCGTTCCGGTCGTTGAAGAAAAGAAGACTCAGTATATTTGTACAGGTTGTAAAAAAGAGTTTAAAAATAATAAATATCTTAAGCAGCATATTAATAGATACGGATGTGAAAAAAAAATTATAGAAGATATTAAAGTAGCTCAATTAGAAGAAAAATTAGCACAAAAAGATGCGGAAATGGCACAAAAAGATAAAGAGATGGAAATTCTTATAGGATATACTAAAGAACAAATGGATTTTATGAAAAAACAGATAGAAATATTAATGAAAAAAGCAGGAAATACTACGAATACTGATAATAGTACAACTAACAATAATATTAATAATAGTACTAATATAGAAAATCAACAAATAAATATTCATATAAATGGTTTTGGTAAAGAGGATTTAAGTTATATAACAGATAGACATTTTAGAGAATGGTTTAATGGACCATTTTCAGCAATACCTAATTTAGTAGAATATATTCATTTTAATCCAAAAAAGCCACAGAATTGGAATGCTAAAATACCAGACGATAAAACTTCTAAAGCTTTAATATATAATGCGGAAAAAGAAATGTGGGTAAAAAGAGAAAAAAAGGAGGTAATAAATGATATGGTTGAAAAAAGTTACAATATGTTAGATACTAATTTTGAAATACAAAAAGAAGCTAAAACCTTAGATGAAAAAGGAAAAAGAAAGTTTGAAAATTTTATGAAAATATATGATAAAGGAAATAAACAGCTAGATAAACGATACGAAATAGAAATAAGAGAAAAGTTAATGAATTTCAAAGAATATCATATTAAGTTATGAATAATATACTTTATAAATATCATCGACTATAGTATTACATATTGGACAAGATTTATTAATATCCATTATTTTGGAAGAACAATTTTCGCATAAACAAATATGACCGCAAGGAATAATAATATGAGTTTTTGGTCCATTTAGACAAATAGGACAATTATTATTCTGATTATTTATGTATTCTTGATTACTTATTTCATTTAATTTAATTCTTTTTTTTTTTATTTTATATTCTAATATACCTAATGTTTTTCTTAGATTTTGTATATGCTTATAATATACTTCTGTTTCATAATTATTTATTATTTCACTAAAATATTCAATGTATTTTATATTTTTTATAATATCATATACTTTATTTTGATTTTTTAAGTATGCTATAAAAAAAAAAAATGTATCTATTAATTCTTCCTTTGAAATTGAATTAAATAAAATTTTAATATTTTGATAATTGTTATATTTTTCTAAATATTTTAGTAAATATTTTTCTAAAGTACATTTATTTTGTTTACTAAATGATAAATATTGTATAATTGATTCAAATATATCATTTATAGTATTATTCGAATTAAATATATTATTTATTGTAGTATATATACTAGAATCAAAATTAGTATTGATGTAATTATTACAAGTTATATTCTGAGTATTTATACTTTCATTATTAAGTGGATTATCAATTAGTACATTAATATTTTGATTTTTAATATTATTAGTATAAATATTTTTTATATTATCATTCATTTATATATAAATATAATATTATTTATATTTAGAATTGAAATTATATAAATATAAATATAATTGATAGATATATTTATGTTTAGAAGTGTAGCAAAAGATTTTGTGAGAAATTTTGTTAAACCTAGCGTTAAACGTATAGAAATAAATAAAAAAATGGATACAAATTATATTAAAACTATATTTGATAATGGATATATGGGAATTGAAGTTCCAGAAAAATATGGTGGATTAGGTGCGTCATTTAGAGATTCAATTGATATAATTAAAGAAATTTCTAAAATAGATCCAACTACCAGCTTATTAATTGATATTCAAAACACTTTAATTCATCCTATAATGAAGAAATATGCGTCAGATTATCAAAGAGAAATGTATTGGCATAAATTGGCTACAACTGATATTGGATGTTTTGCTTTATCTGAAATAAATTCTGGTAGTGATGCTTTTTCAATAAAAACAAAAGCGGTATATAATAATGATAATACTTGGACTATTAATGGATCAAAAATGTGGATATCTAATTCTGATCATGGTAATTATTTTTTTGTATTTGCTCAAACTGATCAAAAATATGGTAGTTATAATGGTATTAAATGCTTTATTGTACATAGAAACAATTATGGAATAGAAATAGGAGATCCTGAATCTAAATTAGGTTTAAAGGGATCCGGTACATGTCCATTATATTTTGACAATTGTATTGTTAGTAACAATAATCTAATTCCATATCCTGGATATAAAATTGCTATTGAAACACTTAATATTGGTAGGATAGCAATTGGTGCACAAATGATTGGAATTGCTGTTGGTGCTATGGATATTACATGGCCAATATTACAAGAAAGAAAACAATTTGGTTTACCAATTTATGAATTTCAAAGTGTTAGGCATAATTTCTCAAAAATGAGAGCAGAGATATTGGCATTAGAATCATTATTAGATAGATGTGTATATTTGTACGAAAAAAATGAAAATTATTTAATTGAAGCTTCTTCTTTGAAATATCTATCAGGAAAATTAGCTCAAAGTATTACTTCAGAATGTATTGATCTTGTAGGGGGAATAGGTTTTACTGAAGATCTACTACTTGCTAAATTGTATAGAGATTCCAAAATAGGTTCTATTTATGAAGGAACAAATAATATACAATTAGAAACAATAGGTAAGCAAGAATATATTTGTATATAAATTATGTCAATATCTATAATAAATTATTTATTTTTATGGTAACATACATTTATTAGGATTTAATCTATCAATTTTACATTTGGGTGACATTTTAAAAGATTTTATTTTACTATCTTTGGGAACTATATTTAAAACACATTTAGATTTTTTACCATATAATGAATCAACACAACCTTTTTCTAATACAATACTTTCACCAAGTTGTTCTGACTTATTTTTATCTTCTAAACATCTAGCTCTAAAATGTTCATATCGAATTTTAGCCTCGTCATAAGTTAAATCTGACCTTTTACCCAACATTTGATTAACTTCTTCATGTAGATCATATATAAATTTAGAAAATGTATCTCTATTTTTAAAAACTTTTTTTGAAAATTTTACTTTGCTTAAATTATTGAAAAAATTATCTCTACAATGTCTACAAGGTAATACTTTTTGTAAAGATAATAAATAATTTTCATAATTTATTTTATCTTGCTTAGTAGGTTTTATTGGATAATTAAAACTCATTGTATGTAAAAAATGCCACATACTTGGTCCCCATACAGATGTAAGCATTCCATCTGAACTGTTAAAATCTGACTTTGAAAAAATTTCAGACATAATAATATTATAAAAGAAATTTATTTTTTATTAGTATTTTGAACTAGATTCATTTATATTTTTTTTTTTTTTTATAAATTATTAAAATAAAAAAAAATTATAAATGATATAATTATAATATATTTAATAATATATTATATCATAAATTATTGATAATTAGTTTTTATAAAAATAATAATATAAATTTAAATGATTTATGTAAAATTTATAGAATTTCAAAAGAATCATTATATAAATGGATAAAAAGATATGATGAATTACAAGATTTAAAAAAAAACAATGTAAAAAATGAATTAGTAAAATTAACAATAATAAATTATTTTAAATCAAATAAATCAATTAATTATAAGGATTTAGCTTTAAAAAATAAAAAATGTATTAAAAAAAATAATAGTTATAACTAATAAAATTCAAATAATTTTTTTAAATTTTCAAATTTATTTTTAAAAAAATTGGTAATATATTGAATCAATGTTTGTAATATATTAGAAGGTTTATTATGATGATTATATTTTTGTTCATAACTAGATTCTTCTTGAGATTCTGTTTCTATATGAATGTCAGATAGAGCTTCTGATTCAGATATATTTATATTATCTAATTCAAATTGTGATTCAATTTCTGGTTCTGTAACATCTTCTTCTAATTGAATCTCTATTTCTGGCTCGGGTACATCATATAATTGATGATCTATTTTAGGTTCAATTAAATCTTCCAATTCAAGTTGAGATTCAGGTTGAGGTAAATATTCTGATTTTTGTGTCAATGATCTCATAATCATATCTAATTGTTTATTACTACATTTAGTTAAAATAAAATTTATAAATTCATATATATCTATATTTTTAGATTTGATATTTATAGCATTAAATATTTTATTTATTTCATTTTCATCTAAATCAGGATATATATTATGTAATTCATGTTTTGATAAGTGAGTACTTATTTTATTTTGATTATTACTTGATTTTAATAAATTATCAAATAATAATTGAAAATGGTAGAATAGTGTCCTATTACCAATTCCGTTTTGAAAATCTCTATTTATGTAATAAATTTCATATTCTTCATATATGTTACTATATAAAGGAGGATATTCAATAATATTCATAATGGTTATATAAAAATGGTCTTTGTCAAAAGCAATCATTAATAATATTATCCTATAAATTATTCTATTTTAAAAAAATAATTATGGATTATTAAAAAATAGGTTTTAAATCTCATGAATTATATGATTGTAATTTTTTTTTATACATAGATAATTCTTTAAATGATTCTAAAAGATCATTTTGAGTGATAGAAATTTCATTAATAATAGAAATATAATTATTATTCATGATATAAACTATGTTGAGAATAAAATTATATCTAAACTTAAAGATAAAAATAATAAATGCAATTATGAATAAATTAACTAAAGCAAAAAATACAGGTATTGGTGCTGTAGAAATAGGTCAAAATTATGTAGGTCGAAGACATATAAGATTTGATAATAATGGAAATTATCCTTATGGTTCAATTGAATACATAATGAATGAGTTAGATTTATTAAAGAAAACAGTAGATAATTTACTATAAAAATAACTAAATAATATCAGAATAACTATTATTATTAATATCATCATAGGTATTAATCATTCTATTAATATATTTATTAGAAGTTCTTTGTTTAATATTATTTTGTTTAATATTATTTTGTAATATCTGATTATTTCTTAATATTTGAGCCTCAGCTTTAAATTTAAATAATTGATAATACAATTTATTATTATTTAATTTGTAAATTTTATTTTTACTTTGTAAATATTTTATGAGATTTTCATTTTGTATAATTGCTTCATTTAATGCCATTTTATCTTCATTAATTTTATTATATTGGATTTTATTAAAATTAATATTATTTAGTAGTGATCTATTATAAGCAAAAGTGAAAATTTCTTGAACACAGTATGGACATTTATTGTTGCTAAGATTAACAGTACAAAATTCACATATATTATGTCCACACGGTATTAATATTTGTGGTTTATTTATTTCATAGTTATAATTTTCATAACATATCATACATTTTGTATCATCCATATAAGATAATAAATATAAATTTATATTTTCTGGTCTATATTTTTTTTAAATATAAATTTATTTTGCCTTTCTACCTTACAATTACAATTTCTTTTTTATTTATTTAGTCAAAATTTTATTTCATAATATATATTTTTATTAAATAAAATTAAGCTTAATTACGAGTATCTTAAATAGACTTAAAGGTTATTTTTTATGTTTATTTAAATTTAAGTAAATTATAAATTAACATATAAATGACAGATGAATCTAGTAGTGTAAGAAATGATAATGATGCTCCTTGGACTGAGTCAATTGAGCTAACAGTTAAAGATTTTGGCGAAAAATCAGGTATATTGCGACTATTACATAAAGAACAAAGATACTCATTATCAAAAAAAGATGCATATATAGTAATACCAGCCATAATAATTCAGGTAGTTGTATCAGCAATATTAAATATTGAAAATTTCAAAGATAATAATAGTTTACATTCTATCTTGTCGATTCTTAATATAGTTTCAGCAGTGTTGTTTACTATAAGTAAATATTTAAAATTTGCGGAATTAAGTAATGAACATAAAGTAGCAGAATTAATATATGGAAAAATTCATAGAAGAATTATATCAGAATTATCTATTTCAAGAGAATTTAGAACTCCCGCATTACACTTTCTAAAAACAATTAGAACATCTTTTGATACAGCTAATGAAAGATGTCCTAATATCAGTAAAAAAATAATTATCAAATTCATGAAAAATGAAAAAATAGCAGATAATATAGCATTACCAGATATTTGTTCAGGTATTTGTGAAATAAAAATAGCATCAATTATTAATGAAGAATATTGTTTGAGACATCATTTTTCAAGTATAAGAAAAAATAATAGTGATAATCCTAGTGATTATCATCAAACTGTTGATCAAAGCCATATTGATCATATGATAGTATAATAAAATATTAAACAATATAATAAATTTGATAAAGAGAAAAATTAATTATTATTATAATAAGAGAAATGTTTGCTTACGAAAATGGTACATTAAAAAAAACAATAAAAAATTTTTTAGATCCTATTGATATAAATATGAATAAAGAAAGGTTTGAGCATGAAATTTATGAAATAATGAAAAAAATATTTGGTAGAACATATCATAAATTTTGTAATTTAATAATAACAGATAATAGATTAATTATAACTAATTTATATTGTAATAAAAACCAGATATCAATATATCAATATGATAAATGTTCGAATCTTATTTTAGATATTGTCTATAATAATTATTCAGTTAAGTTTGAATTTTATAAAAATAATTTATTTCCTTTTCATTTGCCATCAGAAATAAAATTGAATAATAAAAATTATCTTTCTGTAATAAGAAATATCAATAAAAATTTTTTAGAATTAATCGGAATAGGTAATGATATAAAATGTTTATGTTGTGAAAGTATTATTTGTTCAAATAATTGGTCGCCTACAATAAAAATAGTTTCAATATTAAATGAAATAGATAAAAATATAAATTATAAATTGTTATATATTTATTATTTACATTTAAAAGTTATTACAAGAAAATACCTAAATAGCGATTTAGAAAAAACAATTTTATCTTATTTGATATGATTAAATACTAAAATTGTTATAAATAAATAATAATTTTAATAATTACAAAAAAATTATGTTTAATGTGAAGAAATTTTTATTTTATTTATACATGTGATTTAGTTTTTTACATGATATTTATACATGTGATTTATTTTTTTTACATGATTTTAGATTTTAGTAATATAAATGTGCAAAACAGATTTTGAATGACATTAACGTAATTAATGATTATATTATATATTTTTTTTTTATTATTACTTATTTAGTAATATTCATTTTATAATATATGCTCTATCGCATTGTTAATTTTTATTATCTAAGTCTAATAGCCTAGTAATATCCTTCGATCATCGTCGTTGTAGTTGCTAATATCTAAGTCTTTTTGCTTAGTATTATTAGTCTTAGTCATAGTCATAGTTGTCATCTTTGTCTTTGCCTTTGTAGTCGTCGTCTTTGTAGTCGTCGTCTTTGTAGTCGTCGTCTTTGTAGTAGTCTTTGCCCAGTTCATTGAAATGATTTTGCTATTAATAGCATTGTTCCAGTTCTATATAATAGTTCGTTCATATATTGAGTTCTATTTTACCTGCAGATACACGTATTAATATATATAAAATAATCCAAATATTTATCAGTATATTTAGAATATAAATTAGTATATAAAAAATTTGTTATATTGAAGAACATTTATAATTAAAATATTATTTATATTTTAATATAAATATTCAACAATATTAATAATTATAATCCTATTAATTCAGAATTATAATTTTTTTTTTTTTCAGATTGGTTACTATATATTTCCATATATATATTTAAATGATTTGTTTGCTGTATCCAATCTTTTTTTTTTCTATATATATATCTATATATATTATCTTTAAGTAGTTTTGTGTATCTAATATATATAAATATTTTTTTTTTGTTTTTATATTTTTAATTTATTAAAAATCGCAATTTAATTCATCTGTAAATCTCTTATTTCAGTAATCATTGTTAATATTATCATATTTTGAAACAGGTATTTTATCTAAAGAGATAGAAAAACATTGTATCCATTTATTCAATATATTCTCTATCTCAATATTTTGTTTATATTTTTTTTCAGATTGAATTTCTTTCCACCATTTATATCTATTTAGAATTGATTCATTTTTAATAGTATTACTATCAAATAATGCATATGATGGAATTCTATCATATAAAAAATGTAATATTTTATTTCTATGATCTGATTCTAAAGTATAATTCTTAATATTATAATTCATTTAATAAATTTAATTATAAAAAAATTATATAAATCAAATTTAAATTATATTATATTCTATAATTAATTTAATTATAGAATATTATTATTTAATATAATATTAGCTAATTTATTAAATAAACATAGTATATTCAATACTTAAACATAGTATATATTATATAGATATTTATGAATTTTACTTCTATAGATAATATAATTAAACTTTCTGAAAGTAATTTTGATATAATATTACAATATATTGAATCAAATAATATATATAATTTTGAAATTGAGCAATTAAAAAAAATAGAAGAATTTAAAATTTATTTTGATGAAAATTATAGATGTAAAAAAAAAAAATTTTATGAAAATTTTAATATATATAATTCATCTAAGTATAAGAAAAATATATCAGAATGGATGTTAAATAGAATATTGAATATGGACTTAGAAGATTCTATTGAAAAATTCTTAAATAGCAATTTATTAATATTTATAAAAAAAAAGGATAATTATTATAATTTAAAAAAAAAATATTCAATTATAATTATATAGATAATTCATAATGAATTATAAATCAGATCCTATATCTATTCCCCCAAAAAAAATATTGGATTTGGAAAACAGACAATATTTAAATAATTCTTATTCTTATTGTAATTTCGAATGTAAAACACCGGAATATGGTACTCCAGCGAAAAATGTAGAAAATTTTTTTGAAAGAAAAGAAAATAATAGTAATATACCAAGACCACTATATTCTAATAATATTACAGATCCTAATCCATATGAACCATCACCTACAAATAATTATAAATACTTATTTCAAAAAATATATATGGATTTATATGCTAATATATCATTATCAAGATCATTGAAAAATTCAGGCTTGGAAGTCAAAAATGAAATAGAATAGAATAGAGTTATTGTATTTTTATAATAATATAGCTTCTTTTAATTAGTTTCTTTCCAGTATTTTTATTATATCCATAACTAGTTATTTTTGGAGTTAATTTAAGATTATTGCATTTCAGTATTTGTCTTAATAAATTAATTCCTGGAAACTTCTGTTTGGATTCTCTATTATTATGTAATGAAGTTAATTTAGATGAACTATATATATCTTTACATTCTTCTAATAATTTATTAAAATTATTATTTATATTTTCATTCAATAAAACATTTCTTTCTATTTCTATATTTTTTATATCTTCTAATGTTGATATATCAATATCAATTATTTTAAATATTTTTTTTAAATTAATTAGTTTTAAATTATTATTATCAATATTAGGATTACTGTCTTTAATATCAGGATTAATTAAATTTGGTGTATTATCTTTAGGTATCAAAGTATTATCGTTAACAATATTCTGCATTATTATATACCATAAATTTAAATATTTTTTTTTTTTAGAAAATAAACTTACTTAGTATAATAATTTTTCAAAAAGAAAAAATTTAACAAAGATTATAGTTTTATATATTTAGTTTTTTACTATATTTTTAAAGAATATTTATTTATTCCTTTTTAAATTTATTCTCGTTTACATATAGAATGTGTTTAGCAAGATATTTTATGATATCCGGGTTGTAGCGTAAATAGTCCCAAACCAATTCATTGGTTGTATCATTCATAGGTTTTTCACATAAAGTGAGTAAAATTAATTTTTTTTTTTTGGAACGTCTTTACGCATATGGACCTATGGTATTTTCTAGGTTATCAATACGAGTGGGTATATCGCCACTTGACTCTGATCCGAACATTATATTCTCGAGAACCGCTATACGAGGAACTAAAGCTCCCTCGTCAGGAGCTCCAAAAAGTATTTTCTCTAACGCATCGATCTTGAGTAAGTGGATTACTGTCTCTTCACTCTTGTCTCTTGTAGCTTGTTCCGGGTGTGCTTCTGATAATGGTTGTGGTTTCCAACGATACGAGTCAGGTACCCATGAATCGATGTTTGCGCTCTTAGTTGAACAAGGTATATTATACTTATTATTTTTATTTTTAAGATATCCAAAAAATTTAGTATAATCTTTAGTACCATCTGGTTTTAAATTAATATTTTTATTATAAATACTCATTTTACTTCTAGGGTAATCAACATCTTCTGGATAGTGATCATTGTCATCATCTATATCTAATCTTTTTCTACATAAATCATTTATATCAAACATATATTGTCTTCTAATACATTCTTTCATTTCATCACTGACATCTTCTTTGGGAAAACCATTTAAACATAAGTTATCTTCTTCTATTTTTATAATAGGATGTGTTGTGTATAATTGAAGAGCATATTTTTTACTATATAACCTTTTAGTTGCGTTTTCAATACCTTTTAATATATACATATCTCTAATATCATCTTTATTTGAAGTAGAAGAACTACCAAAAAAAATAGATTTAGATAATCTAATATTATATGATAGATTATTACTTACGGGTCCTATTTCTTCATCTATATTATTACCAATCCAATAATCCAGTAAATGATTAACTGCTTTTTGGTTACCATAACTATCTTTCCATGAATCAGAATTCCAACCTTGACTCATAAAAAGTTCCATCTTATGAGAAGCATATAATACTATATTAGCTATTCCAGCTAAATAAAAATTTAAATACTCTTTCCATTTTATTGCATTTTTGAATGTATCATCTATTTCAGACTGATCAATAAATTGTAGGGGGTCGATTGCCTTGAACAAAAATTTACCAGATAAATACCCATTCATAAAACCATGATGAGTTAAATTAATATATTTGTCGAATTCAAATAAAGCTTTTGCTTCTTTTTCTTTTTTATATACTATATGATACTTATCTTGGTCACAATTATCAATATGTGTAACATTTTGTCTATCTAGTAAAATTTTTTTTATCTCATCTTCTGTTGTTTTTTTGGAGTCATATTTATCTTTGTGCAATTGATCTATAGGACCTTCATGATTTTCTTTATCAGTGCCAACACATTTATTGGTTCCATCATATTTAATTTCAGTTTTGTAATTACAAAGAGAAAACCATAACTGACCATTTTTGGTAGTAGATTCATTTGTATGTCTATCCATTTTGTCCACACCAAAAAGTTCTTTATTAACCTGTTGTAGTATCGTATCTAAATGCTTAATAAAAGGAGCACAGTCATAATAAAGTATTTGCCAACCATTTTTAAATAAATTTAATGAATTTATTCCAAATGGTTCCCAATCTTTATCTTTACTTGGGAAAATATCATTGTTATCATTCCAAAATTTAATTAAACTTTTAATATATACTTCACTAGTAATATCAGGGACAATCGTTTTAACTTTATTTAATAGATACTTATCTTTATCATAAACTATAACATTATCAAGTCTAAGATAAAGTCTTATGAAATTATCCATCCTAATATTTTGTATAGTAAATTCGGCAAGGAATACATCATAATCACTATATTCAATATTCCCAGTATTTCCTCCTAGTAATTTTTCATCAGTATTTAAATATTTTTTAAAATGTAATGTTATATTTCCAAATCTTTGTCCAACACTTTTCTCTTCAGGTTTGCCTATAACCGTTGGTCTACCTTCATCTTGTGAAAATTTAGTAAATATTGATTCAGAAGCATTATTAAAAGATTTTCTATATCTATTTACTTCTTCATCACTTGTGTCTATAACCATATCTTGTAAATATTTTATTCTTTTATTTATCATAGGTGTTTCGCACTTTAAACGTAAATTTTCAATTATATTTCCAGGAAAGTTGGATGTATTAGGTGTAGATGCTCCTCCAATTTGTATGAATTTTAAATAATTATGAATAATTAATTTGCCCAATTTACTTGTAACTTTTACTTGTCTATTATTTTTTGGATTTTTTATAAATTGATACATATAAATATATAATATATAATATATAATATATAATATATAATATATAATATATAATATATAAATATAATATATAAATAATTTGCAAAATAAATATATTTTGCAAAATAAATTTTTGTTTAAAATATATTTTCCAAATTATTTTAAACAAAATTTAGGTTTAAAGAGCAAGCTCTCCGTTTTGATTATCATTATAAATATTATTGGGATTATTGGTACTATTATAACTATTTATAATTTTTTGAGGAGGAAAGTATTTGCAGTTATTTTGTATCTCTAACATTTTTTTTTCTAATTTATCAATAAAATTAGGATCATTCGGTTTTGTTAATTCGAATTTAGTTTGTGTAATAAGTTTATCGTATTGTTCCGCAGCAGTTCTAAACATTTCTGCTTTTGTATTAAATTTAAATGCTGAATCAAAAGTTTGTATTAAAGAAGATATACTTCCAAGTATTCCTACACCTAAACTAAATGCTAATTTAGTATCTTCATTAAAAAAAGAAGCAGCAGATAAAAATGATGCCATACCAGCAATAGATGTAATTGTAATAGAAGGTATTGTTAAGAACATAGATTTTTTTTCATAATATACAGATGCATTAATATTTATATTTTTTTCATTTTCTATCTTATTAATAAATTCTATATAAAATAATTTTTCCTTATTGTTTAAAATAATTTCTTGTAAATTATTAATAGTTTCATTTGAATTAGAACTGTCAAGCATTATCTATAATATATTTATGATTTCTTTAAATAATTGATTAGAAATATAATTAATATTTATATATAAATAAATTTTGATTAAAAATATGAATATTTTTTATAAAAATAAAAAAAATGATCGAAAATATATTTAATAGAAATATTGAAATATTAATAGATAATATAAATAAAAAAAAAAAGTGGAATTTGAATCCATCTGAGTATTTTTGTAAAATAGATATTCTAAATAATAAATTAAAAAAAAGATGTATAGGTAGAATATATGATAAACCAGATGAACGTTGTAAAAGATCTACAAATATTAAAGAAAAAAACTTAATAGATTTTGAATCTATGAATTTTTTACTGAAAAAATGGAATATTAATAAACGATGTTCTAGACAAGCATTAATCAATGAACTTTGTAATTCATGTAATAAAAGAGAAAAAGATAGAACAGGTCTTTCTAATGAATATCCTAGTGATGAATTAATTAATGAATATAATAACGGAATAGAACAACTAAAAAAGAAATATTTTAATAAATTAGAAAAAAAAAATTATTTAGAGAGTGAATATAATGAATTAAAAAAAGTTTTAAGTAGAGATGTTAGGAAAGAAATAGATATTAGTATTAAAAATAAATATTGTATAAAAAAAAAAAATGATATAAAAAAAATTTCTAATAAACAATGTAGGAATATGTTAGAATCTAATATACAAGCCATATCAAATAATAATAATGATATTGACAATGATATCTGTATTAATGATAACATAATCACTAATAAGTTACTATATAAAACAGATATATATCAAAATTGGTGGGATTCAGAGATGACCGATAAAGTAGTAATATATGATCATGAACAACATGAATCGTTTATATTTGCTATGGAAATTACGGAAGATGGCAATTATCTATTAAATAAAAATCAGCAAATATTAGGAGAATACAGAGAATGGGAAGATACAAATTTTAATTTATTAGATTGTTTTAAAAATAATGCTAATAAAGTATTGCATCCAATATCAGCTATTCCATTACTAGAATTTGAAATTTATAAAGAATCTACAGTTTATCATAATATTACTTGTAAAATATATAGAGAATATCGATATGACTTAAATAAGGAAGCTTTAGTAAATACTAATTGCATAGAAATATTATAAATGTATAGTTCTAAAATGACAATTATTTCCCAAATAATTTTTTAATGATTTCATTAATAATTTTTCATCATCACTCATTATAGCATCTTCGATAGAATTTTGTAATGCCAGAATTTTATCTTTTTTTTCAACATCAGTTATTTCTAAATTATTAATTTCTTTAATAGCTTTTCTTAAAGCTTTTTGTATATTATTCATTAAGTTGTCAATTTTCTCTTCACATTTGCATTTTTCATCTAATTTATGTTTAACTTCAGTACTATTTAATGAAGTTTTCATCGCATTTTGATATTTGATAAATGCTTTATCGAAATTATCTTTTTCATTTTTTGTACTTTTAGATATTATGTTATTAATTTCTTTTTCTAGTTTAATATTATTATTTTTTAAATTTGACATATTGTTTTTTATTTTAATAAATGTATCTTTTTTAATCATTGAGTCGTCCATAATATTAATATTAATTTTTTTTTTTTAGATTTTAAACATAAATTTGATAAAAAAAATATGAATAATTATTTATATCAAATGTTATTAAGAAATAGAAAAGTAATTTTTCATAATTTGATCAATACAGACCTAGAAGTAAAAATAGATTTTAGTTATGCTTCAAAAATGTGGATGAAAAATAAAATTTCTATTGAAAATGGTGAATATAAATATAAAGATAATCAGATTTATTAAAATATCGAATATGAATGGTAATGATTGTTGTATATGTTTTAGTAATTTAGATAAGATTTTTACAATAACAACATCATGTAAGCATACATATTGTTTAAATTGTTTTTTAAACTTAAATATGTTTAAATGTCCAATATGTAGATACAATTTTGAAATAGATTTACCAGAAAAAATTAAATTAATTATAATTAATAATCTTAAGACTAAAAATGAATCGAATTCATCTAATAATCTTTTTAATTTTAATTTTACTGATTTTCCACCTCTTTCTTAGAAATAGAAATATAAATTTGAATTTATTAATAATTCTATATGTTAATAATAAATGTATGATTCCAAATATTTTTCGGATGAATTCATTACACTTTTATTACAAATTTCAAAAAAAAAAAATTGGGATTTAGAATCTTTAACTAATTTATTTAGAAATGGTATTAAAATTAAAATTGAAGAAGATTATAATAATATTAGGTGCCATGGAGCAGTAATTTTTAATGGAGAGAAACGTCGTTGTTGTAGAAATAAAAAAATAGGAAATTTATGCGGATTACATTTTAATAAACAAAAAAGATATGATACAATAGAACTTATAAATTTAGATATATATAAAACAATAGTAATTAGTAAAAATGATTGTTTATTAAAAAATGAAAAAAAAAAAAAAATTGTCCTTAAAAAAGATATTGAAATTATAAATTATGATGAATGTTGGAGTGAGATAACATTCGGTTTCAGAATTCTATATTTAAATAATATAGATAATTATCTATATACAGAAATTTTTGGAGATTTTCCTATTGGAATTTATGATAAGTATAATAATACATATCATGAATTATAGAAATTTTAAGGAAAAATTTGATTATAATATCTAATTATTTTTTTTTTTGAGATAAATGGAAGATTTTTTTGAAAAACTTGTAAAAGTCTATATAAAAAATGAAGTCGAATTATTTTTAATTCATTT
>Ga0206129_10001215_pt1 | contig 35344 bp, 36 predicted proteins | sample Helgoland_Spring_8_FD_148616 | JGI IMG/M metagenome (GOLD analysis project Ga0206129, IMG submission 148616) | Pelagic subsurface seawater microbial communities from Kabeltonne, Helgoland, North Sea - Helgoland_Spring_Bloom_20160502_2 | ecosystem: Environmental > Aquatic > Marine > Epipelagic ...
GCATCTTCTTGGGCAACGGAACGCGAGTTGCGGCACCGCACCGTCGTCCTTCGTCGAGTTCCCACCGCGAGAGGATCCGAGAGACATACTTGGCGAGCTGAGCATAAAGAGCTCGGACTACCATAACTTTCGCAGAAGTGAGTGGGTCCCTTGCTTGCTCGCTGATAAAACTCCAGAGGTAATCTCCTTGAACAGGCGTGAAGGCGTGCACGATCTCAAAGCTGGTCAGCGCCTCCGTCATCGCTGGATAGGCACATCGCGCTTTACCACCTCTCCGACACGCAATGAACGCGTCAACGCATGATGCCACTATTTCTGCTCAAAGATAACGCTCGCATCGAGATTTCAACGTAGTAAATCCAGAGCGCAGTGGTTCGCAAAATGGGAAGCCTGACAACTATGGTCTGCAGCTCAAACGGTAAAAGCTGTAGTCCTTTCCGAAGAGCAAGACAAGGGAGGCTGCGATTTCTTGTCTGAAATATTTCTGGTATATCTATCTGTTGCGCAAGATGATCAGCATAGCCATGAAATGAAACGATTTGAAATTCCTAATCGACATTTCATACCTTACGCGGATTCTCCGAAATGGATCTAAAATACCAAACGTTTGTTCGATCGCGTAACGGCCCTTGTATGTATCTTTCGTACTTGCGATCCGTTACATCTCTGCCAAAGACATTCTTGACAAAGCTCGTGTCTACGACAACAAAGCCAAAGCCCCCGACGGGTTGTCTCGCTGTCACCGCTGCGTAAAAACATTTTCAAATAGACGCGCTTTAGACCATAAATTAAAATAATAATATACAGTTTTGTATGAAGATTCGGGAACCTCTAACTGAGGTTCCATAAGCATCCAGTTTTGCAAACGTAAAATCTACGCTCGAGAATGTACGCAAAACACTAAGTTTGCGTCGTCTTCCCTGTGGGTTTCGTATCCGTTGAGTTTCATAACTGTGAACCGCATGCGCAATTGCGGTTCGAGTCGAGACAGACTGCCTTGGTCACTTCTCCTCTTAAAAGTCTATGTATTCTTGTGTTTCGTACTTTCAGTTTCGTCTACTCAGTATTTCTCAGATTTAAACTCAGACAGTCTCTAAGAAGACTGCCGTCTCGCACACGCGCTGAATCTCTCCCATGCGGAGAATCAATATTATTATCGCGCATTTCAATTAAAAGTATGAATATTCCGCAATTGATTTCGAGCGAAGCATACAAGAATGCGATCCCTGCACATACGCTCCTGCTGCAGGACGCTCTCAGGGAAGCAGCAACCAAGACTGCAGATGCTCAAGCTCCCGAAACTATAGTTCGCAGAAGCTTGAGCGCCTGCACTGTCGCTTGCGCCAATTCTCCGTTTTGGACGCTACTTATATGCTCTCTAGTTGCCCTTGTGATTATCTTAGTAACGCGCCCTCCCTTTGTCATGATATTCGAGCGCAATGTCAAGCAACCTTGGCGGAGTACTCTGATGATTTCCTGGTTCTCAACATGTGTGAGTGTACTAGTTGTAGTGGGCTTTGCTGCTATATTGCCTTTTATCGTGCAGTCGGCAAGGTCATAAACGGAGCCATCGGGACCTGCGAGTGGGGAGGGGTCCAATATGCATACACGCCTGGCACTACAGGCGAGGTAGGAGTCCGGCGACGCAATGAGCTAAAGAGTATATACAGCAGCAGCAAAAAGAGTGCTATACTGACTAATACAAATATCAGGTATACGCATCTTCCATCGTGATTAGCCAGTGAAAATAAAACTTGAGTTTGAGATGGAGATTGCATATTACCACTGCCATATGTAGCTTTGAACTCGTCGAAATGCACAATATCGTACAGGATTCCACGAATCGCTCTTTTGCATCTATCGAAAAAGGAATTTACTCCATCAGCAGAGTCGCCATAGAGTCGACGTTGGAGTTCTCTTGCGTTTTGCATCTCATTGATTCCCACTACTCCTGCCCGTCCTAGTGGCGTTTCCGGGTCACGAACAGTTGCTGCCCCTCCGCTATCTGTAGAGAGTCCCCGTACGGGCTCGCCTACAATGCTCGAAGCAATCTGCTTGTACAGCACAGGAGGGGAACCGAAGGTGACTTCATTCAGCTGTGAAATTTCTCCCGTTCCTGCAAAAGCAAGAGCGGGAACAGCGGAACTGCCTCGTGTGGCTAGTTTCTCTTGTTCGTTGAGGTACGCTGCAGATTGCGGTTCACCCCCACTTTCTTGAGGTTGATTCACAAATGGGGGTACAAAACCTTCTGCGTTTACTGACTGTCGACCCATGTACTTGTTGTTAGATCCACTCGTGGTTTCAACGGGGACATTCGTGGGTAACGGATACGTAAACGCCTTCAAATCGGGAAGGCGCATAATGTTGCGGTCCCTTAAAGATGTCCCGCACCCCTGCTGTTTAATTCTCTGTAAATCCACTTCCGACACCGTCAATGCGTCTGCAGATGCGAGAGCTTCTCCATTTCGCACACTGCACTCCATGGACTTCGCTTTATCACTACAATATATTGAAAACTTCCTCACTCCCGCCGTCATCCTAACATCGAACGTACTTTCGCTCTCTCATTTTTATGCTGAAGAGAGTCTCTCTGCTTCCGGTCTCCGCCCATGTGCCTGTTCTCGCTTCTCTTCCTTACGCGAGTGCTCACACAGGATCTGGAAGCATGCGAACTCTCCGCAGTGTAGACCGTATTCGGGCAAGAACGTGTCCGGCGTTATGGAAGGCACATGTCTAATGACATAGAAGAGATGACGCTTCTGTCTTACTCGCATGCTTTGCACACTCCTGAAAAGACGTCTGTACTTATCTTTTGTCGCGCAGTCTAAAAGATGCGAGTCCAGCATTTTCACATAGCAGCTTACTGTAGAGTTGCATGTACGACCGCGCACGCATGTAGCAAGCGTCAAACTGCATCTATGATGCTATTATCTCCGAAACAACAGAGCTGCAAAAAGTAGGAAGAGAGCTGCACTGCCCGCAATACATACTATAAGCTTTGCTTTGGATTCAGATTTCTCTGACAAGACACATAACAGAAACCTGGATGGTCCTCGCAATAGCGAGGCATTGCAACATATCCATGGTGGCAAGTTACAGCTTGTGAAACATTAGCAGTGGAGCAGGCGTCTTTAGATGTGATGGAGAAAAGACTGCAGCCCGCTTCAGCGTTTGCTATGCAAGAAACGCAAACCCCGTCTACACCTTTCTTCACGTCTTTGTCTTTGCACAGAGCAGCATTGGTGCAGGATCCCCACGAGGAAGAACACAAGAGGCAATCGTTCCACACTACATCGTTCATTGTTGTTTACAGGCTGTCTGAAAAAACAACAACGGCCTTCCATAGGACCATTACAGGCCCTGGAGCGCGATTTTGACGAATGCCTTATGAACCGCGCGCTGAAATTCATTACGTATAGCAACAACTGCATCCCGCTTTCTCAGACGGCCTCTAAGAAAGTAGAACAGCAATTTTGCGACTACTGGTTAGGGCCCAGTAGTCCAACGAATCGCTCGTCACGACCACTTGCCCTCTATTTTTATGATGAGAACAATAAAAACAAAACGAACATGGTGAGAAGACATCGTAGTCGTAGTAGTGACGGCGGAGAAACGGGCAGCGGCTTTCTAAAATACGGAGCTTTAGCGAGTCTCGTTGCTGCAGGAGGCTATGCAGCCTCTCGAACCCCAGAACAAAAAAAACAATGGAAACAGAAGGGGAGCTCGTTAATACGTCAGCATGTACTTCCTGCTCTTGGTGATGCTGGAGCTGGCGAGCCCGCAGAATTGCAGACACCACTGACAGACTCAGAAAAAGAAAAAATGGAACTGCAGGAGGCGGCTCTAAAAAAGCAAATCGAGGATCTGAATGCGAGGGTGAAAGATACAGAACGTGATATCGAAACAGAGAGAGAAAAAGCAAAACACGACCCGGCGAATGCCGGCGTCTCTGCACATGAAAAGGGGTTGAGAGGTCAGCTAATGATCTTGGAGCGGGACCTACGCATATTGCAGGGAAAGTATACAGACCTGCAAGATAGTCATCGCAAGCTGGCTAGTCAGCAATCGCTGCCCCCTATTCGGAATCCAATTACTAAGAATTCTAAATTTGTTGTCTATGGATTTTTTACAAAAGACCATGAATCCAAGGCTACACGACTGATTCAGAGTTTGGAACCGCTAGGCTTTGATCTGGTGGATGGTGGGCCGAAGAACGGATATGAACTCCGCAGCAAACATCCATCGAATTGCTCACTGGTAATGTTGCAAAGAGTACTAACGGTAGACATTTCCATAAGTGAAACAGGAAGTGACTCAATCGACAACTCAAAGGCGGTTTTGATTAATAAAGCGTTGCACCATTATAAATTGCCAATTCTTTACGTAGATAGCGACGTGATATTTCATAGCGATCCAAGTATCCTTTTTAATGACTTGGTAAAATATTATCCCAACTTGGATATTGGAGTTTACAACAACCCAACTGTTTGTGCCTGGAACTATCCCTTATGCGATGGAAAAGGAAAAGAAACGCAGCAATATATCATTTCTGGTTTTGTGCAATTTTATAATTACACTGCCGCCGCGTCACGTTTTTTGCAGATATGCACGGATGGACTGTTGGTTCTAAAATCTTTTCGTCTCAGAATTGATGATAACGAAGTAGTATCAGCAATTCTGAATAACCGACCACTTCCAGTAATTGATGGCTCAATCCCGATTGATATTGGAGAGCTCCAAAAGTATGCAGCCATCACTCGTGGGCTAGACAAGATGCATGTTATTTTCCATCCCGATGTTATGGCAACCCGGGATCATAGTGTTGCGGCGTATTGGTATTCTAGACGAGACAATTCATGCCAGAGTGTCAAAGTTCCTGCAATGCACTATTCGAAGCTATTAAAGAGTACAAACGCACAAATAATATCAGATAAACTACCCGCACTACAATCATATAAAGAGATGCACGAAGAACAATTGGCCATAATAAATCAGAAGATAGCAAAAATTTACGCGACAGATTTTTAAGTCTCAGAAGTTTGTTTCCAAACTGGGCGGCTCGATCGTAGCGCCACTGCACGGCTTTAGATGTCATGTCGGTGGCATCTGTGGCGCCTGTGCTCATTTGAAACAGGCGCATCAGCGGCACTATGGCGTCGTTGGAAGTGACGAGCAGGTGCGTATTGCTCCGCGAAGGAACAATGCAATTATTTCCTAGTCTGATTCCTCTCTTTCGTAATTCGACATCTGACTGGAAATTGAAGGGATCGAAAATATGAGTAGAAGAGTAAGGGAGAACAACAAACATCTTGGAGCGAGCTACGTGTGGTCTCATTCTTCTTACCCTAGCTAGATTAAAGACGTGCACTGCAGTTTATGGACAAAATGGCTACCCTTTGGGATAGGTAAAAAGAGGGACTTCGAGTAAAAACTGGCGTCCATACGCTCTGACAAGCAAATAGACACGACCAATTGGATGGATGGAGATTATGTTTGCCTCAACCTCCATCCATAAATCACCATCATACTGTACGATGTGAATTAATACGTCTCGGTTAAAGAGAGCCAGCGAACCTGCGCCCTTGTTCCCGCACCCGCAACCGACACGCAGACCGTTTTTGCATTTGCCTTTGAAAACAGGATAGAGGGGAATTTCCATCCGCTGTGCTAGTGAAGAGGTGCGCCGAGTAGGGTACTGGACACAGAGCCTATAATCTGCTTCATGACGCTGCTCAAGGAGTGCTTGGAATGCGTGAGCGTCCTCCGCTGGCACCCGGTCGGTAAGAGGAAAATTGCTGTGTATCTTCCAGTGCTGCTTCCTCGAGGGGGGCATGGAGCGTTTCCATGCCAGATAACACATGCAACAAAACAAAATGAAAAACGCTAAAAAGCAATACACTGTAGCAGTCATATTTAATCTAGACATACAGCAATACTTACAACGTATAAGGGGTAGTGGAGCTGTGCAGGAGATGCTGATGGGAGAAGCACTATGATTGCACTCCTTTGCACATCCCGTCAATTTGAGAGATGATGTGCGTAATGAGAACAGATGCTTTACTATATCAAAAGCGATGGCATACACGGATAGTAGTCGTGATACCTTTAATACAGCTGATGTTGTTTCTGATGCGCTCAAAGACGAAGTTGGCAAGATTGTGGGGGCTATGATGGCTAAACGTAAGGTTATAGCGGTACGGGTAATTGATTTTGACAATGCCGCAACTAGTTGGCAGATCTGCAGGATATTGCGAGATATGGGGTGTATGGTGAAAGCAACCATAACCTTGGGACAAGGTGTTATGGATTGTGGATTTGTAGCAGCAGCGGCATTAAAATCACTACATCAAAGCTATATAAATGGCAAATCGTGGTTTGACAAGGATATTAATAGGAATGAAATACTTCAAAGTGAAAAGACCCCCGAAGAAGGACGAGACATATTAGCCAAGAATTTCAGTAGACATTTAAAACCCAACGAGGGGTCGAATCCAGAAGATATAGATTGTCTCGTCAAGAATTACATTATTACACGTCAATTACCCGACAAATGGTTCTTAGGATTCCCGGAACTGGATGTTTTTTTCGGTACGAAAAAAAACAGGGGCTCGTTAGAAAGTGCCCTCATAAACATAGAGGGCGAGCTAGATCCTTTTGTTGGTGTTATTCTAAAATTGACATTCAAAAATAAGGAACGTCTAGGTCCCGGTACTAAACACTTTATTTGTGTGGCTATTGGCAGCCATGTTCTGGAACATGGGAAAGATGAACGAGTGCACCGCGCTAACATATATAACTCCAAAGCAATGCGTTCGGCCCAGCTGGCATTAGATCATGCAAATACGCACCGTCAAACCTTGCAAAAACAGAAGATAGAAGAACTAGCAGCCAAACACCAGCAACACGTGCAAACACACGAAGCTGAACACGAGCGAAATATGCAAACACAACAAGCTGAACACGATCGAAATATGCAAACACTACAAGCTGGACACGAGCGAAATATGCAAGCACTGCAAGCTGAACACGATCGTTCGACTGTGCAACGAACTAGGCTGCTAGCGCTGGCGGCTATTCTGGGCGTTACTGTTGGAGGTATAGGCATAAGAAATAGCCGGCGCTCTAAAAATTCCTCACGGTCATCGGGGGAGAGAAAGTCTAAAATACCTCGCTAGCCTTTCCCCGAAGGTCCTAATAATAAAGCCTGGGTATCGCACTGTTCGCGTCATGTTGCGGAATAAACATCCACTATCTTACCAGGGGTAGCAGTACATGCGAGCGTCTACCGTTAGGCTGGCCAAGTTCTCGCCGTCGAGCAAGATTGACGAAGTGGCGCAAGGTGGCCCACTCCTCGTGGGCCAAAGAGGGGTGACATACGTTCTGTATAACGAGCACCACGATATAATTGGCAAGGGCTGCTCCTCTGTTGTACTGAGCACGTCCTTGACGCCTCATCTCGATTACAGCTGCGCCAGCTGCAGCCTCTCGCACAGCGAGACTGTGGTGCTCAGGTGCTGAATGGGGGGTTCTATCTGGCAAGCTTAGCACATTCATCCATAATCCTGGGAAAGTCTCGCACGAGCGCCCAAATTTGATGCCTGCTCGCTTTGCAGCATGGGCTAGGTCCGCCAACTGCAGTATTTCTTCGTCAACACTACAGCTATTTTCAAACCGTAGCGAATATCGATGCATTACGGTGCAGAAACGAGCCAGTTCCACAACTATCTTCTCGAACGTGGTGGTAGCAAAATTATATAGGGCGTTAGCATTTATACCGTAGAGTCTCTGTCCTGCTCCCATGGCATCCGCCTTTAGCTGCGCCTGCGTTGCAGCCACATAATTTGTGCATTGGGAAATATAATGTCCTGCCTGCCCGCATAAGACGCAGAGATTTCGACGAATGCGCTCCTCGTACTCACAAGTCTCTGCTCCTGGTCCCCTATGAATCGCGCGCCCCCCCCCCGTCACATAGTCAGCACCTATTAGGTAACTAAGTCTGTCTGTGACTGCGTCCTCGTCTTCAAACAGTCTCAGAGGATCAGGTAGCAAAAGCAAACTAAGCTTGGCATCTCGCCTAATTCTCTTTTGCCGATGTTGCATGTCTCGGCGGAACAAGCATGACGATATTCCAACGTACAGCTGCAAGCTGAGCGGGTTGACTCGATAGGCATACACGCACACCTGGTGTACAGTAGAGATCTCTTGCAGAGGGGCAAGCGACGCCAGGAATTCATCCATGTTCTCAAGCGTAATATCAACTTTGTTCATGTGTTTCGTCTCGTGTAAAAAAACAGAGACCTGTTTTAGCGAGTCTGTGGAAAGCATCGTTTCCAGGTTCAAAAACGAAAGAAAGGAGCAAAATTGTGCAACTTATCGTCTTTGTCTGTGCATGGCCACTGCAGTAGAATTGGAGCGTAAGACATGCAATTCAGAACGAGATTCCAACTCTTAAATCTCAGCAATAACATACGCCATGTGCCAAAAAATGCGTTAACTTCGTGGCAAGAAAGTCTTGTTATCAGTTGTTTTGAGAGATATGAACCAGCGCGCGCGTGTCTTCTGGGGCGCGCCGCCTCTACTGTGAACGAGCATAACTGAGCGCAAGACTGGGTACGAGCACAAGGTAGCTATTGCTGCTTAAACCTCAAACAGACCCCCATTGCTGTTTCATTTGCTGCACGTGAACCATGGTGATGCTGCTGCTGTTGCATTTGCCATTTGCTATTTGCATCATGTACACTAACGAGTTCTCGCAAGTAGTAGCAGGGCGCATTCGCAACAAAGGCGCCTCGTCTCGGCTTGGCAGTGCCGCCATTGCTTATCTTTCCACCTATTTCTTCTGAAAAACTGGTTTCGTAGGGTGCATTTGTGCCACCAACCATTTACGGAAGTCTCCGTCCTCAACGAAGATGCCAGCTCGCAGGCGACGCTGCCAGCTCAGGCAGAAACGCTTTGGAACAGCGGTCTTGTGAGCAAGAAGACACGAAGTACTGGAGCGCCAAAAATGTTCACTCAGCAAAACGCGACTACTAAAGTCGCGTCTTCGCTCGGTTAAGGTGCTTGCACCGAGCCACGCCTGTGTTTTACTGTAAGGTTGAGGAGATACGCGATGATATTTGGCGTTTTTCTTTAAGCGAAACACCACCGTGGACTTGTCGGAGAAGTCAACAGTCCACATCCGACCGTCCTTTTTGAACGCGCGACTTTTCACTATAGTTGGAGTCCCTGCTTTTCTCCTGGTAGGCTTAGACGTAATTGTGTATATGGCGTCTCTGCGAGACCGATATCGTTGAAGATACTTTGGCACGTTGTCAATGGCCTCGGTGACTACAAACCATCCCGTCAGCAAACGTCGACCATCCATTAGTGGAGGTGTCACGCACACGATCACATCACCCAGTTGGCACCGCTGACGTGCTGGTAAATGGCATAGCGCCATTGACGCCAGGCCATTCATGACACAAAACCCCGAGTCTCGATGTCGGGGATGCGACACTACAAAAATGCGACATCCGCGAGGTAACCCCGCCGAAAGTACCCTATGACGAGATGCAGACGTAGGAAGATCTTCCCATCCATACTTGTGCGCGAGTACTTCAGCCATGGCCCAACGAAATCAGACAACTAGTAGTTACACTACAGGAGCGGCAGTTGGACCGGAGATAGGACCTGTTTTCTTTTGGTCTGTCTCAAATACCCCTGCGTGCATTGTGCAGCATATAGATGATTATTAAAAGTGATTTAGGAAATGCTGCGTTGCCTCTATGGAAAGAATAATATAGAAAGCCGCAAACATGTCGAGAACACAACGATATGGAAATCACAGTATGACCAAGATAGGCGAGTTGTGAACCATTTTGATCACAAAAAAATGGTACTTATTTAGAAATTGGTGTTCACGATGGTCAACAACATAGTAATACGGCAGTTCTGGATCAAAAGTACAACTGGGAAGGAGTTTGTGTAGATCCTTTCATGAAAAACATGGGCAAACGTTCCTGCCAAAAAGTGTATGATGCCGTGGGTTCTGTACCCGGCAAGTCAAAATTTTCGAATGGCAGTTCCGGATTTTCAGGTCTTCAAGAATTCGCAACGTCTCATAAACACAACAAATTACACGCTAACAAAGCTGAGAAATTCCCAGTCGAATTTGTTAATGTACGCACACCCACAGATATACTACATCAAACACAAATGCCTTCGAATATTGATTATCTTAGTTTGGATGTGGAAGGATCAGAAATGGATATATTAAAGTCATTTCCATTTGATAAACATTGCATCAGGTATGCAACCATAGAAACCAACGGAGATAAAGAAAAAGAAAAAGAAGTAGAAGCTTTTATGGCTGAGCGAGGATACACCTTTCTCGAACATGTTGGTGTAGATCATCATTTCACAAATTCGTGTTAGAGCGTGCTCTCTTGACGCTTTTTATTGTGACGTATGGGTTGTTTTGTGTCCAACAAATCAGCGCGAGGTACCATCCAAACACCCGACTAAAATAATTTCACGAAGGCCTTGTGGAGAGGCATGTTGTGGAAGATCCTGTCTGCGACTTCAGCTTTCCACCTCTTATAATCTTTCCCTCCGTGCGTTTTCCAGACTTGGTCCATGAAGCCGAATGTCCCGAGCTGATGGTAGAACGTCAGGTGATGATATTCGTGAGCCAGCGTGCAAGGTAAGAAGGGATTGAAGGGCACGGCGTAACCGCTGTGCGTTGCGTTAGTGAGCCACGCACCAAATGCAAACCACAACCAATGACTAACGAGATGAGAATCATGTCGAATATGATTTATGACAGGTCCAGTTAGCCCCGGTAACAAATTGCCCACGATGTGCTCAATGTTAAGAGCGTAATTGCTGCAGAGTGATATCGGCGCCTTGAATGTATGATGCTTTTTATGAATCAACCTGTAGAAAAGCTTCCCATGTAAAATACGATGCGATCCATAGAACATTGCTTCCCATGCTAGCACGTTCACAAACATTTCTTTGACGTGACTCTGAAAGCTCGTCAGCGGTGCAGAGAGGCTCTTATGCGCAGCTTGCTTCGCCCATTGAATATCGAAATGCTTGATGGAAGCTGAGAGCAATGTGCTTCCTATCAACAGCGTCATGTGCTGGGCGATCAAATGAAAAAATACATCCTTCAATGCAGCTCGCGTCTGCCGGGCGCGAGGCTGAATCTTCCATCTCGAGAGAAGAGGCGGATACAAGCAATCCGCCAGAATGTAAGGCAATCCTGATATCCATGTACTCGCTATTTGGACAAGCGCTGTGCCAACGATAAGCAAATCCACGTTGTCTGTCTGTCTGTGTAGGCGCTTCCACGCTCTGGCAAATACAGAGTCACGAGGGACTCTTTGGTCACTGAGTTCGACCAAAGAGTGCATTGAGTGGAAGGAAACACGCATCGCGATTGGCGACTACACGTAACAAACACGAGGAGACTAATACAATCCGTAACGCGCTGATGCACCTAAATTGCCAAAGATTTTTAGAGTGCAATAATATGTCATCCTGGACACCATCAAACTGACATGGTCATGCCATGTCAGTGTAGAGATACTTTCTGCGAGAGCGATGCGCGCAGGCTGCCCATGCGCTGTGCCTTGGGCACAGAATGAGCGAGCGGTGTCTACATCATGTCTGTCCTAGCAAGCCAGAAAGTTGATACTGCATCCAAGATGAACCATGGCACCTACCCCAGTTATATTTTCGGCTGAAATTATAACTGGGGTAGTGAGGCAAGCATGCTTGCCAGTGGCACATAGTACTTACTTAGTACATTTAGGAACATACAACACGCGACTTAACAGGCTGTCTGAAAAAGGACAGCCCGCAACAGGGCCGCTACAGCCCCCGAGAGCATGACAACAGCGCTGCCATGTGAGAGCCAGCTATTAAAAAAAGCCTACCCTCAGGTGTGCAAGTGTCGAAACACAAGTTCCCTCCCATCAATCAGACAGTGTGAACCAAGTAGGTCGCAAACGCTCACTGGCTAAGTGCTGGTAGATGGCAACCATGTTTCGCGCCGCATTGATATCGCGATGCCAATGCAAAGGATGTCGATCTGCGCTATAACAATTCCGACACACCATTACACCATGTACCTTCTTACCGCCAATCTGCTTCCCTTCCATCCTCAAAAGGCATCTGGAGCATACCTGAGAGGTGAATGCTTCGTGTACCAGTGTAACTCTTGCCCATGCATGGTTGAAAGCCGCTGGTTTATCAGCCAGTCACTCTAATTCGCGAGTAGTAAGTAAATGGACTACTGTGTCGGTATATTAAGCGGCGTTCTGCTTCTATCTGTTGTAGGGCTATTCGCGGTCTGGTTGGTACACTTTGCAAATCTTCCAGTGTCACGAAGGATGCTCGGTTGCCATGGATACGGTAGCAATCACGTTAAAGATGATTATGTAAAAATACGCGCGAGAAGACGAGTACCTGTGGATTCGCTAAAAGATGAGGTGTACGATCATTGGAACACACTCCTTCAAGACCTCTCTTGGAATCCTCGAGAAACTGCGCTCGTAATCGTAGATACCTGGGCTTCGCATACGTGTAAAGCTCAAAACGACCGTAGTAATCTAGCAAGCCCTGTAATCAACGACATTGCAAATTACTTGCGAGCGAAAGGCTCCCTTGTCATCTTTGCTTTAGGCGGCGGTGAAAAACTTTACCGCACGCACCCAGCCCTAAAATGGGTGAAGGATTTGCCAGATAGGAATATGCGAAAAGCGAACAGGCACAAGGACCCGCCTTTTCCTCTAATCATACACGGTGACAACGATGGCTGCCAAACCGAACATGATGTGTCTTGGAATTACAAAGTGCATCCGTCTATAACTATACAATCAGAGGACGCCATACTGCACGAAACCAAGGGGTGGTGGCCAGACCAAAGCCAAACATTATGGAACATTATTCAGCATCGACATATCAAAAATTTGATATATGTGGGCGATGCTACTAATATGTGTGTACCGGGTAGGCCTTATGGAATCAAAGTGGCCGTTACATGGGGGTTAAACGTCGTACTCGTACGAGAAACGACTCATATAATGTACAACCCTTTGACAGATGTCCCTTATACGAGCTACGAGGATGCTCAAGAATTAATGCTGGAATTTCTCGAGAAGTTCTGGTGTAGTACTATCTCAAGTACAGATGTGACAAAAACGTAAGGGCGCAATAAGAGAGATTGCGCGGCGTAGAGTCGAGCAGTCCTTGTTTATTTTTCCACTTTTCCAACTGGCTGCACTAATGCGGAAAAGTGGCAAGCGTACTTTCAACATTCACAACAAGCGTGTCGCACTGTCGTGTTACAGTTGCCTCTAATATGTGTTAGTGGCAAACATTTGGACGCAGTAGTTGTGAGAACAAAATTGCCACTTTCTCAAGGATTACGGATTGCGGGGATGTAGTTATTGCGTGTTTGAATCTGGTGATTGATATTGTAGATATCATTAAATAGAAGTGTAGCTTCTGTCTACTCTGAATCCATCCCCGTGATACAGCGACGGCTAGCGATTAAGAGTTCCATTCGACTCCCGTGGAATTTATGCTGTTCCAAGACTTAGTGGCGCCGAAGGCGCTGAATTGGGGTTATAATGCCTCTCACGAGATCCAGCAATGAAGGCTGCGATTGGATAGCGTCGACATCCACTTCTTCCGGGAACCGAGCGAGTAGCGTTGCAAAAGCCTTTCCGTATTTTATCCGCGAAAGTGCTGAATACGGCACCCGACTCACCCACTTGAATCTTAATTTCCCAACTGGGTTGCTGAAAAGGCTCATCGCGCATACGGGTTATATGCATACTCGTATTTCCTTCGTCTGGACTCTCAGATTCGAAATCGAGTGAGCTCTTGAGATCACTGTTGACAAAACATCTTACAATGCACGAACCATTTCCATGATTGCACTTTTTAGTTATGACGATAGAGTTTGTACTCGAGCTTCGGAGACTAGCTTCCACGATTCTTTTTATATCATCTATGTTTGCTGAATGCTTACTCTGCAACAATTTATCAACCTCCCCTTCCACTTCAGCGGTAGACGCTAAGTTATATGTGCGATCTGCAGAGTATCCGGGATCTGTAGATTCATATCTTCGCCCCAATTTTAATTTACTATTTTTCTTGCTGCCATATCGCACCGCCATACTCTTCCCCGCCAAAGCCAGAGCAAACCCCACTACCAGTCCTGTTGTCGCTCCCTTTGCTGCACCATTCAAGCGTGACATTTTGCACTTACACTACATAATAATATGGCTACCTTTCAGAAGTACATTCGCTTGTTGAAACAGATACCGAAGGAAACGACAATAGACGTCAATTTCGTTAATAGCCTCAGACTTATCAAGGATAAGAAGCCATTCAATCGTATCATAGGGAAAAAGTTCGAGCGCCTCGACCCAAAGGACCCGCAGAGATCGATGCTTGAAAGTTGGGTCCAAAAGCTGCGAGCGGGAACTCAGAACAAGTCTGAGCTGAGTCTCCGCAACATCATGAGCTTCTATCTGAATACTTGCTTGCCCAAAATGGATCTCACGCTCGCTGCTTTGGTTGAAGACCCAGAGCCTGATGTCGGCAGCAAGTTTGATGACATGGACGCGATGATCACTTCGATATCCTCCGCTCACCGTGTACACTGGAGCGTCACCCGCTCCCTGCAACTCCTCCGCAAACTCGCTGGCTCGCTTGTTCGTAGACGAATATACGACGGCCTTGCCGCACTGACGCACGTGTTCTTGCACCGCTTTGGCTAGCAGCTGCCTGCGTTCGAAGAGTGCGCGCTCTATCAACGAAGCGCTGTCCTCATCCCTCCCGTCTTCGGAACTCGAATCCAAAATAAGAATCTCCAGCCGGTAGGGAACGACGAGCCCGAGGTTCCTCGCCTTAGAGAACGGCAAGCGGTGCCAAACCTCCCCATAGAGAGCTTCGTCATCCATGGCCACGGCGAAGTTTCCCATCTCGCTCAATCGGGGCGTGGCTGTGAAGAATAAACGCTGTGCGCATCGGACGTGTTCGTTGTCGAGAGCTTGTGCCCAGAGACCACCAGAGCCTGCAGTACGATGCGCTTCGTCAAAGATGGCGAGATCGAATCCAGGCGCCGTACGCTGCGCCTCACGCAAGATCGCAACACTGTGGTACGTCGATATCACGACTGCGTTGGCATCTGGCATGGATAGAAAACTAGCCACCTCCTCCGCACTCCTCGTGACTGGCACATCATCCGCGACACCGCGCGAGCAGACGCACATGAAGCGGAGCTCCGCCCCGCGTGGGTGGCGCTTGGCCCATTCCGCTTTGATTTGGTGCACGAGCAGGATGCTAGGAACCAGCACAAGGGCGCGGAATGGCGCCCCTTTGGCAATTCGCTCCGCTTGCTGAGCAGCTACTGCCAATATGCCCACAAACGTCTTTCCGGTTCCGCAAGCCATGTGGAACGTAAAGCGCGACACTGTGTGTTGTGTCCAGAAAGCTTCCAATGCTTCCACTTGATGCTCCTTGGCTCCTAGCCCACGCGCCCAATCGCCTTGGAAAGTCTCGCACGTCACCACATTTGTCAATTTGTCGCAAACCCTCTGATCATACGGCATGTCTGGAACTAAAAGAAAAGAAAGCACTTTATTAGAGCGATTCTCCGTAACATCATTTGGATAACGACCTCAAAGAGCCCACATTACCCGTCATCACGATGGCAAGTGCCGAGAAAACTCTCATTCGAACGCATTGGAATCAGTCATTGGAAACACTTTTTGGCCCGCATCGAACGCGGAAGGCTTAACGGATTCGCACATATGATTGTCTACAAGACAGAAAAAGCCACGAGTGTCACTCGCAGGCCCAAGAAGGCATGCGTGCGGTGCATATTTCGCCCATCGAACACCACCATGCATTCGCTTGTCGGGAAGCTGCCGTCCCCTTGGATTTCCAACTCGCCGCCAGAATAATCAGTTAAACCCACCAGCAACGATGCTCCCGTGTTTCCTCCGTGAGCATGCCAGCGATAGGTCGAATTGACGTGCACTACGATGCGTTGCCAGCAGAAGCCTCTGGGTGCGTGAAAACGAAGCCACGACTCGCAAGCAGCGTATTGGGATGCATCCAGTATTACACCTCTGCCCAAGCCACAGCCGGGAATCCAGCAACTTGGGCTTTTTATTGCTGGCCAGAGAGAGATGAGCAATTGTTCGGCGTCTCCACGCTGCTCTGCAGTGAAAGACAACGCCGCATTTCCTCGCCATTGCTGCATGTCTTCGCCATCGCTTATGTAGCACATCTTATTATGAGCTGTCTCTTGAGCAACAAACTCATGAGGAGATATTCACAGATGCACACAGTTGAAAGTGTAAGTCGGTGGCTGCTTATGACAAGCTTCGCGCGCATGACGTGTGATATGTATATGCAAAATGGGAGAGCTCTTCATCCCTTCTAGTGCCCATACTCTGAGACGCATGCATTTCCTAGCCAAAGTTGGAACGTGGCAAGCTTGCAGGCACCTACATAATTATGCTTAGCGTTCCATTACAAGCGCCGCCCGTTGACATCGCTTCGCGCATAACATGACGCTTCAAAGTGACCGTGTCTGCCACAGCGGAAACAAACAAATTCCTCTTCGTCGTCTTCCTCCCCTTCTTCCTCGTCTTCATCCTCCTCCTCTTCTTGCTCGTCGTCTTCCTCTGTTTCCCCGCCCGCGATACTCGGATGGAGGTTGTCTTGGAGCAGCCCTCCGTTGACGTGGCTTCGCGCATAACATGACGCTTCAAAGTGACCCGGTCTGCCACAGCGGAAGCATACGACTTCTTCCTCTGTGCGCCTTCTCACGGAGCGCTGCTGCTCCTTGCTCCCACGAGAGATGTTACTGTTACACCTTTCCCCCTGCGAAGCAAGAAGCGATCCGAGCGACGGTGACAGCGCGTTGAGCCAGGGTGCCTTTGTTGTCGCCTGACATACGCCGGCAAAATGCCCTTCCCGTCCGCACTTTCTGCACAGGCCCTTGCCCACACCGCCCACGATGAGAGTCTCGATTGTTTTTTTGTTTTGATCTGAAAGCTCAGAAGACGTGAACTCCCAGCCACGTACATGGTTTGGGCCGTGCGACACCATACGCCATAGCGTCTCGTCGCGCTCCCAATCAAGAAGACTATCCCTACTTGCCGTTTCTGGCAAGTGCCGAGTTTTGATTGGACCATGCTGAGAAATCCACTCATTGGGCCGCTTGGCGTGCTCTTTTCTTTTCTTGACATCCATTTCCATCGTCTGTTTGTACATTTTCACGGATAAACTGGACGCGTTCGAAGCACAGCGTCCCTGCACTTCATAACATATAAAACGCTCAATACAACAAGGTGACAAGAGGCGCTGTGCGTTTCGCAATGCCAGTGCTAAAGCGTACAAAGCGAGAAGATCGATATGAGTATGTCGAGGCGGTGGGACGAGCCGCAAGAGCTCTGGTCCCATTGCCTTCTATGTTTGAATCCAGATTACGCGGCCTCGCTAGCAAGCTCCACCCGTACCGCTTGTGTATGAAGCCCGGTGAAGTGCACCTAAAGGCTCTGCATATTTTTATTCTTTGTTTCGAAGAGGGGGCTCAGCGTGAGAAAGTTGTAGAAAAATTACGCAAATTACGAGAAACGTTGGGGATACACCCAGACCTTCTAAATATTTTGGATGGTTCCGCTGTGCTTGACGCGCAGACAAAAGCACTGCAAGATGAGCTCATCGTTGCATTCCCAGGAAACTGCAAAGAAAAGACAGTATCGATTGGCGCGTTTGTCGCAGCGCTCTTCGAACTGCGTAAAATATCAGGAGCTAACGACGTATCGCAGTGTGGTGATGTTAGCGTAAGCACAGCTGTCGACTTCTGTGTTACGTGGATGAGCCATATGCGCAATTGCCAAATCCGCATATGGCTGCTTGAGCGCACAGGATTTCGGCATAAGGACCGCCTCGCGCAGCAGATGGATCTTTCACGGCAGTGTGACAAGGAGCACCCTTACTTGGACCGCAATCGACTAGGACTACCATTGTCGAAACTTTTACGCTTGTACTGGCTGTTCAATCAACCTCCCCTAGCTGTTTGCGAGACGCTGTCTGCCTCCCAAATTGCTGCAGTATTTAGCAGCCAGGAAAGTTTGTACGAAGGTGTTTTGGTCGTGAGCCTTTTTACCTGCTTAGGGAAACTCCTTGAGCGCTGCGGAAAGAACGATGTGCTATCCGTGCTCAAGCAAAAGCTCGATCCTCAAGTGACCGGTGTAACAAGGTATGAATGGTTTGTGAGTCAGTCGAGTTGGCATGCCGATGTTGCTGGTCGCATACACGAAGCTTTGTTGACTGTGCTTTGTCGGACTCACTATGTTGAAGTACACACGCGAAGATGGCGAAACCGCGTGGGTATGATCCTTTTTTTCCTACAAAGGCACGTTACAGAGATGTACGCACTCGAGATCCGCGAGGCCGGGACATCAAATGGCTTGCAGTTGTTCTTGGAAACTTGTACACATTCGCAAGCTGAAGTCGCTTGCCGAGAGCTTGCGCTACAGCAGAAAGTGCGCAATGACAAGGTGAAGAGTCAGCGAATCGCCCACCATGCAGAATCAGAAATGAATAGTAATGTAAACTTTTTCAAAATTGGCGTAGCTTCACTTCAGGGTAGTACATCAGAGCTTCTAAGCTTATCATCCAAACGTATACTCCAGAGTATCCCAAACAAGCGCGTCGAAGCTGATGGTACGGTACGTAGAGCGTTCACGCAAGAGGAGGTGGAAGCTATGCTGCACGCTTCGGAGCAGGATACGCGCCATATCTTATTAATCAGAATACTTCGAGAAGTTGGTTTGCGCGCTGGATGCATCGTAAACTTGAAGTATGGCATGATGCTGGACGACTCTCACACCCCTCGTCACGTGTGCACAGTTCCTGAAAAGCAAAAATCGTGGCGCAGCTTCGTAACCAGCACTGCTCTGAAACAAGCAATCAAAAGTCACGCTGAGACGTTGCGACAAACATTGGAGGTAGACAGCAACATGTACTTGTTCTATACAACCAACCCACATAAACCGTGTTGTGCATCCACTATCGGCACAATGGTCAAACGGGTCGCCGACAATGCGGGAATTCTGGATGTGCATGTCCATCCACATGCGTTCCGACACACAATTGTGGGAGAGCTGATCGATGCAGGCAATTCGATGGAGATCGTGTCGAAGTATATGGGGCATCGACAGGTGAGCACAACAGCACAAAATTATTGGGTGCCAACGATCATGGAGCTCCACGAGAAGCTGCAAAACCCATTCACCGGTCAGATGCAGCAGCAGAACGAGACAGAGGAAGAGCTGAAGCGGGATAGGGAGATGCTTCGAACGAAACTCGACGCTGTGCTCCGCCTCATGCACCATCAGAACGTCATATTCCGCACCGCTGCCTCCCAAGGTGCGACCGCGGATGAAGCTCTGCGCCGTTTCCAAACTATCGCCCCTGACTCTGAGGACGTCCTGCGTGTCGTTCTCGAAAGCAGCGGAACGTCGCAGACGGGCAGCGCTGCGATGGGTGCTTCACATAGAAGTGGCTGACATCTCAATAGTTCCACTACTGGGAACCGTGCCAAATTGAGTACACGGAGTCAGCACTTCGCCTCCATGGTTCCAAATGCGGATGAGATCCTCCGCCAGATTGTCGAATCTACCAGTGCTTCTATGTCTGAAGTACATCGGGAGACTTGCGGCGTACAGCCAGCAGACGATGTGCCGCCTGAGAGCGACGGTAGCGACAGTAGCGACAACGAAAGCTCATTGGATGTGGAATGTACGGGTGAGGAACCCGGGAAGAGATTTCGTTGTTTGCAGCGCCTTTATCATCCTCTACGCGCGTGCGAAAGAGCTGCAAGCGAAATCGTCTGGCTTAGTCCTGGCCTTGTTTGGGTCTGACGTCCGTGACCAGGGACATCTCTCAAGGAATCTTGAACCCCGCAATTCGTTCTAACTCAACTCATTCGATTATTCCCAAGTCGCACAAGCAGCGTGCATCAAGTGTTCGTAGGGTTTCGGGCACAATGCATCATGTGCTCATAGCTTTTCCGCATATACAAGGGCTATCATCTAACATTTGCTGCGCCCTACCGTGTTCCAGAGTGGCCCATCGCTGAACCCGCGTGGTCAAAACTCTGCGTGCTGCAACGCGAGCTCGACTGTACAGAATGTGTTTCATCCAGATGGGGGAATGGAAAACGTTTTGTTTTAGCTTCTCCACGTGCTCGGCGATAGCTTCGTTCAAGATATTCAATGCGTTGTCGGTATCTGCTTGTTCCTTTTTTGTCCTTGTTCGCAACTTCTGGACAGCATCTGTAGAAACTGCGCGTTGGGCTTTGCGATCGCTCCACAGATCTATCAACGTCTCTTTTCTGACGTGCAGAACGCCTCTGACTTTCACGGCCGCGGGTGCGAACATTTCATACACTACGCCTGAACGTTTCCCACCAGTGAGAAACATTAAGCTGAGTGAGTCAACAGCTTGATAAGTGACAGATTCTGGTGTACGTGCATAAACTTGTATTGATTTGCATTTTTCAATCATACAACGAACGAGGGCTTTGCCTTGATTGTCGCCATATTTTTCAATCACATTGATTGAAACGTTATTTCCGCCACAACGTAGACACGATAGCGTCTTGGTCATAACGGGTGAGAACATCCCCCATATATTTTTTATATTTTCAAGGATGCAGAATTCGTGATACAGTTTGCCTTGCTTCAAAACCTCATCCTTGAGGTCTCGATTCACCCTGTCGGACAGGTTCTTCTTTGCTCGGAAGGACTGCAACTCAACCGACCACGCAAAATTTGGGACCACATCTTCACGACACAAGTCCGCTTGAAGCGATATTGGGTAGCGAGTCTTCGGTTTTGAGATGTGTTTCCAGAATTCGTACGTACCCCAGATACGAACGTCCAAGGCTTCACACCAAGCTTTCTGTACATCAAGCTTGATTGCAAGACGCCGAATCAAATGGGTCCCACAGCTAGAGCATACTCGCGGTGGGGTTCGCGGTGGGGTTCGCGACCTTGACCGAGATCTCTCTCCACAAGCTTCCCGGTAGTCAGAAGTTGACATCCATCCTCGAGGAGCGCCCAAGCAAAGATCACTAATGCCCATTCTGATGATACTACGAGGTTTGATACTTTGAAAGGTGTGCTAATGTCATGCACAAACGCGAATCTTATACGTATCTACTCCACGTGTATGTCAAATTTCCGCAGCGAATAAATGATATAAAGCAAACGACATTGATTACATTACAGCAAGATTGCATTTGTCGCAAGCCGAATGTCAAAGACTGTCCTCCGTAGCGCTATAAAACAGCTCAATGGTTGTTACTTCACGGACTGGTATGTGATCCAACCAATGTTGCACCTGTTGATGTAGTTTCTTGAGGCGACCCTCCTACTGCGCAATTTACTTGGGTGCTACGCGAGGTTCATATGTCTTGGGGGTTTTCCCCCAGCAGCTCTTGTGCTTGATGCCATTCGAATCTGTGTATGCATCTGGGTTGAAACGTATGAAGACATGCGGCACTTTTCGGCGTCCTGAAAATGTTCCATCATTTTCCGGCGCTTTGCTTATGATTTCTCTCCAAAATTCCATCATGAACTCGTCGGAGACCGCGGAGATGCCGACTGCTACGATAAACGGTGGTGGAGGAACATCACGAGTGACGAGCATAAATACGTCCGCATGCACTGCTTTCGTATTTTCTGGATTTTAATCTAGCACGACAAGATCGTCCTCATCGCACGTATGGTACATGTAGGGAGACCGCGCATGGCCTACGCGAATTGCCACTACGATTTCCGGGTGTGACGCGAAACCATCCTCGTCGATTTTGGCGGCTTCTTGCTCATTGAAAATATTACTTACGACGTTCCAATCATACTGGCATCCCATCATTGTATAATATAGCCGGCTGTCTTCCAGACACGTCAGAACCCAACGCACAGCATCGCTTTCGCAGGATGACGGCAATCGGTTTGTCCGGATCGCTATCTTTAAATTCGCTGAAAGTTTGCCATTCGAGCGTATTTTGCAAGCTGCATCCACGATCATAGAATTCACTTCGGGTGGAAGGTGAGGGAACTGCATCGGGCGGAGAATGAAGCGATTCCAGATGTTCGGCTTTCAGTCCTCGTTCAGATGTTCAACGGAGTGGCGATGTGTATAGAAAACCTGTACGGTGTAACGGCACTATACCCCGGTTTCCTTGTTTGAGTCGACAAACTATAAGTAATGGCTGTTGTGGCGTACAACGACGACGTGACGCCCACACACGAATTTATAGCATTCGCAACAGAGGTCCGCGAAAGAGCGCATCAAGAGTGGAGGAAGGACGATGCGACGCGGCTAGACACTCCCCTTGGCGTCTTGCTTGAAGTGCTCAACTCGAAGTACCAGGGCAGTATTGCTAACTTGGTCCAACGAGCAAAGCACGCTAGGGAGAACATCAATCTGTCAGCGGCTATTTCCCAAGTTCTCTTTGAGCGGGAGCTGCTTAGCCGCGCAACGCTGAGCAAACACACGACTATTTTGAAGCGTATCCTTGCGCTGTTGGATTTCCCTGCGGGCTTTCTGGATTCTTTGCGTATGCTGCCTGCAGCAGAAAGGACGCACGACAAAACCCTCGGCAGATGGGGCTCTTCTCCTCCAGAACATCCAGTGCGTGCACGCTTGGAGAGCTGGACGGAGATTATTCGGAACAGTACGCGCAACCAATCGGAGCTCAGCGTCCGCAGCTTAATGAGTTTTTACGTCAACAGTTGCCTTCCTGCCCTGGAGCTGGACCTTGAGAATTGGCCCATAGACACGGCAGCTCATATCAATGGTGTGCTGGCGTCTAATCCAGACGCGTTGAAGCAAGCTGTCGGTGAGCAGGGCAATGCGGCCGTCAAAACAAACCGTCTTCGATTCTTCATGGATAGCATTTTGGGTATTGACGTCAAGGTTGAGCCGCCTAAGACGCGCAAGCCACCGCAAGCAGATGACGAAGACGACGGGCATGATGTACATCGCATCTCTTCTGCGGATTTGGAACTACTTTATGCAGAGGCTTGCAAGGATACCTTAAACGAGTTGTTGTTGATATTGATGCTGACGACGGGGTTGCGCATTGGCGGTGTCGCCAAAATTCTCACGCGTAATGTAGCGGATCTCAAGGCGGGGCAGTATTCCATTCGTGACCAGGGCAAGACTAAAGAGAAGGGTAACAAATTCGTGTTTTTCGTAATGTGCCCGCGCGTGAAATGGTTGATGCAGGTTTGGCTATCCTTGCACCGGCCAGCTGACGAAGGACCCTTTCTCTTCCCCGGCGTCAGAAAGGGAAGCCACCTTTCCACAGATCGCATACGTAGCCGCTTCAAGGAAGTATGCCGGAATTGCAGCTTGGAAGGACGCGAGTTTCATCCTCATGCTCTCCGGCATACGAATGCCCACATCCTGTTGGAGTGCGGCAATTCAATTGAAGCAGTTTCGAAGTGCCTAAACCATTCCAGCACAATCACCACGCAAAAATTCTACCTCAGCGAGAGCGCGACTGAAGTGCAGGCGCGTTGCAATCTCCCCTGGGCTCGGATGGAAACGGAGAGCGAGAAGCGCAAACGTGCTTTGGATTCTCTGCCAAACTTCCTGAAAGACGGTGCGCAAAGCAGTGCTACAAATTCTTCCTCGAGAACTCAGGACCCAGAAGCAAAACGGCGCCGTCGCGCTGAAAAGGCAGCCCTTCTAGAGGGATTCCGTCCAATATATCCGTAATATTGTCCGTATATATATGAATTTCGACATACCATTACGTCAACTCGTTCCCATGTACGAGAAAAGTGCTCGCGTATCCGCTTGGTGACGTCCTTCGAGTGGCCGACATAGAAATAGCCAGTCTGCAGCTCCAATACATAGACTCCTGGTTCTCCGCTCGCCATTGCGCAGATCGCAAGCGTACAATATATCGGGGCGAGAAATCGTTCCCGCAGACAAAACAAATATCGCGAAGGGCCTTCGTGCGCACATACGTGATACCTCAAACAATCCTAAAACAACTTACAGGGTCGGGCATGTCACTTTGCTAGACCCAAAATCATTCGGCTTGACATTGAAGGATTGGACTGTCAATCTGCTTATCACCGAGCAACCTGCGTTCAATGTCGCGCGGCAGCGCATCTTACTATTTTTGTTTCGTCCACATGAGTATTCCAATAAGAAGTCGTCAACACTAACCGCAGGCCCGTCAACACGATGGCAAGTGCCGAGAAAACCCACAATGGTATGTCGAAACATGTGCGGGTGGACTGCGACTTCCGCCATGCCGGCTCTTTGTGCAGTGCGCTTACAAAAATAATGAAACCAGCGATAACCGCGTGGTCTCAAGGGATCAGTCGGGTGGTGAAATATGTAGAAATCACCTTGGAAGCCAGGGTGATTTGTGAAAAAAACGTGCGTGTATGATTGGATAGCCTGCTTGAGAGTGAGGCTCGTGACGAAATGCCTCCTCTTCAACATCTCCTCTGGCACCGCGCACGCGTGCCTTGGATAGCGGTTTTCGTCGCAACCGTGTAATGTTTAAGGACTTCAGCGCCGTCATCCTCAAACCAATTTCACGTAGTATGGTCAATAGCAGATGCCCCTCGGGCCAGTCCTTACACACATCTCCCAGTGATATGTCTGTTTGATATCCACAACATACGTAACTAACAACAAACGCATCCACACTGTACGTAACTATATCCACATTTACCGTAATCCTCGGGAAAGTGGCAAAAATATATAGACGGCCAACATTGCCACTATCGCGGAAAAGTTGCAACGCTTGTTTTTAACATTCACAACAAGCGTGTCGCGCTGTCAAGACATGTGCGCATGTTTAGATAAAGAGTGATATCGATTACTAGAAATGCCAAATGCAGACACCACGACTTCTGCTGTGCTCCGCGACTTGTGCTACGGAGTAACTGTCGCCCAGGATCCCCGAGTTCAACATGGGTTTGAGGATTCCACACACAACGCTTGCTGTCTTTTGGGACCCAAATCGCGTGCTGGCGCTGATGCGACAGGGAATCCCATTGGAAAACTATCAGAATCGGTGGCCGCGGCCGAACCGTTTATCGCAAACACTGCCATGAAACCATGGACTACATGCATGGGTAGCGCTGTATGCTCTTTTTATGGCAAAAAATATGGCGACGCGTACATAAAATTTGCAGCGAGTCCAGACAAAAGGCTTTGGTTCCTCCCTCCTCACGGTACACAACTTAGTCCATCCTGTGAGCATTACCTACAAGAAAACGTATTTAGAGGAGATCAACACCGTACTGAGGGCGTACACTCGGAGGAAAATGGAGCTAGCAATTGCTCAGAGACCGATAGGAAGATCATATTAGAGAATGTAATGGAAATGCCTGCTCTGATTAAAGCGCATAACAGTTCAAAGTTAGCAGATGTTAGCGCCTAGACCTGTGTCTACTTGGTCTAACTGAGAAATTTGGAATGTATAGCGCCCGGGATAGAACACGTGCTGTTTTTCGGCTGTGGTGGAGTTATGGAGGAGGGACGGGTCACTGCTAGAATAGCGTCCAGATCGCGCTATAGGCCACACCGCCAAGGCGCTTCCAGGAGAGTTGAAAGAGAACTTTCACTTGTCTATAACAATACCACACCCCCTCTGACTGCAGCAGAGTACAGCTTTGCTTGCTTCATCTAAAGATCTCACGAAGCGTTCGTCTTCTTGCAGTGTGCCGCAGCACCCTTGGCGAGGGCAAGGAATTTCATCGACTATAGAAACAAACTCGGCGGGTAAAGCCAGCCCTGGGGGTGGACTTATGCCGCTACCTGCGCAAAAGTGCGACTGTTCCGCGCGCCAGTAGTCCTTAACTACCGAAGGATTCATGTTGGTCCATTTCCTTAGAATCAAACAGCAGTTATTGTAAATTTCATTCTCCAGGCTTCTTATTACCGCTTTGAGTATGACGTTTTCACATTCGAGCCTGTCAGTATGCGACAACAACGAAAACCCTTCACATGCCCGACGCACTGTTGAAGCGTTCGTTCCGTTACGAATAGAACGAGCTATGCGGTTTAAAGCACTGACAGTTGGACTGGACGACTCCAAGTTGAGGTAGTCGGTACCTGCGTACGGTCTCCATGCACAATCCACAAGTCTTGGAAGATTCGCCGTTCGCCAGTCCACTGCTGTTTCTCCGCGTTTATCATGTAGCTGAACAACATTGCATGCACACTCTTGAGGTGAAAGACAGTTGCATAACTGACCGAGATGCCGCATCTCTGCGCAGTTGGCAGGCGTCCCAGGAACCAAGCTTAACTGTTTGACGCCACGTTGCTCGCAAGCTGACTGACAATACATTATAGGCTGATCTAAGGGTACATATTCTTTGTCCCCAAACCATATAGATTCCCCTATCAAAGCTCCGGACTGATAGAGTTGCATACTCGCTTCTTCCGGTGTTGAGGTGGTGTAGGCAGATAAGCAGTGCTCTACTACATGAGATATTGAACACTCGCTGCTGAGTTCGCCCTTTGCTCCTGCAAACGAAACAGAAGCAACACGGGGGCGTGTGGTGGCTTTTGGTAGTTGCGCCGCGCCTTCCTTCATTACGCGAGAGCCACAAAGCAGAGCAACGGCAGCCCTCAGCTCCGCCCGTGATCGTAGCAACGACTCCGAGGCAGAAGAAACAGTGGAAAGCAATCTTTCAATATATGATGGCTGCATATCTTTGCTGCTAATATAATTACCGTCAAAATCGTAGTTCCCAGGTTCTGCATAGAGTTTAGCCAGCGTAACCGCACATTTATGTGCGTCGTCCATCATTAGAGACGCTGCACTCATGCATTCCCGAAAAGTTGAAGCTGGATCGCTGGATGGAAATGCTGTGCAGCTTTCCATAATAGAGCTTGCTAGAAGATGCTGGGCGTGCGAGTGTACTGAGGAAGCATCAAAACGTTCATCCGTCCGCCGAAGCACTTCAATGCGCTCAGGCAGTAGAGCGGTCGCGCAGCCTGGAGTACCGTGGACAGCGGCACGGGATTCTCTTGTTTTTTGTGCAACTGGACGCTTAGGATCGTATGTGTCTGTTTTTTTCATCATAGCGTCGCCAGCTGATTTGAGCAGAATAAGACTCAAGGCCGGACCATCAGAACGATCCCAGCGATGGATGCTATATTTTAGCCTAGCTATCGCTTCAACTGCAAGCCAAGCCGAGTAGTTCAGGGGCGGGTTTGCTGTTGCATATGCCGATCGAAAAGCAGAGAGAACGTAGTATTCCACTCCAGCCATTTGAGAGAGCTGCAAGAGTGCCCAGCTATGCAGCTGTTTCCACACACACGACGTCACTGGAATATTACCCCGCACTCCCCGTACTCTCCAAGGCGACTGCGTGCAACTACTCAAGTCCTCTGTCATTAGTAGCTTTGCAGTTTTTCTCCGTTTGTACGCAGCCTTATTAGAAGGCATGTTTCGGTCTTCTTGTCTGTGACGCTTCAATAATCTCTTGCAGATAGCCTTTTCTGCTGCCGCTACCAGGAGCGGCGTTTCTTCCTCTAGTGGACGCCACGAAGTTCGTCGCTTCTTTTGCTTCAAACACAAAGCTGCATTCCATGCTTCTGTAGTAAGTGCTAAGGCCTGGGCACGCACAAGTTCTAGCATGACGTACACGGTCAGCCAGTAAGAGCTTGATCTATAAAGCGCTACGCTCCCTTGTTTATCACATAGCAAGCGCGCTAATAACGTTAGCTACAGGATTCCGTAATGTTGCATCTTTACTGTTGATGTGCCGGAAACGAGAAGTTTGATGTTAACATCATAATGTAAACTTCTTATAGGAAAACTTCGAATAGTGCTCACGTAGCGGGCTCTTGCTTTTTGCGGGAGTCTAGAAGTGCACATGGGGTACAGCTGTATCCCGCATTTATCAGATCTATTAACTTCTGGAGAGAATCTGTCTTGCTCCCCCAGGGAGACACGGGTATGTGTTTCGATTGAGCGTCCGTGTTTCTTTGGCATACATACAACCCTGCTGCACTTCCAACCATATGTTGGTGTGCCGGATTTATCAGTTTGCAATATCCAGGTGGACAAAGCGTAACGTCTTCGTAGCCGGGAGGCAGAACCATCCTTTTGTGTTCGGAAGTGTCTTGTATATGAAAAGTCAAAAATACGACGAACTTATATGTGTGCCTTAGAAAGACTACGACTACGTAGTCCAACAATTCTCGGAACTTGGGATTCCATACTGAGGATACATGATTTTTGGCAGCAAGTACGCATGACTTCTTAGGAATGCTTATGGCGCCTTTGTTTATCTTCGCGCCATAGCATACCAAAGAGGATACGCTCATGGCTCCAAAAGGGAGTAGATCTTCCGGCAGATCTCACTCGGTAACTGAAAGAGACCAAGCGATATGTCTTCTAGGTTCGCAAGCTGACGGAGCTCACTCAATCGCAAAAAGTCGCAATTCTGTACATCTGTCCAGTGCTTCGGCGTCTGAGAGAAGCGCATCATCCCACGCTTCTCTGCGATGTCCATGGTGGAGAGGCCGTCTACCTGGCACTTTATGTACCAACACGAGTATCGTTTGCGTGTCTCTCCTGTAACATCAGAAAAAATAGAAACTGAAGACACGTGATGTACTACTTCGCAAAGTAAAAGCCAGGTGAGGAAACCAACACTACGTCCCCGCAGGTGGTGTCTGCGGCACGAATGAGCAGATGGCCGCCGACAGCCAAGCACCATTGTTCACACATAGGATTACTGGCTGGTCGTCCTCGCAAAGTGAGGGAGGATGTACCCGATGCGAGTGGTTCGAGATGGCGGAGTAGGCATGCTCGACGTGTAACCATCAAAGCCGTTACACGTCGAGCATCTGTATCATTGACAGCTGCCATGTCCGTACTACAACCGCGTCTTACAGCACAACAGACGAGAGGAGGATCATGAGTTCGGCGCAGACAGTCTCTAACTAAGTACACGTAGGACCGACATTGCGTATATGAATGTCAGTGTCTGTTGGACATAATATACGCCCTGTCTGTTGGACAAAATATACGCCCAAATTAAATGACCGAGCAAGCAAACATTCCGTCTTTATCCCAGCCGGACGCAGGAAGCTCTACGTCCACGGCAGATCTAACTAAAGCAATGGAAAGCATGGAGCAATGGGACAAAAAATACACACAGTCTTCAAATCACCGGATCAGTAGTGGATGGTTGGGGGTTGTAGTTAGCGGTTTAATCTCTGTGTATTTTCTGCATTTTTTGTACCAAATTAAGCGTGATTGTCCAGGTGTCCACAAGCTTACTCGTCAGATTGGAGAGGTTCTTTTGTGGATTCAGGTAACCGCTTGTGCTTTAATGACAATAGCCGGCATTTATGCATTAATGCATTGAAATACTTTGTGCAGTTGCACGCAGCTTCTTGTTGCTCCCGTTGTTCGAAGTCGTCTACTAACAGGCTGTCTGAAAAAAGACAGCCCGCAATAGGGCCGTTACAGTCTCTGAGAGCACGACACCAGCGCTGCCACGTGAGAGCCGGCTATTAAAAAAGCCTACCCTCAGGTGTGCAAGTGTCGAACACAAGTTCCCTCCCATCAATCAGACAATGTGAAACAAGTAGGTCGCAAACGCTTACCGGCTATTTGCTGGTAGATAGCAGCCATGTTTCGCGCCGCATTGATAACGCGATGCCATTGCAGAGGATGTCGATCTACGCCATTACCCGTATAACGCGACACTCGCTTCTTTACGACTCCGCCAATAATTGATGAGCGTAGCGTTCACCTTCGATCAGCAGAGGAAGGTTAAACGCGTCTTTAATTCGTTGTAAATCTTTCGTTCTTAGGTACTTGCTGTCGAACAATGGATTACCACTCGCTCCCATCTTGAGGCATACCGAATACGCAACCGTATCTACAGGTTGGTTTGTTGTTAGGTCAATTGATTTAACGAGTGCAAATGGTGATTTTTCAGTTCGCGTATAGATCAGGACGACACAACGGAACACCTTCGCGTCTTCTTTGACCTTTCCAATTCGACATATACAGAAACAACTTCCTGGACTGCGTTTGAAATTAATTTCCACCAGCCTCGTCAATTCGGACGCACATTTATCAGATTCTGCTCCATCAGAAAAGATGTTTTGCACTTCTCCACGCCTTCCGAATACTTGGGAATAAGACATGTCGCTTGCATAGCTTACAAAGCTACTGTCGTCTGTAAGAGAAGTGTTGCTAACAGATTTGTCACGAAGGTTTGGCGTCTGCCTTGCTCTAATATACGCCGCGGCGCCCAAAGTTCCCAGAAGGAGTAAGTTTCTTCTGGATATGGTCATGCTGTTTTCAATTTATGCGAGATAATACGAATGCATCATCTGGAACCTTATAACGCTCTGCGAAGAGCGTTTGCCTCTTGATGGTCTGCAAGCACGCTGCAACACCCCTCGGGCGCGCATAGAAACAGAGGATGAGAAACGTCGACGAGCGTTAGATTCCTTACCGAGTTTCCTCAAGGATGGCGTTGACGATAAATCGAAAAGCGGTAAGTCTCGCTCTGGTCGGGAGACGAAGAAACAACGTCGTGAAGAAAAGAAAGTTCTTTTAGAATCGTTTCGTCCAATGTAGCGAGTGGCATAAAAAAATGCTCCCTGCCGGGGTCGAACCGGCCACCTATCGCTCATAAGATTACCGAATCAATCTACCGGGTTATCGAACGCGTCTGGTGGATTACGAAATCCGTCTAGGGTATATAGACAAATAGACCCATGCGCGAAATACTATGATGATATCGAACCCTTGGAGGGTATCAGGAACTTCGACACCGGGTTTCGTTTGGATCCATCGAAGATATGGACGTCGATGCCATTGTACACCCAAACAAAAAAAGATAATGACACCTAGATACAAGCTGGTATTTATCTACCCACTACATCTCTGCATCTCTTGCTCAAGATTTGACTGGAAGTCGTCTGCCAGATTCCAGAGAGGCGAATCCGCTCCATGACTTAATTGGATTCTTTCGCAGTCAACACATAAGATACCGCCTTTGGTACGCACTAACTGACATTGCTCCTCGACATCTCCGCATATCATGCAGTGTGGTGCTTGGATATGAGCAAACATTGCTTTGAATTGTGGTCCCATTGCTAGAGTACGAGGATTTTCTACTACCATATGGGGTTGCCCTCGTGGCAGTTTATGGCTGCACTCTCTTTTGTGGCGCTTCCAATCATTTTTTTGGCATACTTGCGAACAGTAGTAAACATTTTCACAACGAGCGCATTTTTGTAAGTTCTCTTTTATAATGTAGCATTTGTGGCAGCGACGTAGAGTATTTGTCGTGTCATCCAGCTTCTGACCTTTAATCAGGTATTGATTTCCACTAGGTGCTACAGAACCTTTTTCATGTGACCCGCCGACATGGGTCACATTATCCGCTTGAATTTGTCCGCTGCCAAGGGCCACGGCTTCGCTAGGGAAGGGTTTGATCTTCGCTATATGAGCCAAAGATACCATGTCTGTGACCCAAGCTGCGTTGCAGGAATTAATACGCCAAATCTGACCGTCAACTGTGCATGCATAATGAAAAGCCGGTGCACAGATATGCGGACAAGCGCCAACACTCTGTAGCTTATGAATACCAGGCGACAACTGCCGGAGGCGGGGCATCAGAAATCCTGGACTGTTGTTATGCAATACGAGATCTACAAACTCGAGCTTCGTGAGGATTGCCTGTGATGGAGTATCTGAAGTCAAAGGTGTGGCAAAAACATCTGCATTTTCAATTTTGTTTTGTATCTCCTCGATTGGAAGGTTGGTGTCCCCGCTTTTAAAATTCAAATATTCTGGTTCGTTTGAATATGGGAGATAGTGCACACTCGTGCACACTCGCGCCCCCCCGCGCGCAATCACTGACTCGCTTGCCCGCATCAACTTGTCTATCTTTAGGAGTTCTTCGAATCCCGTTCCCATTCGCTTTCGATTGAATCCCAAACGAACCCTGCTTTTTCTAGTCGCCGCTCGCGGTCTGCGGTAAGCTTGCCAGCCTTGTGGTTCGTTCGCATGCTGCAGACCCACGCGCCCAGAGTTGGATTCGGCTTGTATCTTTGTGGAATGTTGCAATGCCCCTGCGCCTACTTGGCGCGCAAGATGCTCCAATGAGACACAGCATCGTTGATTGGCAGCATCAGGCTTTTCACCTGGCGGAAACGTGGGTCCTCGAAGACATCCTCATAGCCTAAATGCTCGTGATAGTGATCAGCGCAGGTTCAGCTCGTGCCAGAGCGACGGATTTGACACGATGTCCCGCCATTCCTGATGCGCGCACAGCGCCGCTTGGCGACAATTGGGGGTCAACGTCGCAGGCGGTCGGGCAGGGAACTTGCGAGAATCCGGCGCAGAAGGGAGCGGCGAGCACAAGACGAACATCCACGCCATGGTATTCTGGCTGACTGCGCGCGAGCGAGATTGCTCGAGAAACCAAAACTTGCAGACCAGAGAGAGAGAGTAACGAAAACTCAGCTCCACTAACAGGCTGTCGGAAAAAGGACAGCCCGCAATAGGGCCGTTACAGTCCCTGAGAGCACGACAACAGCGCTGCCATGTGAGAGCCAGCTATAAAAAAAAGCCTACCCGCAGGTGTGCAAGTGTCGAAACACAAGTTCCCTCCCATCAATCAGACAATGTGAAACAAGTAGGTCGCAAACGCTCACCGGCTAAGTGCTGGTAGATAGCAACCATGTTTCGCGCCGCATTGATATCGCGATGCCAATGCAAAGGACGTCGATCTGCGCTCTAGTGCTGGTAACGTACCAACCTAACTGTTAAAGCCAATGGAACCTCTCATCAATACCGCCAGCGAATGCATCTCCACACGGTTGAACGCGCGCGACTCAAACGCGCCCCCCCCCTCTCTAGAGGAAAACTTCCAGCTTACCCATGAGCGCATTACGACATATGGGACATACATCGCACGACTCAGAACATAGCTTACACGTCACGAAGTGGGAGCACGGCATGAAGACCACCTTGCGGTCGCTCGCCATGCATATGCTGCAGAGGTACTTCTCCGTCTCGCGTGAGCGCCGATCGATCGGCGCCTCTTCTTTGTCGATGCTCTCGTTGATCGTGGCGAGTAGCGTACGTCGCAAGGTTGGATGACTAATCCTGACGCCCTTGGCGAATAACTCATCGGCGAGCCGGACCTCTTCGCTCTGCGTGTCGTCGAGGGACAGAAAACTCAACGCCTTACGCAAAGGACCCATGGGGCCCTTCATATAGTCGACCCAACCGGGCGCCAATGTTGCGAAATCAACGCCTTGCCGCTTTTGCTGTTGGTGTATACAACTGCAGGGATGATATTTGGGATATTTGGTCTCCCGGGTGTTGCACGTCGGCTCTTCGAGAATTATCCTCATTTTGGCCACCAATTCTCCTGGGGCGCCCATCTCAGATTGTCCGTTGGGGTTGTCCTTGCCACTGTAGCGCGAGGGGAGGCGGTCGTTGCTGTACAGGAGTATGAGGAAGTGCAGTAGGCGACGAAGATCCACGTTGTGAGTCGAAGAGCGTCTTTTGATGATCATCCACATCAGAGCTCCCGTGTCACCGGTTGGCCTCTTATCAAATCGAAGACAGTCTTTCGCGTCGACCACCCAAACCCATCGCAGCCAGTCGTATTCGAGCGCAGGATCAAAATCTTCCGCTCTCGCGCACCAGGCGTACATAAAAGCGTAGAGACTACCTCTACCGTACTCGAAGAGCTTGCCTAGCAACGATACGATCTTGTCGCGATCGAGATTACTAATCCAAGCGTTGAGCTGCGAGGCCTCATTCCTTGAATTAGTAAAATCTGCAGCCGGCGTTGGGACGACGACGTACGGGATCACGACCTCTAGAGGCCCAAGTTGGAGGTGAGGGAACGATACTTCAACGGGAACAGACGGTTCTGGCTCCGACCGCGTTTCTTCCACGTCCATCGAAGATATGGACGTCGACGTCATCGCACACCCGAACAGACAAAGGAAAAAGGCGCGAGAGGCCAAGCGAGTATCGGACTTCTGCCGGAGCCGGATACTAGATCTTAAAAAAATATGATCGTATACAGATGAACAAGACGGAGGTAGGTAGGCCTTGCTGACAGCCGAATGGCAGATATCTCCTAACTCTATATGAGATCCTGGTAATGCACGATATACATCTTCTCTAACTCAGACGGTTATCCACTAATTCGCCTTACTCTTCTTACTTCGCGGCGCGATCCAGCTAGAAACTGCTCGTTGTAGTCTAGCCGCCTCCTCTTCTTGTTGTGGTGCGTGTTTTTGCGGTTTGTACTATTTGTAGCCTTTCGCTGTTATGTTTGTGTGCGTTTTCTAATTTGTGTCCTGCGGCAAGAGTGTGGGTTCCACTAATATCGCCACAGCATCTTCAACCGTTTTGGCTATCGATGCATTGAGTTCAGCAACTTGCCTGTTTGCAATGACGAAATCTTCTTGTGATTTCTTTGTTGCGTATAACCCCTCGGTATTTCGAACAACGTCGCAAGATTTTATATCGTCGGCGGTTATTCTTTCTAACGCAGAGATTTGGCTATTTAATATACGTGTTGCTTTCGAATAAGCAACTTCCTTTTTCTGAAGAGCATTGAAGTTCGCGTTATGCAATTTAGTAACATTTCCCATGCGAGTTTCGTATTCTGTTCGTGCTTTCGCATACAATTTACGAAGTTCTTTGCTTTTCTTTTGGAAGTCGATTTTTTGTGCTTGTCGCAATTGCTTCAACAACCTTAGAGAAGCTGTGCAATCCTTCTTTTTGTCTATAGTTTCTTCTTCTACAGTTTTTGCTTTTTTTGCTGCGTCTTCTGCTGCCGCTTGCCTTGCGTCTGCTGCCTCTTTTGCTGCCTTTTTTGCTGCCGCTTGCCTTGTGTCTGCTGCCGCTTGCCTTGCGTCTGCTGCCTTTTTTGCGTTTTTTTGTTTCTCGACCGTATTTTGTGTAAGTAAAGTATTTCTGGCAAGCTCTTGTGTATGGTCGGTTCTATTATCTGCGAATGCTCTCAGTCTCTTTCTAACTGACTGGATATATTCTGTTTGTTGGGGCGTATCACTTTATCATATAATATATTTCGCTCGATACATCTTAACAGGCTGTCTGAAAAAGGACAACCCGCAACAGGGCCACTACAGCCCCCGAGAGCATGACAACAGCGCTGCCATGTGAGAGCCAGCTATTAAAAAAAGCCTACCCTCAGGTGTGCAAGTGTCGAAACACAAGTTCCCTCCCATCAATCAGACA
>Ga0206129_10001217_pt1 | contig 35303 bp, 56 predicted proteins | sample Helgoland_Spring_8_FD_148616 | JGI IMG/M metagenome (GOLD analysis project Ga0206129, IMG submission 148616) | Pelagic subsurface seawater microbial communities from Kabeltonne, Helgoland, North Sea - Helgoland_Spring_Bloom_20160502_2 | ecosystem: Environmental > Aquatic > Marine > Epipelagic ...
TCATCTAATACGTTAATTACTTCATCTAAGAAAAGTATATTAATCTTAGATTTAGATATACTACTCATTAACTTACGAATAGCTAATAAAGTAGCAGTATTTACTCTTGCTAGTTCTCCTGAAGAGAGCGCAAGAATGTCTATGACATTGCCTGAATCTGTAATTTCTACGTTTAACTTATCATTTAGTATTACAAATTCAAGAGTAAATCTACCATCAGAAAGCTCTCCTAGGTAATGGTTTACCATATCCTCTAACTCTTTTACAAGATTTTCAATCTTATAAGCAACTAAGCCGTTAGTACTGAAAGTCTTTTTCAAAACTTCCAAATTAGAAAGAGTAACTTCCAAATCTTTCAAAGAACTTTCTAGCTCTTCTAGTTCTACCAAATATAAGTCTTTTTGCTCTTGTATTACTTTAATTCTAGTATTGTTCTCTAATCGTTTTGCGTTCTCTTTTTCAATTTTTTTAATCTCAGACTTTGCTTCAGAAATTCTCTGTGAAACTTCTTTTAAGTTTCTTGTTAGAAATTTCTCGTCCAAAATGTTAGCAGGAAGTGTCTGATCTATTGAATTATATAAATCTTTCCATTCCCTTTCTATCTTATTTCGGTAGTCAATTTTAGCATTAACTGACCGAGTTTCTTGTATAAATTCTTGTAAAGCTCTTCCTTTCACTCGAAGCTCAGATAATTCTGTTTCCGTGTCTTCAATCAGAGACATTTTAAACTCAGGAGGTATTTTCTGCTCACAAGTTGGGCATGCATCTCCCAAATTGTTTACTTTTTCCAGAAATTTCTTTAACCCCGTTACCGCCCCTGATAAAGCTCCAAGCTCTTTTTGTTGATCATCGTAAGATTTTTTCTCTGTGCCTTCTATCTTTTGAGCTTCTTCTATAGGTAACCCTTTTAAAGCTTGTTTATAACTATTATTTCTAGAAATTTTTTTATTTTTTTCCGAAATATTTTCAATTTCTGTCTTAAGTTTGTGGAAAGCTTTCTCGTCAGATTCCGTAGAAATTGTTATATCCGACATTGGAAGTATGGTAGTATCTGTGAGATTATTATTTTTTAACCACTTTTCAATAGTGCTGAGTTTACCTGAGATAGAAGAAATTTCTATACTAATAGCCTTACTGTTATCTTTAAAAAGCTCAAAGAGTGTAATATAATTTTCTAACTGCAATAAATCAATAAGAAACTTTTTTCTATTTGTATCCGTTGCTGTTAGAAACTGCAAGCTAGCGGTAGTACTTTGGTACACTAGCTGAGAAAACGTCTTAAAATCTACACCAATTATTTCTTGTATAGTCTTAAAAGTTTCTGTAGCAGTATGACTACTTATATCTTCGTCGTTTTTTAATAAAGTTGCCTTTACTCCGCTTTTCCTATTAATAATTATAACATACTTGTCTTCATCTTTTGATAGCGTAAGAGTTATGTCATAACCCTCCCCTATAAACCTATTAGGAATATCTGCCTTCTTTATACCTTTTGAGTTTTTGTTGTATAAAGCTTCTTCTATAATTAGGGGTATAGAGGATTTACCTGTACCATTTGTACCTACTATTTGAGTAACTAAGTCAGTGGTTAAATCTAAAAAGTTATCTGGACCATAACTAAAACAGTTATTCCAGTAAAGAGTTTCCAGAGTAATCATAATGAGGTACCTGAGTATTCGTTAAATGTATCTATAATACTAGATATAGTAGAATCATCCAATTCTAGTATATAAAGTAAATATTCCTTTATTTCTTCTTGTATGGACATTTCCTTATCCATAATTAAGGTAGCTTCTGAGGCTCTTTTTATAACTTTCTTATCCAATAACTCTGTGTTCTTAACATTAGCGAGCTGCTTTAAATCTCCCTCAATCTCATAGATTGTGTGGTCAAATTCGGTAGGTACCATCTCTTCTGTAGATGATACAGTTTTTCTTATAAGTTGGGGCAGCTTAAAAGGGCACCATAGCCAAGACCAATCAGATTCATTAATTAATATATAGCCAGTCTCTACTTTTGTTCTATGAAAAGAAGTAGTCATAGGACTGCCTGGATATACAATATTTTTTTGAGTGTTACTATGTGAATGTAAATCTCCTGCAAAAACTACAGGAAAATCTTCAAATCGACTAAGGTCTACCTCAGGCTTTACATGAGGAGGTATTTCTCCCCTAACATGAGTAAACACAGGCTTTTTAAAGTCCAGAGCTTCTATACTACCCTTACTATGTAGTTCACGATAAGGTAAGATACTAAATCCCATATCTGTATCCACCCAAGAAGTGTCTACTACATGAATTAAAGGGTTAATATCTCTACTTACTTGTTTAAGTTGAGAAAAGAAAGTCTTTCCCTTTTTAGTGGCTTCGTGATTGCCATCGTATATAATAGTAGGAATACTTACTCTTCTAATAAAAGAGAAATAAAGTTCCAGCTCTTCCATATTAGGAAGGCGATCAAAAAGATCGCCCCCTATAATGTGCATATTACACTCTGCTTCTAACGATATAACTTCATCAAAGAATAGCCGATATCGGTTTAAAGACCACTCTTTTGGGACATTTTTTTGCCCGAGTTTTAAATGCCAATCGGCTGTAAATAAAATCATGCGATGTTAAATTCTTTTTCAATAGTTTCATCAATATCATCAGAGGTCTTATCTGATCCGCCAGACCGTAAACGATCTAAAAGCTCTTTTTGAGCATCTGTAGTAGGACGAGGCATAACATCATCCATAGACTTCAGAGATTCAATAGCAGTCATTTCTGCTTCAGATAAACTTCTGGGCTTGCACTTCAAAACTTGGAGTTGATATTCAACATTGTAAGGAAGAGGGCCAGTCTTTGCTCTCTTAAATTTAATATCCCAGCCGTCTTGTGGATCTGTGGGATCGCCTAAATCTTCCGCAGCAGTAAGAATTTGCTCAAAAAGCTTTTTCTTTAGATTGATGACTTTTAATTCACCCTTATCTAAGCACTGCATAGCGTAGCTCCAAGTGCACTTAAGGTCTGGATGATATTCTCGTACCCAGTCCTTTTCCAAATTGTTAAACTTCTCTTCGTTTCTATCAAAAGACAGGCACTCAAAAGGAATATCCTTATTGTTTTCTCCAGGAATCCAATAAACGTATCGAGCAAGAACATCTCCTACGAGACGAACGTCGTTATCACCGTCGCGATAAGCATACGATACAATATTTCCTTTTTTGGCAGCGCCTTTAGTTTTGTTAAATCCAATAGCCATTAGTGTGTATTCTCCTTTGTAACTTCCTCATAGATAAAATGAATATAATCATCTTTTATATAAAGTAGTCTATTTTCTATTAAGTAATCGGTTACTCCTTCCACAGGGCAGTGTTCCAGAGCTAAACGTGTGTCACCCGTTAATTTAAAATCCATAAGATTTCTTGCAGAAGCTAGGGCTAGATATACTCCTATGTCTCTATAACTGTACGCATAACTATTATAGACTAAGACCTCTGGATGAACTAAAAAGCTAATTCCAGAAAAATCTACGTCCATATACCTGTATAAGGGATCACGCTTATTTTGTGGTATCTCATTATTAGTAATCATCTTAATAATAAGATACATCTGTTTTGCGCTTCCCTTACTAAGAGTAAAGATTTTGGGCCAGTTGTAGAGAATCATAATTATACTAAAATTTCAATGTAATGTCAAGAATTATTTTTATTATAGTTGGTTAATTTTCCAACCTTGTTTAATGTAGTATCCCATCCTGTTAGAGGCTTGCCGCTTGGCCGTGTTACCTAATAGGTGAGTGTCTACAATTTTAGGGGTCTTTTTATTACTATCCTCCCTTATAACGCGCCCTATGAGCTGAGTCAGGAGCGGTTCATTATTTATGGGAGTGCCTAGTATGAGACAACTAAGATTATTAACAGAAATACCTTCAGAGAATATTGCTTGAGTTCCAAACAGTATTTCTTTTTTATTATTTCTTATATCAGCTAATAAATTTTCACGATCTTCATGTCCCACGTCTCCTGTTACACAGACTGCTTTATCCCCTACTAATTCAGCGCAGGCTTTTAAGAAGTGTACTCTATCGCTTACTACAAGAACTTTATGCCCTCTAGCCGCGTATGAAGCTGCCATTAAAGCGATTGAATGTCTATACTCCTCGTTATTACAGAGAGCTGTGACTCTATTCGCCCAAGGTGTTCTAGATCCGTCCATAAATCTTACTTGACTTTTGTAAATATCTATCTCAGGCATCATGTAGTTTTCTGCAGGCGGTTTAAAAACTGTGTTACTAAAATAATCCCGAAAAACTACATGCTTGCCGTCCTTTCTTTCAAGTGTACCAGAGAGCCCTATCTTATATCGAGCATAGCTTTTATCTATAATCCTAGAAAACGTCGGAGACGAGACATGATGCATCTCATCCAAAATAATAGTTCCGAAATGCTTTGATACGGATTCCAAATTCCGGTAAAGAGTTTGTACGTTCCCCACGACCACAGGAGAATCAATATCAAACTTACCACTGCCAATAATTCCTGGTTGTATGCCATATACTTTCTCTACTTCTTTTGCCCATTGATTTCTCAGTGGAATTGTATGTGTAACGACTAGCGTTTTTTGTTTAAGTTTTCCTGCAATTGCTAATCCTGTAAAAGTTTTACCCCAGCTTACCCAGGCGTTAATAATTGCGTTATCATTTAATGCATCATAAACTGCTTTTTGACTATCTCTCAAAGGAAATCTAAATTCAGGGAAGTCCGCAGGTTCTTTGTGTCTTTTATCTACTATCTCAAAACCTTCAGGTATAAGGTCTGACCTACCAATAGGTATACTAATAAGATCGTCCCGTATTCTGTTCATATTTTTTATGACTTGGGGACGATCCGTTGGGATCCTTGCGGGGATTACATACGTAAGAGCCTCGCCTATCTCTTTCTTCTGATCCGAGTTGACTTGTAGATAAATTCTATCGCTGAGTACTGCTTTCACTAGCTGTTACGTATCCTTCTTCTCAAATCAGTAGTAGAAAACCTATGATCTCGTTTGTTAAAATATAGTTTAATTCCGCGTTGTTGACATACTCCCTTTCCAGTAAAATCTAGGTTACGATACTCATCGCCAAGAATACGAACATCAATATTAAGCGTTTGTAAAATATCCTTTAAATCAATTTCTGTTTCGTATGGTATAATCTCATCAACATATTTTACTGCTGACAGTTGTATATACCTTTCTGGTAATGTTTGTACTGGTCTATTTTTTTCTAAGCGATCTACTCCAGGATCGACTTGCAAGCCACAGATCAAATAGTCACATTGAGTCTTTGCCTCTCTAAGCATGGAACAATGTCCTGCATGAAGAAGATCAAAAGTACTAGCAGTAAATCCAACAATCACCAGTTATGTACCACGTTTGCCATTATAAAAAAACAAGTCATAAAATTTACTCCCACAATTAAAGTTCGTACTATTGTAATATATTTATCGTAAGGCTCTGTCTTATCATCAGAGTAACCTCCTAGAGAGTATTGCCATATCTTCCAAAAAGTTTTCACTATAGTCTTAGCTTATGTTTTGCCATAATATATTGCTTTACAAAGCCACTTCTTACAATATCTTCTATTTCAAAATCGATTAAATCAAAGTTATCCATAGCTTTAAATATTCGTAGTATGTCTGATAGCCCATTTCTAGATAAGTCTGCTTGTCTAAAATCCCCGCACAAAATAACTTTACAGTTTTCTCCCATTCGAGTTACGATAGAATCTAACTCATGAAATGTCATGTTTTGACATTCATCTATTAAAACTACGGAATCTTTTAAAGTTATTCCCCTTATAAAGGAAGTAGTCATAAAATGTATTATTTGTTTTTGTTTAAGAATCTCATAAGCATCTCCTCTGTCAAATAATTCAACAGCTATATTTTTATAAGGTTCTTCGTATACTCCTGCCTTCTCTTTCTCGGTTCCAGGTAAAAATCCAATATCTCTAGTAGGAACGGCACTTCTTATAATAACTAATTGTTGATATAAGTTTTTATCTATATCATCGAAAGCAAGATAGCAGGAAATAAACGTTTTTCCTGTACCGGCAACTCCATGCAGTACTAGATTCTTCTCGCTTTCAAAAGCTTTTACTTGGTTCCTTGTTAAAGGGTCTATGGGTGTTAATAATAAATTTGTATCTCTTAAAGTCTTTCTACGTTTTTGTGCCATACTCTAAATCTTAACTCGTTTTGAAGCCTGTTTTTCTTCAGAAAAACTGTATATTTTCCAAGGCAAAGAATCTATGTATATCATATTCGCCCACTTATGCTCTGCTCTAGGACTCCTAGGGACTATTACTATTGCATTTACAGCAAGCACTTTTAAAGCTACATGAGTATCTTTAAGCACTACGTCTTTTATTTTTCTGGATATAATCTTAGCAAATTTAGTCTTTTCGTAAAAGAAAATAGTCCCTAAATTATCTATATAATATTGTCCTGTTTTACCGTGAAATAAGCTTAAATAGTCTCGACCCATGCTCTTAAGTCTATATAGACCCAAGAAGGGAGTTTGTAACCTTCTATGCCCTAAAGTTTTTCCTGACTGATTAGTATCATCAAGTATATCCCCATCAAGGTAAACTAATCCATCTGTCCACTCTAGGTTGTCGCTACTTATCGGATAAATAGGAAACTCTATTAAATGAATAGACTGATATGTAATACGCTTTATCAATGACTTTTCCGTTGTAAGTTAGTCTATCTGGTATACACATACAGCTAGGCGTTTTGTCCATAGTCCACTTGCCCATAGTATTCCGCCATAAATTTTTCATATTTTCCATTAGAATAGTCATCGTGTACTACCTCAAAGTCGCATCCAATAGGACACCCTGGAATATTCAACCCTCTGTCCATCTGAACATAACGTTGAAGATTCTCTTTGTATACATCAATTTCATCTTCGGGCACTTCTGCAAGAATAGAGTCATGCACAAGAGCAAAGATTCTAGACTTCATACCGGAAGTTTTGATGTGCTGATTCATGTCTATAGCACCTAGTAGGTTGATATCGCTAGCAGCAGACTGAACCAAAAAATTGAGACCAGACCTAATGCTATGCGACTGGACACCTTTATCGGTAGACGATACATTAGGGAGTCGTCTTTTTCTGCCGAAAAAACTGTAGATAAACCCATTATCCGCAATAAATTTCTGATTATTGTCAATCCAATTCCTTAATTTGTGAAAAGTTTTAAAGTAGTCAGTGATAACTTCACTTGCTTCATGTTTTGAGAAAAATGTACCACTATCTTTAGTTACTTGCTCACTTATCTTAGCAGGCCCGGCTCCATACATAATGCCAAAGGTAACTGCTTTAGCTGCTTGTCTTTGTGTGGGATATACTTCAGCAACGTCCTCTACGTTACACGAAAGTTTAAATACTGTTTTAGCAATTGTACTATGAAAGTTTCCGCCTGACTTAAATACCTCCATCAAGGCAGTATCTTTTGCAAGAACTGCTGCAACGTATACTTCTGCAGTAGTTAAGTCCATTGCTACAATTTTGTTTCCTGGTTTGGCACGAATACATCCTTTAACAGTAGGATTATCCCGAGGAAGTTGTTGCATATTTAACTTACCGCTAGAAGATAACCTCCCAGAAGTAGTGCTATGAAGATTAAAATTCGTCCTAAGTCGCTTATCCCGATCAAGCTGAGGAATGATCTTATCCAGATATGTATTCTTGATTTTAGACTTTTGCCGTATATCAAGTATGAGCCGGGGTATATCCGACTCTTCTGAAAGTTTTTCCAGTACTTCCGCATCTGTAGAGTTTGCTCCTGTTCCTGTTTTCTTTCCGGTTGGCTGTAACCCTAAGAAGTCAAAAAGAAGGCTTCTTAGCTGTACTGTAGAGTTAGGATTAAAATCTTTTCCATTAATAGCCTCAAACTTTCTTACTGCTTCATTCTCAGAGAGAATACTAACAGCATGATCTATATCATCTTGAAGGACAGATTGAGCGGTCAATAGTCTTTTAGAGTCAAAAGGAACGCCATTGTCCTGTACGTCCAGCAGAAAACGGCAGCCAGGTATAAGAATATTATCATATACCCACTTAAGCTTTCTGTTTTGCTTAATCTTCACAAACTTTTCATAAAGAAGTAGAGTACATACAGCATCCATTGCTGCGTAAGTTTTCATTGTATCAAACGGAATCATGTCCCAAGTAAAACTTGAGTTGTCATGCCCTGTTTGTTTCTTATACTCTGCAATCCAATCATACATTGGTTTTTCATAATCACCGAAGGGAGTATACTTAAGTGATAGAGTTTTGAGGCCGTGATTTCCTGGGTTCTCATCAATTAAATAATGAAGCAACATAGTATCTTCAAAGTCGGGAAACTCGAAGCCAAAATGATACTCAAAAAAGGCCATATCAAACTTGGCGTTATGAAAGATTACTTTTTTAGTAGAAAAGAGTTCTCTTAATAAGTCTTCAGTAGTTTCGTCAAAGCACTCCGTGTCTATGTAGACCCCGCTACGGCCCGTGTAAGACATCGATATGCCTAACATGTGCCCATTTCTAGGATACAACCCAGTAGTTTCGGAGTCAAGAGCAATATATTCGGCATTTTCAATAGCATCTTTAATCCATGCGTTTGCCTCTTGGGTATCTTGTATTCCCCTAGCTATAGACTCGTCTATAACTACATCATTAATCTCACCATTAATATAAGAAATAATACTAGCTTTTGAGTTTTCCCAAGTAGGTTTAGCTTCTGGCTTAAAGGCGAGCATAGAGGGGTTTATTACAGGAAGAAATTTACTATCTACTTTCCTTCCTGAATATTCCGTCACAGAATTAATTTTGGTATAATACTTTAAAGCATCAGAACCTACTAGGATAACCCAGTCATAAGAATCAATATCTATGTTAATATCTACATCTCTTACTAATACTTTTTTAATAGTAGGATCGGAACATAATTGATACTGATCAAATTCAAAAGCATTGTCAAACTCTGAGCGAAAATCTGTTCTTGAAGTTTTGGTTTCTATTAGAGCAACCTTAGGGCTCATGTGTACTCCTAATTATATAATTGGTTTTTTAAGTTTACTACTTGTTCTTCTGAAAGGTCTCCAGGATCTCGTCCCTCAAGATTTATGTTTCGAGTATATAAACCTATCTCTTCCGCCATAGCTTTTACTTCTAAAGCTGCAGCTTGTCCTGGAGTATCTCCGTCAAAAAATATATCTACTCTTTGCACTCCTCGAAGTTTTAATATGCCTAATTTATCTTTTGATATATTTTTTGTGCCAAAACAACATATAGCATTATTTAAACCTTTATCATGAAGATTCAGCATATCAAAGATACCCTCTACTAATAAGCAGGTACTCCGTATAGGATTAGCATCACTAGGATACAGAGGAAGCTTAGCCTTAGGCGGCGCAATATAATATTTTGGTATGCCATTTGTTGTGTGTCTTCCATTAAATGCTACTATTCTCCCAGTTAAATCTCTTATAGGAAAAACTATTCTTCCTAAGTATTCTCTATCATGATGTTGAAATGCTTCAAATTTTTTGTATGTTTCTGGCTTTATTCCTCTCCAGTTCCCAGTATAGGACGTGTAAGAGAGGGGAAAAGATAGGCCAACGCTGTCTGCGCGCTTTTCGTTAATCTTATTTTTGAGTAGTTCACGTTTTAGCTGTAACTGACTTACCTTTTCCCCATACAAACTAAAAACGTTTCCCTTGTATCCACAAGAAAAACAATTAAATATGCCCGTAGTTCTATCCACTCTCATAGATGGATTACTATCGTCATGTTCGGGATTTAAACAACGTACAAGAAAGTCTTTTCCCTTAGCAAGATAATCTATTCCTTTAGATTGTAGTAGCTCTTGTACTGTCATATAATCCAGGGCCTCCCTTCTTCTATAGCATCTTTAGCTACTTGATAATAGTCTTTCTGCTCATCATTCATAAAACAGAAGTATATGTCTAAATAATTGACTACTTTTTCGGCTTCTTTGTAATTATTTGCTTCCATATTAATTTGCAAAACATCTAATAAAGATTCTATTTTTTTATAAGCTCTTTTCATTTAATCCTTAGTTAGACATTTTAGATATGTCTTTAGCATATTCCCTATTAGTTACAGGTACAGCATTAGACTTGTGCATCGTTGCTATTCCGATGATATAGGTTCCGGTGTATTGGGAAGACTCTTTTCTAGTTCCTGCCGCCGCTTTGATAGTAGTAGTGCACGATGGGTAGCATTTTGCCTCCTCTGAACGAACACTTGCATACGTCTTTTTTGGTTTGTACTCCTGAAACTTAGTCGGTTTTGCATGCTGTCTCCTGATTACTTTTCTTCTTCTACCACTATAAGTGTGATTTAGTGAACCATTAATTATTGGCATAGAGCCTCCTGATAATAAGCATATATTATATCAGATAATTATAGATTTGTCAAGAACTATTTTCAGGTAGATGATTATATATCGTTGATTTCTTCACCCGTTTTACTAGAATCCGCTTCTTTAGGGCTGAGAACAGTCTCAGGACCAATCCTTAAAGTTTCCCAGTCCATAAATGAGGTAAAATTTTCCATTCTACCACTTCTCATTTTTGAACACTCAAAAGTAATGCATTGATCTTCGGTTGTCCAAGGATTCAAAGTAAAAGCAGCATCAGCAGCATCAAGAATCCCTTTCGCAAATCTAGCCTCTCCACTGTTATCTATCTGATAAGGAGATACTATGGGCGAATTGAACTCTTGTGCCATTGACTTTAGTGCCTTACTCACTTCAATCTGTTCCGTCCAGTCATACTGTCCCATGCGACTAGGTATGTTAGACCTTTTAACTTGATTTATATAGTCAACTATAATTACGCCAACATCTAAAGAAGACTTGACTTTTTTATCTAACTCTGATCTTATTTTAGATAGAGTTAATGCAGGATCATATACAATATCAAGTTGAGATACAGGGTCTAACTCGCAGGTAGTCCGTAATTTATGATGTAAATTATCAAAATCTCTGTCGACTAAATAAGACTTGTACAACGCTTCTCCTCCCGTAAAACGAGAAGCCCACCAGGAGGCAACCTTTTCCCACTCAACTACACTAAGGTTTCTTGAGCGAAGTCTTAAGTGTGGGACTCCTGTTGCTATAGCGCACAAGCGCTGTAAAGTCGATTTACTATCCATTTCAATTGTGAAGTAGATAGCAGTTTTTCCTGACTGGTAAACATTGTTCGCGATATTAGCGCACGTAATAGACTTACCTCCCCCTCTACGACCACCGATAAGAATTAAGTCTCGGGGAGAAAACATAAAACTCTCATCATATAATGTATTGAGTCCGAGGGGGAGGTAGCCTTCAACTTCTTCGTCAGACTCAAAAAGAGCTATACTTTGCATAGACTCCTCTGGAGATTCTAACTCTACTTTCTCTTCTAATTCCATTACGAGTTCATGTAAATGATCTACAGTCTCTCTGGCACTCTCGAAAGCAATAGACTGATCTATATACTTTTCTAGTTGAGAAAAAGCCTCTGTTTGTACGTAGTCATTTTTTAGATACTCTAGAAGCATACCCGCATCTGCTTCTACCTCTACACTAGAGATAGCTAGAATTTTTTCGCGAGTAACTCCATCGCGGATGCTATAGTTTAGATCCTCGAAAGTAGGTAAGGTGTGATAGGTCTCTACATGCTTGTGCACGACAGACCATAAAGATTGGTATTCGGAGGGTAAATAGTGCTTGCGCAACTGAGTCCAGGTATCAAAGTCCTGTAACTCAATTATTTGTTTCAGCAACGCACTAGATAAATTCAAAAGATTCCCCGAGTATGAAAAAGCAACCATGATCCGTAGACCATGGTTGCCCTAGTTAGAAAGATAGCGCTGTTGTTTTATTCAGCAGCTTTTTCTTTCTTAGCAGCTCCATCATAGTCTGAGGCAGTAAGACCTCGTCGGGTTAACATGGTTTTAACACCACGAGGTGTTTTCCCGATTTGTTCTGCAATCTCCTCAACAGTCATGTCTGACAGTTCAGTTTCGATAGCAGCAAGAGGATCTTCTTTTGATCCGCCTTTAGTCGTTTCCTGACGAGGAATTGCATCGATAGACTGTGCGCGGAGAAGGCTAAGAGCCTTGCCTCGTACAGAGTTTACCGAACGACCTAAAGCTTCAGCAATTTGCTCTACAAAAGCGCCGTCGTTTACCATGGCAATAAACTTGGCTTCTTCTTCATCGTTGTACGTTCGTACACTCTCAGGCTTAGGAGCAGGTTTTACATGCGAAGTCAATTCCATAGACAAAATTTTGCCTTGAATAGTCTTAGCAGTAAAAGCACCGCCTTCAAAATGCTCAGCGATTTGAGCATAAGTATATTGCTTACTATTGTCGGTGACAAAAGAAGACAAAGTAGCTTCTTGCTCTGGGCTGAAGGCACGGCCTCCACGAGCTGAAGCAAGTTCTACATCAAAACCCATCTTTCGCAATTTGCTAGAGACAGATCGAGTAGAGGTTTCAAGACGATCAGCAGCAGAAGCTACAGTCTCTTGAGATACAGGAGACTCATCGCCTACAAATGTAGTTAGCTCTTCTGTACGTTCATCGGTCCACTTAGGAAGTGTTGACATAAATTATTCCTCTAAAAAACTTTTTAAGTTTTCAATTATTGTTATGCCAGATAGTCTGGCTTTTTCGGTTTTTGCAGTTTCTATACCACTTTCATTAACTAAATGTGTTACGTCTTTTGTAACACTAGTCTTTACTTCAAAGCCTGCGGCTTTTAAACAAGTTGTAGCATCTGCTTTTGTTTTAAAACTCTTCAGTTTTCCACTTATACATACAATTCCAGCCTGAGAGCTCTGCGGTGATTTATTAAACTTTAAGCTAAAAGGCAAAGAGCCCTCTAGCGTTGGGTAAAATACCTCATCTAACCATGTTGTTAGACTCTCAGTAGATTTTGGGCCAAGTCCTGCCTCAGTGCAGCTTTGCTCATTGATTTCATATATAGTATCACATACTGAGCTTAGTTTTTCACTTGCGGTCTTACCAATTAGAGGGATACTGAACCCCGCTAAAACTGTATTCAATGGTGCATTTTTTGAGTTTTCTATCTCTGCAAATAATTTAGATCCTAGTTTATCGGAATCGAGTCCTACACATAATTCTTCTTCCGTGAAGCTGTAGATTTCGTCAACTCCTCTAATATCTAATCTTTTGATTGCTGCCGGGCCTAATCCTTTAATTTTTAAAGTTTTAGCAAAGTGTTCTACTTTCTTGCTCGATTGTGAAGCACAATCAGAATTACGGCAATAGAGTAAAGGGCTGAGCCATTCAAGAATACTATTGCAGCTAGGGCAATGTTGTGGTCTTGTAATCTGGGTCAGCAATTTAGTTCTCTCAGAAAATGAAAATATATTATACGAAAATTTTGGGTTTTTGTCAAGAATTATTTTTTACAAGGTCTTAGGAATCATACACGCCTTAAAATACGAGGTATAATTTCGCCACTACGAATAACCTCTACATTACAGCCTATCTCTAATTCCAGAGCATTTATATATTCCATATTATGCAAGGTGGCCCTCGAAACAACAGCGTCTCCAATTTTAATTGGATTTAGTATCGCTACAGGACTAACAACCCCTGATTTGCCTACCTGCCAAGTCACATCCAATAATGTAGTGACTATACCTTTTTGCTGTTGTTTGAGAGCAAAAGCGCCTCTAGGATGATGTGAGGTGTAACCCGCATTATTAAATAGATAATTACTATCTAACCTAAAGACTTCTCCATCAGTAGGGTACTCTGACACATTAAAAGTTGTTACAACATTAAAGCCTTGAGATTCAAGATAAGCTAACCCTTCAGTGAAGTAAGAAAACATATCTTGTTCAGACTGTAACCCGTAAGCAACAAATGTCAGAGGCCTACTTAGGAACTCGCTTTCGTCCTTGAGATTCAAGGAACCGGAAGCAAGATTTCTTGCGTTAGAGATATTTGAAGGACAAACAACTTCTCCAGTTACTTGAATAATATTCTTACTATCCAAAGTATTGGGAGCGAGGTGCTTAACCTTATCTGTAATATCTCTGCCCAACTTTCCGTCACCCCTTGTAAGTCCCAGAACAAGCTCACCACCAACGTATAGTAACGAGACAGCGGCTCCATCTAACTTTGGAGTACGGACGTATTTTTCTAAGTCAGAATATACTGACAAATCAAATACTTTCTGTAAGGAGTACATTTGAAACCAGTGTGCAGTGCCGTCAGTTACCGTATGACCGACGTCAGTATTTCCATACTTTAACGATAGAATATCAAATTCAGCGTCCGAAATAATCGGATTGCCTGTATAGTAACACTCATTACATTGTGCAAGAAATTCTTTCACTGGGTTCTCTCAATTACAGAAACAATATTATAGTATAATAACGAGTAAAAGTCAAGAACTATTTTTGATACATGTCGTCTAAAATATCAGAAAAGTATTCTTCGAGTATATTCTTACTCTCTGCCAGAGAAAGAATCTCAACTAAGCCTGAAAAGAGCTCTTTAGAATTTTCAAACGATAAAGGCATAGACACTCCTTCATTACTCGGCTTCCATTCCTCTGTAAAATCTAAATAATACTTTCTTAAGTGAAGGTACTCAGTACCCCTAAACTCACTTACTACTAGCCTTACTTGAATCTGTTTTTCTGTATCATAATGTATAACTCTTTCGTATGTTTCAGGAGCTTGATATAACTCCATATTAACCTCCGTTTTTAAGTACGGCCGAAAGCGGTACAATAGTAGTTACGTTTCTAGGTTTCAAGAGTCTATAAGAGTCAGTGTCCCAGCAAAATAATAAAAGGGTGTCCTTAGTTTCTTTTGCTCTGTTCTTTTTATCCTGAATGTAGGGGGTAGAAAAGTCTAGCGTACATACATTATATTTTAACTTATTAGAGTTTTCACTCCTATAAGTTATAACTGCATCGCCATACTCTTTTACTGTGTCTGCTAGTTCTTCTTTTCTCATATATCTCCTTAGTACTGCAGGTAAGTAAAATTTTTTACGTCTCTGACCTCTAAGGTTGTTTCTGTAAGACGAACTAAACCACGAGAAGTTTCCTTCTCGTGGTTATAGTAGCTCCTCTCGAAAGAGGAGTTTTTGTTAGATTAGAGTTAGCTGTTTACGTTAGAGATAATGCCAGCAAAGTACATTGCTGCTTTACCCGTAAGTTTACTGATAATCTCTTCATCTACTTCTTGGCCTGCGTCTGTAAGAGCCGCCGAGAGGCTTTCAATAGCTGCTGCTTTTGAAACTCGGCTACTACCACCGTTGCTGCCAGAAGATTTGGTTGCGCCAGTCGCAGGAGCCTTTTTTACATATACACCTGCTTTTGTCAGAATCATACGTACACCGTTTGGTGACTCATTAAGTTCTTCTGCGATCTCTTTTACAATTTCCATTGAATTTTCAGGAGAAGGATCAGACTCAGTATACATACTTACTGCTTCTGCCTTCTTGTCATCATCCCATGCCATGCGTCTTGTCCTTTTAGGTTTGCCATAATACCCTGGGCATGTACCCAGGAACTCTAGTTGTTGTCGGTAGAATCGGTCGCCCATTGCTTCCTCAATTTTTGAAATACTATTATAATAAATAAATAAATATTTGTCAAGAATTATTTTTCCAAAGGAGGTATTTTCCTTTTAAATTAGCTGCTTTTTCTAGTAGGGAAAAGCTACTTAGCAGGAAAAATACAATACTAGTCTTTAGTAGCTTCGACATTAAGAGCTTGAAGGATTTCGATCCACTCTTCGTCTGATAACTTACGACTATTAAAATGTCCCGGAGCTTTTGTATCAGCTTCGTCTTCACCTTCTCTACCTCTATCTTCATTGCCATCTGCATTTAACTCTGTTTGTGCTCTTTGCCACGCTCTATAATCTCTCATAGTTTAGTTAAATCCACACCATACTCTTTTAAATGTTCCAAGCTACCTAACTCACAAGCTAGAGAATACCCATTGAAACCTCCGGTAGAGGTTCCTATAAAAAATTCTTGCACTTCCTGTTTGATCTCTTGAAATACATAAATTGCATAGCACTTAGAGAAGTATTTCTTCTCGTAGTTAGTATCGTTATATCCTTCTTTTTCTGCTTGATAATCCACACTTATTTCATCTTTTATGATTGCGGGTGCTTGATATTTAGCAGACCATACTCTTTGTCCTGTATAGAAAGTTTCAGCAACGCATTCATCCGGGAGGTAGCAATAAGTAGACTTATCTACTTGAGGTACTCCAGCTTTTGTAATTATAGATTTTACAAAACCAGTAGACCTATATAAACTTTTTGCTATAGTTGATATGTTGTCTCCCTGTAGATACTCCGTTATTACTTGTTGTATCTCACCACGCGTTGCTGCCTTTCCCTTGTTCTGAGCTTTCCTTCTAGAAACAAATTCTAGTGTGTCTTTAAAGTCATCAATAATCTTACTAAGTCTAGTAGTATTATATGCGATATTTAAAATAGAACATGCTTCTTTTTTTGATATAGGTTTAATTTCATCTTCGAGAAGCGATATAACATGCCTTATATTAGACGACGAAAGTTTTTCATAATCTCTTCTCTTAATTCCTCTTACCATATTAGCTCCTTGTTACCCAATTTTCTGCAATATCTTCAGCATAATTCATGCCTTTATTATGGCACTGTACTTCTGCTGATAGCTCATCATTTTGAAATAAAGATACATAATAGTCCGGTTTTAAAATAGATTTATATACTACTGCCCGTCTATCCTGCTCCCAGAATTGTGATATAATAATTAAATTACTCACTTACTTCTTCCATAGCTTTTACAACGTCAGCAAAATGTACACCAAGAATATCCCAGCACTGATCTGCTACTTCCATGTGTTCTTTTTGTGTGCCATGACCCCGCCTCAGCTCGCAAAAATGAACCCAACTTCTTAGAGTTCCTGCCATATATAGGGTAGTTTGAGTGAGTCCCTCTGGCAATAAAGCTCTGGCTTGTTCTTTTGCAATACCGCTATTTAATGCCATTTCATAATGATCTTTTGCTACTCTTGCAACTTCTGCCTGCATTTCACTAAAAATTTCTTGAGCTTTTTTCTGTTTTACAGGATCTTCGTCTTGCATACTTAGCTGACGATTTGTAGGGTGCTGTTTTCTTGCTTCTCTAGTTACACTAAATTTCTCACTAACAGCATAACGCTGTGAGAACTCTTGAAAAGAGAAAGATCTATGGCGAATTATTTGTCGAGAAATGTCTCGGGTTGTCTTAATTTCCATAGTTACTGATACCATCTCAAACGGGGACCAGTGACCTTCCTTAATCAAATAACGTAAAAGCTTAGAAGAAGTTTTTGTGTTATTTTGATTTTCAGGGTTGCTTACACGAGCTGCATAAGCTATAAGATCGTTTGCTGTATGACACCCTGTAATTGCGCTCGGCATAGTCATGCCTACTAACTTAACTTCGGTTGTCATTAGCACTCCTCGTCTTCAGGCTTCCATAGCCAACTAACGGCCTCTAGAGCATCTTCAAGTTGAGTAAAAACTCTTTTGTGATGCTTCCAATTGTTATCTTTATCATCATACTCAATATATACTCCATTGTCACAGAATACGATGTTTACACTATCTGTACGTCCTTCAACTGCTTTCATCTTTGATTCCTTTTTATCTTGTAAAAGCGATAAAGTTTTATTATATCGCTTGTTTAAATCTGCTAATGCTTCTTGTTTGTTTTTTGCCATACTAACTCATTCTTCATCTCCGTCGCAATAGTAAGGCCCAGAATCTGGTGGACTATACCACCAGTCCTCTTCACTAACATTTATACAATGGAAAGGTAGTGTGTACCCATCTCCACTCATATCCTCCCCACAGTTTCTACAATACATACTGGGTTAATATATTCATTAATACAGCGGTACCACTTATGGCACTGCCTATCATAATTGCTTTATCATTCCAAACACTGCCTACAAAGACCCAGCTACACGCTGCTACAAGGTATGCGAACTCTCCTTCAATTCCAAAGCCTGCACTCATAAGAAATACACCAGCTACTCCTGTTATAGTTGCCACCCACTTTACATAGCTATCAACAGTACCTGTAGGTGTGACTGGTGTCATGTCGTCTACTTGAGCTTGTAGTTCTTCCATCTCATGCTTGAGACGTTTCTTTTCAGCATTCAGCTCCATTGCAAGACGTCCAGCCTTAGACATAGTGCTATCTTGAAATTTTTCTTTAATACCTTCCAGATTAGCCATCGTATCCATCGTATGCACCTTCCATATAAGTTCCTGGCACACTGTAAAATGCTCTTACAACATGAAGTGATCTTATCAAAGAATCGTCTTCCCAATGTTTAGGGGCTTTTTGATCTAATGCGTTCTCTAAAGCATTATCAAGTTCTTCGAGCATGAACTTATCTATAGCTTCGTTAGTGAGACATTCACGTATTGTCATTTTTAAGCACCTTTTCTCGTCTATTTATTAATATTTCTTCTAGTATATCTACTAATTTTTTATCTTCGGTCTCAGCTTTGTATACCAAGCACATAACACAATCTTCTACACTCATATGATGAGTGTATAGAGTACTTAGCATCCTAGAGTTCCATATATCACTTAGGTTTGTCTCCGTATTGACACGGCTTCTTTCTAAGTTACAAAGCCTAGTAAACACAACATCTGCCGTTCCTCTAGCTTCTCCTGCCCAGTCAATTACATTCTTTTTCATTTCTGTCCTGATATTCTATTATCATAATCTGCTATCTCTTCGCTCCACCAGTAAGGTTTACCGCGAACTTTCCAGTTAGCACCTTTACCAATAGCTGCTTTATCTTTCATATAAAACATACGATAAGACTCTACTGCATTATTGCTTTTTAGTTCTTCTGGCATAGCTTGCGCAAAGGGAGTAAGCCCTGTGCTAGGTAAGTGATCCATGTCTGGCAGTTTACTGATAACTTCTGAAAAAGATTTGTGATTTGCTCCACCTCTGTATATATGTTCTTGGTTGAGAGCGTGTGAATAGCAGAATAGCCATTCATAGTTTTGTTGTGACTCACGAGCCCAGATAGTACAAGGGTGGTTGTACATAGTAGGCAGATAGGGAAAGTCCCTGTCTGTATTTTTCTTGGCTTCTTTAAGTATACCCCACTCTTCCGAAGTTAGTTTTCTAGGTACATAACCTAGATACTTATCCACCCAATGATTTGTACATAGCATTTGTGCAGCCTCTAACTGCATTTTACCTGAGTGCGCATCAATATGGTATTGAGCACACAAATCGATATTTTCATCTAGTACAAATATATTCATGGGAGTATTATACTTAAAAAAGAGATATTTGTCAAGAACTATTTACTCATTCATACCCTGGAGTACTCATTTTTGTGAGTCTTTTTTGCACGTAATCTTCTGTTTTGCTAGGATCCAGATCATATGCTTTTCCAATAATCGTTATCATAGCCTTTACATCTGCCATTTCTTCCTGCAAGTTTTGTAGATATTTGGGATCATCTACTCCGTGTCTCATTACTTTTGAACAGGCGCGAATCAATTCCCCACACTCTTCCATTGTGATTACTAATTTATTTAGCTTACTCAAGTCCATCAAAGTCCTTTATTTTTAAACCAAGATATATATTCAGGCCAAGTAAAAAACTCCTGCCTGTACCAACACCAAAATTTTCCGTTATAGGGAGATTTTAGTTCTGCACCTAAATTTAATTCTGTCTGTCTCATACGTCCAATACTACCTCTTCAAGTTCGTTGTCTACAATATATACAGGTAAGAATCCTTCTTCAGCTTTTCTATTTGCAACATAGAGCGCTCTGCTGTATTCGTCCGTATTATACTCGCTTTCTTCAGGCTTGTGGGATATTGTATAAAATACTACTGTATATTTCTCTATGGGCATCTACAGACGCTCACAATAGTATTTTTAATTATATCCTCGTACCAGCCTTTACTGTTTAATATTACTATCCTATCAGATTTAGGATTATTTAATGTTGTTGGGATTTCTCCTTTCACCTCTAAAATTTCTCCTGTTTTCCAATGTTTAAATTTAACTATATGAGTCCCACTGCCCGGTATAATCTCAGGGTTCATTACTCTCCATCCAGTCTTTAGCACTAGTACCTTCAGACTCCGTGGTTGCTTCTCTATAATAAATGATTAGCTCTTTTTGTTGTCTAACGTACCTACGAACTTCTTGAAAGTTCTCTGCCATCTTCTCATACCCGTCGGGGGTAAGGGCAAACACTACAAACTGCCCGTCTAACATCTTCTCGATAGTTTTTACTTGCTCATCAAGATTCTCCTCCGTAATTACGAAAAAGTTTACATCAAGTAAATCAATCTCCGCAGGTAACGGTGGCTGGTAAATCCGAAGAGGTACTTTCTCAGTTACCGTTATTATCTGTGGTTCCGGAGGTATTGGAGCCGCCGGAAACTTCGGAAGCCACTGGCACCCCTGAAGAAGCAGGCTCGCTGTCATCAGCGTCCATAAGTTCTTTTGTATCATTCTCTAGCTCCCTAAATACTTTTGCAGTTTTTGCATTCGCGCGTTTCTCAATCATGCCAGGTTTTGCTCTCGCAAGTCTCGTGAGGTTATGATCTTTGAATATCTTCATTGCATTATCTTTGTCTCTTTGTAGCTGCATATTTTTTGCGGTGAGACTTGACATTGCGGCTTCTGATTTCTTAGCGTTATCTTCAGCAGTTTTGAGTGATGCTTGTGCAGTTTGTACTGCTAATTCCATCTGGACTTGATTCTCTTTTAAAGTACGATTGTTAGCTTCAAGCTGAACAACAGCACTCTCCAGTTTAGCGACAGTTGCAGTATGATACGCATATCCACCTCCTGCAGCCATTAAGAAGACTAGGATAAGCCAGGGCATTACATTTGCTCTAAACGTACCATGAGCCTTTCTGCTCGGTTCGTTACTTGCTTATGCCATCGTGAGTCGCGTCCCTCAACTGCTGCTTCCTTCCAATTATTAGCAAGGAGTGCTGCATTGAATTTCTTGAACTTAGACAACCTAGGTCTGCCCATGTTAAACATCATATTAACCACGACCTGCTTGACGGTCTCGGGAAATTCATCAAAGACCCCTTTGCCGTATAACACATGACACTCACTGATTGAGGTGTCGAGGTCTTTTTCGAAGCATTCCCATACTCTCTCCTCGGAGATCTTGGTGCCGAACGGTTCACCCCATTCAGGGTCGTCGTTGGTGACCAAGTGTCCCACACCAAAGGTGTGATACCCGAGATGGTCTGCATATATTTCATACTTGACTCCCTCGTCGACTTTTAGTGTCTCGAAAATTTCTTCTCTGTTCATTATAGCTTCTCCACTTTATCTCTACCATAGCTATCCCAGTAATTCTGGGGGCCATAGTACGTACAGACTTCTGTTCCCTGTGGTATATCTTTTGCCGCAACATAAACAAATACCAAGTCTTTAGTAGGATGATTAGTCCAGTACGCATTATTATTATCTGAATGATTATATATGCAACCAAAACCTGCTGGAAGTACTTGATACTGCCAATCGTCAGCTCCACTGCCTGCAGGGTAATTAAATCTATAATCAGCCAGCAGGTCTAATCTTGTATCGTTTCTATCGTATACAATTATTACAGGGCATTCTTCTATTATTTCACCTTCTTTTATAGGCTCAATAGCAAAAACGCCCCAGCCTTTTGACTGTGTTTTTAAAATAACACATTTAGATGGAGGAATTAGGTCCATTGCTTTTTCTCTTTAATAAGTTTACTACATTATAGGTGCGAACAATACAGTCATCATTATGACTGAGCCAACAACTATTAGGGTGTCCCCATGAAACACTAGTACATTTCTTGCTTTTTTTAATGTTTTTACCATTACGTGATACTTTTTTCTACTCCTAACTCTTTCGAGTTCTGTCGCAGGCAACGAGTGCTTGCGGTTTCCATGCCATCCAAGTGGGATAGCGACTCCAGGTATTATTTTCCACTATACCTGTTACAAATAATTCTTTTATATCTTTATCTTCGCAAAACTTATTTACGTTGTTGTATACTAAAGGCCACTTCTTTTTATCATAGTCATCGCCCGCAAACATACCTCCAGGCTTAAGTTTGGGCCACCAGTCATAAAAGGTTTGACCGTTTTCTTCGCCAGTATGAGCATACCCATCAACATAAATAAAGTCAAGACTATTATCCTCAAATAAGTCTAATGCCTCGTCAAACCGCATTTTCAACAAAGAATATTCAGAAAAAATACCTACGCAAGATAAAGCTTTCTTATACTGCGATAAATCATGTCCTCTGTCGGAATACATATCTATTCCTATATACTTTTTAAACTTACCTGAAGCTATAGCTCTACGAGAAAACACCCCTTCTGCTACTCCTAACTCCAATCCTAGGTTAGAATTTCCTTCAAGTTGTTTTAAAATACCTTGCCTTTGGATTTTTAATAAAGTTACTTTCACTGAAAAGGTATTTCTAATTCTTCAAAAACTTTTTCTTTTAAAAGCTGAGGACTATGGTGCTCAGCATGGCAGTTTTGACACAAGACGGCACACTTCTTTAGTTCATCTACAAAAGTCTCAACTGTTCCATGTCTTCGCTTTGATATTTCAAACGATTTAAGGGAAGGATCAATATGATGAAAGGCAATAGCAGATAAATTTTTATCATAACCACAGACTTCACACTCCCACGATTTCCCTATGACTGCTAGAGCGGTGCTCAGTCTCGTATAAAATTGCTTGTAATCTTTTGAGTTTGAACATTGTCTACAGGAAGGTTTATACTTCTTTCTGCCGTTAGGCTGGTAGCCATTTCCATGAAACTCTGAAAGACTCTTTCTAGTGTTACACAAATTACATACTTTATCTTCTACTAATGCCTCTAGGGCGGGTTCGCTCATTTTACTTCCTTAAGCTTTTTCACAGTCTGGTAGTCTATCTTGAGGCGCAATTAAAAAATCAATCTGCCCACAAGAAATACGAGCATTATGTTTTTCAATACATTTTCCACAAACAGTACCAATTTTATTCACTAAAAAGGGTTCTTCTAAAAGATCTTTCTCCGATATAGCATTACAAATACAAAGGTACACTAGTCTTCGTCTAACTCTAATATACCTTCATCTATAAAGTGTTCTATTAGAGCCTCCATACCTTCTTTTCTTCCTAGAAAAAAGGATGAGAGCCCTGTTCCAATCATACAAAAAGCAAAGATAGCTATTAGTTCAATTGTTAACATAAAATTCTCCGGTTTGCTTTTGATTTTTAATTCCAATCAGGGGATATTATACTTAAATTTAGGTCGAATGTCAAGAAATTTTTTTGCTTAAGACATAAAAAAACCTCGATCACCACTAAAGTAGTGTATCGAGGTCTAAAATTAGAAAATTGTTAAGCGTCTAAACTACCGTTTCTTTTGGATATAGTAGTTCCTGCATTCTTGATGAGATTCTGCGATTCCGTCAAGGACTTCCTGCGCACATTTTTCATCAAGTCTTCGGTTGCCGTCTTTTACAAGTACAGCTCCAATTAACAACATTGCAATTACCATTCCTGGCATTTGTTCTCCTTTTTATGGTGAAGTGACTACCTACCTACTTTCACTTCGACGTGTCCCTCACGAGATGGCTATAGGACACCCCTGATGGGGGACTGTGGTTATGGTCTGAATAAGTCCCTCCACTGTAGTTAAACACCCATAACAATATCTAGTAATTTTCGTGTGTTTAACTTTTTTGCTCTGTTTACCTTTTTCGTCATGATAGTAGTAGCTACGGAGGACGGATACTGCCTTAACGAACGAGTATCTGAACGGCTGGGTACTTTGGCGTCCCAGCTGACCCCTTCCACTTAGCCAGAGGAAGGAAATATGGAGAAATTGGAGCTTCGGCCGAGTGATTTCTTTCACCGAGATCTTTACTGCCTTATCACTATAAATTGTGTCTCTGGCTTCTCTCAATTTCTGAATACTATTTTACAGAAGAAAGCAACTAAAGTCAAGAATTATTTTTTAAACGGTGGTGGGTAAAAAAATAAAACTTGACTTAAACCTACTTTTATCGTATAATATACTTATGAAAAATTACAGAAAAAAGCCTTGGAGTTATAAAGAAAGAATGCTTTTACGTGATCATTATTATTTTGTGGGAGGGGAAGAGATGCAAAACATTCTACCAGGTAGAACACATAACTCTATAGTTAAGCAAGTTGCCTACTTAAAAGCAAGAGGCTGGTGGTTTAAAAAACCATGATAAGCGCAAAAGTTAATACAGCAGCAGGGTACGTTACAGGAAGAATTGATCCTTCGTTACTTACAATGCTTCAAGCAGAAGCAGTAAAAATGGAGAAAACAAACTTTAAAGGCTTAGACAAGTACCAGAAGTATTTAGCGGGACACTTAAAGCACGAATACTCTCTTGAACATCCTTCTTTAGTAGCTGAAATTAATAAGCAGATTGTTGAGTGTGTCGAGCTTTATGATGAAACTTTCGGTTCAGGTTTAGTTGAACAGGAAATGAAAAGAGGGAGCAACAAAACAGGAATAGATTATGAGATTGATATGGGTCCAATATGGATTAACTTTATGCAAAAGTATGAATTTAATCCTTCTCATACTCATTCAGGGCTTTTTTCTTATGTAATTTGGATTAAAGTGCCTTACAGTCTAGAAGAAGAAGCTAAACTTTGGGATACTCCAAATAAGTATGCAGGATGTTTTGCGTTTCAGCATTTGGATTGTATTGGCAGGTTTGTTACAGATATACAAGAAAGTGAGGAGGGTGGAATGGTGTTTTTTCCGGCTAATTTAACTCACACTGTTTTTCCTTTCTACACCTCTGACGAGTTTAGGGTGAGTGTGTCTGGAAATGTATTTTTAAAGGAAATTGCATGAAAATTAAAGAAATTTTAATGTATGTCGAAGGATTATATTATTCTTCTTTTTCAGAAGAAGATATAGCTAAAATGGGAAGTCGAGAATTTAATGTATCAGAAGATTACATCAAACAAGTTTATAACGACTTCAAGAAATATAAGTAGTTTATGGAAATAAAAGTTAAAAATGGGAATGTTGAAAAAGCAATCCGTAGTTTAAAAAGAAAAACCCTGGATAAGCTGTTTGAAGTACGTGAAAGACAGTATTATCTTAAACCATCAGTAGCTAGACAAAATAATAAAAAGGCTGCTAGAATAAGAGAGCAAAGGAGGATTCGTGCTCAAAAGCAATAAGCGTATTTTAATCACGGGTGGAGCAGGCTTTATCGCCCACCATGTAGTAGAGAAAATTTTAATAGAAACAGATTGGGATATTGTAACACTTGACAGACTAGATTTCAGTGGAAATCTGAATAGGCTTGCAGAGGTAGTATCAAACACTGCAGGCCATCTGGGAAGGGTAAAAGTTGTTCATCATGATCTGAAAGCTCCTTTAAATCCCCAAATTGCTTCCGCCATTGGAGAAGTTGACTATATTGCTCACATGGCTGCAGGCTCTCATGTAGATAGATCTATTGATTATCCCATGGAGTTTGTACTTGACAATGTTGTAGGAACTGTAAACTTGTTAGACTATGCAAGAACTGTAAAAAGTCATAAAAGACCTCCTTTGTTTGTCTACTTTTCCACAGATGAAGTGTTTGGGCCCGCCCCTGATGACGTGAAGTATAAAGAAAATGATAGGTATAACTCTACTAATCCTTATTCTGCTAGTAAGGCAGGAGGGGAAGAATTTGTAGTTGCGTATCAAAATACTTATGGTCTTCCTGCTATAATTACACATACTATGAATGTATTTGGAGAGCGTCAGCATCCAGAAAAGTTTATTCCAATGTGTATTAAACGGGTACGGGACGAAGAAGTAATTACAGTACATAGTAATAAAGAGAAAACTAAGGCTGGATCAAGACATTATATACATGCTGCTGATGTAGCGGATGCTTTATTATTTTTATTAAACACTGATCTTTCTAAAGCTCCTACTGAGTATAATGAAACAAAGTGTAAAAAATTTAATATAGTAGGTGCAGAAGAGCTAGATAATTTAGAGTTAGCTCAAATTATTGCAAATACGATAGGTAAAGAATGTAAATATGAAATGGTAGATTTTCACTCTCAAAGACCCGGACATGATCTTCGTTATGCTCTTGATGGAGATAAGCTAAGAACGATGGGATGGGAGCCTAAACCGATTCGAGATAGATTGGATCAAGTAATTAATTGGAGTTTGGAGAACTCAAGATGGTTGATGTAATGTTAAGTGGAACTAACTTTGAACTAGTTGGTGATTTTATGGAGGCTTTTGGACAGGAGGTACGTTTAGAACCTAGCTGGCCAGACTTCTCAACTAGAGAACTAAGAGTGGATTTAATCGAAGAAGAACTGGAAGAGCTAAAAATAGCTATTGCTAATAAAGACCAAGTGGAGGTAGCAGATGCGCTTACTGACTTATTATATGTTATTTACGGAGCAGGTCACGCCTTTGGTCTTGATCTTGATGCTTGCTTTACAGAAGTTCATGCAAGTAATATGAGTAAACTCGATGAGAACGGAGTCCCTATTTACCGTGAAGATGGAAAAGTACTTAAAGGGCCTAACTTTTTTGCCCCTGACTTAAGGAAAGCTCTGTGGCTGGATTAGAAGCTTATGTGGTTGGATATGGATCAATAGATACTCTTGGAAATAATCCTTGGTCCAGTTTCCAAAAAACTTTAGATAATGTAGACTATAAGACATGGTTTGATGATCTTGGCCTCATGGCTTATCCTGTTGACGATGATACTATAGTATACCCTAGCGGATGGAAGCCCCGAAACAACAGTCGTGCGCAGAAATTTTTCATGCACGCAACCAATCTTGCCTTGGAGCACTCAACCCTTCCCATTGTTCCTAATGTTGCTGTTATTCTTTCTTCTACTCTTTCTGAAGGCGAACTCAATGAGGAAAACTTTCCAAAAAGAGCTGCAGGAAAAAGAATTCCTCTCCGAAGTCTTGTAAATACTATTACTGATATGTGCACCTATCATGTGTGTAATCACTGGGGATTTCATGGGTTATCCACTTCTGTGGCTGCTGCTTGTGCTACTGGATTAGTAGGAATTGATTATGCCATGCGCATCTTGCACAAATATGACTATGTAATAGTCGGAGGTGCTGACGCGGGTATTTATAAAACTACTCTGGAAGGCTTTGATAGTATAGGAGCGCTGTCTTCGGATAATAGTCCTTTCGATGATAATAGATCAGGTTTTGTAATGGGAGAGGGCGCTGGAGTTGTAATACTTCAAAGTAAGGAGAATGTAGATAAATTTAATAGCAAACCTGTTGCTAAATTATATGAGCCGGGTCATGCTACCGAAGGATTAAGTTTAACAAGCCCAGCAGAGGACGGCAGAGGAGCTACTCAAGCAATGAGGCAAGCTTTAGAAAACTCTCCTGTAAGTATGGTAGATAGTATTTGTTGTCATGCAACCTCTACCTCTATAGGGGATATAACGGAGTATAAAGCAATAGATAGGGTACATTCTAATAATCCTATTCTATGGGCTCCCAAAAGTAAACTAGGGCATACTGTGGCCGCATCTGGGATACTCGAAACTATTCATCTTTTTGAAGCGTTTAGAGCCCGTATGATTCCTCATATACAAAACTTAGATAAATGTTCTTTTGATAAAAGAAATCTTCTTGCATATAGCAATCGAGGTATTGGATCTGACAACAACTGGGCTATGAATAATTCTTTTGGTTTTGGAGGTAAGAATATGTCTCAAGTAATAGAACTATATTAGCAACTCTCCAGGAAACCTCTCTCCGTCAGGATCTTTCAAAGCAACTAAAGCAACTCGAGTTGCTATAATATTATCTCCCCAGTCATAGTTAGCAGTATCATAGTGCTGAAATCTTACTGGAGAAGGAGGGAGAAACCGAGCTTTATCTTCTCGATAATAATACCAAAAAGAATTTGAATTCCAATAACTTACGTGTGTAGGGTCTTGGAAAGCCCCTCTACCATCTGTACTCGGTACTTCTACTAACAGCCATCCTCCGTGAGCGAGAACTCTCCAACATTCTTCTATAATCTTTTGCTTATCATATAAATGCTCAAGAATGTGCCAAGCTCTAATAACTCCTACTGAGTTGTCTGGAAGAGGTATACCATCATTTAGATCGTGTTTAATATCACCGTGCCGAAGATCTATATTAGTAAACCCAGGCCAGGTACTACTTTCTCCTCCACCTAACTCGATAGCTGCGAGGTTTCTTTTTCCAGCCTCTACTAGAGCAAGGTTTGTAACATTATTTCTAAACTTATCTATGCAAGCAACTTGTATATGCTCATTTCTTATTGTAAGAGAATTGTTACTGCCTGTTACTCTATAGTAGTATAAAGCTTTTGGGATATGCCTCATTTCTGTACCACTAAGATAAGTTCTTATTATTAGATCAAGATCGTCACAAGACCAATCTTCAGGATTATACCCTCCCACACTATCATATACGGTTTTTCTCCAACTTCGAACGTGATCAGGAGCCCACCAAATCTGACCTACAGATTTAGATGATACAGGAAAAGAATGAGTAACAACTCCAGTGTGTCCCGGAGTGTCATGCCATTCTTCATAATGATGAGTCCATCCCATACGTTCCTGAAATGGATGAAACACCTGACCAGGTTCAGGCATATACAAACAATCTGTGTATATAAAACCTACTTGAGGCTCTGTACTATATACATTAAATAGTTCTTGTAAACAGTCTGGATGAAGCTTATCATCGTGGTCAACTTCTGTAATTATATCCCCTGTCGCGAGAGAAGCTGCCGCATTTTTTATATCTCCAATGCTCTTTTCATTAAGATAGACGCGCTCATGTTCTCTAATCTCGTCAGACCAAAGTACTCTTTCGTCTTCGCAAAACTTTATGTCGTCAACGGTTACACCGTTACAATAAACTACCCACTCCCAATTTTTGTATGTTTGAGCAACGAGACTATCGTATAACTCTCTTAGAAAGGGAAGGTTTTCTTTTGTATGTTCGGGGGTTATTACACTAAATTTCATATTATTACTCAAAGAAAAATAAATGGACTAAACGTCCGGTTTCATCGGTATTGCCAAAGTAAGGCCCTGCAGAGTGAATACTTTGACCGTCAAAGATTATACATCTATTATATATATTTCCTACACTACTGATTACAGGAAAATTAGTCGAATCGAAATAGCCTGTAGGAAAAGCCTCGTCTATTCTTTCGTCTCTCTTCGTTAAAGCAGAGGTGGTATTAGAAGCATGGAGTCTTGTTCCTGACTCTAAAGGAGCGTCGGGGGTAAGAAAAACAACTGCAGCCCACTTTTGGTCATCATGGTGATAGACTTGAGGATCCTCGGAAGTAGTAATTTGAAATAACCCCGAAGCACCTACATCTATATTATTTATTTTTGTGTTTAAAGCTTTTTCAAATCTTTCTTTTATTCCAGGAGGAAAGTACTTTGTTTTTGATCTCTTTCCTTTATACCAAGCAGAGTCTCCACTATACTCAAGAGAGAGGGCATATTCTCGTACACTGTCAGGTTTTTGATAAAAATTTTCAATAACTACTGTGCGAGTATCTCCGGCTAAGTTCATTCCAAGATCTGTACTCTCTTCTAATATGTTATAAATCTCTACTACTCTATGCCCAGAATCATAGTCACTTGAATCAAGAAATACTTCATAGTGATCTGGAAAGGCAATACGAGAGGGAATTAGGCTATACCAAAGAGTTCTTGCTTTTGTGAGATTTCCTATTTGTGCAAGCATTCTTACACATCTAATTAGCCACTCAGATCTGTCTGAGCACCACTGGTTTGCGTTAAGGTAATAAGTTTCTGCTTTCTCAAACTCTGAAGACTCCCACAAAAGATCCCCGAGAAACACATTAGCCCAATAGTGAAGTTCTATAAAGTTCCAGCCTTCTTCGTTTGCCGTCTTTAACCAATTTAAAAAAGTTTCTATAGCTCTTTTTCTGTACTCTTCTCTAGTCTCATTTAATGGAAAGTGTCCGTTTAAAGCATCATAATAAGATTTTCCAAGATACCAAAAATGATACATGTTCTCTCTATATCCATCCTCCATTAGACGTTGTTCTAATTTAAGGGAATCAAGTATGTACTTTCGAGGGTTGGAATAGGTTTGCCCATCAGTAAAAGATTCGTGACGAAACTCTCTTGGAAGACGAACTCTTGAAAACCCTTCAGGGTCTTCTCTTCCTTCAACATAGACTGTTTCATGAGCAGGATCGTTATAGAAAGCCCAACGATTTTTAGTGTTCCACAACCAGCATCTTTGATAACTAAGAGTTCCTTGAACACAAGTAACATTCCAAGCATCCGTGTCTACTGTATGAAAGATATCCCAATTAAATTCTGGATCTACTACCAAAGTTTCATCGGAATCCATTTTAAGAATGTAGTCACAATTATGATCAGAATCCTGAAAGCGTTGAATTAGATGATTTCGATTCCAACCAAAACCCTTCCATCCTTCTTCACAATCATATACGAAACCTTCCAAGTTATTTTCACTTAAAAAGTTTCTTGCAATCTCTCCAGATCCGTCTGTGCTTCCATTATCTTGAAGAACATAGTAGTTCCCATGACCAAGAGTAGACTCTAACATTCGAGACAGTACGTGTGCTTCGTTCGCAAACATACTTATAATTCCAAGTCTCATGAATACCTTTCCATAATTTGATTCTCCTTTCCAGATACCGGAGCGAACTTGGCGCGCTTTCTACTTGGATCAGCCGAATTGCTCGGAGGAGCTAGATAATATAAAGCTATACTATTTCGCTGATGACCCTCTGGACAAGTAATTGGGTCATTAAATCCATGCCAAGAACTATTGGTGGAGGTATCAAAGAGTACGGCTCTATTGAATAAACAATCTACTGAGACTGCTTTTTTAGAAGGAGCAGTTTCATCTCCTTCCCAGAACTCCAAAGCTCCTCCCCACTCAGGCTTCCAACCCTCTGACAAGTAAACTATAAGATTATACTTTCTTTCCATACCGTTTTCAGGATGAAGGCTATAGTCGAGATGCACATTTAATTTTCCTCCTCTACTATGTGTGTGAAGCCCTCCGCCATAAAGAGATGTATCCGGTACTAACTCTAGTTCTCCGGTAGTCATCATCAACCAGTTCATAAACTCATTACCCATTAAATGGTTAAACACTTCTTTATATACAGAAGGAAAGGTATTAAGATCTTTATTTGCAAACTTTTCTTCGAAATAGTTTGAGTAATGGTGCCACTTGTCTGATAAGGGTAAAAATTCTTCTGATAACCTTTTTGCTCTTTTCGGAGAGAAAAAGTCATCAATGACCCAATGTTTAAATGGATGTACGCTGAAGTTCATAATACCTCTATTCCGCCTTTGAAGCCGTCTAAGTGTAATAGTTCATCTTCAGTCCAGTACCAAGGATGAATGTTCCTAAATAATATATTCCCAATTTTTACTTCAGTATTATCCTTAACCCTTTTCATCTCTTCTTCTGTTATATCTCTGAATGGAAGGTAAAGCCAATGAATATCTTTATTTTTGAAAAGTGCTTCTAAGTCTTGTCCAACTTGTATTGGCTCTATATGTATATAAGAAGGTTCTGGTTTTCCCCAGTCTGATGTGTAAACGCCTAAGGATGTAAACATATATGAGCCGAAGTTCTTTCCCTTACCTTTTTGTGCTACCCATAATTCTTGACAGGTTTTCTCCTCTGGACCCAGAGTAATTCCGTGTTTAGTAGTAACCCCTCCTCGCGAGGTCATGCTTTCATAAGATAATTTTTTTATATGATCGCTATTTGCCCACCAAAAGTTTCCGTGATAGAAAGGCATTTCTTTTTCTACGTAGGTTGTCTTATCCTTATAATGATACGCTGTAATAAAGTTTCTTGAATAAAGCGGCCCACAATGATCGTATTCAAGAAGAGCGTCTAAACACTCTTCTCGATTGAGCACTGTTTTTGACTCTAGGTAGCGTCTCCAAAGAACAGTATTTTCAAATACTCCAGGCTCTCTTAAGTGGGCAGTCACCCCCTTACTATGTATATAAAGAATTGGTATGTTAAAAGACAGTTTATCACAAAAAGCTTTTAAAAACCTCAGAGTTTGTGCTTCGTGCACAGGGTATTCCCTGTACTTTTTAAGAACTACATTAGGAGGAACAAAAGGAAATTCTTCTTGTCCTGTATAGCAAAGAAAGGTGCATAAAGCTTGATCTAATAAACCACTTTGTTTGAAAACTTCCATTTGCTCACTATAAATAGCCTTCCAGTTAGGGCCAATTTGAGCAAGATGATAAAATACTACAAATTCGCGCATTTAAACTCTCCGTCCTCCAAAAATACTATTTTATACGCTCCCTCGAAAACAGGACAAGTTCTTCCGCCAGATACATAATCTCCATTGGGTAATTCTACTTTATCGTTTCGAGCAGTAGAGTACCTCCATCTTTCTTCTTCTTTAATTAAAATAAAAGCATGCTCCTCTATTTTGTCCATAGGAGCTACTTCTAGTCGAAGACTTTCGTCTTCATACTCTAAGAGAGCTACCCCATGATAGCTCTCTCCATAATAAATATCCCAAACAGTTTCTTCAGCACCAAACGCAGTAGAACAAATGTACTTTACTTTTTCTCCTGTCCACTGAGTCACATAGTTATGTCCGTGTTCTTCAGGAATAGTTGGAGTATGAAAAATATTAATAAAAGACTTGATAGTCTCGCTCATATCTTTTCCTTATTTCTTCCTCTTCCTTACTTTTTAAAATTACTCTTATATTTTTTGACTTCTGCTCATGAGGTAACTTTATTTTTTTATTAAATACTTCTGAGAGTCTACTTTCCATCTTCTCCCACTCTTCAAACCGAAACACTTCATCCACTCTACACTTGTCTTTTATGTAAAGGTAGTCATATTGAGACTGTGTTCGGTAGCTTTGTTCATTCAATAAAGACTCGGGCGTTTTCTGTCTAAACCTACACTCGCTCTTAAATCGTTCAACAGGATCTCTTACTATCGAAAAAGTATAAGCAGAGGCTGCAAAGGTATGGAGAATACCCACTTTGGCAACATCCCAGTGATGCAAAGGAACCGCATGGCCTGTTCGCCCAATAAAATATTTTTTCTGGTGCTCTAAATAGAGACGTACATGCCCTCCGTTTTCGGTCGGACCTACAGGTATTCCATCATCACGCAAACCCCAGAACTCTACTGAGGTTCCTCCGGTTTTCGGAATGTGTATAAAAAAGGTTTTATACTTCGGAAAGTACAAGAAGCTCATCCTCCAACTTAAACATCAAGCAGCACATTGCATGAGCTAAGTGTGAGAGGCCTGTTTCTTCATCTACTTTTTCTCCTGCCATATGAGCAAGAAGATGCCTCATTGCTGCTGAAGTGTAGCGCTCTTGAAGATTTTCTAGCTTTCTCCAGTTATGTGCATCGTATTTTTGAGCCCCATAAGTCAACACCTTTCCTACTTCGAGAGTTGCAAGAGGTGGAAGAAGGTACATCTCAGGTTTTGCGGAATCAAACTTTAAACCGATATTCGACATTTCGGATATACTCTATTTAATTTTTATTGCCATATTTTACACTCTTCTGGCAGAAAAGTCAAGAAATATTTTCTAGATACTTTACTCCGATCTTTTTCAATCCGTTTGGTCAATACCTGGGAAAAAAAGTTCTTTACTTATGCCAAAAAGTGTGGTAAAATTATTACTAATTGATAGGCAATCAAGTCAATCAAGATTTTTATAAACTCTAAGCAAGATTCTGTGCATAAAGATATTTGTGCATTAATCACTCTCGAAGCGAAGCGAGAGAGAGTGAGTATCCACTAGATTATCTTGTTGTTGCATAGATTCTTGTGATAACCCCATGATTATTCGCTTCAAGTCCAATGTCACTTCTGACAAACTCTCTAAGGACCCGGATAATCAAATAACTCTTTAAGAGTACACTGATTCTGACAATTTAAGTACAATTCCCTTTCTTTTTTACACTTCCAATCCACTCCGATTTCGCGATACAAAAAAAGGTCATAAAAGACCTTCATTTCTTTTCGTTAATTTGTGATGATTCGTGTTGTAAGTGGGATAATTTCCTAGAAGTTGTACTTGTTCATAGATACCCCGCTGCCGCCCGTGATAAGAACTCGGGCATTGATATCTCTCTATTTGGATCTATAGATACAGTAAAAGGGGTTGTTACTCTCCAGAGTTTATCATAATACTTTTCTAACTGCTCCCCAAACCTCTTGGCTGTCTCTATTCTTACGGCTTTTCTAGTCACATCGTAAAATTTTGTACCTGCATACATGTTTTCTATTTGAGAAGGTCTCTCCAGTAGATTGTCTCCTGGATTATATAAATCAAATCCAAGTAGATATGGTAGGTATCCTTTTTCTAAAGCGTAAAGAACTGCTCTGGTCCCCGTACAAACAATCCCGCGTCTATTATTTGGTCCTCGATGAATTGTATCAGCATCAAAAATTTCTATTCTCTCATCTCGAAGTTCTGTACCTCCAGGCCTTACTACAATTCTTCCAGGATAGTTACTCTCTACGATCTCTTTGGTCATGCCCAGGTCCGTGCAGAATAGTCTATCAAACTTTAAGTCTTCGTAGGCTCGATTGCACCCGTAGAGCTTGTAGCCCTTTCGTTTATATAGACGAATATTAATATCTTTTCTAGATATTCCGTTTCCTACTATTATAACTGGTGTTTGCACATAAACTCCTCAATGCTCATCTCGTTCCAGTTAGGAACCCTTACTACGTCTTTGTTTACTACTCGAATAAACTTATCTTTAAATTGTTCAATCTGGAGTATAAAGTCAGCTCCAGTTCTTTTATATACTGCTCTTTCGTAGAAGGGTTGACCTGCATACATATGACCGGCGTTAGCGGGTGTTGCGTTCTTTCTTCCAGCCATATTAAAAAAGTCAAAGCCAAGAAGGTATATTGCATCCCACTCTTTTTTTCGTTCTAAAGGATCTACATGAACAGCATAAGTTACTGCTCTAGCTCCGCTACTGTAGGATCCTTTCTTTAGTTTTTCTATAACTTGCTCAGGATAAAAAGGTCTCCAATTGTCTAGAAGATTCATATTCTCTAGCTCTTTAGCAGTAAAACGACGAAATGTGTCATACCTGTATATAACAGTTCCTTTATAATTGTTTTGTAGTATCTCACGGGTTATAGGAA
>Ga0206129_10001221_pt1 | contig 35178 bp, 85 predicted proteins | sample Helgoland_Spring_8_FD_148616 | JGI IMG/M metagenome (GOLD analysis project Ga0206129, IMG submission 148616) | Pelagic subsurface seawater microbial communities from Kabeltonne, Helgoland, North Sea - Helgoland_Spring_Bloom_20160502_2 | ecosystem: Environmental > Aquatic > Marine > Epipelagic ...
ATGGATGTATTAGATGGTCATATCAATAAGGAAATATAGATGGCGATATTATCACCAGAGATGTATAAAAATGTTCCATCTGATAATTGCAGAATAGGGTTATTTGATTATAATGATGCAGCAACAAGTATTACTCCTATCTCAGTTACAGGTGGCAGTACTTCTGTATTAACTAATGATGGGGCTGGAGCATTCACTAATAAAACTTATGCACCTGTAGGTGTTACAGATGTGTGGGATGCTACTACAGATAGTTTTGATTTCTCTCAATTAAAACTAGGAGATATCTTAGATATCCGATTAGACATAACGGTAACTACTGTTAGCCCTAATACAGACGTAGGTGTTTATATATCACTAGGGACTGGAGTAGGGGAATATAATGTAGTTCTTAAAACTACAGCTTATAAGAACTCAGGTTTACAATCCCCATTCAATTCTTACTCTAGTATTTATATGGGAAATACTAATACCCTGAATAATGGAGGCCAATTGATAATAGAGGCTGACAAGGATTGTACAGTAGTAGTTACTGGATGGTATTGTAAAGTTCTAATTAGAGGGTAAATAAAATGGCAGCAACTATAGCAGATATAACTATTGGTCAAACATGGGTAGATGTGAATACAGTAAGTGGTATCACAGTAGGTGTGGCATTCTCTATTAGTAATAAGGGGAATGGAGAAATACTTGCAATAGAATCTACAACTACTCCAGCAGCAGATTCTAAAGATGGAATCCCTATTACTACTAATGAACAAGGATATGCAGAACGTTATATCCCTACTAATAGTTTAAAGATATGGTGCAAGGCTAGATCTTCTACTATTGGCTCTACAATAACTGTACAATTAGTATAATAATAGATTATTAACGCTTGACTTTATATCCTATATGTGATAGCATCAAGAGTCAAATTAATCAATAACTAACAAGAGAGAGTAAGTGTATGTCAGGTCCAAGCTCAACACCACGTGAAAGTGCAGATAAACCTAAAGTGAGGAAGTAATAATAATGTTTGTTACTCTCTGGACTATTCTTATATGTATTTGCTTATACTATGCAGTGACCCATCCTACTAAACAAGGTGCTGGTATTAGCCTGTTATTCGTAGCAGCAGCAGTTGTACCTTATGTGGTAGGTAAGTTGATATATAATCTACCTATGCCCCAGATACACCTATTCAACTCTATGGCTGCATTTACAGTAATAACTATCATAGCATGGTTAGAGGATTCTACCCTGAGAGATAGGGTAGTTTACTTCTCTATTGCAGAGGTAATGTTAAATATACTAGGAGCTGATAGTTGGTTTGAGTATCATTATATACACCTCAGTAATAGTATATTTGATAACACAGGTGTATCCTTAACTACACTATTAGGGGAGAATTGGATATACAATACACTACTTATTCTATTCTATCTAGTAGCTATATACATTCTATATGATAAAGAAGATAGGGAACAGTATGTCGGAAATGGAGTATTACAGTTTATTGGTGATACAGTTCTTAATTCTAGTGTGTGCTTTAAAGGTATGGAGAAATGCTCAGAGAAACAGAAGGACTCGTAAGAGAAACAAATCTAATAGTAGGAGGAGGGTTAGGAGGTAGTGCAACGTTATTAACCCTCACACTAGCATTTGCTGCTCTGTTTGCAGTGCTAGGTATATTCCTAATGTGGAAACAGAATTGTAAGAGTAATGCACGTATTAAGAAAGAGTTAGATAAGAATAAGGAAGGAAGGGAAGCTTGCGAAGCTAGAGAGAAGAGAGCTAATAAAGTATTAGCAGAAGTCAGGGTTTCTTTAGATAAATGTGAGAAGAGAGGAGAGGAGCTTAATCAGCTTAACAAGGAATCTCAGCAGAAGATAAAAGATGCTATAGTAGCACAAGAAACTATGTCTAAGATGTTACAGGATACATTCAGTAAGGTTATGGATAAAATGGATTAGGGCTGTGATAGCCCTTTAGGTTTATAATCTGGTTCTACTCTACCCCTCTGGGGTGGAATCGGATTATTCTACATCATACACATTATAGTAATCTAGCTCATATTCTCCATCTACGAAAGTTCTTCGTCCGTCAGTCAAATCTCCTGCATAGTCATCCCCTATTGCACCATCCAAATCTTTTGTTAAGGCTTCTGCATAATCATCCTCTAATTCCATTTCTACTTTATGCCATCTAGTTTCTGTTACATACACTTCAATCTTCTTCATAATCCTCTCCTATAAATAATTATCTACTATTGTAAAGTTACCACCAAATGCATCACTTAATGCATTGTTTATATTCTCTATATTAGACCACTTAGTAGCTGACTCTTTAACAACACAAGTGAAAGCATAACCTCTGTGATGTAACTTTAAATACTTACCAAATAACTTATGTTCTTTAACTATGTACTTAATACCATAACCTGTTGCCACAGGATGTATAGTGAACTTATAACTATTATCACTAAGTCTAATTATCCTATCATTACTCATCGTTTCATCCCCTCTCGCACAATATCTTTAGTCAGATAATGAAAGGCATCGTCACTTCGATTACCACTCTGTAGCCACTTCTTATCTAATCTCTCTGTACCTAATACAATAGGGCCACACTTCATCTTACCTTGCCATGTATAACAGCAGATATCTATAATCCACTTAGAACCAATCGTATCAAATCCAGCATTGAATAATATCTTATCTATCTCTGGGTGATCTACATCTACTAATTCTAATGGTAATTGTCTAGGCACTTTAATACCTCTACGAAATGTCCTCACTTCCTTCTCTATAGCTAATCGTTTATTAACTAATGTGAAGGCTTCCTCTGCTGTATGGTCTCCTGTCTCCATAATCTGATTAAATAATTCTTTCTTAAATGACTCTTCATTATCTACCACAAGTGTTAACTCCGCTACTGCTGTCATATTATTGTTTCTTATGTTATAGGATTATTAATTTATTTTAAATTCGGTATATTCTTTCTTGATATCTCTAGTCATATCTCCCATTATAGCATACATAGAAACAACTATGTTTCTATCATAATCTACATCTAATGTAGCTCCATGTTTAAGTAACAACTCCTTTAAATCCTTCCTAAACTCTGCTTCACGTTCTGCTGCTGTAATCATATTCAGTCCTTCCACTCAAAATTTAAGCTTGTTTCCAAGGTACTAGCATATTTGTATACTTTTACTTCCCCTATATAATTATTAGCTACAATTATATCCTCCAATTCCTTCAAGGTTTTTGCTTCTGCTCTTATACAAGGTGTCCTTTCTCTATTATCAATAGCTATATATTTACAAGTCATCTTATAACCCTCTATCTGCTATAATCACGCGTCACCTTCCCAGTTAATAGTAGCAACAGTTTCCACATTTGAAATATGCTTATATACCCCGTAGTATGTATAAGATGGGTGATCCTTAATAAACTCTTCTATAGCTTCCTTAGTTCCTACCTTAATACTACTACCTGTAGCAAAAGGGAGATTATGTCTATAAGATATTAGGTATTTATCATTCATACATCTAATGCCTCTAAGTCTTTAGTTAATTTCTCCATCTCTTTCTGAATACGTTCTTTCTCTAATTGCTTAGAGGGTTTAGATGGCTTAATACGATACTTCTCATTAGGATACCAATTTGGGCTAGATACTGTGAACCAACCCATGGATGACGGTGCTTCAATCTCAGCTCCATTTGCCCATGCAATAATTAAGTCCCTGTGTTTATGAGGTGTTCCTGTTAGGTATTCTAATTCATTATATTCCACATAGCCCTCTCCTTCTAGCTTATAGTTATTGTAACAGCCATTAAACTCATCTATTCTAATAACCTCATCGATCCTCCCCATATACATAACCCTATCTCCTACTTCAATAACCTTATCTGTACCTTCATACTTCTCATTATTCATTCTACAAGCTCCTGTAAGCCTCTATACGGCTATCTAATATCACCCCTAGCTACCCTACCTCTTTAAGCTAAAAAGCTCTTAGAATGGAATGCAGGGCGTTCTAGGGGTATGTTTATACACTATTTCCTAAATAACAGTTTATTATCTTCTATATACTTATCCATAGTGTAGATTAAATTCAATATGAATACTACAAAGGCAAGAGGCCAATACATTATAATAAGTAGTATCAAAAACCACTCTTCTCTAATTAAATAACTCAGATTCTTATACCTCAAGTAACTGGTATAAAGTAGAGATATAATTAATCCTATTAGTAAATAGGATGTTTCTACAGTAATCATAATAAAGGTTTAGCAACTTCAATTAAGTCACGATAAGCTTCTAAGAATCCATCTCGTGTTTCTGCATCTTTGAATGCTAAGAAGTGTTGAGTTATGTTTTCACCCTCATAACAATCTAAAATCCCTGATGTATTACAATAAATAATATACTTGGTAGTATAATCAGCAGTCCAAGCTGGCTTCCAATCGCCATTCACATAATCACGTAATTGAGCTAATTGTGATAAGGCTAAGGATGCCTCTGCTAGCTCTTTAGTAGGCCATACATTCTTGTCACAAGGGTCTAGTAGTAGACTACCAGCATCAAAGGATATACTATCTAACTCACTACTGTCATCTACATACCACCCCTTAATCTGCCCTAGCTCTTCCCACTTAGGGAACTTAGGTTTATAAGGATTACTTGTTTGGCAGATTTGCTCACCCAATCTGTCGGCAACTAGACTTGCAAGGTAGTCTAATGAGTATTCTCCGGCTAATAGTTTAATACTATTCATCTTACTCTCCCAATTCATTTAATGTGGTTATGTAACATATCTCACTCTTGAAACGTCTGTAGATTAGGCCACCATATAATACTTCAAATACATTATTACCTGACATCTTGTATTCTTCTGTAGGTGGTAATTTGCTGACCTGTCCCATTAATAAGTCCATACTTTCGTCCTCTGCAAAGACAACACTATCTCCCACCTTCACCTCTGTACCAATACAATCATAATACTTAGTCATATTACATCCTCACTATATATTTTAAATAGGCTATCATAATACCATCTTTAATCTTATTATACAAGCTGTAAATACGATAGGATATAACTAACTTCTTAAACTCCCATGTATGACTGTATCGCTTAATCAACTTATCCTCTGGCAAGTTCTCCTTTGTATTCATATAGTGTTTCATATATGTATTTAGTATTACATAACACCTTTCTTTATCACTCTTAAACTTCACTCTCTATCCACTCCAATATCTCCTCTACAATTTCATCTATTGTGCCATCATTAGTTGTATTAAGCAAGTGTATATTGCCATAAGCTTGTAACCAATCCCTACTATCTCCTAAGAAGTCTTTCTTATCACCTCTAGTGAATTGTACAATATATACATTCTCTTCTCCTACGACATCTACAATGGGCGATAGTTCCTCTTGGAAACCTCCATCACTAAATACACTACCACCTACATCTTCTTTAATAGAACTAGCAGCAGCTAATCCAAAGTACTTATCTCCAAACCTAGGCTTAATTACAACCTCAGATACATATATTAATGCCTCTCTAGGAGAGATAGGAACATTATAATTAGCATCTATTGTAAATGCTCTATTAGATTTAGTTAGAGCTGTAATCTTATGAAACTCTATACTTGGTATGGCTAATGTTGCAACAGGTTCTTCTTTTAATACTCGATGATTAGCTGCATATATGAAGGTAGCCAAGTCCCAGTTAAATAATGTAGCTGTACACTCATATAATTTATCTTTGAATCGTCTATGTTTAACTTCTTTTAGCTTACTGCAAATAGCATCAGCAATAGTATCCTTCCCGCTGTCCTTGGGGGAGTTTAGTATAATTACTTTGCCTGATAGATTAGTCATAGTATATAACACTCCCGTCCTTTCTAAACAAATCACTATTTAAAGGATACCTATCTACTATTAAACTCATATCAGATGTCCTAAACTTGTAATCATAAGCTCTATCATCCAGAACCTTGTCTAATAAATGATGCAATTGATTTATAGTATAAGAAGACCCCCTTCCTTCTTTTATTCCATAATTTCTTAAATATACTCTTTGCCCTAATCTAGTAACAGCTTCATCTATTAAGGTTAATAAGACTAAAGTAGTTCTACCTGATGCTCTATCTTTCATTTTATTACTATACAACCACTTAATACTCTCAAAGTGTTTCGCTTGTTCTTTTGTTAATGTAATACCTTTAGTCATAATCACTTACCCCGTTTAACTGGCTTCTTCTTAACTAATGTAGTCTTACTAGGCTCACCCTCTTTAATCTCTAGGTTTAGATGATCCATTAGAAGATTGATACGTTGGTGTACTGATTTATCTGGCTTATGAAAACTTGTACGACCAGAGTAAGTACTGGTAACTGTATCATAACCTAATTGCTTTTTTAACTCCCTATTTACTTCATGCAGGCCAGTGCTACTATTAGCTAAGGCATCCCTATGGTTATCATCATATTTTTCAAATTTAACATCAGCCTCCCTAATCTCGGCTTTCATCATACACATTACAATAAACATAATTACTATACATACTACCAGCCCAATCTCAATTCCACTCATAATTTATTCCTCTTAATTAATGTTATATGCTCTTGTAAGCCTCTCTAAGCCACTCTTATTTATACCTTAACTACCCTACTACTAAACGTCAAACGTTGCTTAGGATGGAGATATGGAGCTTGTAGGGGCATGTTTTAATCCCGTTTAAACTTGATCTCTTTGGCTAGTATGTTGAATAATACTTTACAAGGTTCCTCCAATAGAGTACATAATACTAGGAGTATTATAATAGATAGACCTAATGGGTATAGAAGCGCAGCTCCTAATAATATAGACCAACATTCTCCATCATAATCTCTGGGTTCCTTACTATCTAATACCCTGTTGAGGATTATCCACAGCCATAACGTTATTAAACTAGGTAGTAGCCAGAATAGTAATAACCCATCTACTGTACTCATAACCTCACTCCTCTATAATTTATTAATAAACTCTTCAATTTCAACCCAATCATTACTAATCAAACTTACATGTCCTAATTCTACACTCTGTTCATACACTGTGTCAAACTTTATCTTACAGTAAGCATCCATTATATTCAAATGATTATGCCTATCATCTATAAACACATCACAATTAACATAATGTTTCTCTTGAGTAGCAATAAATCCATCCATGAAAGGAAAGTGACGTTTAAGCCAATTTACCTTACTCTTATGATGATTACCCTTAACATGTGATACAAATACAATCTCCCATCCTTGGGAAGATAATGACTGTAGGCATTGTACACTATTCTTAATAGGTTGTATAGTCCTACCTTGTATTTGCTTAGTAATATATAAAGGAGTTTCTTCTGGCCTCTCATCGTATATATCAGATAATCTCCAGAAGTCCATACTATCTAAGTGATTAGGTAGATCGAAGTAAGATCCTAAGTCATAGTTTAATAGCTCTGTACTGCTCCCTTTAGGCATACATAATCCATCACCATTTCTAGAGACTTGTTGTAACCAATTCCAGTGGCTTATGTCACTGTCTGCCACTGTTAAGTCTATATCTACTCCAATAATACCTTTACTCATATACTACTCCAATGGTAAGTCTAATTGACCTTCTAGTTTCTTGTTGTTTAACCTAACTCGAAACTTGTCCCTAGCACTATACACAGCTTCTCCTATTAAGTCAATAGGCACAGAATAGTCAGCTTTATTTAATACCTTGCTAAATTCAATTATCAACTCAGGCCAAGTCTCTATATGAGGATTAACAGAGAAAGCATTCTCATAAGGAGATTGGTATGTAATTATTGTACTGTCTAATTCTTCATTCATATTAATTTTCCTCTATTTTATTTAAACTGGCATATTCTCCGAATAACTCCTTAGCTTTTTCATTATAGACCAAAGCGGCTTTCTTTTCACAGGTGAAGTAACCTAAGTAGTATTTCTTACCATTCTTACTTATCTGAGATACCCACTTACCATCTCCTCTACGTAAGCTCACTCCTTTATACATACTAGTAGAGTTTTCAGCAGATCTGGTATTCATCTGATTCTGATTTCTAGTCACCCACCTACAATTACTAGGTTCATAGTTACCATCATTGTCTATTCTATCTAGTTGTAAACCTTTTTTGTAACCTCCTATAACATCATTATAGAAATTCTCGAAAGATTCTAGCCATCTATCACACACAGCGATACCCCTGCCTCCATAATTAAGATAGCTCTTGTTTCCTAAGCTAGTACACCGAATCCTCATATTCTTCCATACTATGTAAAGAGGGTGTTTACATAACCCATGAGTAGTTTTTATCTTAGTAATAGATTCCTTATGCAGGCATCCACAGCTCGCTGTATTGCCACTCCTTAAAGAAGCCCCTAGTACAACCACCTCTACGCCACACTCGCATTTACATAACCACGAGATTTCTCCCTTCTGCCCTCTCTTATTAACCCTCTTAATCACACTTAACCTCCCGAACGTCTTACCTACAAGGTTAATTACTTTTTTCATACCTTTTACCTAAATAATCTAAGTCTACAAACATAGGATTGAAGCTACCTTCAATTACATTATGTTTAACTACAACACCTCTCCAATGTTTATTACCTTGATATCCCTTGTAGTCCTCATCATGTACATAACAAGCTCCTGCAATAATAGCCCATTGCTGCTTACCACTGCTGGGAAGGAAACGTGTAGCTACATCTAAGGTTTGCTTATGACCTTGTGTAAATGATTCCCCTACATTCTTTAGTACATTAAGTGCTGCTCCTCCGTAGGGCTTTCCACTCATGGGGTTCGCCATAAAGTGTACATATGTGACACCATTTACAATCACTGGCTTCAAGAAATCATACACTTCCCAACCTTGTTCTTTATATTTGAGATCATCATAGCCAAAGAAGCCGTGTAACTCAGGGTTGGAATCTACGTGCCTCATAATCCTAAACTCATGATTACCTAATGTAAACACCATACGAGGTTTATATCTGATCTCTCCATACTCAGCTAACTCCTGTTGTTGTAGATCATATAGAGGTTTTAGCAGTACCTGCATACCATCTATTGCTGATTTAATATCTTCATGTAATCGCTTACCTTCTGCTGAACGCTTTCCTTTATCATAACTAGATAACGATGGCATGTCTGCATGATCCCCTAGATGAATGATTACATCTGGTTTTCGATTAGCAATATACATACCAACCCAGTGTAAATAATCTAAGCTGATGTCTGGCCTTACTTGCGTATCTGGAATGACAAAGTGTGTACAATCATCTGCAATATCGCCTACTGTAGTTTCAATCTTCATAAGAGGTTTATCAATAACTACCTCATACTTTCTATCAAAATTTGCAGGTGTAGGTTTTGTATCCTCATATGCTTTAATCATATTATCTACTGCCTTATCGCTCTCATATTCACTCCACCATTTCGTATATGTTCTCTTACTCAAGAAATCTGAAATAGTTGATTGTGGTATCTTAGTAATCTCTTCTATCTTATACTGCGTGTATCCACCTTCATCCAACTTAACTACCTGCAACTTCACTTCATCATCTTTTAAACTACTCATATATTCTTCCCAATTGTATTTAATTGTGATTTTAGATTAGATACTTCTTGCTGTAATTCTCCTACTGATTTAATTAACTCTTTAAGGAGTGGATATTTACTACGATCATTCCGCTCTAAGTGGTTTAACTCTTTAATCATTTCTTGTACATAATTATTGGACATGTTAATCCTCCTCTATCAATTCTTCAAATAAGCAACCTCTATCTTTAAGAAACTTAATAGCTGCATCTTTATAGTATGTTACATCATCCTGTTCTAGTTTATATATCTCCTCTCCATTATGGTAGACTAAGGCATCTCCTAAGTTTATTAGTTGTAATTTAGTTTCCTCCCTCATACACTACTCCTCAGTTTATCTTCAACTTGCTTCCTACGTTTAGCTGCATTACTATCTGGGATAATACCGCTAGCTTTTAACCACACTTTATCATTACCTTTAATCTTACAAATAGATATAGCCTCCTTAATAACGCTAGCCTCCTCGAATGTAATACCCATCCTATCTGCATAGCTCTTAATCTTATGTGCTGCCTTTGTGACTAATTGTAGATTATCCTTAGACGCACATAGATGTTCAATGAATGGTAATACATCCTCCCAATCTTGTAGACTTACATTACCTTCAATGTGATCTACTTCCAGTTTACTCTTACCTTCCCATTCTCCTGTTAATGCACAATTAGTTCCAGATTTAGCTCTTCCAGTGTACCCCGCAGGTGGTGGATCACATTGCTCATTCTTAAACTGTAATTTAACTGGGTATTTCTCCCATACAGCACGTCTTAATGATCCCCGTAAGAATGTAAAGAAGGATGATTTAGTAGGCCAGATATCTGGGTATAATTCCCAGAGTTTTTTACTCATTTAATAATCCCCATACACAACCCATCTCCATCCTCATTAATGATATATCTATAGTACCTCCAATCTATACTACTGTTAGAATCAAGTACTTCCTTATACGTATTAGTATCTCTTATATCGTACTCCTCTTTTAATTGAGCATCAATCCTCTCATCTATATACTTCTTCACCAATCGTAGGCTAGTATTATCTAACATCTTTACATAGGAATTAAGTAGGCTTAGTTTCCCGCTTACTACGCTTAACTCCAGTAAGGTATATTCTTCACTCATACCTTATCAGCCCTCACCTTAGCTTGCTCATTACTATAACTACCTCCACTGTATCGCTTACTAAGCTTAACAATATTCCCTCGTAGTATCTCTTCTCGTGTTAGTCCCAGTGCAGCTTCGATACCTTGTAAGTAGAAGTAAATATCCCCAATCTCTTCAATTACATTTATTAGGTCTAATTCTTTCTGGTAGATAGTGTATTTCTTAATAGCATCTAGTAATTCCCCAGACTCTCCAGATGCCCCTACAGCCATGTGTAACAGATGTGCTTGTTCTGGTGTTAGTTCTTGTAGTATATCCTCTCCAGACTTAACCAGATTAGACACCATCTTATTAAACTCTTGTTCTGTATTACTCATAAATATTATATCCCGTATCTGTCCAATAATATTCACCAGACTCTTCATCTAGTTCTACTTCTTTTAACTCTATTAGTCTATCTAATAACTCCATAGTAAATCCTGTGAGATACCCCACTCTGGCAGCTAATAGTGTCTCCTTGTTTGGATATTGACTCATACTAAATGTCTTCATAATCTAATGTACCCTCTATTGTTATTTGTTTAATACTGCCTCTTAACTGTATAGATGTAATCATGCCCTCATCATAGTCTATAGTAAATCCCTCTATAAAATCATTGTCAGGGGTTTTTATAAACTTAATACCTTTAGGTTTATTTGATTTCTCTATCAGGTTAGAGTATGCCTTATCTATAGATTCCATTAAGAAAGTATGTGCTTCATTAGGTGCCATGGTTTACTCCTCCTTAAATAGTTCAGATGGATGATACTTAACTTGCTTTACTGCCTTTTTGAAAAGTTCCTTGTCTACACTAGCTAACTCATCTACTAATAACATATCAAATTCCATTCCAGTTATACTAGATGCAGCTTCAATGTATGTATATTCCATATCTTCTACTTCTGGATAAGATGGTTTATCACCTTTGTATAGTATTGCTACTTGTTTCATTGGTTAACACGGCACTTTATTACAAATCTATTATATACTTTAGCCCAGTTGACAAATTCCAGTATAGATTGAAAAATATCCTCACTTATATCTTCTTCCTTAATATCCTCTAGGGAGAGTCTTGGATCCTCATTACACCAAGCTTCCAACATTCTGTGAGAAAATAAGAAATGATTATCTGTTACTTTAAAAAGATATTGACATCCTATCCCTACATTACTTAGTAAGTTATGGGCAGTAATCAATGTTTGACAACTGTAGTACAATTTCATAAACCAGTTCTTACTGTTATACTCATCTTTTGCAATCTTTAATAAAACTAATACCTCCTGTTGTACCCTCTCTCTTTCTTCTATAATAATAAGACGTAATTCTTTATAATCTTCTAATGTTTTATCTATATCAATACTCATATATCACTCCATACTTAGTAAACTCCGTAAACACACTCCGAGTATCATTCTCTACTCTCTGCATATTCACCATGACAAATATCTCCTCCAATACACTCAACCAATTTATCTGCATAGAATTCCCTTGCCAATCTTCTGTCACAATAGGCTCTGGATAGAATAACTTATACTGCTCTATTACACGTTCTAACCCTTCTTTCTCACTGGTAATATCATGTAATAGTTCATAAGCTTTTACATCTCCAAACTTAATATTTGATTTACAAGTAGGTTTATAATTATCGGCTTTATCTCCTAGTACTAATTGAGCCAACATGAACTTGTAGCCATACCCTTTTAGTACTTTAGTTTTAGCAGTACCTTGTAATTCAATTCTTAACTCGCCTAGTCCTGTACAATCAATAATACCTAAATCACTTTTATCTGGATTGAATGCTTTAACAGGTTGTGCCATAGTATCTTTATCAATAGCAACAACAACATGATTATCTTTACCATAAGCATCTATAATAACTTGATCATCTACCTCAATACCTTCGACTACCTTAGCTCCTAAATGATCTATAGCATATTGCCTCATCTCTTTAAAGATAATAGGCTTCTGCATATCATCACGATTACCTTTATACTTCATTAGTTTGGATTTATGTAACCTGAACTCTTCCTTACCTCCAATGTACATTACATAATCGCTAGCACCTAGTTCTTTTAGTACAGATGTGAGTAGTGTTCTGGCACTGTAGAAGTAGTGAGCTAATGTCTCTTCATCTGTAAGTGTATTACCATCTGCATCCTCTTTCTTCTCACGTCTTACACTTTTAACTATAGTGAAATCTTCAAGTGCTAATAGTGGCTTATCTTTCTTAATACGTTTCTCGTTCTGCTCTCCTAGCCAGCCTCCTAATACCTTACCTCTGCCTTTAAACTCTGTTACATTCTTAAACTCTTTACTGGTATTAGATTTAGTATGTGTAGCTGTTATAAAATGTTCATCTGCAACGGCTGCTGCCTTGAATATAATATAATCCCCATCTATAACAGCTACTAGATCATTATCAGGATTAAGTACATCCCTGATTTTATCGCTATTCTTGTTTGTACCATTCTTCTTCAATGCCATAATCATTCCTCAAATTCATTCCACGTCCTTGTGGAAGGGTTATATTAATCGTCTAAGTCAAAAGGACATTCATCATCAGCATCTACTTCTGGTTCCGCTTTAGGTGCAGCTTTCTTAGGAGTAGTCTTCTTCTCTGTCTTTGGAGTCTCATCTGCTTCTACATCCTCTTCAACTTGTTCTGCTGGTTTAGTATTACCTCGTGAAGCTTCATACTCTTCTAAAGCTTTCTGCATCTGAGAGCCTTCGTAGTTGAGAGCTTTCTTAATACGATCTGTGTAGTACTTGCGTAACTTGATAGCTTCTAGTTGTTCTACTGTAACAGTGTCGAAGTCAATTACTACACCTTCCTCAAACCCTTCAATAGATAGTGCTGGTACATCATCTAACTCTTTCTGTCGCAAAGCTCCAAAGTCATTACTAGGGAAGAAGGATTCACCACTCGCAGCTAGTACCTGTAGATATGGACTATTCAATAGATCCACTAAGTAATCAGAATCCTCCATTACTTTCTTATTACCTGTAGCCTTGCAGAGTTTACCTACTGTAGACTTACTAGAGAATTGAGGTGTAATAGCAAAACCTTTAATATCCTCTTTATAGCTAGGATCTAGATATACACGATAGTTAACAGGATCGCTGTCTTCTGAATACTTAATAGAAGTCTCTGTTAAATCAGAGATAATACCTAACTCATTATCCTCACCACCGTCATAGATATTAAATGGCAGTTTAAATGGAGTGGTAATCTCTTCATAACCATCTACTCCAGCTTTAGCTAGATTTTTATACTTATCCAATTTCTTAGCTTGTGCTAATAGTTCTTCTGCTTCCTCCTCTGAATCTGCATAAGTGACATTCTCAATACCATCTTTAGAAGGGAATACCCACTGATCTTTAACGATCTTGAAGTCCATCTTAAATACAGGATGATCTACTTCTTCAAACTTATCCCATTTATTCTCTTCTAGTTTAGGCAATCCTACAATATCCTCAGCCTTCTCAATAATATCGAATGCTTCGTCTTTAGTAGATACTACAGTAATACCTTTATCACTCACCTTGAAGCCTTGATGATGTAGTCCTAAATCTACTAATGCTGCAATACGTGCATAGTATGAATCTTCCTCTAATTGTGAATTTACATAAGCCCAGTCTACATTAGATTGAGATGATGTTTTCTTACTTTTTGCTGCTAAAGCCATGTTGTATTTCCTCTTAGTTTAATTTAAATTAATTTATTCATTATATGTGGGTAGTGTTCTTTATTCGTAGTACACCTCCACAATTTCTCGTTCTTTTCTCTCTACAAAGTAAGCTGCGTCTAGGTCATATTCTAAATCCATATCAGACATACAGCCATCTCCTGTGATAATATAGTTATACCAAGCTATGTAGTAACCCTCTAACTCTACTACTACATCTTCAATAATATACCATCTATGTACATCTCTTTCACCTGTATATACTACATTAGCATCTTCCAGAAACTCAATCATTATATCTTCGTCAACTTCATAACCTTCTCGAACACAAATTGACTCTAATAGTTCCTTAACTGTTTCCATTACATTACCCTCTTAACTTATTCATTACAGCTTGAATCTGATTCTTATAGCCTAACATATCTACCACAGTAATCTTCCTCCAGCCTTTCGTATTATGTAATACATGATTGCCAATCATACGTTGCTCCTTATGTACTCTACCATCTGCACCTAAATAACATTTACTTCGGGTAGAATTAACACTAGGGATTCCTCTATGCTTCTGTCGTTTAGTACTCATTTACTTCTCCTCCTGTAGTTTATAATCACCAACGAAATTAATAACTCCTGACATTGGGCCTAATTTTCTAGCATCTACATCCTTAATACTATTAATCATACTTTCCTTTGCTTCTAACAGTTTTGACTCTGCATGAGACAGTGAGTTAACAATGGCTGCAACTGGAGTATCTGCATTCATTAATGCACCTACTGGATAATCAAAGGTATTTAACCTTTCTTGTAAGCTATCTACACGTAATTGATATTCTTTTATATTCAAGTGTTGATTCTTAATATTAGAAAGGTCGCTGGAATGGTTAATCCAAGATGCTATTGGTATAATAGAGAACGCTATACCCAAGAATATCATAAATAAACCTCCGCCTTCATCGTACCTATGGAATGACTTCATGACTCCTAGTATTACTACTATAAAAGCCAATAGCCATAATATATAAAATAACATTACACTTTCTCCTTAACAAATAATACAATACCTTCATGTGCTACATTTACTTGACTAATAACTTCATTTTCTTGCATAACTTTTCCTAATGTGAGTTGTTGAGTTAACCATTCATATGTTAGTGTTAATCCCTTACCTCCGTCTTCATGCTCGAAATCATTGATGGGAACTTGTGATAGAAATTTAGGCATCATTGTTTATAGTCTCCTTTAATACATAGTAACTGGCAGGAAAACCACCAGCATCTTCTTGTTCTTCAATACTAGACCATTCTTCAAGATCTAAGTACTTACATTGTATAGTATTAAATGCAGATGTTAATACATTTTTATCTACCACTATATTATTTGAACCCGATACACCCCTTAATAAATCCTTCTCAATATAGTTATTAGTGATATAACTATGAACTCGTTGTAGTCTCTCTGGATACTTAGCTAGGCTTACTAATTCAAATGCTAAGGGTGGTGCTTCTCCATTTTCATTATATGCTAATAAGGGGTATTTTAATTTTCCATCTTCTACGAAACCTCCTTCTCTAGCAACATATACTGGAAGTACATATTTACTAACAGATGGTTTACTAATACCAACACTTTTACCTAAGTTCTTAGCAAATGTCTTAAACTTAAATTTACTCATTTCCCATCTCCTCTAATAGTTTAGTTGCTTTATCAATATCAGCTTGTAATTTACGTTTAATAAAGGCACGATTGAATGCCATGTCTAATTCAGCAGGACGGTAATCTTCTTCTAGTCGAGAGTCCTCCAATTCCTTAACACTCAAAGTATAGAAGGGATCAGCCTCGTCTTCATCCCATTCTGTGATAATTAATGTAGCCTTAAATTCATCTCCAATTTTATATCGTTGTTTATCGCTCATTTGTGTTCTCCAGTAATTTCATAGTTAATTCCTCTTGTTGCTCAATTCTACCTTTAAGTATATCTACCTCTACTTTCAACTTCATGTTCATTAGTATTGCCCACCCTGCTATTAGCCAAGGTGTTGTCAGTAAGATTGTTATTAATGTGTTCATGTTAATTCTCCTCAAATTTATAATACATAAATAATAATATCCACACTAGGTTAGCCATAGCTAGCCATAAACCACCTACAAATGACCACCACTGGTTTAGTGATGGATAATACCACAAGTTCCATATACCCCATAAGAAAAAGAATACCACTGTGGGGTAATAAATACCTTTAGTAACTTTATCTTTATAAAGTGTTATTACATTCATCCATAAGAATAAACCTCCTGTAAATTCAAACAGGGCGTTCATTATATCATTGCTCATATCAATCCTCTATTTTGTTTAAGTAGGTGTATTCACCGTTAAGTTCAAACTCAATACATAAGAAATTCTCTTCTATTTCTATATATTGTAGATTATTACATTGTAAGTATCCTGCACTATCCCTATTAAAGTGTCTACAATGACTACAACCATATCCTTGTTCTACTATTGTAATAAATTTGTCTCTATTCATAATATCCATCAGTGCGTTTGACTCCAATTATTTCCCACAGCATATCCCATCTCTAAGGGTACTTTTAACTTATAATGATTATTAGTCATCTCTACAGCTTTAGATATTAACTCGCCAGCTCTAGTATATGCTAAGTAGTATAAATTACCTATAGATGGCAACACCTTACATTCACCTTCTATCTTTTTAGATGCAGTCTTAGCTTCATCTTTAGTCTTATATAGTTTAGAATCATTTATGCCATCAATACTAAGAAAGTAAGTATTATTTTTACCTTCTATTATTTCACTCCATACTCTATCATCATTCTTAGAGAATGTCAAGGCATCTTCTTCACTATTAAACTTCTTAAATGTGAACCTACTTTTAGACTCCTCTAGTGCTACTTCATCGTGCATGATAATCATAAGTTGATTAAACTCCATATTCTTCCAATCATCCTTGAAGAAGTCAATCTGCAATCCCTCTTCTGTTAATAACTGATCGTGGAATACAGCCATAGTTTTAGTAGTAATAGCTCCAAATGATTGGAATAAGGAATTAAGCAAGGCATGTTTAAAACGCGTAGGGATCTTTCTTCCATCAATACCTGTAATAAACTTCTTATTTCCTTTAACTTCCCACCATTTCTCTACTGCTGCTTTAAGTTTAGCTAGGGGTTCAGCAGCAAACCAAAACGCTGCTACAATACCTTCTGCTGTTTTTAAATCTACACCTAGCATAGTTGCAATCTTAGCAGCCATAGCTCCGAATGTCAATCCATACTTAACAGATTTAGCCGATCCTCTAGCAAACTCTCTTCCAATTACCTCAGATATTCCACGAGCTGTTACACTATGTACGTCATTTGGCTGTGATAGTGTTAAAGACTCACAGTAGGGTTTCCCCTCTATATCATAAGGGTAACAATAATGGCCCTCGCCACGAGCCTCTAAACTAGCCATATCGCTGCCAATCTTTAAACAGTTACTATCTACTTTAAATAGTGAACGCATTTGATGTCCAAATAGAGATGTGTGTCTAGGGACATTAACCACTCCCTTGTGTCTCATACGTCCTGTTCCAGCTCCTAATGTATCAGCCTCAGTAGGTACGCGCCCATCTTCACGTAAGATAGCCATATACCCCTTCTCAGCTTCTTCATCACTATCCCAGTCTGCATCTCCGCCTAGAATACTTGAACGTCTGTGTTTATATGTAAGATATTCTACAATATCCTGCACATAAGGAAATCTCTCAGCAATACGTTCTAGATCCTTACACAGCTCTTTTTCTTGCCCAATTGTGAAGCTGGGGTTTGTCAGTACTTTGCATCCATACTTCTCAGCCTTCTCCATCATCTTACTTTTTAAACTCAAGTAAGTAGGTCTAGCTCGTAGCTGCTTACAACGATCAGAACAGAACTCAGAGTTAAGAGTCTCTTCTATGTATCTATCTACAGCTACTTCCAGTTCTTCCTTAGTACGCTTAATCTTAGTGCCAGACTTTAGAGTAATATCTTTCATCTTATACTCAGAGGGTTGCCATCCTAGAGATACCAGCCACTCTTTAATATGGGTAGTATTTTTAATCTCAGCTACCATAGTAGTCTTCAATGCCTTCACCTCAACAGGCAACATCATCTTCTCACCGAATAGCTCTACACTTAATTCTTCTTCATTAACACTACCGCCATGTTTATCTACGAAGTTTCTAAGATGTGCAGCTACAGTCTTCTCTGTGAATGCTACAGGAGGGAAACTGTAATTACCGTCACCATTAGCATCATAATCTTTATTTAGTGTAACTCCTTGTACATGAATCTGATTATTCTTTGCATCATACTCTGCATCCCATTTATCTAACCACGATTGCCCTGTTTTAGATACTGAACCATTAGCATTAATAAATCGCTTAGGGAATGGAATCTCCTTCTCTAATATCTGACTAGCTGGAGGTGTATGCTCCTTTAGGAACTTCTTAGTAGCTGGACGTGGAGGTAGTAATGGTTCTACACGTTGTCGTCTTTCTTCCATGAGTTCATCTAACTGGTGTATACACTTCTCAGCTAATTCTATGTCAAACTTGAATCCACGATGAGATGAACGGGTTACAATTTCTGCTACTTTCTTCTCTAATCTAATAGCAGGTTCCCAGTTCCAGTTATCTTGCTTACGTTCCTTCTCTAAGTAATGGAATACATCTGTATTAGACTTCACATCAAAAATATTGTAGTACAACATATCCACTGCAAATGTATTGTACTTATCTTTCTTAGGTACGTGTGGTCTAAAGTCTACCTTCTCAGCACCTCCAGCCACCTTAGATAATTTATCTAGACTATGACCGCATAAACGATCTGAGTTTAATGTTTTAGATAATATCATTGTATCTACAATATCTACTTCTCTGCCACACCACGTATCAGATTCTCCATCTAATCCACCAACAGTATAGTCCATATCGAAGTATAGCTTACAGGAGAGGAAATCGAAGTTAATTCCATTGTGGAATACAACCTTATCTAAATCCTTAATACCTTTAATGTAATCAGGGAACTCTCCTAGTTGATAATGTGTGTATTCAATAGGTTCATAATCTTTTAATTCGTAAGTGTACTTATCATCTTTCTCAATAAACTCACGGCCATCTAGAATATATTTCTCCCCATCGTAGAAGGCTATAATCTCATTAGTCTCATGTATCTCTAATACAATACAGTGAGTTTTATAAGTATCTTTAAGTTTATAAGGCGATGAATTATAACAAATACTCTCATTGTTGAGTAAATTGTTAGTCTCGATATCTCCTGTAATGTTAACTGCCATACTACACCTTTATCTTTTTAATAAACTCAATCTTCTCATTAATTTTCTTACGCAAATAAGGCTCTATAGGCTCATAGTCATCTTCATCCTCAATCCATTCTCTCATATCAGCATCTGAATACCAAATAGACTCACCTAAGAATTTAACATATAATCCACACATAGTTGTCATTGTAATTTCAAACTGTGGGTACTCATCCTCCTGACCAATACATTCCCATATATCAGCGTCTATATTATCACATGCCTCTACTACTTGCTCTAATTCTTTATTCATTTAATAATCCCCTCTTTCATTAATTGCTTACTAAGTCTTCTGTGCATCTTACTATAACGTTCAGGTTCATCATACTCTATGTTGTAATACTCTCCTGTTTCAGTGTCATATTCTATTACAGGGTATTTATTAAGAATAATAGCCTTAGCTTCTGCTAAAACAGCAGCCCTCTTCGTGAGATATCTTCTACCTTTAGTGGGTGCATAATATACAATAGATTCTTGTTGTATTATCATATTAATAATCCTCAGTGTTATTCATATCCCAATCTTCTTTATTGTGAAGTTTAGCAGTTTCTATATCATAGAACAAGTATCCTGCCTGTCCTGTCTCTCCTGCATCTCTAGATTTAAATAGTGTAATCTTAGTGGTGTTCTTTTCCTCTAAATCCTCTGCTGTTTTATCCCTAGTTAAGATGATATTAACTGCGCCTGATTTATACAATGCAGATGTACCTTGCATATCTTCTTCTGTAAGCTCTCCACCTTTACTGCCAGCCTTACCACCACCTCCTGACTTACGTGTGTGGTTTACATTAATGAAGGTTACTCCATCTCTAGCTTTAATCTTTTTCTGCCATCCTACAAATGCAGCCTGTTCCTCTACTGAAAGCGTATCAAGAATATCTTGAATAGGATCTATAATAATAATCTCACAACCTGCTTGTTTAATCATCTTCTGGATAGTAGTTTTAACCGCAGTTAGGTTATCTAAATCTCCCTTATCATCCACTAGGCAGAACCTTTCATTACCATCTTCATCCATAAATAGATTGAGACACTCTTCCTTATTATTATTAAGAAATTCAATCTTCTCTTCTTTAGTATGGAATCTTGATATATTTCTACCTAAATAAGATGATAGCAATCTAGTTAAGAACTTACCTCCTCCTGCTTCTAGGGATAGAACACCACATTTGTAAGGTGCATGGAATATCCAGAATAATTCACACAGATTAGTTATCAATGTCTTACCAATACCTGATGCTGCAAGTATATTGATAATCTCTCCTTTAGGAAGTCCACCACATAACATCTTCTGTAAGGGTGCTAAGATAGGGGGTAATGGTATCAAGTCTTGAGATACTGAATCTATTACAGCATCCCACATATCATTTCCAGATATAACTCCAGCTAGCTTAGGCTTCTCGCTATCATAGAATGCTCTAATCCATTCAACCTCTTTACCACCTACCAGTGCATCACACGGATCTTTACAGCCACTAGGCTGCTGCATAATCTTAACTTTCTGGAATGGTAATACTTTCAGTAGTTCTTCTGTCGCCGTATCTCCAGCACTATCCATATCCATAGCAACAATGATATTATCATATCCATCTAGGAAATCATACTCTTTCTGACACTGTTTAGCTACTGTACCTTCACCAATGATAGAACTTACTATATCTACAGGTGCTATTTCTATTCCTTTCTCGCGTAATCTCTTAGCTCTGTACTCTTCAATCATGTGCAAGGAGGCCGCTACATCTTCCTCGCCTCCGACAATCAGCAAGTACTTACCACTGCCTTTACAATTAGCTTGGTTAAATAGATCATTCTCCCATGATGTATCACCCGTATGGCAGAACTTCTTAGTAGCACATATACGTTGCTTATAAGATACTAGCTTAGGCTTCTCACTCTTAGTCAAACCTCTTGTAGATGGATACCAACGATACTTAGCAGCACCATCATCATCAAATGTAGTACGGATACCTAGCATCTCATTATACTTATCCTTAATCTTACGCCAACCTCCTCCAGACTTACTAGACTTAGCAAATACTTCTTTTAATTCTTCTCTAGTGATAGATACTTTCTTCTCTTTAGCTTTCTTATTCCTACTAATCACCCTTGTCTCCTCTACTTTATTACTACGTTTAGCTATACTTGATGTGATTTTACTTATCCCTAACTCAGCACCAAGATAACTAGCAGCTAATTTATTGTGAGATTTATATTGCCCATTAGGACATTTAGGAGTTTGGCAATAGCCATCAACTGTATCATCTGGTTTTTCATACAAGGATAGATTATCTTTGCTTCCACAATCGAAACACTCTACATTTTGTAGCCAGACTCCTTCTTGCTGGTCAGTCATACTAAGCCCTTCTCTCTTAATCTAATATAGGCTTCACATTCTAGTATACCTCCTTCAAATAATACCTCAGATGGATGGTAACAGTGTATACCAGTGTAGTACTGCGCTACTACTCTCCATCCATGAACACCCTCGTCAGTAAACTCTCGTATAATATATGGATCTGGCTCTGGTGGCATTAACATATTCTAATCCTCAAGTGGTTTAAGTTGTTCTGGTGTGTAGTACTTATGATCTAATATATAACTAATTAGCTTTACCTCTACTTCTATAGTGCCTCCCGTATCAGTTATAATTTGTGTAATAACTCCGCATTCTCCTTCGGCAATAGCTTCATCATAAGTCTTATCCTTATTCTGCACTACGCGGCCTATCCAGCAGCTACTCAGCTTCATTATCTATCCTCTCAATTTATCATAATAATCTTTAACATCTGAATTAATAACTATATCTTCTACAGTTAATTTTCTAGCCAGATGCACTTTAGTTAAATCTCTCACTCTAGATAGTGCCACGTATGTAGTAGCTTCTCTTGGTTTAGCTGTGCCTAGATTAAGGGATAATTCATCTAATGTCAAGGACTGTGATTTATTAACTGAGATAGCATTACCTTGTCTAATAGGCATCTGCTCACATGATCCTGATATACTCTTAGATAATCCCTTTACACCGTTTCTGTATTTAGTTGATTCCCATTTATTCGTTACTACATTTACTACTTCACCACTATCTAACTTAACTCCTACAGAGTTTTTATTTAATTCTACGATTATACCACGTTGTCCATTCTTATATTCTTTATCTGGATCATTAGCACAGATAATACATCTCAATCCTAGCTTTAATTTCAACTCTGGCTCTACGATACAATCTTTAGGGTTAAAGTTGCCTGTTATTTTAGCTGTGTATTTTACCACAGGAGATTTATTACGATTAAAATGCTGGAGATTTATTTTATCTGCATCAGCATTAAGTAAGCACAGTGTTAGTGTATCTTCTGTTGCTTCAAATGTACAGAGTTTATTAATCTCTTCTACAGCTTCTTCCCAGCCATCTTCCTTAGAACGTATCGCATCTAGTAAACTAACTTGGTATAAATCCTCTTGTCTATATGGCTTGGTAAGTAATATAGTCTTGAAATTAGCTTCTTTCCATACATTAGAATGGAAGATGAAACCACTTGGATATAATCTGCGGTAGAATTTCTTCTCCTCTGCTGTGACAATACAAGGAAGTTGCCATAGATCACCCACCACTATTATCTGGATACCTCCAAATGGTTTATCTACTTGTCTAATCTTCCTCAATTTATAATCAATTAGATCGAGGTGATCCGCTCTCATCATACTCTTTTCATCGAGAATAATACGCTTTACACTATCACCTTTAAACAGTGAGTGTAAGTGTGGCTTAATATTATCCATATCTTTCTGTGTAGGGATACCATAAGGTAAGCCGAAGATACTATGTGCAGTCTCACCTCCTACATTTAATGCGCTAATACCTGTAGGGGCAAATAAGATAGTGTACTTATCCATCACTTGTTTAATAACCCATGTCTTACCCCTTCCAGCTCCGGCATCTATATTTACATTATCACCATTAATAATTGCATCTATGGCATCTTTCTGTGTGTGCATATTAAATCTCTTCTAAATCATCAGGTAATAATCCAAATACACCAAAAGAGGTGCAACTATTGATCATATTTAACACTTCTGAGTCATGGCCTACTATTTCCACACTCACTGTACCATTCTCGAAATAGGATAGTAGTGTACAATGTTGGCCTGTGGATTTTACCCTATAGGTGATCCAAGGTTTTAACCTCTCTGCTAGTATTTGGATAGTTTTAGGTCTACCTAGCAGCCAAAGGTCTAATTCTTGTTGTGTGTGCAATTGCTACTCCTTATAAATCAACCACAGTCATACTTAAAGGTGTCATATCATGTTTATTCAAGAATACAGCACCCATAAACTTATTAATCATACGTTCCTTATACTCAGCACGTTCTGATTTACCTTCTGTAAAGTAAACTAGGTTATTATTCACATACTCTTGGAAGTAATTAGATACTTTATATTCCCATGTACCTTTATTATATGTAGCATAAGCCTGAGATAATGAACAAGGGAAGTGGCTTAATACTTCTCCAATAGTATTCTCTTTACGTACAATGATATCAATCTGCCAATCATCTGTGGTGGAGTTTAATACTTTTATGATATCAGGATCACCCTCATTTGAGGTAGAAAGAGGTTTAACTTGGTATTCTAACAGGGAGAATATCTTACCTAACACCTCTTGACTTACCTTATCACCTGCTAGAATAAAGATATCAATATCTTTAGACTCTCTACCTAATACTTTATCCCGTACATACCCACCTGCAACTACTGCACGTACATTATTATCGTGTAAATACTCTAAAATCTCTTCTACTTTCTTAATATCTTTCATGTTATATTCCTCTTTAATTAATTCTTATTTATTACAGTATACAGCGTTGTACCTTGCCAGTCAAATATCCATACTAATCCTAGATATTCAGCCTTATAAGTTACCCCTCTGTATTTAGATTTCCTAATAATTCTTCTATTATCGCCTTGATTATAAGCTAGTTTAGCTGCTCTTATCCAACCAGAGGGGTGAATATTAGTCCTTTCTCTTAGCCTATCTCTGGCGTGTGGGATTATATTCACTACTCAATCTCTACTACTGTTATTAAGGTATTTCTGGAATGATTAAATACCCACTTCAATCCTAGGTATTCACATCTGAATACACCCCTCCTGTACACACCCCTGTTTGATACCTTATTTGTACCTTTCTTACATGCAATTTTACAAGCACATAAATAGTTACTAGGATCTATATTTGACCTCTCTTTTAGTCGCTCTGTTGCATGATCTGTTATTTTCATATATTACCTTATAAACCTTATCAAACACCTCTGAGAACGCCATATAAGCCTCACTACAGCACGTTTAGGTAGTACCCTGTAGGGTAGTATACCCCTGAGTTACTTGTCCGTACAGGGGCTTATAGGAGCTTGTAAGTTATTACTAAATAGCCTCTACACTTACTATATTCTCATACCAAGATAGGAAAGGTACTCTCCATCCATACGTCTTAATAGAATATTGCTTACCCTTCTCTAATTCAGACTGTACTGTAGATGAGTCCCATTTCCAGTGAAATAGGGTATCTGTATTCTCAAATACACGACCATCTGTAAATACAAGGTACTTGTGGGACAGGTCTTCTCCTGAGCCTATGGAGATACGTTCTTTATCTGTAATAGTAACCTCATAGTATTCTACTGTAGTATGCTGGAATACCGCCTTAATAGATGCACTCCCTAATACTATTAAAATCCCTAATATTAGGGTAACTTGTGTTAGACTATATTTAATTTTACTCATTTTATTCACCTTTTAGTTTAGTTTAATTAATCTTCTACCACTATACCATTAGCTTTACGATATTGCAACTCTAATTTCATAATAGGAGTACACCAGTATCTATCATCTATGATAGCCTGAATATGAGCATTACTTAAAGTCTTTAATGGTTTATACTGTAACTCTTCGTCCCCATTCTTACCATAAGTCCCCCAAGTGAAGCCTTCTCTGATCTCCTTAATATTAGCATCTAATCCTATGTTCATACATTTATAGGGAGCTTCTTCATTAATACTTCTTCTTATATAAGCTAATCCACCATCTACCATGTATGTATAACCATTCTTGTCTACATGTTGCCTACAATCATGGGAATGATGAGATTGTAGTATAGTATCATCTGGTGTCTGTATAGCATTACGGAGTAGACTAATTGGTAGTTTATCTTGCTCTTCTTGTGTTAGTTTCATGTTAATAAACCTTCTGTTATATTACCCACTACTCTTAAATCTTTCCACTCATACTCTTCTAACAAGTGTTGGTATCCCCCATCTTTACCAAATGGTCGTAGCTTAAACGATACATTATCAAACTCTACTCTCCATAATAAGTCAGAGAGGTGTATAGGAGTCTCTTGGATGATATCTCCCTCATATATGTACTTATGTGCAGTAGAGGAGTCATACATACCTGTATATTGTCCTACACTTACAGGATTTACTAAGTAGCTTTCACAATCTTCTTCAATTATATAATAGTTATTACCTATAATATTAAGACAGCCATAACGCCACGCAGAATATGTATAATCCCGACCTCTAAATTTAATCTCTCTCATATTCATACAAACTTAACCATATTCTTAGTCGTCTGGAAGCATTTAAGCTTCTTGTTGTATTGTAGATAGGATTCTTCTACGATTTTACTACGGTTATTTATTAGCCCTACGTCATCTTTATAAGTAGTAGGTATCCAAGTTTGAGGGTATAGATAAGAATCATCATACTTACTAGTGTTATGGATAATCTGCATATCCTTAAAGCTTAGAAAGTAGTGCTTTTTACCTATAGTTTTGTAATGTTTAAACTTGTAAAATGACCTACCATTAAACTCATACCCCAGACTACTAGCGCATTTAATTACACTCTCCATTTGCAGCCACATTGTATCTTGCTCTATGAATTTATACATTACTACTCTCCTGTTTTCTAGGGCTAATATTCATACCGCCGATTAGTTCATACATTTTATTAATATTCTCAGTCCTAACTTCTCTTTCAATTTCTTCGCAAGTTAACCTGACTAATCTAAGTTGGTCTACTGTTAGTCCCGAATCTATGAAGTTGGTATTTATAATTTTCTCTATCTCACTGAATTTCATTACTTATCCTCTTTACTCTTAATTGATTTAACCACTAACCATCCTATACAGAATATATTACCTAGTAACAATCCTCTTTCATATTCACTCCATTTATAAATATTAAAGTAATTCTCTAACTCTATAATAGATGCCATTAATGCTGTACAGGCATATGCTAACACAAGCCATACTATAAATCCAACTATTATATCTCTAATTTGTTTATACATTATGTAATCCCAGTACATGTTTATCATTCTCATCACCTAATCCATACTGTCTATTAGCTAAACGATACATATTTAGGTAGATTTCTTCTGGTGTAGGTTTGTAATCCCTTTTGTATTGCTCAGGTATATTATCGTAATTGTGTACAGTCTTATTAAAGAAATCTTGAGATAGGTCATAGTCACTTATTAATAATTCTGCAACAATACTATGCCAACGTTTTGATAGGTATCTACATTTATCATAAAAGTAGGTGACGTGTCCTTTACCAATAGTATACTTATCTGGGATATTGAAGTCATCTAGTGTCTTGCCAGATTCGATAGCTTTTAATACGTGTGTGAATACTCTAGGTAACTCTCTGTATTCTGCTAATAGATGTTGCTTAGTTAGTTGCTCTGGCTCTACAATATTAATACGTGTCATATTCTTCTCCTCAGTTAATTTCCACATATATTACACCCTATAATAAAAATAGTCAAGAGGTAATTATTATATTGACAGGTACATGAATAATCTGTATAGTGGCTTCACATTAATCAATTGGAGAATATTATGGATGTAAATACTACTAGAGTACAACAAGTTCTAGAAAGATATAACTATGAACGTTGGGCTACAGAGGCAGCTCCACATAACATGCCAGTTGAAATAAAATATATACTGGATACATATAAGAAAGATATAGACATTTATACAGATAATATGATATACTCTGTTAATAAGTATTTAGCAAGTAGTTTACTGGGTAGGCTTAATCATACACCTTTATCTAGTAAACAAGCTAATAGTGTGCTACACTTATCTAAGAAGCTATACAATCATGGCATGGGATCATGTTGGAGTGATAAGCCTGTAGTAATTAACTTATCTACATTAACTATTGAAGATGGAGTTACACGTTTATGTGCTGTAGCTGAGTTTGTAAGCAACCGTGGGGTTATGCTCCCTATTAAATTAATTAAATGAGGATTAAATGGTGCTAGATATTAGAGATAAAGTAATTAGGGTATCGGATCAAGTAGCTTTCACCTATAGAGTATGGGATAATGTAAATAGGTTACAAGTTGCAGAAGTAATAGAGGTAGGTATAGATAGAATTAAAGTATCTTTTATAGAGGAGTACTATAGATACTCTGACATTACAAGTACACATTCAATACGAGTAAAAACAGCACGTACTACATTTGTTAAAGAATGTGTTTTACTAGATTAGGAATATAATATGTCACCAAATGAATTTAAACAATGGAAGAAACAAGAGTTTAATGATGCTTTACAAAAGCGTTGTGATACTGAGGGGCTTACTTTACGTATTGTTCCTCAAAACTCTGACACTACTCTTTATATCATTAATAATGAAGGTTATGCTTTACATAATAATGGTAATAGTATATGGTGGGATGAAGTTAGATTGAGTAGAGGGTAGGATTATGAGTTGGCAACCAATTAGTGTGTATGATAAATCAAAGAAGAGATTAGGGTGTTGTGTATTCTACTTTGAAGCATCTGATATAGGGGGTAGGAACTACTTGCCATTTACTGTTCAAACTACTAGAAGATATGGCAATAGAGTATGTACACATTTCTACCAAGTAGGTACTCCTAATGAAGAATAATTAACCCCTGTATTTTACCGTACAGGATTTTATATAAGAAAAAATCTGGGTAAAATATTATTCAGAAGGATTAGAGGATTTTATTATGAAAGTTAAATATTTATGGGTGTTACTACCTATTATAGCTGTATGGGTATCTAATTATATTCTATGGAATTTTGTTCCCACTCCTTCTACAGAGTGGTGGCACGGTCCAGCGCGTATTACGTGTGGATTTTTACCCATACTTGGTTTGATACTAGCCCTGAAAGAAATGCGTAATGAATAAAGATTCCAACGACCTAAAGCGTTTAATAGTTGACCAAGAAGCCCAAAAGCGTTCCCTCATTCAAGAGCTAATAGATGATGGTGTTATCAAACGTAAGCTGAGAGCTTCTAAGCAAGAAACTAATGAAGCTTATGGTTATGTACTAGACACTGGAGATAATGCCACTACAGCTCTATCCTTAGTTTCTGAAAGGAATAATAAGCCTGAGTCTTGGGTGGATACAGTGAAGCATTCTCCTGTCTATAAGAATATTATTGATTATAGCATTAAGAATAATATAGATCATCCTACCTATGCATTAATGAAGGATAAGAATGTATGGAATACAGGAGTTAAACGTAGTCTACGTGAGTCTACTACATTAAGTAGTCTGTTGAATTCCTTGAGCGATTATGTTAATCTTACTAAACGTGTGGAGGATTTAGAGAATATTACAGGAGCATTAGTAGAACACGCTATTGTAACTGACAGTAGATTAGCTGAATTAGAGAATAATGTGCAATCTGATAAAGAAAAGGCTTTACTTTTACTAGAAGATGGGTATACTATATCTGAGGTTGCGGAATTAACACAAAAACATTACAGTACAATTAGGAGATGGCGAGATGAAGTTGGTTAAAATGTTGTTTAGAAATGAAGAGGAATGCAGTGTAGAGGTTTTAGACACTTGGGAGGTCAGATGGTATAGCAGGGATGGCGACTTCCATAGTGATATTAACCCAGAGATTAGAGTGTTTCCAAGCTTAGAGGATGCTAAGTCGTTTAAATCTGCACTGGAAGATGCTTACAAGTTACTAAGATATACTAGCTGTAATAAAGTAAGTCTTAGTAAGACTTTATAATTTTAGTCAAACGCTAATTATAATATTAGCACACATTCAAGTTTAACATTAATCAAAGAGGAAACAACAATGCAACATTTTTACAACGAATATTATATATACATCCACTTGGCAGTATCAGTACTGGTATTTTTATGGAGCTACCACACATTAACACGTAAACAAGATCATTATTCTTTCACTCGTGTAGAGAAAGATCGTCCTATTGTATTATGGAAGTTTATAGTAATTGGTAGTGCGGCTTATTCAGTATGGTGCTTAGTAGCAGTGTTATTAGTCCATGTACTTAGTTAAGCTAGTCATATTCCTATCATTATTCTTACTAACCAACTCTGTAGATCATGTACGTGTGAAATGTGAGATGAAATTAGGAAAATATGCAGATAGAGATATCTTTATTAGTAAAACTAATGTATGCTATGTCAAGAGTTATGATATTTATAGAGATGTGGATAGTTTTATGGGAGCGGCTGTGAGGGTGTTGTGATAACCCTTTAAGTATAAAAGAAACCAAACAACAACCGTCGATTTGAAAGCGGTTGTTATGTGAATTTAATTAATTAGAGAGGTGATTTGAGATGGAATTATTTGTTTGGACTATGACGATATTGTTTGGAATTAAATTGGCTGCGAAAATTATTATTACAGTAAATAATGAGCCTGTAGTAATAAGCCCAGCAGTAAACGGATGGGGAATTCTTATCCAAGTAGGTTTTTTGGTTTGGGGCGCAATACTTTTAAGCACATAACCTATTAATAATTTGGAAATGGAGCAACGCGGAGTTGCTCAAATTAATTACGTTGTTATATTTTGGAGAAGATAATGATTGATTGGCTAGAGATAAGAAGTGATCATTACTTGATGAACGTAGAAGGCACTGCTACAGACAAGCCTAGTGAGTTTTACATAGAAGAAGAAATTAAAAAGCGCGGCTATGACTGCGAGAATATTAGTATTTGGCATGACGGCCTACAACAAACATGGCGGTTTACTGCCAGATTATTAGAAATATAACCTATTAATAATTTGGAAACGGAGCAGCGCGGAGTTGCTCAAATTGATTACGTTGTTATATTTAACATTAAAAGAGGATTTAATATATGAAAGATCAAATTGTTGCTTTTGTAATGTTGGCACTAATAGCTTGTATGCCAGCGGCATGGCTAACTCACTTAGTAGCATGTTTCAGTGATGACAGGTGGGGATTTCTTATAGCAGGTGCAATATTCTTTCCCGTGGCTATAGTACACGGTGCTGGCATTTGGTTTGGCGCTTGGTGAAATATAACCAAAGTGTAAATTGAGAACGAAGAAGCGCAGCGGATGAGTGAGTCAAATTTGACACCGTTGTTATGTGTAAATGATAAACAAAGAGGAAATTATGGATATTTATGTAGGTGATGGTGACGTAGTAAAAATGAAGTGCAAAGAAACGGGAGATTGTAAAAACCCAAATATGCACAAGTGGGTCTTAAAAAGCGATGCAGACAAAGCAATAAATAACCTAACAAATAAAATCAGTAACCTTGAAAAAGAAGCTGAAGCGTTGTACATAGACCGCGTTAATAGCGGTGAAATATAGCCCCCATGTAATGTGGGAGTGGGGCGTAACGAATCGCATTGACGTTGTTGTTATGCGTTACTACAGAGATAAATATTATGATTGATTGGAAATTTATTGCAGAACAGAATGGGATGACACCCGAAGAATTTAAAAAAGAAATATACACCACTGCTGCCATCCTTGGCGCTATGGATTTAGATTTGCGCCGTGCGGATAAAGATGAGGCTATGAAATTTACAGCGCGTAGCGAGGATGGAGATATAGAAGTTTATATCCGTTACGCTGACACATAACCTTGCTTTAAAGCGCGGCGGTATGCCGTATAAAAAGAAACAACAATTCAGCCGTCGATTTGAAAGCGGTTGTTATAAACCTGAAAAGAGATTGAAATGGAAGAGTTAGAGTTAATTAAAGAAATGCACATGATTATGAAGGTTGCTATTGGTTCTGGTGATTGGGTTGTTGATGGAGCTTGCGACCCAGAGCTTATTTTGGAGCAAGCCGAGGATTTATTGCAAAGGAATGGCGCTGTGGTAAACGGAGTTACTGGTGAGTATATGCTTGGTTTATAACCCCTGTTTAATTTGCGGCGGTAGATGGTGATAAAAACACGGCGGTATACCCGTCAAATTGAAATTGTTGTTATAACGTGGAGCTTAGGAATGGGGTTTATTGAAGAGGTTAAAGAAAAGCGAAAAGATATAATCAGTGCTATTGAGCGCACAGAATACAAATACTTTGGGGATTATGAATTTACCGAAGCGCAGCATGATGCTGTAGAAGTCTTAGTTGATATTGCAAAGGCGGCAGTAAAGCTCACATCAGTTGAAGGTGACGCAGCTTTAGGGTTTGGAATGGACAAGAAGATTAAAGCTTTATTAATTGCAGCGTTAAATGTAGTGGATGGAAGATATGGCGATGTTGATACAGAGGATGGTAGTTTTGCAACAACTTCTGTTGAAAATATGATTGCGCTGGAAGAGGCGTTTTGTGATGCGTTTAATACTAATTCTGACGATGTTATTGCAAGCGAGATAATGCCAAAGATAGCGGAGTTATAACCATAGCTTTAAAGCGCGGCGGTATGCTGCATAAAAAGAAACTGAGCAATGACCGTCGATTTGAAAGCGGTTGTTATATTACGATAACGAAGGGTATTAATATGAAAATAGGAAATTTTAACGGTGATTTAACAGCTACACATAAATGTGGTTCATTAAAAATAACCATAGAAACTGATTGTGGTTTTGTTATATATGAGGTTATAGATAATGGAAATGGTGAATTAGGAATAAGAAAGACCTCGGATTGTGAGTTAATTGTTAAGCCGAAGTCTGACAATTACATAGTAGTAATATAACCATTTAAAAACCCGCGTAGCAGCGCGGAGTCGGAGTTGTTTAACGTTGTTATAAGGATTTTTATTATGAGCATAAAAGACGATTGGTATAGCTCAGATATAAATGAGCAAGCTGAAAATAAAGGTTGGGCTTTAGGTGACTATACTAGTGATCCTTGTGTTAATTGTGGTAGACATAGAGTGTGCAAATGCCCGAACGGGAAAACAAGATGCGAAAAATGCAACTGGGTTGAGGTGGATAATGGGTATTGCCCAAAAGCCTTATAACCCTTGGCTATATTGCCACGCTAAAACAATAAAATATTGAGGAATGCACGATGACGAACGAAACTAAAGAAGATAAAGCAAGCGATGCAGCAAGTGGTCAAAATGAGCCGGTTGTTATGTGCTCTTGTAAAAATGTTGGTATTGGCAGCTATGAAAATCAAGTTGTTGTTGACAGGCCGCGACACATGATTGGAAGAACTGAAGGTTCTTCAAATAAAAAAATTTGCGTCGATACCTGCATTGCTGATGAAATAAAAGCTCTTTGGAATTTAGGCATCTCAACTACAGGATGCTGCTGCGGTCATCAAAAATTGCAAGGTTATATCGGCGTGATTGATCGGGATATAGATGTTATGAAAATCCTTGGTTATGAGGTGCACAAAAATAATGTTAGGCCAAGTGATGAGGATAGCTTCGTACCTAAAAGTACATATTGCCATAGCTGCCAAAAAACAATAGCACCCTCCAATCTTGCTGAGGTTCTTTCTGGCGAACATGATGGTTTAATATTCGTACACGACGATGTGCAACATGAGGATGTTATTGGTATGACGTGCAATTAACTTTTGGTTCATGAGTGATAATGAGCAAGCCAAAGATGTTGGTATCTTACGTTGTGGTAGTCGCGCCACAGGCGACAGAGCGACACATAACCATTTAAAAACCCGCGTAGCAGCGCGGAGTCGGAGTTGTTTAACGTTGTTATAAGGGCTTAATATGACAAAGGATCAAATTTGTGATTGGCAGGAATGCTGTAAAGAGTACGAAAAAACTACTAACTTTAAGTATCTTTTCGACAATAGATGGGTGCATGGTAGCCCAGAATATATAGCACTGTTCTCATTGAATCAGTGGATTATGGGAAAGAACGTTAGAGCAAGATTTTTAGAGTGTAGGCAAGCGACAATGCTTGAGTTTTAAAGCCTTATAACCTCTGCAAAAACCGCGTAGCAACGCGGAGTCGGATTTGTTGCTGTTGTTATGCTTTATTATAAATAATTTAAAATAATGCTTGAACTCTTTAAATAGTTGGGTATAATACTTGCGTCAACTAGAGAAACGGAGCAAAGCAAAATGAAAAAATACACAAAAATAATCAACGGAATTACAGTAGAGGCTTACCGTCACGGTAGCGAGTGGGTTGTTCAAGCTGGTGATATGAATTCTTACACATTCCCTACTAACAAATTCACAATGACTCGCGCCATGGAGTTTATGGCAGAAACTGCAAGTATGGGGGATTAAGAAATGTCGCATCCTATAGACCAATTCCCTTGGATTTGTCCTGAGTGCTGTAGCTCATTGGAGGGTGCAGAGACCGAAGAAATACAAAAACGACTGCACAGTGGGGAGTCGCAAATAGAAATGAGCTGCAATTTTTGTAATGAGCAGATTACCGCCGACACTAGCGACGAAGATACGATAAAAGGTAATGTGGAGCTTAACCAAAAATGGGTGTACGAGTAATGAGAAAGTCAATTAAAGAACCATGCTACGTACACTGGGGCAGTGTATTTACTGCTAGCTGCGATAATTGTCAAAGGTTGCATCCTACACCTTCACGGCAAGCAAAAAGCGTGGGGCTTAAAAGCCTTACGCAAGTTAGCCAGATAACAGGTGTTAGTTTAAACACGCTTACAAACTGGCACAGAGACAAGCCTGAGTTATTCCGAATTGTGTTGCTTGGGGTAAAGGCTGATATTGAAGCATAACCTATTAATGTGCTGCTAACGGAGCAGCGCGGAGTTAGTCAGAACGATTACGTTGTTATGCTTTATTATAAGAGAGTAGAGATATGGAAAAGTTAAGCGAAAAAGAGCTACTAAAATTATATTTTGAGTTCATTAGATACAGGGATGAAGAATGTGATGGAATGGCACAAATAAGTGTAAAAGATTTCTATTTGAGAGGATTACGTAATGGAAAACAATTTTGATGTAGTAAAAAACTACGGCTTTGAAGATGAAGAAATTATTTTTAACTCTTCCGATTTTAATGAGTGCAAAAAAGTATGTGACGATGCCATAAAAAAGGCAGAAAGATGGGAAAGGTTTGCCGTTTATCCTAGCGACCTTATGTTAGGAATTAACGCATAAC
>Ga0206129_10001226_pt1 | contig 35104 bp, 30 predicted proteins | sample Helgoland_Spring_8_FD_148616 | JGI IMG/M metagenome (GOLD analysis project Ga0206129, IMG submission 148616) | Pelagic subsurface seawater microbial communities from Kabeltonne, Helgoland, North Sea - Helgoland_Spring_Bloom_20160502_2 | ecosystem: Environmental > Aquatic > Marine > Epipelagic ...
GAACCTTTTTTATGGTGACATCAATGCTTCTTTATTTTGGTGTCATGCCCATGATGCCAATTGCAGAAGCAGGTGCAGGCCTTTTCACTTCACCTATTTTTGTGTTAATTTTTTCAACCATTTTTTTTAAAGAGTACATTGGCTGGCGCAAATTTTTTGCAGTCATTATTGGAAGTTGTGGTGTGTTATTGGTTTTGCAGCCCGGTGCTAATGGCTTCACCTTTTATCAGATAATGCCCATGATGGCTGGAGCTTGCTATGCATTAGGCTCAATAATTACCTATCACTACTTGCGTGAGGAAAGTTCGTTAGCCATCCTCATGAGCTTTATCGTCAGTATAGGGTTATGTGGGTTTGTCATTACCACATTGCTAACCTATTTCCCGGTTGCTCCTGATTTAGTGGAGCAGGCTCCATTCCTTTTTCAGGGTTGGCAAAGTGTTGATGGCTCGTTTTGGCTGTGGATGTTTATAATCGCGGCTTTAGCGTCAACAGCTTTATCTTTGATGACCCGTGCATACCAATTAGCTCAAACAAGCTATGCAGCAATTTTCGAATATGCTTACCTAATTTCGGTTGGACTGTTCAGTTGGTTATTCTGGGGTAGAATCCCCAATTATTTAAGTGCGATTGGTATTTTACTCATTATTTTTGCTGGGGTTATGATTGTGCTGGCGCCCCAAAAACCATCTGCAGAGCAATTAGTCTGAACCAACTTAGAGTGCCTCGAAAGGCGCCATACTTGATAAGGGTTCTTGAGAATGTTGAAGGTTTAAAAGCCCCCATAATCGTTTTTAATAAGATAAAGAGGTTAATTTTGAGTTTCAATATTAACATTTGAAGCCCGTGTCTATGTAGGTAGTTTCTTAAGCAGTACAGAAGTCTTTGGTTTCCAATATTAATGTAAAACTCTTGCCAAGTGAGATGCGTAATGACGCATCAATAATGGAAAATAGATTTTAATAAAATAGTTTAGGTCTTAACAAACCTCTTTTAAAAAAGGCGATTTATGTGGCACTTTACTAAAGAATTAATGTTTCACTGGACGCCATCTGCATCTTAAACTTATTGTGATACCCACTTTAATTAGTAATAAGAATCATCATCATTTAAAATATCTAATAAATGAGTCATTATTAAGTTGTATCAATTGCATTTTGTTGAGGAATTTCTCCCCTAGCTAACCTTATCAATTAATTATGATAAATTATGAATACATCTAACACTCAATACGAACTGGATGCGGTTAATCTTTTCAGGTCTAGTAATACGGCGATTTTATCAACCCTGTCAAAAAGTACAGATGGCTACCCTTTTGGAAGCTTTGTAACTATTGTCTCACATAGCAATAGAGAGCTATTTATTTACGCCAGTGATATTGCAGAGCATACAAAAAATATACTCAACGACTCCAAAGCCTGTGTAACTTTATCCTCAGTTAATGATCAAGGGGATAAGCAGGCCAGTTCCAGACTAAGTTTAATGGGAGATCTAATCAGAATTTCCAGCGAAGACATTCAAAATTGCCAAGCCAGATTTTTTAAATTTTTACCTGAAAGTGAAAAATACTCTTACATACATGGATTTCACTTTTATAGGTTAAAGATTTTAAAGGCCAGATGGATTGGTGGTTTTGGTCAAATTGGGTGGTTAGATACAACGCACTGGACAGCAGCAACCCCTGATTGGCATGATAGTGAGGAGGCAATAATTGAACATATGAATGAAGACCATTCTAATGTCATTTGCTCCGGTTTAAATGGAGTATTTAGTATTATCGACCCTAATGCAAAAATGTTAGCTTTGTGCACTGATGGCTATTTTATTGCTTCTGAAAAAGCGCAATTTTTCATGCCCTTTAATCAGCCTTGCTATCATGAACAAGACGTTCGTGTGGCCTTAATAAAGCAAGCAAAAGCCTATCGTGCCTTTGAAACGACTTAGGGATAAAATCCAAAAATGATAAGGATTACACATGTTAACTAATCTACCGTTACTTTTTAGTGGTATGTCAGTTGGGATTATATTATTTCAAACTACTATTATTGCACCCACTGTATTTGGTGGATTGGGGCCAGACCGAGTAGGCCCAATTTTGCGAAAGGTATTCCCTAAATTTTTTATCATTTTAGCGACTTTAGGGTTACTCAATATTATATGTGCAGTAATTTCAGACATGCATATGCAAGCCTACATTGGAGGAGCCACTGGCGTGCTTGCTGCGATTGCTTATTCATTAATCCCTATGACTAATAAGATGCGTGATGAACAAAATGAAAAGGCCTTTAAACGCCTGCATAACATCAGTGTGCTAATGACTGTGACCATGCTTTTAATTAACTTGGCAAGTCCATTCGTATAACCTAACCCTAACAGTGGCATGCCAGTTTTCTATCACAACTTTAGGATGGCTTGGAGACTTATGTAAACGCTTTGGAGGGTATATTAAAAATACATAATTATTAGAGGCAAGTGACAGAGCTATTATCAAAGGAGTGAGTAATGGAAGTGAAGGCACTTTTAAAATTCACTTGAAAAGCTGGTAGAGCAAAAAATATACGAAAAGGCATATGAAAAGTTGCCATTGAAAAAAATACTTCAAAGCTCATGTTTTAGAACGCTATTTGAGTCTGGGGGTGAGTAGGCAAGTCCTAAAGCATTATGCGTTATGTATCCTAACGTTCATCTACAAACAAATTAATTTTGACTGAGTAAATTCAGCAGGGCGAAGATAGAACTCAATAGGGAAAATATAAATTGCAACATATTAAAGATGGGGAAGTGACGGAGTGTAATAAACAGTTATCCATTTCGAGGAAGAGGGCTGCTGCCAGGGCTTCTAGTTTTGGAGTGATACGTTTTATAACGTCCGCAGCGTGTTGGTTTATTGCTATTGTGATTTTAGCGATAGCAATAAAAAATGGAGTGAAAGAATACTTTGCCTTGACCATTATCTTTAGCCTGATGGGTTACCTCATTTGGCCTAAAACGCCACTAAAGCGGTATATTTTATGATCTCCTCTGATGGTTATTTTCTTGTAATTGTTGGTTATTGTGAGGTGGAATATAATGGTTAAGTTAGATCTGATGGAGGCTTTATGGGTAAGGGTGATAAGTCTATTTAGCAGTGCCCTTCTCGAAGACAATACTTAATGTGATGCGCTCAGCGTGAAAGTGAGTAAAGTTACAAACAAATAAAAGATAACTAAAAGGTAATTTGATTAATGAGACTACTAAAGCTGAATTACAAGGCTTTGCGTGCTCTCTTGGCAGCGCTGGTTATTAGCGTGTCCACAAGCGGGTGCACCACTAAACTCGCTTATGATTTTCTAGATTGGGGGTTGTACTGGGAGCTAAAAGATTATGTTAAATTTACCCGAGACCAACGCTTTCGGGTTAAAGACGAGATTTCCCAGCTAATTGATTGGCATCGTAGTGAGGAACTGCCCCAATACGCCGACCAGTTAGAAAAACTCTCCAAAGAACTAAAGAGCGGCACAACGGTTGGCCAATTGGAGGAATCCTATAATAACCTTAGAGACAGCTGGCAGCGAATTGTTATTAAAACCCTACCTGCCGCCGTAGACATTATTTCAAATCTAAATGATGAACAAGTTAACGACTTCTTTGAGATGCTAATTGAAAAAGAAGGCGATGATGCCAAGAAAATTGAAAAGGGTACTCACGTACGGACTGTAAAAAAGCGTGAAGCCTATGTAAGTAAAAAAATAGTTGACGTCATTGGCAAGTTAAATAAGGACCAAAAATCCTTAATTGCACAATGGGCGCTAAGCATGAAACCAACCCAAGAGTTGTCACTGGCCCAAGCTATTCAATGGCGCACTAGAATGCAGACAGTATTAGCTGAACGCCACAATGAACAGCAACTTGAAAATAACTTAATGGTATTGTTTGCCAACCCTGAGCAACTCAGGTCCGCTAGCTATCGTCGCGTTATTGAGAAAAATAAACGTCTGATAATGCAGTTGTTATTTGATCTAAACCAAACATTAACTAACCAACAGCGCAGTAAACTCGTTAAAAAACTACAAAGCTATATCAATGATTTCCGTGATCTAAGTGATCGACCTTAGCACCATAGCTTAGTTTTACGAGGATATAGGTGTTTAAACTGCCCTATAAACTTCAACACGGTACAGGGAACAAAGCCTAGATTTATACATAGACAAAGTTGTTCTCAGAAAGGACAGATTCACCAGACCAGCGGTAAGCACACAGTTTTTCACCTTTTGCCACCGAATAGTCCAAACAAGCAACGTTAGGGGCTAAAGGTGATGGCTGTCCTGAAAACCAATAGTGGCCGAATAATACAGGGGGTAATTCTAATGAGTATCCCAGACCAACTTCAGCTGGCACCAGCGTATCACCGTGTGACCCAGCAATAATGTTAGGGGGGCGGGTTGCAGCTGACCAAGGTGTCCTTGGAGGCATCCACCATGCCAGACGAACATGACTGCGCTGTGTTCCTTCCTTGTCAGTATGGCAGCCACCACCTGGAAGCCTTGTTTCGGGCCCCTTTAATATTAACTCGATGGCGTCATGCTCAGGCGAGCCTGGTGGGATGGCCGCCACTAACAGTTCTTTTGAAAGTGTGTGGTTTTGGTTTAATAAACTGGCTAAATACTCAATAGATTCAGCGTGCCAACATGCATGAATAATTCTTAGCCCATCCAGTTCAAGCCATAAAGGTAGAGAGTAAAAAAAGTCCAATACCCGGCTTAGCTCAGAGTTTTTGTGGTCTGTGCCGTAGGCATCTATAAATGCTTGGTGCTGTTGGGTGCTTTTCTTAGTGTGCCACCGCAAGTGACGCTTAGGTCCACCTTTGAGTGTGTTGGGGTCTAGGGTATGGTAGGCGAGTGCATTAAGTTCATGGTTACCCATCACGGCTAAAGCTTTGTGATTATTGACCATGGCCATGGCCGTATCTAAGACTTGTTTCTGTTGTGGGCCTCGATCAATAAAATCACCTAAAAAAATCACCTTTCTGGTGGGATGCCCAAAAACACCCTCCGTCTTTTCATAGCCAAGCTTTTCAAGGAGGTCATGCAATTTGTCAGCATAGCCATGAATGTCACCAATGATATCGTAGTGGGCAGGCTTCAATGCGTTTCTCCTTGGATAATCAAAATATCAATTTAGTCTCAATTTCAGCGTCAATTGTAATGTAGACTGACTCGGCTAATCAGCACATTAACACCCAATAAAACGCTAAACAGCCTGATCAACCTTTGATTCAAGCTGTCCGTAAAACCAAACGTGAACAGATTTTTCTTAAAACCTACTGTCACAATCTAGCTGAACAACAGTGAGGTCTTGTGTCTTATGATACATAAAATTACGCCCATTTTTAAACTCTTACGGTCCCCCTGCAATTGTGCTCACTCCATACTATTCCTTTAAACCCACCGTGTGCCGCAGGTATTAGGAGCACTAAGAATCATTTGTTACACGAAACTCGTAATATCTTTGCATTCCTTTTCAGCATGTGCACCCAACCTGACTCTTGAATACATGTAATCGTGTATTATGATGAAGATGTTTTGAGCGTCAGAATTATTGTTAACCCAACTAAAAAGCCCTGCAAAATAGTCATGCCAAATTCTGTTCATTTAGTAGGAAGTTGAGTCTGTTAATAAAATGATATAGAGAGAAAATGAATGAGTGTAAAAAAATCCATTGCCCAAACTCTGGTTGCATCTGCAATAACCTTTTTAGCCGTTCACACCTTCGCTGGTGCAAATGGAATGATGGCTGACATCGCTCATATAACCCCAACTAAAACGATCTCTAATCACGCCTTTGCCTCAGATGCATATCCTGTTTTGGTTTTAGCCGTGACCGCTGGTCCAAAAGAAGATGTGCAGGCTACCATCACGGGTCAATTCTTAGCGTTTCTAGAGGGAGATGTGAACCGAGCATTTACTTATGCCAGTTCATCAATACGTTCAATGTTTGGAACAGCACAAAATTTTGGTGCAATGGTACAGCGCAGTTACCCAATGGTATGGAGATCCGCAGGAGTGACATTTCTTGCACACAAAGAAACATCTTTAGGGCGCACACAAGACGTGAAAATTTTTGATGCTGCCGGCACTGCCCACTATTTGAGGTATTTTGTAACGCAGACCCCAAGCGGATGGAAAATCTCAGGTGTGCAATTTCTGAATATTACAGACATCAGTGTCTGACACCTTTAAAGTTGAAGATAGTTTTCTACTAGCCAACAGCCTTTTTATTTGTCTTTAATGTCCATCAAATTAGTTTAATAATTTCAGTCGGTAACTGACTGGAAGTATGTGTAGCTTCCTTGGGGTTGACTATGGTCACACTAAGAGTAATTTAAGCAATAGGCTGGACCATTCAGATTTTAGAAGCTACCGTATTATTGGGCATCAACCAATTTCAGAAGATGAACTAAAGCCAAGCTTTTTATAGTTCAGTACCTTTAAACTGAGGGGATCCTAAAATGGTAAAGAGGCAAAAACAAAAGCTCAAGCAAATAATTTACACATCCAAACCCGTTTCATTGGAAGATAATACGATTGATGAAATTTTGGCATCGTCACATAAATATAATTCAAAAAGTGGAGTAACTGGCTTACTTATCTTTGGAGTAGAGCTCTATATGCAATTTTTAGAAGGCCCCGTTCAAGAATTAGACGAGACTTTTAATAGAATCAAAATTGATAACAGACATGCTGATATTAGAATATTAAGAGTAAATTTAACTGACCGAAGACTGTTTGGGTCCTGGAAAATGAGACCACAAGATCTGGAGCATATGCATTGGTCAAAAGAGGATATCAAAAATGGTTTGGTTGATAAGCTTCAACCAGACCAAGCGCTTGAGGTTTTTGTGGAGCTGTCCAGAGACCTTGATCAGTTTCTTGATCCCGAAGGTGCGTAATAGCTAATTTATCTTAATAAATCCCACCGTATTAAAGGTTTACATTACTGGCCAAGTGCAGATCAAAAATCATTGGGAAGTTTCTGACAGATTGATTGGGTTACGTGACCCACCAAATTGGATAAAAACATGAATCATCAGGGTTTTCTTAGTGGTCTCTCAAAAGAAACGCGTAAGAATCTTACGCAACGCCGCGATGGGCCAGGGATGGTGCGCCTTGCTTTTCATGGGGGCTTGATCCTTTCGTTTGGGCTTGCTATTTACTTGGGTTTACCCTTTTGGCAACTGTTGTTGATACCACAAGGTATCGCGATCGTTTTTTTGTTTACCCTTTTGCATGAAGCCGTACATCAGACGCCATTTAGAACCCCTTGGTTGAATCGCATTGTGGCGCGGGTGAGTGGTTTTTTTCTTTTCCTGCCATCCACATGGTTTAAATATTTTCACCTCGCACATCACCGTTTCACTCAGGTTCTAGGAAAAGATCCTGAACTGGCGACTGAAAAACCCAAAACTAGGTTGGGCTTTGTCAAACATATGTCGGGTATTCCAACCTGGATTGGCCATTTCAAAACACTTTCACAAAATGCAACGGGTGATTGCTGTGCCGACTTTCTGCCAAAGAAGGCAGAGACCTGTATTGTCAAAGAATCCCGTTTACTCATTTTGGCCTATTCATTGATTTTGTGTGGCGCACTATTTCTTGGGTCTACAGCATTATTCTGGATTTGGATTCTTCCCCTATTGTTGGGACAGCCATTCTTACGCTTATACCTTCTGGCAGAACATGGATTATGCCCAATGGTGGCAAATATGTTCGACAACACACGCACAACTTTCACCAATCAGATGGTGCGGTTTATCGCGTGGAATATGTCATACCACACCGAACATCACACTTATCCATCGGTGCCGTTTCATAAGCTGCCTGAACTGCATAAGATCATGCAGCCAGAGCTAATGCATACTGAACCTAGCTACACCAGTTTTATGGGTAAATACACCGCGCAACTCACGGTAAAATAACTCAGGTAAAGGTTACGTTGCAGGGCGATTATAAAGGGGGATTGACTATCCTCACCGCTGAAAAAACCACAACAACCGTTATAATACTTATGTTTAGCAACATGGGTATTAATAGTCGTGGATTAGGCTGTATGTATCAATATTCAAGGTTATTTTATTACACAACTAAAAAAGGCAATGCTCAAAATATTTGAAACGCTGCCTTTTTGTACTTCTATGTGGTGGAGATGGGGGGAGTCGAAACTACGCCTTATATGTCTGTATAATCTTATTTTTGTTGAATAAATCAATTTACGTGTACCCAAGCGTGTACCAGAAATGCAATCCGTCTATTTAAAACTTTAACCAGTTTGTGCTAAGAATAGCCCAACAACTAACTGGACTACAGTGCTTGTTAATTGATGCCCCTGATCTGGAATTAGTTGCACTTGGTCAGCTTTTATTAGCTCACTAAACTCCATCACCACAGTTGGGCTGCACGCCCCACCATCTGATTCTCCAGCACACACTTCCAAGTAACTAGGTTTATTCATCCTGCCCTGTTCTAGTGCCTTTGACCAAGATAGCTGATTAGGTGGACTCGAATAGAACATCTGTTCTTCTTCTAAAGTTAAGCCAAGCAAAGGGGACAAAAGTAACACCTGGCTAGCTATTGCAGGCTTATCAATGAGTGAAGACGTTAACAAGTAAGCACCATAGGAGTTAGCAATAATACTGGTGTTAGGGCCATCAAACCTATGTAACAAATCGTGAATGGTTGATATTTGTTGGTCAAACGGCAATGACAAAAAGATGCTGTTAACTGAAAGACCTATACGATGAGGGTCAATGGTCTTTAAGTATGCTCCTAAACCTTTTCCAGCATCACCACCACGGCCCGTTATGTAAATAATCCGTTGTTCTGAAGTCATGATTTATCAGCCGCACCTCCATCTGCTATTGCCATAAAATCTTATAAGCTAATCTTAAACTGTAGCGTTATAAGCTACCAGCTGTATTTCCTTATGCATTAAGGGTGCGTTAACTTCAAGCGATGTCGTTTTTGTTAGCCTGCCATAACCCCCGATCAAGTGTTGAAACGCCCATATAGATAATTCTTTACGCGAAATCAGCACTATCCCCCCATTCCTTTTCAGTCTTTACACCCACCCTGACACCTGAATACTTATACTTCTTATTCGTCGCGGAAAGACGCTCTGCAATAACGCATGGCGCCACAACAGATATGAATTACTGTTTAATTATTTCACTAACTATAATAGATTTAATCGCCAATCGAATCTGTTACTACAATTTTATAAAGAGAAAACAAATGAATTTAAAGAAATATATTGCTCAAACTGTGGTCGCATCTTTAATGACTCTGGCAGTTGCACAAGCTATTGCCGGTGCACATGGAGTTATGGTCGGTAGTGCTGAAATGGTCGCATCTAAAACTATTGTTGAGAACGCTTCAGCCTCAGACGAACTTGCTGTTTTGGTTGCAGCAGTTACTGCTGCGGGTTTGGTAGAAACTCTTCAGAGTGCTGGGCCATTTACTGTTTTAGCACCTACTAACGCAGCCTTTGCTAAGTTGCCTGCTGGTACTGTTGATACGTTGTTAAAGGCAGAAAATATTGAGATGCTAAAGACCATATTAACTTGCCACGTGGTTGCAGCAAAAGCGATGGCTGCAGATGTGATCAAGATGGCAGCCGATAATGGAGGGATGGCTGAATTAGGGACTGTAGGTGGATGTATACTCACTGTAAAGTATTACTACAATAAAGTCACATTTACAGACGAAAATGGTAATGTGGCTACAGTTACTATTGCGGACGTGCCACAGAAAAATGGTGTAATACACGTGATTGATACTGTTTTGCTACCAAAAAGCTAGACGAAAATCACCTTCAATGGTGCTACGATAAATTATTAATAACTGTCTGACAAAGTTATTTTATAGGGCAAAGCTTACGTCTTTTTTGTACGCTTTATTAATGAAGCAGAAAGATCTTTTATGTGAAAAAGATTTTTACTAGCAGACGTACGCTTAGCCCCCATTATAGCTATAGTCCCTGTCATCGATTTGCTTATTTATACCCAAGTAAAAGCCCTACACAAGGAAGGCTATATGCTGAAATTTGTATGGGCGCGGGCGTGGGATTGGTTAGTGCTGTGACTGTTTTAGCTTGACAGACACAAGATAGAGTATTTTTGCTTTTTACACTCGACCTTGCGTTAACCTATAATCTGCTTAATGTTCACTCAATCACTAATCTTCACACCGCCTTTGAAGGTTCCTGTCATTAATTTAGATACAGTTCCGTCTTCACGATAATAAACCCAAGCACCATCTCTCTTTCCTTTCTTGTAGTTACCTTTATTATTCAACTGACCATCATCGTAGTACCAAACCCAAGCACCTTCTAACCAACCGTTCTTGAAGTTACCTTTGTAATATAACTGACCATTCTCATAGTAACTAATCCAAGAATTTTCTTGATGACCGTTCTTATAGTTACCTTTGTACTCTAACTGACCGTTCTCATAGTAATGAACCCAAGCACCTTCTCTCTGACCGTTCTTGAATGATCCTTGAGGATTCCCAGTTAACTTCCCAGTGAATGGAACATCAGTGAACTCCTTGAAATAAAGACCATCACGAAACACTAAATCACTAGGAGTCTCACTCCAACTTGGAGACGGCAGAAGTGATACGAAGAGCATGGCTAGTAAAGAGTTGATTGGTTTCATTAGTCTAATGATATAATCTTATTTATTTTAAACCACTATCTTATTGTAAGATTCCATCATCTTGAGAAGCATTGAGGGAATATAGATTAGGTTTGGGCTTTAATTTGACGAAAATTTTAATATTTTTTCTGTAAAAAGCTTACCTTTTTTAAAACCCCTTATACCCCAAGTTTTATAAATAGACTTTTGTTCATCGCATGTTTGCATAGATAAATTTCTTATTAAATGTAAAGGTGACCCACCTCCACCATGTCTTGAATTTCCTTTTGCAACTGTAAGACATAAGTTCTTATTATTTTTTAAACGTATCGTGTTGTCTTCAATAAATACAAATTCTTGTGTATTCCTACATGTTATAAGATTTAAATTCAAAGGATTATTAGAAGAAGGTGGATGCACACAAACATCAAAATAAGGAAAGAATAATTGTTTTTGCTTCAACCTATTAGCATCTAAACCTTGATCGACAGCAATTTTTCCCTGATACGAGTAGCATGAATGTGCCTGAATTCCCCTACTTATTTTAGCTTTAAGTTTATGTCCTTTAATGTCAATACAAAACCCTCTTTTATCATCTAAATTATTCAGTAATTTAAGTTCTACTAAATGAACTTCAGACTCACTCCAACTAGGAGACGACAGAAGTGATATGAAAAGTATGGTTAGGAGTGTGTTGATTGGTTTCATTAGGGGACTATACCAAAATAGATTTGATGTTTAAAACCCCTCTTTTTTAACCGTATCCTACTACCAAAGTATCTATTAGCACCCAAACCACGAAAACCAAGCTAATGTCTTAGAGCTTATTGTTAATGGCGTGCAGTATCACCTATGGGTAGCTTGGGCCTACTACGTACTCAAACTGGATTTATCTAGCAGCTACATCGACTGTTTCGAACGGTGCCTTTATGCTTGCGCAGGCCCCTGCCCAAAACAGCTTGCTGTTTCCATCTTATTTGCTGTAATACTAAATAAATAAGTCAGTCGAAAGACTAAACTCGGGTACACCCAACACTTGAAGGCTTGCAGATGACTCAGCTGTTGCAAAAGGAATAGCAACTAGATCAGCAGGTGAGGTTCCAGTGTCCGAGACGCTATAACTAAGAAGTTTCATTGCCTCAGCTAATGCTGCTGCAGCATCAGCAGCTCTAGCGTCTGCTATAGCAGCGTTAGCTGCGGCTTTAGCAGCCTCTCCTGCAGCAGCTGCATCAGCAGCAACCTGAGACGCTGAATTATCCTCAACAGGTGTTGCCCTAGGAGCTGGCGCTAAGTTTCCAGATGAATCATAAACCATCGTCTCACCAAACCGATTAGTGATTACGCCACTACCACTCACCTCCAGGTCACCCTGGCCACTATTTTGAGCATAGTCGATTGCAGCACCTTCATTTTCAAAGCGGCTTGAGTTTGAGGCAGATTGGGCAGCATCAGCCCGAGCACTGGCAGCGGCTATAGCAGCAGCAACAGGATCAACATAGTCAGGATTATTAATGGCAGGATCAACCCAATTGGGATCAGCCTCTCGTGCAGCTTGCGCAGCTTTTGCAACGGCAACAGGATCTATTGCAGCAGCTATAGCTGCATTAGCTGCTGCTTCATCCTCAACAGGTGTCATCCTAGGAGCTGGCGCTAAGTTTCCAGATGAATCATAAACCATTGTCTCACCATATTGATTAGTGATTACACCACTGCTGCTCACCTCCAAGACTCCTTGCCCACTATTTTGAGCATAGGTGATTGCATCAGCTTCATTTTCAAAGCGGTTTGAGTTTGGGGCAGATTGGGCTTCGCTAATCCGAGCATTGGCAGCGGCTATAGCAGCTGCAACAGGATCAACATAATTAGGAATATAGAGCGCTGGATCAACATAATTGGGATCAGCAGCCCGAGCAGCCTGAGCAGCCATAGCAACAGCGACAGGATCAATTAGAGCAGCACTAGCACTAGCCGCGGCGGCAGTAGCAGCAGTGGCTTTTTCTGCAGGGCTGAAATAAACCTCCCCACGTGAAGCAAATTCGGCTCTAACAGTTGCATAAGGATCAGCATAATTAGGGTCAGCTGCCGCAGCTGCACCACCTAATAAGTCTAGAGCAGCTGCCACAGCCGTGGCTGCATTGGGATCAACTACACCACCTGCTGCCGCTATAGCAGCAGCAGCGTCTGCTGCCACTTTGCCTGCTGCCGCCTTAGCCGCTTCTCCTGCCAAAAAAGCAGCGCGAGTAGGACTAACATAGTCAGGAAAAGCAGCAGCATGAGCAGCAGAGGCAGCTTCATCAGGACTAATATATACCTCTCCACGTGCAGCAAATTCAGCTCTAAGAGCTGCAAAAGGATCAACATAATTATCAGGATCAGCTGCACGAGCGTCTGCACGAGCAGCTTCAGCAGCTGCAGCAGCTGCATAAGGATCAACATAAGTAGGATCAGCAGCGCGAGCAACAGCAGCGGCTATTGCACCAGCAACAGGATCAACATAATCAGGGTTATTAAGGGCTGGATCCACATAATTGGGGTCAGCAGCGCGAGCCGCTTGAGCAGCTATAGCGATGGCTACAGGGTCTACGATCGGCGCAATGGATGCTTCGGCCGCTGTGACGGCAGCCATGGCAGCAGCCACTGCAGCAATAGCCGCGGCAGTAGAAGCAGCGTCACCCGTAGTCATAGCGGCAGTTACAAAGGCAGTGGCTGCCTTTGCGGCAGTGTCTGCAGCAGTATTAGCGGCGGCCGCTGCGGCCGCTGCATCAGCAGCAAAACTTTTATACTCAGAATCTCTAAAAGAAGCAGTTTGAAAATTATTAGTATATGAATCATAACTAGCATCAAAATATAAAGACGCAGCTGCCTGATCTGATTTAGTTGCTTCTATACGTGTTGTGTCTCCAGCAGCTACAGCTTCACTGTATAAAGTGGCTAGGCTAAAGGCATTCTGAGCGCCAAGAGCAGCCGTTTTAGCCGCAGTGCTGGCAGCAAGTTGAGCAGCAGCCACTTTTGTTGCAGCGTCGACGGCAGAGGTGGTGGCAGCCACCAATTCAGAAGCAGCCGTTTCGGCAGATCTAGCCGCAGCTATAGATTCGGCGTCACCACCAGCGATAGCAGCAATTACAGCAAGAGCAGCTTTGGCGGCAGTGGTCGCAGCGGCTGTAGCTTCAGCACCAGCCTTGGTAGCGGCCGCGCTAGCAGTCGCAGCAGCAGCAACTGCTAAAGCTTCAGCCTTAGCGGCAGCGGCAGCCTCAGCGGTCGCAATAACAGAGACAAGGGCAGCTGTTCCCGCATCATCAAGAGGGGCCGCATCATCAATAGCCTTGGAAGCAGCAGAAGTTCCTGCAGTCAATGTTTCTGTGTCAGCAGTCACAGCAGATAGCACTGCTTTAGCCGTATCGACTGCTGAACCTGAATAATCTTTCTTATTAGATTTTTGTGCTGCAGAATATGTTGCGGCAACCTTTCCTTTGTTCTCAACTGCAGTCGCATCAGATCCACTTGCACCATTGAGTATTGAAAGCATTGCAATTTCTTTAGTGTAAGCACCCGAATCAATTGAATCGACCCAAAACGTACCGTCGGTTTGTGGATTATACTCACGGCCAAACGCTTGCTTGTATACAGATTCTACGTATCTTTCAGTTTCTAAAGCAACCACAACTGCCGCTTCATCAGAGCCAGCAAAGCCTGACGCAATATCGTCAACTATGTGCGTGCCTGAATCTAAAGCGTTTGCATAATAAGCCAGTCCAGCAGCATCTGCAGGCCGACCAAAATACGCAATGAACAACTCTTGTACTTGTTTTTCTGAAGCTGCAGCTGCCATTAATATTCACCTCATCCTATGTGATATGTTATATTTTTGATTATGAGTTAACTCTAATTTATATTATAAAATAATATAATATAAAAATACAATCAGTTCTGTGTCAATTTATAGTAAACACACCAGAGTTATGAAGCTAAGTGGACAAAGTTCATTCAAAATAATATCAATGGGTAATAAATGAAAGAGATAAACTATGAACGTTAAATCCCATCTAATTGCTTTTAGTATAGTTTTGCTTGCATTTATAGCGAGTACTTCAATTGTGGTTGCGGTTATTGATCCGATCCAACATACGTACCTTCCAGAAATCACACCTTTCGCCACACTAATCTTCTTGCCTCATGGTGTCCGGGTCATTGTCACTTGGCTGTATGGTGTGTGGTCTATTCCTTATCTGTTCTTTGCTACTATTTTTGCTGATTTGTTGATTCGTGGCAGCGCTGATCCTGCGATTATTTTCATTACCGCCATTGTTTGCTATGCGTCATTTGAGCTATTTAAGCTATGTGGTTTGGACATGTATAAGATGAAGAATATGAAGAACAAGAACCTATGGCGTTCTTTGCTGCTCATTGCTTTTGTGTCTTCTGTGTTTAATTCGGTGTTGCACAACATTGTCTTGCAGTCACAAATATTACCTGAGAATGCAATCAATATTATGCTGTCTTATATGGTGGGAGATGTACTTGGAACCCTAGCGCTGTTCTTTATTTTTCTGCTTATGGTCAAAGCGACCGGACTCACGAAAGTTAAAATAAATTTTTAACCTTAGCTCAGACTAGTTTGTACAAGCCTGACCTCTTATGTCCAACCCTTTCTAGTAATCCCTTTTTTTGTAAATCGCGTAAGCACTTATATAAGGTTGGAATTGGCATGCGACTCAAATCAGGATGCAGTACTAAGTCGTTGAAATCGATTTCTTGGCTGTTGATTGAGACCAGGTCAGCAATACTTGTGAACACTGCCTTATCGGTCTTGCTCAAACTTCCTATACCTATGTCTGCTTCCATACCTCGGATAGCTTGCAACATTTTAGCGAACTTTTGGATATTTGATTCGGACACTAACACACTCTTGATGACTAACTTGCCACTCCGAGTTTATATTAATATGTTCTTTACAGCTAGGTTCCCGGTCTGTTGCTCTAATTTTTAATGCAATATAATCAATAAAGCTTCCACCAACAATCTTAAGTTGGCAGTGTCTATCATAAAGCTTAGGATGTTTGAGATGGTTATGTTGCATTTCTGCATTAGGGTTGTTTATCTATTGAACGCTTCGTTGATTGCGACGCACGCATTGTCTCAAGGTATTTAAATTGTCTAGACTTCGAAAGTACTGTTTATATCTGTTGTTATTGCTTATGACCCCACTAGTGATCTATGTTTATTTGAACATAGCTCTAGATAAATCTGTTGAAGAACTTAGCCAACGATGGGGCCAAGAACCCTCTCAATTTTTAAATATCGCTGGCATGAATATTCACTTAAGAGACGAAGGTCCAAAAACTGACAATGAACCCATAGTTTTAATACATGGCACAAGTGCGTCATTGCATACTTGGAATGGTTGGGTTGATGCATTAAAAGAAAACCGCAGGGTTATTCGTTTCGATTTGCCCGCATTTGGGTTAACTGGGCCAGATCCAAAAAACAATTACAGAATTGAGCGCTACGCTGAAGTAGTTATAGCAGTGCTGGACGAGCTAAAAGTTAAAAAAGTCGTATTGGGAGGTAATTCTTTAGGTGGTCATGTTTCATGGGCAACTGCTGTGCTGTATCCTAACAGGGTATCTAAATTAGTATTAGTGGATTCCAGTGGATACACTTTCCAGCCTAAATCAGTTCCGCTAGCATTTCAATTAGCGCAACATCCCCTAACCAGCGTGCTGTTAAAGAATGTTTTACCTAAATCACTAGTAGCGGTTAGCGTTAAAAATGTATATGGCAACCCTGATTTAGTTACTGACGAGTTAGTTAACCGATACTACGATTTATCCCTTCGAGAGGGTAACCGTAATGCGTTAAAGGCACGGTTTGAACAAATGTCACCAGGATTTTTAGTAGATAAACTTAAAACAATTAATGTCCCCACACTTATCATATGGGGAGGGAAAGACCGGTTGATTCTTCCCAAGTTTGGAAAACAATTTAATCAAGACATAGCTAACAGTCACTTGGTTGTTTTTAAGGACCTAGGTCATGTGCCTCACGAGGAAGATCCTCAAGCAACCGTATTAGCAGTCAAGCTCTTCTTGGAAGAGAATAAATGAAAGCAAAGTTACTAATGACTCAAAGTCTTAGATTTAGACATCAACGTATTCAATTAATATAGGGCAATCAAATGGCCGGTCTTACGGTAATAGAAGACACATATTACTTGCCCTTTAATCGATATATAGACAGCCACGGCTTACGTATTTTTGTATTAGATGATGTTTCAAATTCGTTTATAAAAAAAGTTGCGGCCACCTATGAAGCGATGCTTACCACCAATAGCCTAATAGATACTGAGCAGAGAGCTACCTTTAAAGAAGCCTTAGAAAATAATTATGTATTCCAAAAAGTCGGCGTTGAAGGTCCCGAATATTATGGAGGTGGTAATAATTTTCAGAAGCCACATCCTACTAATGGCAACTACAGAGGCGAACATACTGATTATATTTGGGAAGGGACGTCAAGAACGTATGGTGAGAAGACCAGCATTCAAGCTGCAGCATCCCAAACAAGTAGTGTTATAGAGCATCTTTTGCACACTATAACGGCCGTAGGATTTAACCTTGTATATCCAGAGTGGAAGTGGGCGGACTCCTCGTCATCAATTAATCTAGCCATGCAACAAGCAATTGATGGTGGGTATTATGATATTTCATCTTATGCAAGTGTTCTTGATCGTCACCCTGAAGGACATATGGCTCTGATAGTGCAGGAATTTTCATTCTGGCTGGTTCTGGCTGAATGGGAATACTTTGAACTTACAGATAAATCTAATAACAATACAGAATTTACCCTTAGAACAGCATCTGATATTGCAGATAAACTTCCTCTGGCACATCAGCTTTACTTGGATACATTTGCTAAGGTTTTCTCAGCACCCGACAAATCACTAATTCAGGCTTTATTTTCTAACGAAACGCCATACGATTTTTCAACACACACTGGCCTTGAAAGCGTTACAGGGACAGCGATAGCAGATCAGCTGTATGGTAATGAACTCAATAACACCATTACTGGTAGAGATGGTAATGATACTATCTTTGCAGACGGTGGTTCCGACACTATTAATGGTGGGACAGGGCTAGACACGGTCAAGTACACCCTTTCACAGGCCAATTACACGCTAGCTTTGGGCGAAAGTAGCTCTACAGTCACAGAGATAAGCACCGGCGCTAACGATAGCTTTAGCACCATTGAACGGGTTGTATTTTCTGATAAAGCGGTTGCGCTTGATATTGGTAGTGGCGAAGTAGGTGGCAGTTGTTATCGCATTTATAAGGCGGCGTTTAATCGCACACCTGATGAAGGTGGTTTAGGGTATTGGATAGGACAGATGGATTTAGGTAAGACCTTGGTAGAGGTATCAGCGGGTTTTATTGACTCTGATGAATTTAGAGCCTCCTACGGCACTAGTCCGAGTAATGGCGAGTTTCTCACTAAGGTGTATAACAACGTACTTGGTCGCGACCCTGACAGTGGTGGCTATGATTGGTGGGTGGATCAATTGGCCAATAACCCAGAAAAAACTTGGGAGAAAGTGATGGCAGACTTTTCTGAAGGCACAGAAAACCAAGCGAATGTCTTAGAGCTGATTGGTAATGGTGTTCAGTATGATCTATGGATAGCTTAGACTTGTTAGGAATAAGTAAACTAGAATATTATGAACTGTTCACATTAATTATTAGGAAAATATAAATCGTGGAAATTGTTGTTGTGGATAACTTTTGTTATCCAAATTACAATAGCGTCTGGCGAACTGACTATGGATCTTAATTATTATGAATGATTTTTTTTATATCTTGGTTGTTGTTGTGGTACTAACTCTTTTGTGGAAAAGCTTGAAAGAATATATGGCAGCACAAAAGGATCCTCAACAATCTCAACAAAAAGATAAGCAGCACCAACCCCCTGCTACTAAAGAAATAAAAGACGTTGCCAATAAGAAACATGTGTCTGATGTGGAAGCAGGTGAAGACTATTTACTATTAGCCACTGAAAAAGGTGCTGAAGCTAAACTTGCCATGCGCAAAAAGAACAATGCAAAGGCCTGGGAGCTCCTTCAACAGCAAAAGAATCTTTTTAGTAAATTTGCGACTAATGAGGGTAAAAGTGGGGCAGAGTCAGCAGCCCTCGATGCTGGAGTTAGTAAAGAATTGGCTAACATACTTAGACTAGATAAAAAGCATAAAGAAGCGCTTGTTCATGTTATTTACTGGATTGCGAATTCTAAATCTGTAACTAAAGATCAGGAAGGTAAACTCCAGGCTTATTTTAATCGAGCTAAGCTAAGTGGGACAGTAGTTGGTGACGTTATGGAATATTGTTTGATTGATGGCGTTAAAGAATTTTCTAGTATTCAAAAGGACGTTGATAGTTGGGAATAGTTTATACTGGGTCACCTAGTCCAATAAATGAATAGTTATGAGATACAGTTAATCGTGTGCTAATAACTATTCTAGTAGGAGTGCGAAGCCTAGGCTACCCACAAGTCATACTGCACACCATTCCCAATCAACTCTAAGACATTAGCTTGGTTTTCTGTGCCTTCAGAAAAGTCTGCCATCACTTTGGACCAGCTTTTTTCTGGGTTATTGGCTAACTGATCCACCCACCAATCATAGCCACCACTATCAGGGTCGCGACCAAGGACATTGTTATACACCTTAGTGAGGAACTCACCATTACTCGGATTAGTGCCATAGGAAGCTCTAAACTCATCTGAATCGATAAAACCTGCTGATACCTCCACCAAGGTCTTACCTAAGTCCATCTGCCCTATCCAATATCCTAAACCACCCTCATCAGGTGTGCGATTAAACGCCGCCTTATAAATACGGTAGCAACTGCCACCTACCTCGCCACTACCAATATCGAGCGCAACCGCTTTATCAGAAAATACGACCCTCTCTACGGTACTGAGGCTGTCATTAGTGCCAGTGCTTATTTCTCGTAAGGTAGAGCTACTTTCGCCCAAAGCTAGTGTGTAATTGGCCTGTGTAAGGGTGTACTTAATGGTGTCTAAACCAGTTCCTCCATTAATAGTGTCAGAGCCACCATCTGCAAAGATGGTATCGTCACCCGCATTGCCAAAAATAATATCATCTCCAGAATTACCTTTGAGAATATTGCCAAGGGAATTTCCAGTTAATGTATCAGATCCAGAACCACCATAAGCATTTTCAATCTCAATACCATATGCCAAGCCTAAAATATTTTTGTGGGACCAACTACTGTTGCCATCGACAGTCGAATTTGTACCACCATTTAAGTTAATGTCATTGTTCTTGCTAAAATTACTGAAATCTAGCGTATCCTCCCCAGATGCATCCCACAGTGTTTGTATAAACGGTGTTTCAGGATCAAAAACATGGATGGTATCACCCATATTATAAAGTGTATTTGCGCCATATAAATGTTGCAGTGGAGCAATATCATAAACCATTGGTGTCGCAGCAACTGAATAGTCAGTTCCATTAAAGTAGTAGGATGGCAGACCTTCAATAGAGTATTCCCCAGCCATAACAGTATGTTCACGATCATTTTTATCCTCTTGAAACAGGATATTTTTATTATCATTAGGATGTTCGAGTCCTAAAGCGTGGAAGATTTCATGATAAAGAACTGTAACATCTGCAACCCCAGTTTCTGAACCAGAAACTAGTCCTTTGGCAAAGTTCCCACTTGTTGAAAATTGTTTATTGAACCAAACATCTCCGCCTCTTGGTAAACTGCTCGGTGGATCAGCAGTTGCTACAATACCCGCCCTATAATTGCCGGCTTCATCTGTAATAGTGTTGATACCAAATCGGATGGTGCCAACGTTGTCCTCTGCTTCTGTAACTTCAACAAATGTAACATTTATGTATTTACTTATTTCCTCTAGCGCGCTGCGAGTGTCTATAGCCTGCTGGGAAGTGAATGCTGTGGCAGTAATTTCTCCAACATCATCTGTATAGTTAAAAAAAGTAGAGGATTGGTTCAATCCTGGAAAACTATAACTGATAACTGTAGAAGCGTTTACCGAGTATTCCTCGGTCAGATATGGATCGCTAATCCACCTTAGTGGTTGACCATTCTTGTTATTAAATAGTGAGTCAACGTACCATTTTCCAGAAGCCGTTGTCAGTTCAGTCTGTTGGCCTGATACTAAGTAGGTTTGTTTATTTAAACTATCAGCACTCATTGATTTAGCTTTTCATCCTAAGATTTGTAAATATTTATATAAAATAGGGCGTTACTCATGCCATGCTGATGGCATAGCTCCAGGATAGGCACACCATGTTCAGGTTGCCTGTTGATAGCCAGTATTTGGCCGTCCGAATATCATGGTTTCTTCGTGCGGGTTTCCTTCACACAGTTTACAAAGAAATTCTACTTTTGACCTCAGTTATTTTACAGGGGATTACCATCTAAACTAGGCAATCCAAATATCATACTCTACACCATTAGCAATTAAAACCAATACACCTTCTCGGTTTTCAGGACTTTCTGAAAAGTCCATTAAGACTTTTGTCCAAGTTTTTGTAACATTATTTTCTAGTTCAGCTAACCACCAATTAAAGCCACCAGAATCAGGCTCTCTACCTAAAACATTCGTATAGACGTTAGTTAGGAAGATATTATTAGAAGGGCTGTCCCCATAGAGGACCTTAAACTCGTGTGAATCGATAAATCTAGAAGACACTTCAGAGAGCTGCATTCCCATGTCCATTTGGTCAATCCAAAAGCCTAAACCACTATGATCTGGTGATCGATTAAAGGCCGCTTTATAGAGACGGTAACAACTACCACCCACGTCGCCAGTATTGATGTCCAAGGCAACTGATTTATCAACAAACTGCACACGTTCTATGTCTTGTAAATGATCAGTGCTCGTATATCCAGATTCACTAAGTTTCCAGTGAGCAGGGCTAATGTTGACTAAGTTGTGTTGAGCCATGACAGATTCATAAATAACCTGATCGAGACCTGAGCCTCCATAAATAGAGTCAGATCCATAGCTAGGGTAGAACAAATCATTACCCTCATTACCATATAGTAAGTCTTCCCCAAAACCACTACGCAGGCTGTCGTTGCCCAGACCCCCATGCAAGTAGTCGTCCCCTTGTCCCCCAATTAGAGTATCGTTACCTTGATGGCCAAAAATAGTATCATTTCCAGCGGACCCAAAAATCTCATCATCCTTGGATGTGCCATTTAGAGTATCATCACCACTTGAGCCATTAATGATTGAAATATAAATACTCCTCACTTGTTCATCTGGTTTGACTGAGTATCAGTGTCTAAAACCTTAATTACTAAGGTAACATAGCCATCCTAACATTAAAAAATATCACTTTCGCTGTTGAATCAGTGGTTTAAGAGTGAGTCTGGGGCCTCTCATAACATCACTAATTCTCCTCAAACTATACATAATCTACTGATACGAGAACATATCTTTAGGCTTTTCGAGCATTTTCTGATTCCCCAACCTTGCTTTTTGGGCTTTAATTTTGACTTGGTTGCGACTTTTTATATGGTTGATGAGTCATAGACAAGAATTATTATATTTTTCTATATCTACTGAAATCCTCAATTTTTCTATCAGGGTTCTTTCACCTATGATTGTTTAAAGCCCTTTGGGTGATTGAAAAGTCTGACAAGCTTAATTGTGATGCCATTTTATTTTTGAGGCGCAAAGTCAGGTCAAATCAAATCTAAATTGGAGAAGAGGTTATAAAATCCATCCAAAATCATGAGACGATTGAGTCTCTATATCATTAATTCCAACAAGTTCAAGCATATTAGTGATTGTTTCAGTTTCAATTCCTGAGCCACCCAAAATGTACTCATTCGTTAATCCTTTAGAAGCTGCTGTACTAGCTTTTGTAGAATTAGCTAAAGCAGCATCTGCAGTAATTTTCATTGCAGCAACAGTGGAAGAGGCGGTAGCAGCAGAAGTAGTGACAGCAGCAGTTTCCGCAATAGCTTTAGAAGCGGTTGCATCATCAGCAGTACTTGATGTGGCAGCGGAAGTTGTTGTTAATTGTGCAGCCGCATTAGAAGCATCTAACGCAGCAGCAGAAACAGCTGCTGCATCAGTTATAGCAATAGCAGCTGCAGTTTGAGATGCAGTAGCAAGTGCAACATCATTTAAGTTGTACTCAGAAACTCCAATGGCCGCACCCATTCCGGCATGGTTGGAACAATAGTAGTAAAGATTGCCTGGGGTGGAGTCGGTTACCACAATTGCAATTGATGCCCCAGCCTGCCCTTGGATGCCAGTAACTGTTACACCAGTTGTATACGCACTTCCTTTATTAAGTGTTCCATCACTGACTATGCTCAACCTTAAAGGATGCGCACTTAGGCTGGCATCTGAGAGGTCAAAGGTATAGGTATAGCCAGATTTGAAAGCTAAAGCTTTGTTCGCTTGACCACTTATTATGTAGTTTCCACCAGACGCAGTGACTATTAGGGATTGTGGTCCAGCATAAGCCTCAGCAGCGGCATCAGCAGCTGCTTTTGAAACTTTAGCAGTGGCTGAAGCAGCATTAAAAGTAACTGCAACCGTATTATATTCAACGTAGGCAGCATCAAATGCCGCAGTTTTAATAGATTCAACATAATTTAAAGCAGCTACTAATGCTGCATCTGCAGTAGTTTTTATTGCCGCCGCTGCAGAAGCCGCAGCTGCTGCAGTGGCAGTGACGCTATCAGTTTCAGATACGGCTTTGATAGCAGCTGCATCGTCAACAACACTTGATGTGGCAGCTGAAGTCGTTGTTAATTTAGCGGCAGCATTAGAGGCAATTAAAGCCTTACCCGACACAGCTGCTGCATCGGTTACAGCCACCGCAGCGGCAGTTTGAAAAGCTGTGGCAAGTTCAACATCAGTAACAGTTGCTGATGCAGTTTCAGCAGCTGCTTTAGAAGCTTTAGCCGTGGCTGAAACAGTGTTAAAAGCAGTAGCAGCTGCATAATAATCAACTAAAGCAGCATCAAATGCAGCAGTTTTTATAGGTTCAGCAATAGCGAGAGCCGCGGCCAAAGCACCATCAGCAGCAGTTTTTACTGCAGCAGTACTAGCAGCCGCAGTTGTTGCACTAGCAGTGGCAGCAGCAGTTTGAGTTATAGCTATAGAAGCCGTTGCATCATCGGCAGTGCTTGATGTGGCAGCAGAAGTAATTGTTAGTGTAGCGGCGGCAGCAGAAACTGCTAACGCAGCAGCGGAAACAGCTGTTGCATCAGTTACAGCAGTCGCCGCCGCAGTCTGTGACGCAGTTAAAAGTGCAACGTCATTTGCAATCGCTTCTCTCACAGCGTTTGCTGTAATAGTGAACACAGCTTCTTTGCCAGCAAGTTCAGACTTGTGATAAGTTTTTGGGAAGGTGACCGTAATATCTTTGTCTTGCCCAGCTTGCATGCCGATGATGCCTTCTTCAAAACCTGAAATCATGGTTTCAGAGCCAAGCACAAGGTCGGAGCCCGTGGCAGTGCCTCCATCAAACGCTATACCATCTATTTTACCCACATAGTCAATGTTGACCTGATAACCATCTGCAGCTGGGCTTGAAACTTCTGTCCATTTTGCCGCTGCTGCAGCTTTTTTCGAAGCCGCAGCAGTTGCTAAAGCGGCATTAAAATCAGTAGCTGCAGCGTCAAAAGTAGCCGCTGCTGAGTTGTATGCTGCAGTTGCAGCAGGCGCAGCCATACTAACTAAGCTTTCAACAGTAGTATTGATGTCGAATGACCCTGTATTAGTCGATTCGTCTACTGTAGCAAGCATGTTGCGAGCAGAAGAAGCTGCTGTGTCACCTGCATAAGCAGGGATCTTTACATCAGAATCAATTGCTTCGGTGAAGGCCTTCGCTACAGCGAGTTTGTTAGTAATAATTGTAGCATCACTACCTGAAGCCCCATCAAGAATGTTTTGTGCGATAGATACAGCAGTCATGGTGCCTGCAGTCAATTGTGCAGTATAGTATTCCAGACCACCAACGTCCGCATCACGACCAAAAATCTGGGTATAAAGCGTATTTACTTTAATTGTATTGGTGAGGCTGCCAAACAAAGTAGTAGCTTCTGGAGAAGTTCCAAATGAATTCATTATAGAAGCTAGATCACCATTGTTAGCGGTGAGCTGGTCTTCCCAGTATGCTAAGCCTACCGGATCTGCGGCACGACCATAATAGGCAATGTAAACTTTTTGCACTGTGTCAGTATAGGCTGCGTTTGCCATGAAAAACTCTTCCTTAAATATATATTTGCTAAACAATGGAGACAATATATAGCCACAAATCGGTATTTGAATGGTTAAAAACCTTCGAATACAAACAAGAAATTAATACTGCCTAGTTAAATTTAGGTCATAAATCTACCTTATTTTAAACTTTACTTGTGCAGCCGACTAGCTCTATTTTTCTTCATCCATAAAAAATTTAGTGAGTACTCCGAGTAAAATAATATCCGACCTTGATGCTATTTTCGCCACCCTTAAGTCTCACGTATACATCTAGAGCATCAGACGGCTATGCACCACAAAGGTCACTGCCAGTGTCGAGAGTATTTTCAAAGGGCACATTGGCAACAATAAGTAGTTTCTTTTTTACTGTCATTAGCAAACAACCGGCAATGGTGTGCAGTATGACCTATGGGTAGCTTAGACTTGCTAGGAATAAGTAAACTAGAATATTATGAACTGTTCACATTAATTATTAGGAAAATATAAATCGTGAAAGTTGTTGTTGTGGCTGACTTTTGTTATCCAAATTACATTGGGGGTTCTGCTAGATATGTATATGACTTAGTTAGAGGATTCGAGGAAAATAAGATAGATTTTTTGTTAATTACGAGAAAGCAAGGTGGTGAATATTCTCTTGAGGAACAAGATGTCTTTTATCAAAGGATTCGTGAACAAGGAAAAGTTCATGAAGTTAAGGGCCTAGTGAGCTATCTAGAATCAATATTTTTGGTGGGCAGTAAAGACCTTATTATGCCCCACCATCCAATCTTAGGGTTTCTATTTTCATTATTATTTTCCAAGAAAAGAATTTCTTACTTCTTTCATGGCCCACTTCACAATGAGTTTAGGGCTAGGTCTGATAGTTGGTTAGGGTTTAAGGTGAGGTTTTTTTTACAATCATTTTCTCTAAGGCGTGCTAGTAAAATATTTGTACTATCCTCGTTTATGGTCAAAGAAGTCTTATTAATCTCATCACAGGTTAAGGTAACAGTGGTCCCAGCCATAGTTGATGTTGATAAATTTACGGTTAATGAAAATAAGTTAAAGCTTCGGGAAAAGTTTTCCATTCCTCCAGATAAGAAAGTTCTGTTTACTAGTCGGCGTTTGACCCCTAGGACAGGTGTAATAGAACTTGCAGATAGCTTTATTAAAAACTTCTCCTTTGAGGACTATCACTTAATAATAGTTGGCCAGGGCGAGTTATCACAACAACTGCAACATTTGATCAACAAATCTGAGAATATTTCTTTTTTACGTTTCGTTACTGACCATGACTTAAAACTACTCATGCGTTTGTCAGATGTGTATGTTTTACCAACAAGAAAGCTTGAGGGGTTTGGACTGGTTGTTCTTGAAGCGCTTTCGTTAAAGCTGCCAGTTGTTGTGAGTGATTATAGTGGAGGTGCAGTAGAGTTTATTTCTAAATATCATAATGATTTGATATTTGAATTAGATAATGTAAAAAGTTTAAAAAGATGTATAGAGTCTGCTTTATTGATAGATAAAACTAATGACGCATTGTTTAACGCTGTTATAGATTATGATTATAAAACCGTTTCGAACTATATATATGAATTAATTTATAGATAGTTTTGTCGTTTTCGCCTAAGTTTATATTGATGGGGGATTACACAGCACTCCTATTCACATTAAGTGCATTTAACGACTTAGTCATCCTTGATAATAACTTGTGGATTATGACGATCTCTTTAGTTATAAGGGAATGCACATAACTATGGTGGTTCTTTTCAAAGGTCTGGTTAGTCGGCCCCATAGAGGCCCCACTGTGGCGTTTGCATCGGCCACCTCAGCGTGTTCTTGTGAAATGCAACACATTTTTGTTGAAGAAATTTGATGCATTATCGGGTCAGGCCGAATAAACACCTAATCATCTGCAAGCGAGGCAGGACGACTGCGAAGCCGAGACTCCATTAAAAAGTGGCAAGGCGGACACAAAGGGTGACAAATCTAGGAGATTAAACTGCTAACTAAAAAAGGCAACGCTCCAAATATTTGAAACGCTGCCTTTTTGTACTTCTATGTGGTGGAGATGGGGGGAGTCGAATTTTGTCTTGCAGGCCTTTAAATAAGGCATTTAGTTGACGGTTTTATGAATTAGGGTACCTACTAGGGTACCTAAAAATCAAATCGTCCATGCTAATTAAGGTTTTAAATTAGTGCCGTTTTAGCCCTCAGCCACAACCTCAAACCCCGTAATTTCATGTGCAACTGAGTCATCGATTTGAGTTATTGATGGCTTGCCATTTTATGGGGGGAGTCGAATCTTCATCTAAAACGTAAATATATATGATTTTTTAAATATATAACGCCAGTAGGGTGCCATAAAGTTAATTCCATTTATCAATGTATTATGAGTAAAAATCTACGTAAATAACCACTCCAAACCAGCCGTATTTTAATAACGCCATCAAAATAAATTGAGTCTGCGTGAATTCTTTTTCCACCATTCAAGGCGTTGTTTTGAGACGTTGGCATTTTTTCTTGCAGCAACATCTGTCAGTAAACTCAATGCGATATTTATTCCTACGGTTGATTCGAGATATAAGCCAGTAATCGACGGTGCATAAATAACAGCATCAGCAAGATTGTGACTCCAATGACAAAACTCATCTGAAACAACAATGCATTTGCGCCCCTGTTCTTTTGAAATACGGATAAGTTCTGCTGCCTCTTTAGCGTAGGGCACGACATCAACTAAAACTAGGCACTCAGTGGTTGATGAGGCTTGATCATGCGTAATCCATTCTCCCAACATTCCATCATGGGGCGATAAATAGTGAACCTTTGGCCTTGCCAATCCCAGGCGCACAGAGAAATCTTTTGCTAGACCACTAACTGATTGAAAGCCAGTGACAAAGATGCTGCTCGATTGCGACACTAATTCAGAAGCTTTGTCCCAGTGCTTGCCGGTAGTTTGGTCAAATACATTACGAATTACCGAAATTTCCGCCTCGAGAGCCTGACGTAGATGTGGAGCGAGATCGTGTTGAGGGACGCTGGTGTTTCCACCCACCGCGTAGTGCTGCCTCAACAGTTCCTTTAAATCTTTGGTGCCGTTGTAGCCCAGACGGCGCATCAGTCGACCAACAGTGATTTCGGCGACTCCAACTCGGATAGCTAAAGACTTTCCTGTTTCTGGCCCCAGTGTAGTTACATTAAGCAGCATGTACTGAGCAACTCTCGCTTCCTGCTTTGGTAGGTTCGGTAGTCCATCCTCTAGTTTATCCATCAGTTCAACAAAGCTTCCTGAAGGGTATGAAGCGAAACCTAGTGACATAAGATGTACCTTAAATGACAGAATAATAACAATTGACTTAAATGATATTATAAAAGCATACTCTGTCAGTCAAGTGTCATACTTGAAACAAATAAATAATCCAAACAATATAGAGGGTTGATCATGAAGTATGTAAACATTGTAAAAGTGGCACTCATTTCCTTAATCGGAATAACAACATCTCCAGTTACATTGGCTGATGGAAAGCTCAACTTGTACAACTGGGGTGATTATATTAATCCGGAGGTACTGACACGATTTACCAAAGAAACCGGCATCAAAGTTTCACTGGATACCTACGGGTCTAATGAAGAGATGCTGGCAAAAATCCAGGCAGGCGCTGCAGGTTATGACATCGTCTTTCCATCAGTACACATGCACGACATCATGTTCCAGTTGGGCCTCCTTCAAGAAACTAATATTGGCTCTCATCCAGATTTCAAAAATATCGATCCAGAGTTTCTTCGCGCAAGTACTGATCCTGAGGCAAAATATTGCCTGCCTTATGCTTGGGGGAATGTCGGTATCGTCTACAACAAACAAAAAGCTGGAACCCTGAAAGGTTGGAAAGATTTGTTTGCGTTAGCCGCAAACGGGGAGAAGATTATTTTGTTGGATGACCCTCGCGAGACCATTGGCATCGGACATATCATGAACGGTACGTCTGTGAATTCAACTGACGAAGCTGAAGTACAGGCGGCAGCAGAATACGTATTGAAAAACCTAAAAAATGTTTCAGCATTTTCCTATGACAGCATACCTTTGGTGCAGTCTGGCGATGTTGCAGCAGCACACTGGTATGTAGGAGCAAACATCTTCGTCCAGGAAGCTCCTGATGTATTGGGCTATATCATTCCCGAAGAAGGTGCTACGCTCTATCAAGAAGATATTTGTGTCCTGAAAAAAGCGCCTAACAGCGCCAATGCCAAAAAATTTCTGGAGTTCTATTTGCGTCCTGAAATTGCCGCACTTAACGTAGAGCAGCAGATGAATGGCACACCAAATATTCCAGCTCAAGCACTTATACCCGAAGCCATTGCTAGCAATAAAACAATATACCCCTCGTCGGGTGTGATGGACAAGCTTCAAATATTTGTCGATATTGGACGGGACTTGAAACTGTATAACCGTGAGTGGACACGCATCAAGACTGCGCAATAGGGGAGAAGGGAAAGTCGTCATAAATAAAGAAGGCACGATAGTTGTTGCTATCGTGCCATTTAGATCTTCATTTAGTTTGAATACTGATCGATACAATGCATCCAATACTCAATATACAAAATGCGACAAAACATTTTACCACCCCTGATGGTCATATCATCACGGCTTTGAACAATGTCTCATTAATCGTAGAACAGAATGAGTTCGTCACTCTTCTGGGCCCTTCTGGGTGTGGGAAAACAACACTGTTGAGAGCGATCAGTGGGTTTGAGGATCTGGAAACTGGTTCGATTACCATAGATGGTGCAATGGTCACTAACCTACCTGCGCATAAACGACCGGTGAACACTGTCTTCCAACGCTATGCACTTTTCCCTCATTTGAATGTTGCCCGAAATGTCGCCTATAGCTTGGAAATTCTGGGAATGCCAAAAGCTGACATAACAAAAAAAGTAGGCAGTATGTTGGAATTGGTTGGCCTTGAGGGTTTTGGTGATAGAAGGATTAATCAGCTTTCGGGAGGGCAGCAACAAAGAGTCGCATTAGCACGTTCCCTGGTCGCTCAACCTAAAATATTACTGTTAGATGAGCCATTATCAGCGCTGGATAAAAACCTTCGGCATAAAATGCAGCAAGAGCTCAAAACGTTGCAGAAAGAAATTGGCATCGCATTTGTTTTTGTCACACACGATCAGGAAGAAGCGCTGACAATGTCAGATCGAATTGTGGTTCTCAACGAGGGCGATATTCAACAACTTGGTTCACCAGAAGATTTGTATCGACGGCCAAAAAGTGAATTTGTTGCTCGGTTTATTGGGGAAGGAAATTTGCTCGATGGGAAAGTGGTTGATGTTTTTGGAGACAGGGCTCGAATTTTGTTGCCCTCAGGTACTGAGATAGTGCTTAGTCAGTCAAACCTGATAGCATGTGATGACGTCAAACTTTTGGTACGTCCAGAAGATGTTTTAGTCGGACAGGTTGGTATCCCAAAGGAAGGGTTGTCGCTTAATGGCATAGTCGATCATATTTTCTTCGTCGGAACTGATTATCAACTACTAGTGAAAGTGGATGGGTATCCAACCCTAAAAGCACTTGTACGCTCCACTGGCGAAACGCGCTCACATGTGCCCGCTTCAGGCGATACCGTTTGTTTGTCAATTTCCATTGACTCACTCCATGCAATCCCGTCAGTGGACCATTGCTGATGACAACCAATACAGAGCGAAAGCGCTTGGTGCTGTTAGGTTTGCTAACACCAGCAACTATCTTCCTGTCGATTTTTTTTCTTGGCCCACTTTTGATCATGGTGGTATATAGTTGGTTAGAGCCTGGCATGTATGGTGGTGTTGAATGGAATTTTTATCATCTCAATTATGGGCGTATCCTTGGTTGGGCTGATTCAAAATATGAAAAGTTTGATCCCGTTTATCTAGAAATTTTCCTTCGATCAGTGCGTCTCGCATTATTGACTGTACTCTTATCTTTGATAGTTTGTTATCCAGCAGCATTCTGGATCAGTCAAATGAACGAAAAACGGAAAACATTCTTCTTATTCCTTATTGCCCTGCCATTCTTTGTTAGTTTAATTGTACGTTTATACGCTTGGGTATTGATTTTGAGGCCGACTGGGTTTCTCAATCAGGTGCTACTGTGGTCAGGTATTATATCTGAACCACTCGAAATCATTTATACCGATCTCGCGGTCATTATTGGCATGACTTATGTTTTTATACCTTTTATGTTTTTACCGCTTTATGCGTCTATCGATAAGCTTGATTTGTCATTGGTAGAAGTATCTTCTGATCTTGGTGCTACGCGGTTCCAAACATTCGTACGCGTGTTATTACCCATGACGATGCCAGGCGTTATAGGGGGGTCTATCATTGTTTTTATTCCTGCTCTTGGTAATTTCATTGTGCCCTCAGTATTGGGAGGTGCTAAGGTACTGATGATTGGCAACCTTATTGAACAACAATTTTTATCAGCACGAAACTGGCCTTTTGGTTCAGCGTTGGGAATGATCATGATGGTCGCCATTCTTGTATTGCTCATCTACTATGTCCGTTTAATGACACGGGGCGAAAAGTCAATAAATACGCCTGCTGTGCAGGAGACTAATTGATATGCGTTTTTTAAAGCGATTTAAATTTAATGTTCTGTCGATCTACGGATTTTTTTTCTTTGCGTTTATTTACGCCCCCATTCTTCTAATAGTCATGTTTTCGTTTAACGCCAATCCAGTCAATATGATGATTTGGGACGGCTTTACTCTCGACTGGTATCGCACCATTTTTGGGTTTTCAAAAAAATTGACAGAATCCGCGCTTTACCTTGACTCAACAGATCAACTCTATGATGCAGTCAAAAATAGTTTGCTTATCGCTTCCACGACAACCATGATAGCCACCGTATTTGGAACGGCTATTGCACTTGCAGTTGCGCGTTTTCGATTCAGGCTAAAAGGTTTTTATCGCGCACTCATGTTTTTGCCTATGATCATGCCTGATATTATTTTGGGAATTGCACTACTCATATTTTTTGTAAACGTTAAAATTGAACTCTCGGTTTTCACTATCGTCATAGGGCACTGCACTTTCTTGATCAGCTATGTATTTATTGTAGTTTCCGCACGCATTGCAGATATGGATGAAACGCTGGAAGAGGCATCAGCTGATTTGGGAGCGAACGGATGGCAGACGTTCTATCGAGTCACCATGCCAGTCATTCTCCCTGGCATCGTAGGTGGCGCACTGTTGGCATTCATCATCTCAATGGATGATCTTGTGATTACCTATTTCATCTCGGGTGTTGATAGCACTACACTGCCTGTTTTTATATACGGGATGCTCAGACGTGGCATCAAACCAGAGATCAACGCAATTGCAGCAATCATATTATTATCTTCAATGATCATCGCTACCGTTGGTCTTTATATAAGGTCTAGAAAAAATTGAAATTAAACGATACCTGCAGCTCTAAACGGCGCGCCCGTGAAGCTGGATTACCAATACCTGGAGTGACTGGCGAGAACAACTCAATCACTGACGTTCCAGGTGTATTGGTTGGTTATACGACCCTTTCCTCTTACGCTGACCCATTACTACAAACTGGCGCACTCCCGGTGCAAACGGGAGTCACTGCAATTTTGCCCAGAGGTCTTGATAAAGTGCCACGGCCTGTTTGGGCGGGTCAATTTAGCCTGAATGGGAATGGCGAAATGACTGGCTCACACTGGGTGCGGGATGGTGGTTATCTAGTGGGTCCGGTAATGATTACTAATTCACATGCCATTGGCGCTGTGCATGAAGGTGCCGCGCGCTGGATGGTGGAACACTATGCCGACGCTTGGAATAATAATCATTTGTGGGCTATGCCGGTTGTCTCAGAAACCTATGACGGTGTGCTCAATGATATTAACGGGTTTCATGTGACATCTGATCATGCCCTCGCGGCAATTACCATGGCTAAGTCAGGCCCCATAGATGAAGGAAATGTAGGTGGTGGTGCTGGTATGATCTGCTACGAATTTAAGGGTGGCACGGGTACATCATCAAGATCTATAGACATTGAGGGTAAGAATTTCACCCTCGGAGTTCTCGTGCAGGCCAATCATGGAATCCGCCCCTGGTTAACGGTTATGGGTATACCTGTTGGCCAGCATATGACTGACGCTCGGATTCCTGGTTTCAGTACCGAGCATGGATCTATTGTTTGTATAATCTCAACGGACCTGCCATTGTCATCTAGTCAATTAGAGCGACTTGCTCGACGCGCTTCTATCGGTATCGGACGCAGTGGGACACCAGGAGGAAACAACTCTGGCGATATTTTTCTCGCCTTTAGTACAGCGAACGACATGGCGTTGCCACAGCTCTCCAGCGCTTGGCGCAACATGACTACTCTTAACGACGAATTTCTTGATCCTGTGTATCTTGCTGCTGTGGAATCGATCGATGAAGCCATTTTAAATGCACTTTTTGCCGCAGATGACATACCGACCGCTCGACCAAGTGGTGCTATGTGTAAGGCCCTGGATATTGATGAACTGTTAAAGATTCTCAAAAAATGTGGTCGGATTTAATACCTACTCATAGTATGACTCAATGAAGCTCCCATCAGGCTTATAGAATCTCGATTCAGATTTACAATTAGGTCGGACATTATCTGCTTTCTCATAAAACATACCGCCACAGCCTGGATGCTCAAAGTCAGTGTTGTGGTCCCCATGATACATAAAGTCACCTGTCTCTTTAAAGCCAACCCCTTCCTTGGTGGGCTTGTAAGGAATGACGACATAGCTACTGCACTTCAAACATCGGTCTTGGCCAGTTCTTCCTTTAGGTAACTCAATGTATTTAGCGTAACTCCCAGTGGTCTCAATAATAGAAGCGATCCACTCTCGGCGTGATTTGAATAACACATTGAGGATATTCGCCCAGACTGTGCTGATACCAAAAAGTACCACACGGGAAGAAAATATACCTATATTTAGGGCGTTAAAAGGATTTTTGGGCGTAAAGAGGTCTGGATGATACTAGGTGAAACAGAAGAGTGGCGTCCCATAGAGACGGCGTATCTTCTCTTTAAATCCATTTAAAATGAAGATTGAGTGTTTGTTCCTCTAAACTGTGTACCAACATGTGTACCAAAAAAACAATCTGTCTGCCTAGGTTCTAGAAATGATCCCTTAAATATTTGTGATCCCACTGTTTACGAAATATTTCAACACCACCTTCCCAAGCTATCGATTCTGCTTTAAGGTAAAAATACTTTAAGTCGCTGGTAATAGTGGTATTGGTCTTAGTTTTTGTCTGCCAGTTTTCACGACTAAATTCCCATACCCATTCGTATTCGGCTTTGGCCGAAAGCGGATCATTATCGCCGACTGAAAAACGAGTAAGAGCAGTTGACCCCATGGCTACGCCACTGTCATGGAATCGTTTCTCGCCATTGTCAGCGACAATTTCTAATATGTTTAAACCACTATGAGGATCCTTATAGGTGTTTCTTTTTTGCTCAACCTCTCGTAGTGTCATGCTTGCGATAGGCTCGCCGAGTTGCGTATTCCCGTACTCGCTTAGCTTCGCGTTAATTGCATCGGCTGATCTGACTGGCAGTTCAAGAAGGCTGGCATCTGACAATATATTAATTTGAGTATTCGTTGGTGAAGGCCATGCGATAGGCCAGTAACTTGTGGAGATGGATAGCCTTAGCTTGTGCCCTTCGGGAACGACATAACCAACGTGATTGAGTAATACTTCAACCTGGTATAGTTCGCCAGAATTAATCGCCTCAGGATTTGATTTTCCATTTCTCTGGCTCAGATTTAACACACCGCGTGTAATCAATGTGCTGGCACCATCTGGCCACACATCACAAAGCCTGACGGCTACCAGTGCCTGGGGTTGGTCGCAGCTCAAATTGAGTCGAGTAACTGCATTGCCGAGTATTTCTAGATTGGATTGCAGTACTTCTGTGTCGAATGTCAGTGACCCAGCGTCTTCAGTTTGTTGATCATCGGGTAACTCTTCACCAGGGCCAAAGGCAAACCAAGGCATGTATTCTCCTGAAGCCATACCAACGGATTGTGGGGAGGTAATATTAAAATGCTGCCCAGTAGTGGATTGACGAGCCAATCCCTGCTCCGTCAAGTGGAATGCCTGACTTTCGATTTGCTTCGAAGGCCATTGCTCCTCGCCTACCC
>Ga0206129_10001232_pt1 | contig 34892 bp, 31 predicted proteins | sample Helgoland_Spring_8_FD_148616 | JGI IMG/M metagenome (GOLD analysis project Ga0206129, IMG submission 148616) | Pelagic subsurface seawater microbial communities from Kabeltonne, Helgoland, North Sea - Helgoland_Spring_Bloom_20160502_2 | ecosystem: Environmental > Aquatic > Marine > Epipelagic ...
CTCCAGGTGAAATCATTGTGTTGTAGATTTCTTCAGCAAATTCATTTTCTTTTTTTGAGTATTTAATACCACCTCTTTTCACAAGATTTTTATGCATGATTTTTTGCAGCACATCATTAGGCAGTTTGGAATAATTACCGTGCATGACTTCATGAGTAACACTTGTATCGGTTCCCATAGCAGCCCCTTCTGATGCTTTCACTACCCAGTCAAAGATTTCTTGAACCTTTTGTCTTCTTGGATGCCTTACGTAGTAATAGACTTCTGCAACATCTGGCACAACGTTTGGAGCTAAGCCGCCTTTAGTAATAACATAATGAATACGCGATTCTTGAGGGATGTGCTCTCTCATCATATTGACCATCATATTCATGGCTTCCACGCCATCTAAGGCCGATCTGCCTTTGTGGGGAGATCCAGCAGCATGAGCTGAAATTCCTGAAAATCTAAATTTTGCTGATTTATTTGAATTAGAAGACTCAGCGTTGGCTCCATTAGAACTGCTTGGATGCCAGTGAAGGACAGCATCAACGTCTTCGAAAAGGCCTGCTCGAACCATATAGACTTTTCCTGAACCACCTTCTTCTGCGGGGGTGCCATAAAATCGTACAGTTCCTTTGGTTTTTGTTTTAACTAACCATTCTTTAACAGTGACAGCCGCCCAAGCTGATGCAGCACCAAACATATGGTGGCCACAAGCATGTCCTGCGTTGACGTCTTCTTTAATTTCTTTGAACGGAGAGGCGGTTTGCATGAGACCTGGTAGGGCATCGAATTCACCCAAAATTCCAATGACTGGACCGCCGTTTGAATACTCAGCAATAAAAGCAGTGGGAATATCGGCAACACCCTTGGTAATAGTAAAGCCATGAGCAGCTAATTCTGATTGAAGTAACTCTGAACTTTTATATTCCTGATAACCAACTTCTGCCCAGTCCCATATCTTCATGGCCACTTCCTCAAAAGTTTCTTGGTGCTTGTTAATGCTCGAATCCAAGGAAGAATCTGCAAGCGTTGATATTGAAAAGACCAGGGCTATTAAGACAGCTGATTGTTTTTGAAAGATATTTTTTTTCCCACCCATTCTTCTTCTCCTAAATTATTTATAACGTCTTTATCTGTAGATGTTATAACTTTTCTGTGAAGATTAGAATCTTCAGCGTAAATAACCGCTTTAATGCCCTCATTCTTTTCAAACAGAGTGGTGCATCCAAGCACCTTGGCTTCACCATCTTTTTCGGAAGACATTGACACTGGTTTTTCTATTTTTACAGCTTCATTGGTGACGTCTTTTGAACGAAAATTCATCACAGGATCTTTGCTCCAAATTGCCAATGCTTGCTTTGTCATCAATCCAGAAACTCCGGTTATTAAACCAATCTCAGAAGGATCTTCTCTAATTTTTTCTAAAACCTGTGCTGTTGCATGGATCATGTAATTATTTAAAGGACCGCCGGCAAACGGCATGCCGCCGGTTACGGTTTTATCAGTTTTATCAGCAATATTTAATGCTTCTGCAAACAGTTGAACAGCAATCGGAAAGCAACTGTAAAGTTCAAACAAGGACGGTTGGATGTCGTGTGACTGAGCCGTTTCAAGAAGATACTCAGCTGCTAAATGTAAGCCTACAGGCTTGGTCAAATCTGGCCGCTGAATAACAGCAATCATATGATTGGTCTCGCTTGAAACCAGTGGATAAACCCTCTTATTTTTTGGGACATTTAGTTGGTTGGCAAGTTCCTCACTGCATAAAATTAAAGCAGAGGCCTGATTTACGTTCCAGCTGCTGTTGTGAAGTTTATTGTAGGGGTAGGCTATTCTTTGATTTTTTGCCGTTGGATTTCTTATGTCATCTGCACTAAAAGTATTTTGGTTCCAAGCATGGGGATTGTCTTTCGCAATTTGAGAAAAGCGTTCGTAGTAATTGCCAAGAAATATTTCATGATCCTCTAAACTGCGTTCGTGCTTAAAACGCATTGCACTTTCAATGATTGCATAATACCCAACAGCCATCATGCCTAATGCCTCTATCTCTTCTGGAATATACAGATCCTCTTTTGCTTTGAGATATTGATCGGGGTGAGTGTTTAATTTCATCTCCTCAAAGGTTAGACCTTCTTTTAAGGCTTGAATCATTTTATGCCTGGCTTCACCGCCAACGATGAGACTTGCTCGTATATCGCCATTGACAATTTTGTTACATGCAGAGTTAATTAGATTTTGCTGTAAGACACCAATTTTAGCGACACTGGTTTTAGCATGAGAAAAACCATGCTTTTCTGCTATCCACTTGCCTGGGTCTCTGTAAGACCAAAAACCCTTGGGGATTTGCACTTCATCAATGTAATTAACGATGGATGGATTTTCGGTGTCTTCAATAGCGCCGAGAGTCGCTTGCTCCATAAGAATTAGAGCCTCATCAACCTCATGGAATGATCCTTTTTGCTGGAGGGATCCGATGCCTATTAAGACGGGTCTATTTTTCATATTATTTAAAGGTGACTACTGAGTAGTATCTCCGGCAATCGTGATTCTGTGCAGCAATCTCTCATGCCCATCATAACCGCCTTCTGCCATATGCATTACGGTTCTGTTGTCCCACATGATCAGCATATTTGGTTGCCACTGATGCCGGTAAATATACTTCTCATGAGTCATGTGAATATAAAGCTCAAAGAGCAATGAATCTGAATCTTCTTTTGAAAGACCTTCTATTTCAATTGTGTAAACCGGATTAATAAAAAGGCTTTTACGACCAGTTTCTCTGTGGGTTCTTACCAGAGGGTGGGACATGGTCTTGTTGGCTTCATCAGAGGTATGAATTTGCATGGTTCTTTTTTTACTTTCAGTTGCGTAGACGCCATCTTTTGCATATGGAAGCTTGGCGCTGTGGAGACATCGCAGGTTGTTAATTCTTTCTTTTAATACATCACTTAAATCATCGTAGGCATTTGCCGTATTGGCAAAAAGAGTGTCTCCACCCTCAGGAGGAATAATTTCTGAGTAGAGCATGGTTGCAGAGGGAGGAGCGTATTGAAAAGACCAATCTGAATGCCAGGCCCCACCAAAATGAGCAGCTTCTTCGTCAGGCTTTCTATGCAGTTTCACTATGTGTGGATGTTCTTGCATGGGAATCAAAAAAGGCTCTTGCCCATATGGGCCAAACAGCTGACTAAAGTTCTCATATTGCTCTAGAGTTAAGTTCTGATTTGGGAAAATAGCAACCCCAAAATTGACCCATTGTTCTCGTATTTCAACTAAATCTGAATCAGAGAAAGTCTCCGCAATATTTACACCATGTATTCTTACCCCTAAGTTAGAAGTGGAGGTTGGCAGCTTGAATTCCATCTGTTTAATATATCAAATAATTCACTCTCCAGATATTGGTGATATATAATTCTTATTTTTTGGGGCTATAGCTCAGCTGGGAGAGCGCTTGCGTGGCACGCAAGAGGTCGGCGGTTCGATCCCGCCTAGCTCCACCATTCTATTTATCAGAGCATTGATTATGAAAAGAATATTACTTACATTGATGGTCTTTGGGAGCTTTGGAGCTATGGCAGAAGACGAGCTTGCAATAACTCACACATCAAATCCAATTCTTATAGATGTAAGAACAGATGCCGAATGGAATGATGGATATATTGAAACTGCGATACATATTCCTTTGGATAAGATTTTACAAAAAATAGAATTTGCAGCTGAGAGCAAAGACCAAGCAATATATTTATATTGTAGAAGTGGCAAAAGATCAGCCAAAGCAGAGAAAGCCTTACAAAGCATTGGTTATACAAATGCAAAAAACATTGGTGGAATGAAACAAGCCATTTCCAGTCTTCAACTTCAAATCACTAATGAATAATTGGAGTAACTGGGTAATATTTGGGTGTCTTATAATAGCGTTATTTTTTGGCATCAATAAACTTGCATATGGAGAGTATGGCAAACCGAACTCAGCCACTTCAGTGCCAATGATTAAAAAAGAGATGAATAGATGAAAAACATCTTCTTCATATTCTTTTTTATTGCATCTTTGTCCGCACTAATTGAGGCAGCAGAAGTTGAAGTGACAACTCCGCATACTCAAAAAATTGACTCCTTAATGTTTGTAGGAAATAGCTTTTTCTATTACAACAACAGTCTTCATAATTACTTAAATCAGCTGGTCAAAAATGACAAATCAATTAAGTCATTGAAGCAGCGATCAATAACTATTAATGGATCTTCTCTTTCTTGGCATCCCTTAGAGTCTTATCTTGATAATAAAAATATAGGAAGTTTTCGCATTGATACTAGCAACGATAATGAGTATATAAAATCTGAAGATACCTCAATAGACGCTGTGATTTTTATGGACTGCAGCCTGTGCCCAATTCATCCAATGACCAAAGATAATTTTCATAAATATGTTGCCGAGCATTCAGAAACAATTAGATCTAAAGATATGGAACCTATGCTTTTTATGTCATGGCCTTATAAGAATAAGCCTTTGATGATGCAAGAACTTCGACAAGAATTTATTAAAGCAGCAAATAAAAATAATATATTGTTAATCCCTGCAGGCGAAGCATTCCATAGCTTTACCAAAGCATATCCAGATATTGATCTATATACCCGAGATCTAAGGCATCCATCAAAAGAGGGGACTTATCTAGCAGCAGCCGTAGTATTTGCAACTATTTTTAATACTGCTGCCGAAGGCAATCAAGGAATCAAAGACATAGATCCTGAGGTGGCATTAAAGATTCAACAAGTTGCCGACTCTACCGTTCAAGAATTTTTTCAAGGAGAATAGCCAAATGGAATACACAGAATACTATGAATTGTTTAAGCAGTATCCTGAGTGGGAGATTGAGCACGAAAATCATAAAGAAGGTTTTAACGGTAAGCGAAATTTTGAACTAGAGAAAGCCATAACCAAATTAGTTGCTGAAGACGAAACCTTGTTTCTGTATCAAGAGAGAACTTTTAATTTCTCAATGCTGCTTTTAAATAAACAATATGCGGACCTAGATTTTTGGGTATGCACCACCCATGCTTTACACGATATTAGCGAGCACAAGCAAGGCTTGCTTGACGATGGTGACTATCGCTTATATTTTGAAGGTGCAGAAGGACCGATTGAAGAAGAAGAGGAGCAGGGCTACCTATGTGATCTTCCTCTAAATGTTAGAAATGGTTACTTTAATATCGAAGAGTTTGAGCAAATACTTGATGAAATCATGACTTTTGAGGGCGCCATAGAAGATACCTATTACATTGAAGAACTCATTGATAATGGAAGGACTTACACAGAGGATGGAGAAACTTTTAAAGTCTTAGACTGTTCACACAATAACTAGAGATTAAGAGTACCTATTTTTAGATTTACATGGAATCTAAGAGATTTTGATTCCACAAGCTGACCGATCACATTTTACTAAGAAACTATAATGTATTTACCCCAAGCCTTGTGCAAGAAGGCAAACCAAAAACCATTTATCACGGGCTCAATAATCGCATCAGCTGCTGCTAGGTTTAATGGAGCTCCAGTAATGACAAAGGTGCATGCCATAGCAATAAAAATATGCCCAACGGTGTAAACAGTTGTCAGCCCCAAAGTACCAAATTTAGAAAGTCTTTTTAAAATCACCATGAGGTTTTCCTTTATTTAAAGTGTAATTATATTTTTTAAATTGCCCATATTCTTTGGCTCGCCCAACCAAAGCTGTTCTTTTGGTCTTAAAGAGTATCAATACTCATCATATATTAAAACAAGCTTTTTAAATGATAATGATTCCCATCTATCTTGTGAAATCTAATAATTCATTGTGATTGATTTCAATAAATCCATCCATAATAAATAATTATGCATATATAAATGATTGGAAGTATCAAACCTTTTCTTCCAAAGATACATCGTGTTAAATTAGCGGCATGAAAATTGGCGTTCCAAAAGAAATTAAAAATAATGAACACAGGGTGGGGTTAATACCTAGCTCAGTATCGTTACTTACGCAAAGCAACCATATAGTTATTGTTGAGGAAAATGCAGGAGCAGACATTGGTTTTTCTAACGAAGATTATCTCAATGCGGGTGCTCAAATTCTTAGAACTGCTGAAGAGGTCTTCAATTCATCTGAGTTAATTATTAAGGTGAAAGAGCCAATGCAAGATGAGCTTAAGTATCTTAATAGTGACCACACTCTTTTTACCTATCTTCATTTGGCAGGAGATAAACATCAAGCAGCGCAATTAACTAAAACAGGCGTTCGAGGCATTGCCTATGAAACTGTTACCTCAGCAGATGGGTCGCTTCCTTTACTGGCACCAATGAGCGCAATTGCTGGGCAACTTAGTTTGGTAGTTGGTTCATATCATTTACTTAAACCAAACAAAGGCATAGGCACATTGATTGGGTCCTTCGGTGACATCGAGCCAAGAGTTGTCACTGTAATTGGTGCTGGAGTTGCTGGCACCGAAGCAATTAAAAAAGCCATTACAGCTAATGCCCATGTAAAGATCATAGATTTATCTTCTAAAAAATTAACGGCACTCAAAAGTATTTATGGCACCCATAACATTGAATACATAGAATCTACTGAAGCATCAGTTGCCAAGGCATTATCAGTGTCTGATTTGGTTATTGGAGCAGTTTATGTGGTTGGAAAGGAAGCGCCGAAAGTAGTCACTGAAGCTATGCTGGATCGGATGGCTCCGGGCAGTGTGCTAGTGGACATTTCAATTGATCAAGGCGGCTGTTTTGAAACAAGCCAGCCAACAAATCATGATGAGCCAACGTACGTTAAAAAAGGAGTGATTCACTATTGTGTTACCAATATGCCAGGTGCAGTGCCGCTAACAGCTACCCATGCTTTAAACAAGGCAACGCTTCCATTCATTCTTGATCTTGCCAACAAAGGTATTGATAGAGCGCTAAAAGAAGACGAGCATTTATTGAACGGGCTCAATATTCAAGATGGAATATTGGTACATCCTGCAGTAAAAGAAGCTTTATCAAGCTAAATCTTAGATCCCTAAGACCGCATTTCTTGCATCAGCAATTGCGCCATGTATGTATCCCACAGAGGTGCAATCTCCGATAGCTGTTGACCGGATATTTCTTGCCTTCAATGCATTAGAGAGGTCTAAGTTTGGATTAGCGCCCATAGCGATAATTACTTGATCTGCTTTGGCTAGATGAGCCTCTTCACTGTGCTCATACAACACACCTTCTTTAGTGATCTCATTTATTTGCACATTGGTTAACAGGGTTGTCCCATGCTCCTTCAAAAGATGAACCACTCTTGATCTGCGGACTATACTTAAATTCGGACCCAGAGAGGTCGCGGGTTCCAAGACAGTAACTTTTCTACCGCGCTCAATTAGAAATTCTGCCAGTTCAAGGCCAACTAAATCTCCTCCAATAATAGTAATATTTTTACTCAGAGGCATCCAAATTTTACTGAGCATGGTCAAAGCCTTAACATTTCTTAATAATTGGCTTGCTCTACCAATTTTTAAAATCAGCTGCTGGAAAATAGATAGTTTTTTTATGGCCTCAGCATCAGATCCAAACAATAGGCCTCGCAACTGCTCCCCATCAAATACATGGTTGAGCTCTTTGCCTAGGATGGGCGGGGCATCTCGAGTGGCGCCGACAGCCACAATCACATGGTCAGGTTGAAATGATTCAATCTTTTCTATGGTTGCCAACGTATTTCTTTTTATTGTAACTTTGAGTTCCTTTAGGGAGTTTTGTAAGTATTTGATCAACTGCCCATTTGGTTCATATGCGAGAGTAGCGACTCTAACGGTGCCGCCTATGTCTTTATCTTTTTCCCATATCTCAACATGATGACCTTGCATTGCTAAAAGTCTTGCAGCCTCCATGCCGCTTGGGCCGGCGCCAACGACTAAAATATTTTTTTGTCTAGCGGTACTAAATATAATTTTTTCGTTTTGAAACTCATTGCCTAACTGAGAATTAACAGCACACATCATCGGCTTATTAATAAATATTTGACTTACACACACATAACAATAAATACAAGGTCTGATCAAGTGTTCTTGGCCTGATGAAATTTTATTTGGTAAGCCAGGGTCTGCCAAAAGCTTTCTTCCCATGGCCACAAAATCGAAATCTTTATTTTTTAAACCATTTTCCGCAACATCTAGCTCAATTCTTCCAACAGCAATAATTGGAATGGAAACACTCTCTTTAGCCATACGCGCATATTTTAAAAAGCCCCCAGGCTCATGAACTAGGGGCGCCTCAGTAAATGCGATACCTTTGCTTGTATTGCCATAAGAGCTGACATCCAAAGCATCTGCTCCAGCTTTTTCAGCAAGCTTAGCAGTCACCAGGAAATCTTTAGGGGTAATTCCTCCATCAATTCTGTATTCATTAGCATCTAACCTTACAAGCACAGGAAAATCAGCAGATACTTCTTGCTTGATAGCCTGAATGACTTCAATTAAAAAACGAGCTCTATTCTCTGTGCTGCCTCCGTATTCGTCTGTTCTTTTGTTAACTGCAGGCGAAAGAAAGCTAGAGATAAGATAGCCGTGTCCAGCATGAATTTCCACCGCATCAAAATTTGCCATTTTTGCTCTTCTGGCAGCTTGGGCAAAATGATTAATCTCTATTTTAATCTCATCAATTGTTAATTCATGATATCTAGGTCCCTTGCCATCTGGTCCGCCAGCTTTAATAAAATTCATAATTTCATCTTGAGTCAAAAGGCCAAACATATCGCTTCGCTCAGATTTTGGTATTGACGGCACAGGAATTGGCCTTCCTGCTATTGTATCTTCTTGAGCAATTTTGCCGCTGTGGTTTAATTGAGCGGCAATTTTTGTACCATACTGATGAACTCTTTGAGTAAGAGATTTGAGATCTGAAACAAATTCGTCTTTTGAAAAACCTATCATGTAAGGCATTGAAGCACCGGCAGGCCATGTTATGGCAGAGGTCTCTAGAATGATTAGCCCAACACCTCCTTTGGCCCTTTCTTCATAATAAGATTCAAGTTGCTCAGTTGTATGACCATCTTCTCCAGCAAAATTTGAACCCATCGGAGCCATGATTATTTTATTTTTGAGCTCTAATTCTCCTATGGATGCAGGGGCAGCTAGAAGGGGATGTTTAATCTGAAGATTCATTGATCTTATTACCATTAAGCCCAGTTTTAATTTATATTAATTTGAAACATTATTTTATAGGTTATTTAGTATGAGTGAAGTAGACAGTAAAATTCAAGAAATTCTTGATAAGGAATCTATTAGAGATTTGGTTCATATTTATTGTCGAGCAGCTGATCGCCACGATCATGACCTTATGAGAACTCTTTACCATGAAGACGCTCACGACGATCATGGATCTTTTTTCAAAGGCAAGGCAATGGAATTCATCGATTTATTGCCTGAAATACAAAAATCTATGGGCATCCTTCATCATAATGTCACCACTCATAACATTCATTTGATGGGCGATAAAGCTGAGGGCGAAACCTATATTCTGGCATTTCATCAAGTCCTTGCAGACGATCAACGTTTTGATGTGCTGATTGGAGGAAGGTATTTTGATGAGTATGAAAAAAGACATGGGATTTGGAAATTTTCTAGCAGGGCAGTGGATGCAGATTGGGCTTATGTAAATGACCCCTCAAAAGTTGACCTGACTCACTCCATGATTGAGGGCGCAAATATCGGGACACCCAATTCACAGGATCCATCATACAAATACTTGAAATCTTTTAAGCGAGGAAAGAGGTAATTAAATCAGTTGAGTGAGTTCTCGAAAATGTTTTCTGCAATAAACCTTGTATGAATCATTGCCACCAATTTTAATCTGATCACCATCAGTCACAACTTTTCCATCTTCATCAAGCCTCACCACCATAATAGCTTTCCTGCCGCAATCACATACTGTTTTAAGTTCTATTAAATTATCAGCAAGGGCTAGTAGCTCAGAGCTACCCTCAAATAAAGCACCCTGAAAATCAGTGCGGATTCCATAACACATAGCAGGAATATTTAGTTCATCACTAATCTTGCAAACCTCTCTAACCTGTTTTTTTGTGAGGAATTGGACCTCATCAATCAAAATGCAACTAACTGACTTTTTCATTTGTTCTTGAGAGACAAAACTGTAGAAATTAAACTCAGGGTCTATGGAGTGAGCTTTTGCTGTCAAGCCAATCCTTGAATGAATCATTTCATCATTAATATCTGCATCTACTTTAGGAAGAAACAGCAATGTTTGCATGCCGCGCTCTTGATAATTGTAGTTAGATTGAAGAAGTGCAGTAGATTTCCCCGCATTCATGGTCGAATAAAAAAAGTGTACTTTTGCCAACTATCTTGCTTGCAGCGGATCGGAATAAAACTGACTCACCCATTTTCTAAACTTATTAATCGGCCCGTCACCATCACACAAAATAGGCTGAGCAACGTAACTCTTATGATCCCAAATTGGCATGTCATCCAATACTCCATTTGCAATTCCATCAATGATTGCCATTCCTAACTCATCTTCAATATCTTTTGTTACCCTCATGGACCAGCGAAGTATTGAGTTCTTATCGTCCACAGGGCAAGAAGCATTAATCATAATAAATTCTCCGCCAAATGTAGTTTCATCTATGGGCAAATTAACCATATGCAAACCCACGCACCCAAGCCCCCATGATTCTCTGGTAAAGGTAGTCGTAAACATTGAAGGATCTGCCACATGAAATTCCTCAGAGACACTATCATTGTTTGGATTCATTAGAGTTTCTGCAATTGTTTTTCTGTAGATCCCATCAATAATTGCTTCTGTTTCTGGCAAGCTTGGCGAGCCATGCACTTTTGGAAAATGAGCTTGATCAACATCATTCTCTGCAATTTCTTGGAGCACTGTATTAATATGATATTCGTAATGATGCTCTTTGCCCCATTTAGAGTCCTCTCCATTAAAGCCATCAATAGCAGGAATTTCAAAGTAAGGCTCTTCTTTAAGCAGATGATGCCATGCCCATATAAATCCATTAAGCTCCTGGCAAGGATAACTAAAAGTTGTAACGTCCATGGCTTCCTTGGGAACCCCAGAATCTTTTCCAATTTCAGCACAAGAACCATCTATGTTCCACTTAATGCCATGCTTAGGAGTGTTAATAGTTTCTCCATCAACCTTGCCACTCAGGGCTAAATTAATTCCAGAATAACCACAGTAAGCATCCATGACAGAAAGTTTGCCAGATTCAGTTCTAAAGGCTACCACCTCTTTTCCACAAAACGTAAAAAGCTTACTTTCTCCATTTTGGATATCACCAACTCTGGTAACGCAGAACCAACCGTTTGGCATTGGAAATGGGAATTCTTGTTTAGGCATAATTATTCACCGTATCTTAGTAGTTAAATATCTTAACCATTTGAAATAAATCTTATTTAATATCTAATGATTTCATTATTAATAATTTGAATCAACATATTTTTTCATAAAAGATGTTTATCTAATTACGAGTTGTATAGTTGTTAAATATATTTTATAAAATGTATGATTGGTTAACTAGATAAATACATAGGGGAATAAAATGTCAAATTTAAGATACGTAAAAACTCAAGAACAGTTAATAGAAGCTGCTGAAAATAACTTAGAATTTTTTGATGCAAAAATGCATGCTATTAAAGCTTGGTATAAAACAGAGCCAGGCTTAATTGAAAAACTTATCCCTGCCCCCTTATCTGTTCACGCTGATCCAATGGTGAGGATAGTTATCTCAAGAGTTTTTGTTGATCTGATGGGCGGCATGGAATTTGGAGCCGCTACATTTGGTGTTAATTGTATGTATCAAGGCAAAGAAGGCATCTATGAGATTACTATGCCAATGGAAGGAGAAGGCGTTGTGGTTGGCGGAAGAGAAACATACGGAGAGCCTAAAAAAATAGCTGACGTTAACGCTTCAAAAAATGGTGATGATTGCATTGCGACTGTAACTCGTCATGGAATTACGTATTTAGAGCTCAAAGGTAAAACATCTGAATCACTTGAAACTTCATCTTTCACTGATGATGTTTATTGTTTTAAAGTATTTCCATCGTGCGAGCAAAACAAACCAGTTGATCAAAACCCTCTTTTAGTAAGAATTAACATGCATAGAACACAAAGTGTGCACACAAAACTGGATGGAGAAATTATTCTTCGTGAATCTCCAATGGACCCAGTGGTAGATCTTCCAGTAAAAGAGATGGTTTCTCTTGTCTGGGAAGAAGGTACTTCATCGTCAAATGCATCTGTTGTAGAGGAAGTGGATATCATGTCCTACGTTCCATTTATGCATTCCCGTTACGACTCAGTATAGTTTTACAAGGATTAAACATGGAAAATTTTACGGGCAAATTAGCTGTAATTACAGGAGGAGCCTCCGGTGTAGGTTTTGCAATCGGAGAAGCTTTAGCCAAAGAAGGTGCTAAGGTAATTCTTACCGATATTGAAGCAGCCAGTCTTGAGACTTCTGCCAAGGCTTTAACAGATCAATCCCTCGATGTGCATTTTAAAGTTGCGGATGTCTCGAATCCAGAATCCATGATGCAGCTTGCTAAGTGGTGTGAATCAGAGCATGGATCGGTTCATTTATTATTTAACAATGCAGGAGTTGCTCCAGCTGAGCTTTTGCCTATCTGGCAAACTAAACCAAATGATTGGCAATGGGCCTTTGGTGTAAATGTGATGGGGGTGCTTCATGGCATTCAAGCATTTGTTCCTGCGATGATGGCTCACGGAGAAGGCGGCAGAGTAATTAATACTTGCTCAGGAAATGGTGCATTTATTAATCTCCCATCAACCCCAATTTACACCTCTTCAAAAGCCTCGGTTTCTAGTATTACTGAAGTATTAAAACTTCAGCTAGAGCAGGCAGAATCCAATATTAAAGTTTCTATTTTATTTCCTGGCCCGCATACAGTTAGAACTAAATTATTTTCAGCAGAGCGAAACAGACCAGAAGAGCTAGCAAGAGATCCCAATGCCCCAGAGCATCCAATTTCTTCTGTAGAGGACATGCTTGAAATGATGAGCTCAATGGGTATTGAGATGGAAACAACCGAACCCGAAGAAGTTGCATCTTTTTGTTTAGCGGAAATTAAAAAATCTAACTACTGGATTAACCCTGTAAATGAAAAAAGTGAACAAGCTTTCAAAGACAGAGTTGAATCTATTCTAACTAGAAGCGATTTACCTAATCCTAATATTTTTTAATCCACATAATTTATGAGCGAGCAATCAAACATTTCTGTTGATCATTTTTTTGATCCATCTTCTAAAGATTTTATTCATGATCCTGTTCCAACTTTGGAGAGGCTTAGAGCAGAATTTCCAATTGCTCGATTCGAGGCGTGGCAAGCTTGGCTGGTAACTGGCCATCAAAATATTATTTCTTGTTTATTAGATCGACGTCTTTCTACAGATTTTAATTTGTGGGAGTTTGCTCCGGCGAAAAAACCCTTTGAAGAGATGGATGCTTTTGAAAAGCTCATGAACAATAATTTATTTTTTCTCGACAGAAAAAATCATCTTCGTCTCAGAAAACTTGCTCTTCCAGCTTTCTCTCCTCGAATAATGGAAAAGATGAAAGAAAGGTTTACGATTCTTGTAAAAGAGCGCTTTGATGAAATTGGGACTCCAGAATCTTTTAACTTTGGTGCAGAGATCGCTGAGATAGTCCCAACCCAAGCCATTGCAAGTTTAGTTGGCATTCCCAGGGATAAATTCCCGATATTTGATTCATTGGCTTATGGAGTTGTCAGAGGCATTAATCCAATGCTTACTCCTGAAGAAAGACAGGAAGCTATTAAAGGTGTCCCAGAAGGCCTAGATTTATTAAACGAGCTCATAGATGAAAGAAGAGCAAACCCAGGGGATGACTTTTTATCTACATTGATTCTTGCAGAAGATGAGGGTTCAAAATTATCTAATCTTGAGATGTGCGCTCTGGTTGGGGCTGTTCTTGGAGCTGGCTCAGATACCGCTGTAGATCTTCATAGCTATTTAATTAAAAATTTACTGCAACATCCAGAGCAACATCATGCATTGATGGCTGATGAGACCCTTGTACAAGGAGCTATATCTGAAACTTTGAGATATGAATCCTCCGGAAAAACTGGATTGGCTAGATATGCTTCTGAGGACATAGAAATTCAAGGCCATCAAATCAAAAAAGGTCAGATGGTTCAGCTTATTACGAGCACAGCTGGAATGGATCCTTTGATTTATAACGACGCAAGTACATTTAATATTCAGCGTGATCACGATAAAAGTATCTCCTTTGGGCAAGGGCCTCACTATTGCATTGGAGTGACTTTGGTTAGATCGCAAACGGAAGTTATGCTCAAAGAGCTATTTAAGCGTTTTCCAAACCTCAGCCTTGGAGATGAGATCGTCTATGACTACGCGCATCACAATGCAAGAAGAATGGATGTTATGACGGTCAATACAAACATAGCTAATAGCTAGTTAAGCTCTAAGCTTCATGAGAGTCTTTGAAGAAAGAGGTATTACTCATCTAGATTTGCATGGAACCAAGCATCAAGACGTCTACTCCGAAGTCCTGAATTTCACCTATCAATATCAAGAACTCTTGCCATTAGTAATTATCTGCGGCAACAGCAACAAGATGATTGAAGTAACCTCAAAGTGCTTAAATAAAGCTGAGATTAAGTTTTCATCCCCAAGATTTGGCATTATTAGGATCGAAGGGATCAGTTAATTGCCTATTCTGTAAGGTTTTCCTTCATTAGCTAACAAATAAAAGGTGCAAAAAAGCTACTTTTTTGGGATACTAGGGTCAACCAAATTTTATAGGGGAATATGATGAGTAAATTGAAACTAGTATTTTTAGCGATACCGCTATCTTTCATTTTTAATGTCAGTGTTAATGCTCAATCTTCAGGCATGCTTGAAGAAGTTGTTGTTACAGCACAAAAGAGAGAAGAAAGTCTTCAGGACGCTCCAATTGCCATTACAGCTATTACTGAATCCACAATCGATGATTTAGACATTGCTAATGTTGTTGATCTTGCTGGCATGGCTCCAAATGTCCACATTATCAATACACCTTCAAATAACACTGCTGCAACCATTGCAATGAGAGGCGGTACAACTATCAACCCAGCTATCACTTGGGAGCCAACAGTTGGTATGTACCTTGACGGAGTCTATTTGGGTAAGGGTCAGGGCTCTATCTTTGACGTTGCTGATTTAGAAAGAGTTGAAATTCTTAGAGGACCACAAGGGACTCTTTATGGAAGAAACACATTGGGCGGGGCAATCAACCTTATAAGTAAAAAACCTTCTGGCGCAGGAACTTCAGCGAAAGTTACACTCGGTAATTATGGTTTAAGGCAAACACAGTTAATAGGTGACTATGAAATTGGCGAAAATATTTTTACAAAGATTGTGGTCAATAACAAGAAGAGAGGTGGTTATGTTAATAATGCTGCATCTCCATATCAAGCCGCTCAAGGCGTTGTACCTAATACAACATCGCGTAACACTGAATTAGATACTATTAACTCTAAAGGAGTTAAATTTACTATTGCATATGAAGGTGATAAAACTAGTGTCAATTTGTCACTCGATAAAACTGATCAAGACAATATCCCACCTTTTGCACAGCTTACAAATACGATTCCAAATTGGAGTACTGCTTTTGGTGTTGGCGCCTCTGCGCTCACCGGCGGTCTAAAACTTTGGCCAATAGAGCTTTTTAAGAACTCAGAAAGACAGAACGTTTCTCATATTGATGCGAATACGTTTGAGCTATCCACCGTTGAAGGAACAAGCTTAACCATTGCTCGTGAAATGGGTCTTGGAACTTTGAAAGTAATTTGGGCTAAAAGAAAAACAGACTGGGATGATAATCTTGATTTAGATGGCGGACCATTTCCAATTGCTAATACATCAAGATTTACTAATTATAGCGCTGAAACTCTTGAAGTTCAGTTATCTGGCTCTACCGATAAAATGGAGTATGTTGTTGGGTATTACGCATTGAAAGATGATGCATTTACTTCTAACCCTCAATCATTTTTTGGTGGCGGCACATCGATAGTACAAAACTATTCAGGAAATGGAGACTCTACCGCAATCTTTGGTCAGCTGACCTATGCAATTGCAGAGAACTGGGATGTAACTGTTGGCGCAAGATCTACCGAAGAAGACAAGATAGGTTTTAAAGAGTATGTAGGCATAATCTCAGCATCAGGAAAAGGCAGTTTTGACGATACAACTGGCACATTTATTCTGTCTCATAATTACAGCGAAAACACTAACCTGTATTTTAAAGTTGCAGATGGTTTTAAGGCTGGTGGATTTAATGCAGAGAGCTCTGATCCTTTTGGAGCATCTACTCCATACGCTCCAGAAACTATCTCATCAACAGAATTTGGTTTGAAAGGTAGATATTTCGATAATCGCATGATGTTAAATATTGCTTACTTTGATAACGAACATGAGGATATGCAGATTTCTTATTTCACAGCAAATGCTGCGGCAGCTTCTGAAGTTATTAATAATTCAGCTGATATTTCTGGTTTAGAAATAGAAACTACAACACTTATTAATGACTCAACTAAGCTAATGGTTAACCTGGGAACCCTTGATTCTGAGTTCACAGGAAATAAAGTAGCAAGTGACGGATATTTACTTGAGCAAGTTCCTTATTCGCCAGAGACTACTTTATATGTTTCTTTGGAAAAAGATTATGGAAATTACAGAATGCGTTTGGATCACAGTAGAATTTCTGAACATCCAACATTCCCATATAACTCCAAAGATCCAAGAGCAGCTTTGACAACATTAGACTCAAGAGGAACAACTGACTTTAGGTTGTTAACTGAGCCTATGGAAAATCTGCAATTAAATTTCTGGATTAAGAATCTTACGGATAAGAATCATAGAATGAGCTCAATTCCATTTGGACCTGCATTTGGACAACTAACACTGTCTTATTTTAATGCTCCACGAACCATAGGAATGGATTTGCATTATAAATTTTAGTATTAGAATATAATTAAAGCCTTGGTACTTTTACCAGGGCTTTTTTTTGAGTAAATTATGGGAAAAAATTGGGAAGACATTTTACATCTTGATAATCAGCTGACTGAAGAGGAGAGGATGATTCGCGACAACGTTCGTGAATACGCTCAAAAATCTCTTATGCCAAGAATTCTCGAAGCCAATAGGCACGAGATATTTCATCCAGAAATATACAAAGAAATGGGTGAGCTGGGAATTTTGGGAGCAACAATCAAAGGTTACGGTTGCGCGGGAGTCGGTTATGTCTCATACGGATTAATTACAAGAGAAATAGAGCGGATAGATTCGAGCTACCGATCAGCCTTTAGCGTTCAATCTTCATTGGCTATGTATGCAATTTATAAGTTTGGCTCAGATGCACAAAAAGAGGAGTTATTGCCTGAAATGGCTAAAGGAAATTTAATTGGATGTTTCGGTCTGACTGAGCCAGATGCAGGCTCTGATCCCGGCAGCATGCTATCGAACGCAAAAAAAGTTGAGGGCGGCTACAAGTTAAACGGATCTAAAACATGGATAACCAATGCGCCTATTGCCGATGTATTTGTGATTTGGGCAAAAGATGAACAAGGAGTGCTAAGAGGTTTTATTGCTAAAAAAGATTTTGCAGGTCTCGATACCAAAGTCTTGCAAGGCAAGTTTGCGCTCAGAGCATCAACTACTGGCCAAATCTTTATGTCAGATGTCTTTATTCCTGAAGAATATGTTTTGCCTCTGGCCCAGAGCTTTAGAGGACCTTTTTCGTGTTTAAATATAGCTCGTTACGGTATTGCTTGGGGCTCTTTAGGAGCTGCAGAATTTTGCTGGCATGCAGCAAGACAATACACACTAGATCGAATTCAATTTGGTTCGCCTTTGGCAGCAAAACAATTAGTGCAAAAGAAACTTGCTGATATGCAAACAGAAATTACACTAGGTCTTCAAGCTGCATTGCGAGTAGGCCGCCTCATTGATGAAGGCGAAATGATTCCAGAAATGATTTCTTTGATCAAACGAAATAATTGTGGAAAGTCTCTAGATGTTGCCAGAATGGCTAGAGACATGCATGGCGGTAATGGCGTAATTGATGAATATCACGTTGTTCGACATTCTATGAACCTAGAGGCGGTAAATACCTATGAGGGCACGCACGACATTCATGCTCTGATTCTTGGTAACCTTCAAACTGACATAGCAGCTTTTGAATAATTCATGAAACAAGAAAAATATACTCTCAAGCAGGCTAAAACTGCTAAACGAATTATTAAATATTTTGCTAAATTTCAAGCAAGAGTTTTTTTGCTCAGCAACGGTAAGCTTTGGAATAAATGGCCGGGTGGTTTTCCTGTCATGGTTGTAAGAACTAAAGGCGCGAAGACTAATAAAATTAGAAACATTCCATTGATTTATGTTCATCAAGATGGAATGCCCATTTTAGTTGCTTCTCTGGGTGGCATGCCTAAAAATCCTAATTGGTATTACAACGTAAAAGCGCACCCTAATCTAAAAATTTCTACCATTTACGACTCTAAGAACTATATTGCAGAAGAAGTGTCTAAAGAGAAGAAAGATGAGCTGTGGCCTTTAATATGCTCTTTTTACCCAGACTATGAAACTTATCAAAATAATACTTCTCGAGATATACCAGTTTTTTTATGTAGGTCAGCATGAGCATTATTAGTGTAAAGGGTGTCACCAAGCATTATGCTTTGGGCACTCAGACGGTAGAGGCTTTAAGAGGTGTCTCATTCGATATAAAGAAAGGGGAATTCATCGCGATTATGGGGCCTTCCGGCTCTGGTAAATCCACCCTTATGAATATTATTGGCTGCCTTGATATTCCTACCCATGGAACCTATCTGCTGAACGACCAAGAGGTTAGCTCTTTGGACGATGATGCATTGGCAGGAATCAGAAATAAAGAAATTGGATTTGTCTTTCAAAACTTCCATCTTTTGGCCAGAAACAGTGCGCTGGATAATGTAATGTTGCCTTTGAAATATGCTGGTATTGAAAAAGCAGACCAAATATCTAGAGCTAAAGCTGCATTATCTGAAGTGGGCTTGGAAGCTAGAATGGATCATCAGCCATCCGAGCTTTCAGGGGGGCAACAGCAAAGAGTTGCTATTGCTAGAGCTCTTGTAAATAATCCGTCAATTTTATTTGCAGATGAGCCTACGGGAAATCTTGACAGCCAAACGGGCCATGATGTGATGCAGCTTTTTCATAACCTGCATGACCAAGGGCAAACTATAATTTTAATTACTCACGAGAATGAAGTTGCTGCTGAGGCCCAGCGCACTATCTTTATTAAAGATGGCCTCATAGAATCAGATATCACAAAGGAAAAAAAATGAAATACATTAATGTTAAATTCTTAACAGTGCTCCTATCTACAGCTATTTTAGTTGGTTGCGGAGGCGGAGATAAAGAAGAAGAATTCAAATTTTACACTCTCAAAGAAGCAGGGGCTCAACAACTAGAGCTAACTGTTGAAGCATCGGGAACTGTTGAGGCTATTTCTTCGATAGAAATAAAATCTAAAGCTTCGGGGCAGGTGCTTTTCTTGGGAGCAGAAGTTGGAGATTACGTTGAAGAAGGTGTTGTATTAGCTCGGATTGATCAAAGAACGCCAACCAATACTCTAGCGCAAGCAAATGCCGATCTAGAAGTTGCTAAAGTCAGACTTTCGAATGCTCAAAACCAGTTTGATAGATCCAAGCGATTGCACGACGAAGGAAATATTTCTGATAAATCTTTTGAAGATGCTCAGGAAGCTTTCTCATCTGCACGGGCTCAACTTGTGCGAGCTGAGGTATTTTTAGAAAATGCTCGAATTGCTCTAGATGATACAAGTGTTAGATCACCCATAGCTGGAACTGTTATTAGCAGGTTAGCTGAAGTGGGACAAGTTATTACATCGCCAACCTCTGCTGTCGGAGGAGGAACTTTGCTTATGGAGATGGCTGACCTTAATAAAGTTAGGGTAAGAGCATTGATTGATGAGATTGACATTGGAAAAATAAGCATTGGCCAAGAGGTTACCCTCAAAGTTTCTGCTTACAGAGACAAAAGATTTACAGGAGTCGTGTCTAAAATTGAACCCATGTCCAAAATTGATCAGAACGTGACTACTTTCCCGGTACTAATAGACATAGAGAATACAGATAATCTTTTGTTAATTGGAATGAACACAGATGTTGAAATTGAAATTTTGAATGAAGAGGTGGCCTTAGCGTTACCAGCAGGTTCATTGCGCACCAGAAAAGACGTTGTTTCAGTTGCTGGATTATTAGGTATCAAGCAAGAAGATTTAGATAGCTTTCTTTCCAAAAAAGTTCCAGGAGAAAATTTCGATACTTTTATAGTATTAAAAAAAACTAGCAAAGGCGCTCTTCCACTTTGGGTTAAGGTAGGCAAGACTGACTTAAATCATGTTGAGGTTAAGGGCGGCATTACCGAGAAAGAAATTGTTTATGTTTTACCTAGCGAGGGCTTAATTAAGTATCAGCAAAGATTCTCTGAACGAGTTAAAGGTAGATTTGGATAAAATATGATACTACAAGAATCTATCTCAACTGCCGTCGATGCAATCAGAGCAAATCTTATGCGCTCCTTGCTGACAACCATAGCTATTGTTATTGGGACAGCCTCAGTCATAGCCATGGTAGGCATAGGATCAAGTGCGCAAAGAGCCATTGACGACTCAATCACCAATCTTTCAGCAAGAACTCTGTCAGTCTATCCCTCTCGGGGCAGAGGTGCCCAGACAGTAAATGCATCACCTCTAGTCATCAAGGATGCAGATGCCCTGATTAAAGACAAAGAGATTGCATGGCGTATTTCACCAGAAATTAGGGGAAGTAAGTCGTTGAAGTATGGAAATGAAAGCATTAGCATTTCTGTTATAGGTGCGCGCGAAAATTATTTAGACATTCAGGGGTACGAGGTAGTGCAAGGAAGGTTTTTCTCAGACAGAGATGATCTGGCCAGAAAGAGAGTTGCTATTATTGGCTCCAGTGTTAGCACGGAATTAAAAACTTCTTCTAAGGCTTTACTTGGAAAAGACATTGATTTGGGTGGAGTGACTTTTGAGATTATTGGAGTCATGAAGTCTGAGGGCTCTTCTGGTTGGTCTAACCCAGATGAGCAAATATATATACCATTATTTACTGCATCCGATAGAGTCTTTGGCAGGCAGAGAGTCGATTCAATTCGTGTTGAAGTGCCCAATACCTACTCACCAGAAGAAGCCATGATATCCATAGAGCGAGTTCTCAGAAGAGAACATGATATCGGGCCTGGAGAAGAGAATAATTTTCGAATAAATGATTGGTCTCAGTTTACTGACTTGCAAAAACAAGCAACCGCAATTTTCTCAGCTTTAATTATTGGTATTGCTGGCATCAGTTTATTGGTTGGAGGCATTGGTGTGATGAACATTATGTTAGTTTCTGTTACAGAGAGAACAAGAGAAATAGGCTTACGCAAAGCCCTTGGAGCTACTCATCAAGCTATCCTTCTGCAATTTATAATTGAAGCTGTGGCTTTATGTATCATTGGAGGAGTTGCAGGGGTGATACTCGGTTCGGTTCTATATCTTATTATTGCTATATGGCAAGACTGGATTTTTACGATTCCCTTCTCAGCAATCATAGGCTCAGTTACATTTTCTGCTTGTGTTGGCTTATTTTTTGGAATTTGGCCAGCGCGTAAAGCTGCGCAATTAGAACCAGCAGTTGCTTTAAGGTACGAGTAGTTCATGCGTATCTTGCAACTACTGCCTGAACTCAAGTTTGGTGGAGTAGAGAGAGGAACGGTAGATCTATCTGAGCATCTCACAAAACTAGGTCATCAGTCAGCTGTAGTATCTGCAGGTGGTGGGCTTACTGAGCAGCTATCTAATCATGGAGCAAAGCATTTCTCTTTACCCATAGCCAAAAAGAATTTTTTAGCGATCAAGCAATATAAGAATTTACGAGATATTTACCGGGAGTTTAAGCCGGACATCATTCATGTCCGCTCACGTTTTCCTGCTTGGATTAATGTTCTGGCTCTCAAGGGCCCGTCTTCCTTAAAACCAATTGTAATTTCTACGTTCCATGGCTTGTACAGCAAGCCTTTTTACAGCAAATCTATGTCTTATGCCAATGACATCATTGCTATCTCAAAAACAGTGCAAGAATATGTCTTCAAAAATTATGATGTAGATCACTCGAGAGTGCACTTAATTTATAGGGGATGCGATATTGATGAATTCAATACATCTGCTCTCTCGGAAGCTTGGTCTAATTCTTGGTACAAAGAATTTCCTCAAACCACCGATAAAATTTTGCTCACTTTGCCTGGTAGAATTACTGGCTGGAAGGGAATAGAAGACTTTCTAAAATTATTAAGTCAACTTGATCAAGCTAAATATCATGGCCTTATTCCCGGACCAGTTAATGAAAATAAAAAGAGATATTTTCAGTCTCTTCTCGCGCTAGTAAAAAAATACAATCTTGAATCAGCAGTAACTTTTTGTGGTGCAAGAGCGGATATCGCAAACATATATAAAATTTCAGACATCGTATTTAATCTTTCATCTAAACCAGAGCCATTTGGACGAACTATTATTGAGGCCGCTGCATGCGGAACTCATGTGATGGGTTGGAATAGGGGAGGCGTCAAGGAGTCTATTGGTATGATCAATCCTCTTGGGCTAATTGAGTTTGGAGATACGGATGCTTTAGCCAACCAAATTCCACATTTGCTGCAAAGCTCACCACCTTCAAGCATCCCATCTAGTTTCACAAAAGAGAGATTGGTGGAAGAAACTATTAAAGTATACGAATCTGCTATTCAAAGAGAGAAATAAACTTCCTTGGTTTTGATGCAGGCATTTTCTAAAGAATAGTTCTCATGCATAGCTATTTTGATTGCACTAACATCTAATTGGGGCAGCAATGGAATCATTTCTTCCAGCAGAGCTGTCAAACTGACCTGGTTGCCAGCCTCAGCCAATAGATCTCTAGGAATGATCTGAGGCATTATCCCAACACTGCTCCCCAGTACAGGTATATTGTGATTAATTGCCTCTAGAACCGTTCTAGGGCCTCCCTCTCGCAGGCTTGATATAATTAACCCACTCGCATTTTTATATATATCTTCTATGGATTCATAGGAATGATCGGTAATAATTTTTATTCGATCCGATAAGCCTAACTTTTTGATTAATTCTTGTAAGGGCAAAAGTTCTTTTCCAGAGCCTATAATATTAAGCTCTTCTTTGATGTTTGCCCAAGCATTAATTAGCAAATCAAACCCCTTCACTTTTTCCAATCTCCCAACAGCAATAATAGGACCGGTTCTTGAGGATGGCCGGCCTTGATGGGCTGGATTAAACCAATTAGGAATAACTTTGGCTTGAGACATACCTTTGACTACTTCTTTGTTTACCCCGATAACTGAGTCTGCATATTTTATAGATCTGTTATGAGATTTAAGACCATGAATAGTAGCTACAATTTTCACCCTAGCAATTAGGCCAACCCATCCACCTATGGCGCTGGCTTTAGCGCCATGACAATGCAAAATATCTATATGATTTTTCCAAACAAAGAGAGCTAGCTTAATAATATTAATTGGAGAAAATCTAGAACCCATCGTTATTGAATGAGCGGGGACTCCACTCATGTAACCTACCAAAGATTTATCACACAAGATGACATGATCAGTCTCGTCATCCATTGCGGTAGCCAGCTCAAATACATGCTGCTCGATGCCTGCAAATACTTTACTAGTAATTAAATGAGCAACTTTCATATTTTGTTATTAATTAAACCTTGAATCACATATGCAGTTTTTTCTACTTCTGCCAAAGGCTCTAATCCAGCAACAGGATGTTCCATTGCATGAACTTTGAGACCTTGCGTGGGTGTGTTAATAGTAAGAGTTCCAACCTGATGATTAGCCACCAAAGCATTGATGGCATTTCTAATTTTTATGGAACCAGAGGTCTTTGAGCGAATAAGGCGTTCAATCTGCATGACATAAGTCTTCCCTTTACATGAAAGAGCTTCAAAAACTAAGTTTGAGCTATCAGGCGTAACAAATTTTAGTTCTGAAGTCTGTAAATCTTCCTGAAAGGATTTTGCCTCAGGACTTTCAAAGTCTATAAAGGTGAAGTTTTGAAACTCTTCAGTCATGTCTTTTATCGCTTGGCTGAGTTCAGAAGGGGTTCTTCGAGAGTTATAGATATGAAAGTGATGATGAGGATGTGTTGTAAGAACATACTCTATTTGTTTGCCAACAAGCTCGCTATCGAAATCATAATGCTTGCTCGAACCACCAAGCCCAATGATCCCTTTGTTTGGAGTAGGCTCAATCAAAGAAGTGGTGGCCAAAGAACCTTTAAATGCATGAACATTATTAGGTTTTTTAGTTGATGGATAATCATGCTCAGGTGCACAAATAAGATCAAATGCATTGGCATTAAATGAGGGTTTTAAAATCGCTACTGACAAAAGATTGGATGTTTGTTTCAGTGCTTTTTGTGTTTTAAGGATTTGTGGATAGGTTGAATGTCCAGCCCCAATAAGAAGAGTTAAGTTATCCTGCTGACTCTGGATAGAGTCGTTTGATAAAAAAGATTTCAACCAATTAAAGACACTTCTTTCAGGGCAATGTACCTTAGTAATAACCAGATCATTCTCTTTAGTTAGTTCATCCAACAAGGCTTGCACTTGGTTTAAATGACCAATTTTTGAATCTTGAAACCAATAAACATGCATAGAAGCTTTTTCTCCATTTTCAGAAAACACACAAAACCAGAATGAAAAAAGAACAACTTATCTAAGTAACCTCTTACGCATTCAAATTACATTATTGATTGTTGAGACATAAAAGCAAAGCTTATATTGGTAATAACTAAACTATAGACAGGCTATAATTGGGAACTCATGTCACAAGAAATTCAACAAATGGCCAATGATCTTATTTCCCAGTATGGAGATGATGCTAAGGCTATTGCAATGCTAAGAGCAGCAGAATATGCAGCAAGCTTCAATGAAGCTGAATGGTTAATATGGGAATCTGTAATCTTAGAAATTGAAAAGGTTGAATCAACTCCAGATTTAAATGGATAAGACCAAACATTGTTTGAATAGTTGAGTGATAAAAGGAGTCGAGCGGGAATGGCTACCCGCTCTAGCTGACTTTAGGGAAAATTTTTTAGAGGAAAATTTAATCAGCTTGTCTATTTGACCAAGCTTTCTTTAGAAAGTTCATGCCTTTTTTATCTTAGTGTCATCAGCATCAATAAATAAATTATTCCACCAAACCCCAAGCCAAATCCCAGGGGTAATTCTTTGGTTTTTGGATCCTTGCTTATCACATATGTACAAATTGTTAGACTGGAGCCAAGTAGCAGTATTGGCCCAATTGCTGACGCTCCAAGAATAGAACCTATGCCGGAGAGCAATAAGAAATCTCCAGAACCAATGCCATCTTGTGATCTCAACATTTTATAAAGCATGTTGATAGAAAAGAGTAGGCCGTAGCCAAAGATTAATCCCAACAAGGCATCAAGAGGGACAGCAAAAATCTCAAATCCAAGATTTGTCACTAAGCCGATCACAATGAGTAAAAAACTTAAAGGCTGAGATAACAGCAGTGTCTTGAAATCCATCAGCGCTTGAACATAAAGGATCATGGCGATGCTAAATATTAACCAAGTCACTGGGTTTATGATTCCCAATAAATTAATCAAGTAAATGAGCAAAGCAGCTGTAAATATTTCGTTAAATAAATATGAGCCATCAATTTGCTTGCTGCATTTAGAGCATTCTCCTTTATTGGCCAGGTAGCCGAAGAATGGAATCAGTTGCGTCAGACTTAATGGTGTTTTGCAAGATGGGCAAAATGATCGAGGCGACAGTATATTTATGGATGTATCTGGGTGTGGAAGCCTATAAATTAACATGGAGGCAAAACTTCCAACGCATCCACCCAGACTTATAAATAGAAGATTCTCAAGGAATATTTCCACTTAGTTAAAGCGTTATTTTTTCTTCGCTATAAACATGCATAGAACTAACAGTGCAATGGTAGGCATAGCATACAAAGAGACAACGAATAATTTATCTAACATTTTTTAAAGTCCTTTCGCTTTTGAATCTGGTCTTCGGGTATCACCAAAGCCATAAAACAAGTTATTTTTTATTTCCAGGCTCTCCAAAGAGGTGCCTGGACCTGAGACATAGATGGGCTGACCAAGAGCCTCAATTGATGAAGCATGCCCAGCGTCAAAACCTTTTTCGAGCATTAATACATCAGGCTTCCATTGGTGATGAATTCTTGGAACAACGGTAGCATCAGAAATTTCCATTTTAAAATCTAGGGTATTCAAAAGAAACTGAAGAACTGCAGTGATTATTCTAGAGCCTCCAGGTGAGCCCGTTGCAATAATGGGTTTATTTTCATGAAACACAATCGTCGGTGTCATGGAACTAAGAGGGCGTTTAAAAGGTTCAATTTTATTTGCCTCACCTCCGATCAAACCAAACTGATTTGGTATGCCTGGAGCTGATGCAAAATCATCCATTTCGTTGTTCATCAATACGCCTGTTCCATCAACAACGATTCCTGATCCAAAGCCTGAATTCAAGGTATAGGTATTAGAGGTAACATTGCCGTATTTGTCTGCTACAGAAAAATGTGTGGTATCCATGCTTTCATGGGGCATGGCATCACCAGGCAAAATTTTATCCGAAGAAGTAATTTCATTGAGATTGATTCTAGATTTTATTTCCTTGGCATATCCTTTGCTGATTAATTCAGCCACAGGAACCTCGAAGAAATCCGGGTCACCTAAATACTTTGATCTGTCGGCGTAAGCATACTTCATGACCTCGGCCAATAAAGCCACATAGGTGGGAGAGTTATGACCCATCTCAGGCAAGTTAAAGTGTTCTAAAATATTGAGCATCTGAATAATATGAATGCCTCCAGAAGAAGGCGGAGGCATGGTCACTATTTCGTATTCTTTGTAGTTGCCTCGAACAGGCTCTCTCCAAACAGGCTTGTAATTTTTGAGATCTGCTTTTGTTATCAGGCCATTGTTCTTTTTCATGTAGTCGGCGATTAAATCAGCAACTTCTCCTTCATAAAATCCTACTGCACCTTCACTTGAAATTGCTTCTAATGTTTTAGCTAAATTTGGTTGAGTGAGCTTCGCATGCATTTCTACCGGGTAATTAGAATAAAAAATGTTCTTGAAATTCGTGAATTTACTGAGTTTTTTGTAACGTCTATTTAATGCATCTGCCATGAAAGGAGACACAGCAAAACCATCCTTTGCAAGGACAATTGCGGGTGCTAATAATTGGTCCCATGGCAGGCTGCCAAATTTCTTATGAATCTCCCACATACCAGCAACGGTTCCGGGTACCCCGATGGCTAAGACTCCCTGTCTAGAGCGCATTTTATCAACCGTGCCATCTGCATTGAGATACATATCTTTGGTTGCTGCGGCTGGTGCAATTTCTCTGTAGTCAATGCTGAAGCTTTTATTTAATGCAGCATCATGCATCACCATAAAACCACCGCCACCTATATTTCCTGCTCTTGGAAGGACAACCGCCAAGGCAAAAGCAACCGCAATAGATGCATCATATGCATTGCCGCCACTTTCTAGTATTGCGTGACCAACATCAGTAGCAAGATAGTGCTGAGACACCACCATTCCATTTGCACCAACCTCAGGATGGACGATAGCTTGAGAGTTAAAAATTTTAGATTCTATCGCGCACGAGAAAACCATCATTGCTGAGAGTAAGAATTTCATGATTAAGTTAACAAGCCTCCGTCAACCCTTAGATCAATACCATTTATGTGAAGAGCATCGTCTGATGCCAAAAAGGCAATTGTGCTTGCAATGTCGTCCGGCGATCTATTCACACCATCAACAGGCATGATTTTTTTCAATAACCTAGTATCTATGTCTTTAGGAAGATTAGGATTTTTTGTCATAGGCGTATTGATTGAAGCAGGGCAGACACAATTTACATTCAACCCTTTAACTCCATACTCTACGGCTAAAGTTTTAGAAAAAGCGCTGATTCCACCTTTAGAAGCGCTGTAGGCCGCTGTCCAAGCATGAGACCCTAGAGCTGCAGTAGAGGACACATTTACAATATAGCCTTTAGACTCAAGCAGCAAAGGCAACCCAAAATTACACATAAAAAATGTCCCGGTCAGGTTTACGTTTAAGATTTTATTCCAATCTTCTATTTTTACTTCATGAGAATTATCAAATCGCAGAATGCCCGCAACATTGATCAAAGCATCTAAGGTCTTATATTCTTTTTTCACGCTTTGAAAGCAAGCCTGAGTTTGCTCTAAATCAGATATATCTAAAACCATGGCCGATGAAGCTTTGTTTGTCAGCATATTTTTTGTTTCATTGAGCTGATCCTCATTAATATCGGCAATGATTAGAGTTGCCCCTTCTTGATCAAGTCTCACAGCAGTAGATCTTCCAATACCTGAGCCAGCTCCGGTTACCAGTGCAATTTTATTTTTAAATCTATTCATTTAGTTGCCCTTAAATTTCTTGAATTTTATTACAGTTTTTGTTGTTTAGCTTAATTTGTCAGCAGCAAAAGATTTAGCCCATTTATAATTTGCTTTTCCATTTGGTATAAGATCAGCGATTTTCTCCCATAGCGTTGCAAAATTAAATTCCATTGTTAACTTCTTTTATGTCTAGATTCTGACCAATGCGCCTGCCTGAAAAAATACAGTCAGCTATAGAAAGTCCTGATACATAAATATTAGAACAAACTCCAACTGCTGTTCGCCCTGCAGCATACAGCCCCCGAATTTCCTTTCCCTCAAGATTTAATACCTCACCTGTTTCTTCGTTCACCTTCAATCCCCCAAGAGTCAAAGTAGTCAATGGCGCAAGTTTAGAGTCAATTGAGATATCCATAATATAAAAAGGTCCCGTAAGTTCTTTTACATCCTCTGCCGCTTTTCCAAACTTACATGGCATCTTATTTTGAGCTGATTGGTTGTACTCTTTTAAGCTTGAACTAAGGTCTTTAACAGGAATACCATAAACTTTAGCAAGATCTTCAATTGTTGATTTCTTTCTGGAATTAAAATACATCAACATTCTTGCCATATCTCGCTGAAAGGGAAGGGCAACTGAAGCCTGTTTCTTGGCTTCATCGTAAAGTGCAGCATCAAGAATTAAATATGCTTTCCCCTCATTACTTTCACACATCGCATCCCCCAGAGTAGCTCCATAAACCATCTCATTGCAGAATCTCTTTCCTGCTTGATTCACAACCATGCCTTGAGCAAAGGCCAAAGGAGGGTTTAAAAATCTCCAGGCTGTTACTCGGTCCATATGATCTGTTTCGCCGCCAACACTTTGCCCTAGTCTAATGCCTGAACCTTGATCGTTGGACGTTCCCAAGGGCATGCCAGCAAAATATTTTGGAGCATATTCTTTCACCATAGCCCTATTGAATATGAAGCCTCCCGTAGATAAGCACACTCCTTTTTTAGCCTGTATGTATCTGACTTGTCGATGATTTCTTTCTATTTTTTCAGCTCTTTTGACGAAAAGACCACCAATAAATTGCAGCAGGCTGGCTCCCGGATAAGAGGGCGGCAATAACATTTGCAAAGAGTCACCTTTGCTCATAAGTTGCTTGTGCTTATCTGCTATTTTCCCTGATGGCAGCACGAGAACTTTAATGCCTACAACCTTGCCAGTTTCTGTTATCACCAGAGATCTTGCTTCGGTCTGAGTATAAAGTCTTAGGCCTTTTTTTAATGCAGATTTTTTCAAGGGATAGTAAATTGTTCCACCAACGCCGATAGGTCTAAAGGGTCCTTCTTCCCAGCCCCTGTGCCCCCGAGCTGCTGGTTTCGCATTTTCCATATAACTGGGAACCAGAGAATTATCTGAATGGTAAAGAAAATATCCAGCATCAGGATAGCTAGATTTTTTCTGATAATAAGATGAATTAAACTTTACGCCGTTGTCCATTAACCACTGAGTATTTTCAGCCGATGTCTCACAAAATTTCTTTAAAGTTGATTCTTTGATGATGTCGCCAGTTTCTTGAATGAGATAATTGAACATATTCTCAGGTGAATCATCAATACCAGCTTCCTTTTGAATGGGTGTTCCTCCCCCTGCATAATATACGCCACCACTTTTAGCTGTTGACCCGCCCCCGGTTGTTTTGTCTATTCCAATAACAGACAAACCTTGGTCCAAGGCTTCATTAGCAGCTGCGATACCGGCCCCACCTAAACCAGCAATCACCAAATCTGCCTGATCATCCCATTTAAATAAATTAGGATCAGTAATAATTTGAGGGGCTTCCACATCTGAAAGCCATAAGTCACTCGATGGGTTTAGTTCAGTGTCCAGCATTTAGATCGGCAGTTTTACCCCCATCCACAACCAAGCTTGCGCCCGTTATGAAGGATGAGTCTTGACTTAGAAAAAATGCAATAGGCTTTGCTAGCTCAATTGGATCAGCAATTCTTTTGAGAGGTATTGATTCAATGGTTGATTGCATCATTTTTTCATCGGGAATTGCTCTTTCTGTTGCAGGAGTTAAGACAGCTCCTGGTATTAAACAATTGACCCTAACATGAGGTGCAGCTTCAATTGCAGCAGCTCGAGAAAAGTTAATTAATCCGGCTTTTGCTGCTCCATAGGCAGACATATAGGCAACACCTTTTAGGCCAACAACTGAGGCGATATTTACTATGGATCCTTGTTTTGCTTCTATCATCCAAGGCAGCACAGTTTTTGTTGCCAGAAAGACAGCATCCAAGTTTGCTTTAAAATTTGTTTTCCAGGCAGAAAGACTTAAATCAGTAATTTTGCCTGTGTGAATAGAAGGAGCATTGTTCACCAAACCATCAATTCTTCCAAAAGACTTATGTACCTCATTCAAGGATTCAATAATTGCAAGCTCATTGGAAACATCTACATTATGCGCAATCACTTTTGGAGAAATCTTGAGAAGCTCGGCTTCAGCATTTTTTAAGTTATCAGAATCTCTTCCGGTGATAACAACGGTTGCACCTTTTTCGATGCATAATTTAGCGGTAGCAAATCCAATTCCGCCACTTGAGCCAGTAATGTAAAAGACCTCATCTTTAAATATTGCTTCCAAACTAGACCCCCCTAGCGAATTTACATTAAATTTTTATAGAAAAACCTAATGCAGTGTACCAATAGTCTTCCATTGATTTTATATGATATGGATCAGATTTGTACCCTAACGTTAGACTTAATCCAATGTTTTTGTAGGAGGACATATAACGAGCTTTTGAATGAACCTCCCTGCCACTTGGGCGAAGAGTAAAACCAAAAGAATTAAATAGAACGCTCCTATCTTTTGTTCTGTAAACAGGAACGCTTAAGTTCATTTCGCCTGACTCTGTTCGCATCGGCTGATCAATAGAAAGCAATAATTCATCTCCTGAATTAAAGATTGATTGTTTTAGGAAACCCATGCCAAATGCAGAAGACTGGATATCAGTAATAGAATTTATCATTCCTTCATTGTTTGATGTTCCGGGAGAGTTTCCTATGTAAAGGGAGCTAAAGAATTTTCCTCCAAAGAGGTCGATAGAATCTGAAATCCCAACAAACGAAGTCATTTGACCGCCATTACCATTGAAAGCCCCTGACCCACTTAAACCAAGATTTGCATCATTCTCTTTCAATATTCCAAATTGGATTGAAGGCATAGTATTTTTGGATTGAAGCTCAATCATGGCAACTGTACTGGAGTTACTCTCACCAAAGACTTCATTAGCTTGGAATCTATTTCTGCCAGATGATATTAAAAATGCAACATCAAGATTATGTTGGAGCTTATATACAGATCCAAAAGAAGTGCCGCCGGCACTAAAATTTAACCATGGATTACTGAACTGAGATCTCAACTGACTTTTATACCTTAAATCCTCATCTTGAAATATTCCCAAAGCCCAACTTCCATTTATTCCATGACTCACGAAACTATTATTCCCTTTATTAAAGTATGTAAAGAACTGATTGCTATCTTGTTGGGCTTCGAGCAAATGCATTGAGCTAATTAACCCATATGAGAGATTTTGATTTTTATAATTACTCATCTCCAAGACATTATCTGGAGAGTCAATGATCTGCGGAGTGGATTGATACATATGCTCGTAACCGCCCAGGTTTATAATTTGATTTCTATAGTCAGTTGTTAAATTTTCAACAGCACCTCTAAAAGGAGCATCTAATTCGTCAAAAAATATAATTGTCTGATTTGCTACTCCGTTAGATACAGCATCTCCAAAAGAGGGGCTGGTAAGTTGTATGCCAGTAAATAATGCAGGAACCATGGCTCCAGATAGAGTTCCGGTTAGCATCGCGCTCACTTGGCCAACTGGAGCAGTTGCTGCCCCAAGATCCATTAGCCCTTGACCATATATTGCTTTATCTGAGTAAACTCCATTTTTATTTGCGGTTGCAAAAAGACGATCGACAATTTCTGTACTACCTAACTGACCTTCAAAATACTCAGCTATCACAGCAAGGCCACCAGAGACAAAGGGAGCTGCAAAGGATGTCCCGCTTGTCACAGCAAAGCATGAGTTATCTTGGATACAATCGCTATACTCCTCATCAGTTTGATCTTGAGGATAGAGTCCTGTGTCGGAGGAAGAAGTTGGGTAGGCTGCAGTAATCTTTCCACCAGGAGCTGAAATACAATAATCTTGCGCTACACCGCATCTGCTAGAAAATGAGCTAATAGATCCATCTTCATCAACAGATGCAACTGCTATTGAGTGCCCTTGAATCTCAGGAATAAAATATGCCATACCTGGAAGCAATTCTGGACTAGAGTAATCAACACCTTGATCTGCATACCCACCAGCATTTCCTGCCGCCCAAACATAAATAGTTTTTTGAGAATCAGGTGTTCCCACTTGAGACATCTCAACAATTGTTTTTGGAAAAGCATTTCTAACTTGGGCTTCTGTATAGTCAATAATATTTCCCGAATAGCCATAGCTGTTGTTAACAATATCAACATCATATTGATTATAAATTTCAAATAATTGAGTAAAAAAATTATCAATTCCAGTGAAGTCAGGTGCATTAGAAACATTTCCTGCGCCATCATCAGACCCCAGATCTACTGGGTCATAGTTTGGGTCAGGCTCGGCAAGTTGGATGGCAATAAATAAAACGTTAGCATCAAATGCAACTCCATGCATTGGAGATGTATCGGACTTATCTTGAGCGCCCGCTGCAACAGAAGCAACCATAGTGCCATGTCTTTGCTGTCTAGTATTTGGGGTGTAATCCGAATAAGAGAGGTCACTATCACTAGAAAGCCTAGTAATACTTATTTCTGAATGAGTGCTATCTAATCCTGAATCAGTAATCCCAATAGTAATGCCCGATCCAGTCGCTCCTCTTGCGTAAGCTGCTGAAGCATTAACCACTTCAAGGCCCCATTGTCTTTGGTATTCATAGTAGCCTTCATACTGAGTCTTTAATTCATCGTAAGAAAGGGTTGGGGGAGTTATAGGGGGCGTAGGAGCTTGAGAAATTACTGGAGTGGGCGCACTTCCACCTCCACCTCCGCCTCCACAGGAAAGCATAAAAAATAAAGTAAAAAGTAGAGTTTTGTTTTGTTTCATAGTAATTTAGGATTCTATCAAATAAGCCATTATGTACCATGACTGATATCTATACTCAAACTCTCAATGCCTTAACAGCACCTGATCAAACTTTCGCTTTTAAAGAAGAGCTTCATTCGTCTGGAATAACTTACAGAGAATTTACCAATACCCCTAAAACCTTAGCTAATTTTTTTGAATATGGTTTGATGTTTCCTGAATGGGAGTTTGTTGTTTTCGAGGGAGAAAGATACACCTATCAAGATATTCACAATAAATCTGCTCAAGCAGCCAATGCTTTTGTAAATGCTGGAGTTAAGAAAGGTGACAGGGTTGCTATCTGCATGGCCAATAATCCAGAATATATTATTTGCTATATGGCTCTTACCTCAATGGGAGCAGTATGTGTACTTTTAAATTCTTGGTGGGTTCCTGATGAAGTGAGTTACGGCCTAGAAAACTCGCAAGCTAAAATCCTAGTTGCAGATCAAAAGCGTCTGCGTGGCTTAGAAAAATTTCAGGACATTCAAAAAATTATAGTTAGACCAGATTCAGATTCTGAATTTTCTAATTTTAATGATTTTATTTCTTCGCATGAGACAACATTTCCAGTTGTTGACTTGGATACTAATGACAATGCAACTATTTTTTATACCTCTGGCTCAACAGGCTTTCCAAAAGGAGTGTTATCCACTCACAGAAATATATTGGCGACACTTTTTAGCTGGGCCTTGGTTACTACCTTAAAAAGAGAAGTTGAAGCTGCTGAAGCCGCATCTGAGTCCAATGCTTCAATTCAGCAGTCAGAAGTTCCTGTTAATCAATCTGCTATTTTGCATTGCGTTCCGCTCTTTCATGTTACAGGCAGTCACTCAGGCTTTTTGATGAGCGTTATTGCAGGAAGAAAAATGGTCATGATGACCAAATGGGATCCTGGAGCTGCTTTAAAATTAATTCAAGATGAGCAAATTGGTGCTATCACTGGAGTCCCTACTCAAACTTGGGATTTATTGACCCATCCAGATAAAGATAAATATGACCTTTCTTCTTTAAAGGAACTCAGTGGAGGAGGCGCTGCTAGGCCCCCAGAGCATGTTAAAAAATTAAAAGATGGCTTTAAGGACAGTGAGCCCTCTATTGGTTATGGGCTTACAGAAACAAATGCTATTGGAAC
>Ga0206129_10001233_pt1 | contig 34891 bp, 32 predicted proteins | sample Helgoland_Spring_8_FD_148616 | JGI IMG/M metagenome (GOLD analysis project Ga0206129, IMG submission 148616) | Pelagic subsurface seawater microbial communities from Kabeltonne, Helgoland, North Sea - Helgoland_Spring_Bloom_20160502_2 | ecosystem: Environmental > Aquatic > Marine > Epipelagic ...
GTTGGTTGCTAGAAAATGCATCCAAAGCCTTGTCTTCGAAATTTTTGTCTAATTCGAAGAAAGAAAAAGTATCTAGAATATCTATGGCACCTATTTCTATTTTATCTCCAATATTTTGGTCATTGATCAAACCAATTAATTTCGCAGGATTCAGACTGTCTTTTCTACCGATGTTGATAAAGAAGCGCGTCATGTTTTCATTAGTAGATCTTGCTCTAGAGTTATCTCTAGAAGACAAATCATTCAAGTCTTTTGCGTTTTCATAGTAGGCTAACATGGTATTGAACTCCAAAGAAACAAATTTTTGAATCAGTTCTTCGCGTTCAAGGTCTTTTAGCTTTTCGTAAATACTAGGTAAAAACTCATTAATTTGAGTTTCGTTTACTTCAATTGCTTGCACCTTATCAATTAGGTTCATTAATTGATTCTGACAGATTTCTTTCCCTGAAGGGACCTTTGCTTCTATGAATTTCTTTTGAATAATTTTTTCGATAGGACGCAATTTTCCTTTTTCTTTCCCATTGACTAAAACAATAGAAATTCCTTTGTTTCCAGCCCTACCAGTTCTACCACTTCTGTGCGTGTAGTTCTCTATTTGGTCCGGTAATTTATGATTGATTACGTGCGTCAGTTCACTTACATCCAATCCACGAGCAGCAACATCGGTAGCAACTAATATTTGAATAGTTTTTTTACGAAATTTCCCCATTACAGAATCTCTTTGTGCTTGAGATAAATCTCCATGCAAAGAATCTGCACTGTAACCATCTTTAATTAAATTATCTGCAACTTCTTGGGTTTCCCTTCGAGTTCTACAAAAGATAATGGCATAGATATTTGGATTTAAATCCGCTATTCTTTTTAAAGCTGGGTAACGAGTTCTTTCTGTAACCGAATAATATTCATGGCTTACGTTATCTGATCCCTGATTTTTTTGTCCTGAAGTAATTTCTATTGGTTTGGTCATATAGTTTCTAGCTATAGACTCTACTTCTCTTGGAAAAGTTGCAGAAAATAATAAGGTTTGTTTGGTTTCTGGAGTAGCCTCTAAAACTTTGTCTAATTCGTCTTTAAAACCCATGTTTAACATTTCATCAGCTTCGTCTAAGACTAACCATTGAACGTTTCCTAATTTTAAAGCTCTCCTATTGATTAAATCCACTGTTCTACCAGGAGTTCCAACTACAATTTGAGATCCTTTTTTTAAAGACCTAATTTGGTCTTCGATACTGGATCCTCCATAGACAGTAGTTACTCTGATGTCTTTAATGTATTTGCAAAAATCTTTGATATTATTTCCAATCTGAACGGCAAGTTCTCTTGTCGGAGACAAAATAATGGCTTGTACATTATTGTTGCTAGCCTCTAAAAGCTCAATGATTGGCAAACTAAAAGCAGCCGTTTTACCGGTACCTGTTTGCGCAAATGCTTTTAAATCGTCTGTTGATGAAATAATTTGAGGGATTGCTTTTTCTTGAATAACCGTTGGTTTTTCATATCCCAAATCTGTTAAAGCCTTGATGATAGGTTCTTTCAAACCCAATTCTAAAAATGTTGACATTACTGTGTTTTTGTGGATTCACAGAACGCTCACCTGTAAACCCGATTATAAATTCGACCTGATTTTTAATGAGTTAGCCTCAAAAATAAAATCGTGCAAATGTACGTTATTATTATAGATTGAAGAAAGAAAACTTGATTTACTTAAGTTTTTTTAAGTCTGTGTGTGTCTTTTTTGAGGAAATGGAAGCGAAGCCATTGGTAATAATTCCTTTTTTATTCAAGATGATTGCTCTAGGCATTCTACTGGTTAGGAATTCGTTCGCATTACTATTGGGAGTAATGAAGAATTGATTTTTTACATCTAATTGAGGGATGGGCCCGTATTGCTTGCCATCTATTCGTATTTGAATAAATTGCACTTGCGGAAACTTTTCAGTTAGATAATTAATTCTAGAACGTATGAATTTTTGGGAAACGTAAACAGGATTCCAAAAAAGTAGTAGTGTGTTTTTATTTTTAGTAAGTTTTTTAATAGAGTGCTTTCCGTTGTTAAAATTAGTGATCATAAAATCATTCAAGGACTGGCCTTTTGTCAATAACTTAGCATCGGACAAAAGTTGTTGTACTAGTTTTTTGTCAGTGTCATCGGTACTTAATTTAAAGAAAGTATCAAAGGTTTCTTGGTGAATGTTACAACTAGATCTTCTGTAGAAATGACCAATAACAGTTTGCTTAAAAAAAGCATTTTTAAACTCTTTGGAGGTTAAGTTTTGATCTATGTTGTTTAATAAGTCTACCGTAAAATCTGAGGTATATTCTTTATCACTTAATGAATGCCCTAGCTCGAAAGTGATATTGTATAAGTAGTTACCCACATACTTTGAATGCGGTGGGAAATACATGAGGGTGTCGTTATTAATACGAACAGATTTTCTATGGTTGTAGAAACTTTGATCAATATTATTTAATATTGCTTTGTTTGAAACTTTTGAGTGAGCAACAGGATACCTTTCTTTCTTTGCATATACAGGATAGGTAAGTGCTGTTTTTAAAATATGTTTAAAACCAGGAGTTTCCTTTTGATTTTTAGTAATGTACTCATCAAAGGTTTTTAATTTTGTAATTAGTAAAGAATCTGCTTTTACCTGAAATTCTTTTGGTTCTAGAAGATTTAGTTTGTAGAACATTCGATTGTCTTTTTCGTTTTCTAAAAAACAATCGATTAACATGTTGTTTCTTTCAGCACCTTTTCCTGCAAAAACGATGGACTCATCAAAATACCATGTATTCAAGCGCAACATTAAGCTGTCTTTAGGTTCTAGATAGATGTATTGGTTTTCGTTCCCGTGTGTGAAATAATAGAGCCCTTCACTGGCATCTTGTAAGTTTCCTAAAAAGGTATTGTCTTTTTCTAGAAATAACGTGTCAATAACTTTTTCCATGGAATACAATACTACATACTTGGATTTTGGATTCAGAATTTTGCCTCCAAAATAGGTGTCAGGTTTAGTAGATTCAGAACTACAGCTAATAAAAGCTGAAGCTATGAATACTAAAATTAAAAAAGGTAAATGTTTAACCATACGTTGTGTAATGCACTAATACTTGCAAATTTAGGGATAGAATAAAGTCATTGTTGTTAATTGATTGTTAAAATAGTTTTTTTAAAATAAGGAATTGGTCATCATTATTTATTCAAAACCATTAAAATCAAGTGTGAAAAGATAAATCTAATTTGTACTTTTGCACAAAAATAAAAAAATAGCATATGTTATCAGTTTCTAATTTATCTGTACAATTTGGAAAACGCGTCTTGTTTGATGATGTAAACACAAAATTTCAAACAGGAAATTGTTATGGAATTATTGGTGCAAACGGAGCAGGGAAATCAACGTTCTTAAAGATACTTTCGGGTGTACAAGAACCAACCTCTGGACAGGTTCATTTAGAAAAAGGAAAGCGAATGTCTGTGTTGACCCAAGATCATTATGCTTTTGATGAGCATCCAGTTCTGGAAACGGTGGTAATGGGTAATAAAGAGTTGTTCAAAATAAAAAAGCAAATAGACGATTTATATGCTGATTATACTGATGAAAATGCAGAAAAAATTGGCGAACTTCAAATAGTTTTTGAAGAAATGAATGGATGGAATGCAGATTCTGATGCAGCTGCCATGCTATCTAATTTAGGAATTTCTGAAAACTTACATTATACTTTATTGAAAGATTTGGATGGTAAGCAAAAAGTTCGTGTACTAATTGCACAGGCATTGTTTGGTAATCCTGATGTACTGATTATGGATGAGCCTACCAATGATTTAGATTTTGAAACAATTGCTTGGTTAGAAAATTTTATTGCAAATTTTGACAATTGTGTAATTGTTGTTTCACACGATAGACACTTTTTAGATGCCGTTTGTACACATATTTCTGATATCGATTATGGGAAGATCAATCACTTTTCTGGGAACTATACTTTTTGGTATGAGTCCAGTCAATTAGCAACGAGACAGAGAGCTCAACAAAATAAAAAGGCAGAAGATAAAAAGAAAGAATTGGAAGAATTTATTCGACGTTTTTCTGCAAATATGGCAAAATCGAAACAAGCAACTTCTCGTAAAAAGATGATAGAGAAATTGAACGTTGATGAAATCAAGCCGTCAAGTAGAAGGTACCCTGCGATCATTTATAAAAGCGATCGTGAAGCTGGTGATCAGATTTTAAATGTAGAGGGTTTGTCTAAAGATTTTGAAGGTGAACAACTATTTTCCAAAGTAGACATCAATTTAAACAAAGGAGACAAAATTGCGATTATTTCTAAAAATTCTAGGGCAGTAACTGCTTTTTATCAAATTATAACAGCGAATCAAAAAGCAGATGCAGGGAAACACAATTGGGGTGTGACTACGACTCAATCCTACTTACCCCTGGACAATTCTTCCTTTTTTCAAAATGGTGATTTAAATCTAGTTGATTGGTTGCGACAATATGCACAAACAGAAGAAGAACGTGAGGAAGTTTTTTTAAGAGGTTTTTTAGGAAAAATGATTTTTTCTGGAGAAGAAGCTTTAAAGAAAAGTAATGTGCTTTCAGGAGGAGAAAAAGTACGTTGTATGTTGTCTAGAATGATGATGAAAAGAGCCAATATTTTAGTATTAGATGAACCAACGAATCACTTAGACTTAGAATCAATACAAGCATTAAACAATTCTTTAATAAATTTTAAAGGGACTGTATTGTTTACAACTCATGATCATGAATTTGCACAAACTGTTGCAAACAGAGTGATTGAATTAACTCCAAAAGGAGTGATAGACAGACATACCTCCTTTGATGATTATCTGTCAGATCCAAAAATTAAGGAATTACGAGATAAAATGTATGCATAAAAAAAGGAAGCTATTGAGCTTCCTTTTTTTATGTTCGCTTTCTTTTATCTCTTCGCCAGAGGGCTTACAATTTTTACATCAGAAAAAGAGATTGCACCTCTTATAATTCCATCGATTGTTTTCTTTAAAGCTTCAATGAGTTGCATTTTTAGTTGCGATTTGTGATAAATTAAACTCACTTCTCTAGCTGGAGGTGGGTTGGTGAAATCTCGTAAATTAGCTTTGTCTTCCTCATTTAAATCTAGGGTATGTAAATAAGGCAACAGCGTCATGCCTAAACCTTCTTTAGAGAGTTTAATTAGCGTATCAAAACTTCCACTAGCTAATTGAAAGCCCTTCGTGTTGTCAATTTTATGCGTACTACATAAATTGATAACGCTGTCTTTAAAACAATGTCCATCTTCTAACAATAAAATGTCTTGGATTTCCAATTCTTCAGACGTAATTTTTTGTTGGTTGTAAAGTCTGTGGTTTTTTGGAATCAAACCTACAAAAGGTTCATAATATAAGGGGTTTTCTATGATCGAATCATTTTCTAACGGAGTTGCTGCAAGTCCTGCATCGATGTGGCCATCTGATAATTTACGGATGATTTCATCTGTGGTTAATTCTTCGATGATTAAGGTTACTTTTGGATATTTTTTTGTAAAATTTTGTAGAAACATAGGAAGTAAAGTAGGCATCACCGTGGGGATGATTCCCACTCTAAATTCTCCTCCAATAAATCCTTTTTGCTGATCTACAATGTCTGAAATCCGATTGCTTTCATTGACAATAACCTTTGCTTGCGCCACGATTTTTTTTCCGATCTCTGTGAGTTCAATTGGTTTTTTTGAACGATTAAAAATCTGAATATTCAGTGCCTCTTCAAGTTTTTGTATTTGCATACTCAAGGTAGGTTGCGTTACAAAACTATGCTCAGCAGCTACTGTGAAGTTTTGATATTCTGCAACAGATAATACATATTTCAGTTGGGTAATGGTCATGGAGTATCATAATTTTTGATAAAATTATAAAAAACCATCAATTAAAACTATAGTTGTATGCTTAAATTTTTCTTAAATTTTAAAGAGGTATGAACTAAGTCCCTATTGTAATTGATATGAAAACCCAATTTCATATCCCAAAACATTGTATCCGCTGTTTGGAGATTTAAAATTCAAATTAGAAATGTGACCAATTGAACTACCTAGGTATAAAAAGGTTGTATTTGAGGTTTGAAATGAAATGCCTAGAGCTCCATTTTCGATAAACGTAAATCCTTTGGCGAGACGTTCTGTTCTTTTTGTTATCGTTGCTATTCCCACCCCAATAGTGGCCAGAATGTCTACTTTTTTCAAAAGTTTCTTTTTCAGTGCAACTCCAAATTCTATCGCATATAAATGCATGTTTTTGGGAGTTGTAAATTCGGTCCTTTTTTCTAGATAGTTTTCTTCAGAGGGCAGTACAAATTGTTCATTGATTAGTTGGTGTTGTATTGTGTGTATCTGAGGCTGCACAATCAATTCAAAATCAATATTTTTCCAACGTCCTAAGTCGTAAAATGTTTGAATTTTATAAGTTTTTGTCTGATAAGAATAGTCTTTATCGTTTATTATAAAATTATTTTGCTTTGCGTTGCTATACATGAATCCAATTCTTTTAATCTGAAAGATTCTCGTATTATCTTCTTGCGCTTTTGCTATATAAACCGACAGAAAGAGGACTAAAAGCAGTAATTTTTTTTTATTCATCTGTGTCAAGTGACGGCTATTTCAATGTTTCTAAGAAAACATTTTAGCGACTTTCTCTGCTTTTTTATTTTGTGAATAATCGTAAAACCCTTCCCCAGATTTTACACCTAATTTTCCTGCTCTTACCATATTTACTAGAAGGGGACAAGGAGCATATTTGGAATTTTTAAATCCATCATAAAGCACTTCTAAAATAGACAAGCAAACATCCAACCCAATAAAATCTGCTAATTGTAAGGGCCCCATGGGGTGTGCCATTCCTAATTTCATTACTAGGTCTATTTCATTGACACCTGCAACTCCATTGTACAACGTTTCTATCGACTCATTAATCATTGGCATTAAAATTCGGTTTGCTACAAAACCAGGATAATCATTGACTTCTACGGGAGTCTTATTTATTTTTTTAGACAGAGCTACGATCGTCTCCATTACTTCATGAGAAGTATTGTAACCCCTAATAATTTCAACCAATTTCATGATGGGTACTGGGTTCATAAAATGCATTCCGATTACTTTATCAGGTCTGTTGGTTGCCGCTGCAATTTGAGTGATGGAGATGGAAGAGGTATTGCTTGCTAAAATAGTTTTTTCACTACAAACTACATCTAATTCTTTAAAAATTCCTGTTTTTAAAACTGCGTTTTCAGTAGCAGCTTCTATGACAAGGTCGGCACTTTTAGCGCCTTCTTTAATCGATGTAAATGTTTTAATCTGCTGTAATGTCTTTTTTTTGTCAGCTTCAGATATCTTGTCTTTAGCAACCATCCGGTCTAAATTTTTTACAATGGTTTCCATTCCTCTCTCTAGAGATTCTTTTGAGATATCAATTAAATGTACATTGTAATTGAATTGTGCAAAAGTATGAGCAATTCCATTTCCCATGGTTCCCGCTCCTATAACTGCAATGTTTTTCATATTATTAGGGTGTATTAAAAAATAGTTACTAGGTTTTACATAAGAATTTTAACTCTTAAGTGTTAATTTTTCAATGATTTTCTATATTAGAAACAATCGATAATCATTTGAGCAACTCTTAATGCTTCTGCACCTTGACTTAAAGTAACAACAGGAGTGCTATTGGTTTGAATAGCATCTGAAAATGACTCCAATTCATCTAAAATGGCATTGTTATTTTCTATTGCAGGATTTTCAAAATAAATTTGTTTTTTTACGCCTTCTGCATTTTGTAAAATCATTGCAAATTCATCCGGATTTTTAGGAACCTCTTTCATTTTAACAACTTCCGACTCTTTGCTTAAAAAATTGACAGAGATATATGCGTCCTTTTGAAAAAATCTAGTTTTTCGCATATTCTTCATCGAGATTCTGCTAGCTGTTAGGTTGGCAACACATCCATTTTCAAATTCTATTCTAGCATTGGCAATATCAGGTGTGTCAGAAATAACAGCAACTCCACTTGCATGGACAGTTTTTACTTTAGAATTAATAACAGAAAGGATGATATCGATATCATGAATCATTAAATCTAATACGACTGGCACATCTGTTCCTCGTGGATTGAATTCTGCTAATCGATGAGATTCTATGAACATTGGATTATCAATCATTTCTTTTACAGCGGTAAAACTTGGATTAAAACGTTCGACATGACCTACCTGTCCTTGAACGTGATATTGACTTGCCAGTGTTTTGATAGCTTCTGCTTCTAAAACTGTTTTTGTAATTGGTTTTTCAATAAATATATGACGCCCTTTTTCTATAGATTGTTTCGCGCAATCAAAATGCGAGAGCGTTGGGGTGACAATATCAACAACATCAACAGCATCTATTAAAGATGCAATAGATGAAAAAGAAGTATAACCAAACTCAAGAGCTACTTTTTTTGCATTCTCTTCAGAAGGATCATAAAAACCTATCAATTCATACTTTTTAGATTCTTGTAACAGACGTAAATGAATTTTACCAAGGTGTCCTGCACCTAAAACTCCAACTTTCAGCATATCCTATATTTTAAGTCTTTGAAAGTAAAATAAAATTGATTTTTATCGATGCTTGAGAACTTCTCAAGATGAGATAAAAAAATCAATTTTGATTTTGTAAAGACATTGATTTCGTGTTTTCTGATTTTAAAATCAGCTAAAAACAAAGATACAATTTTATGACTATTTATAGGGATTAATTACTATTTTTAGAATTCAAAAAATTGATAAAATTGAAAGACACTTCCAAACATCAAGGGCTTCGTAATCAGTTAGCTAAGGTATTACAACAAAAAGGCATTGTTGATGAAAATGTGTTGAATGCAGTTCGTAAAATTCCCCGTCATTTATTTATAGACAGTAGTTTTGAGTCTCATGCCTATCAAGACAAAGCATTTCCCATTGCTGCAGATCAAACTATTTCTCAACCCTATACTGTGGCGTTCCAATCGCAAACCTTAGCTGTTAAAAATTTTCATAAGGTTTTGGAGATAGGAACGGGTTCTGGCTATCAAACAGCAGTCTTGTTAGAATTAAATGCAGAAGTGTATACCATAGAAAGACAACGAGAGTTGTTTAAAAAAACCTCATTATTTCTCCCTAAATTAGGATATAAACCCAAGAAATTTATTTTTGGTGATGGCTACAAAGGCCTTCCTGAACAAGCGCCTTTTGATAAAATTATCGTTACAGCGGGTGCTCCTTTTGTTCCTAAAGCGCTGTTGGGGCAATTAAAAGTAGGAGGAAGTTTATTGATACCTGTAGGAGATAAAACACAAATAATGACCCTTTTTACTCGAACTTCACCCAAAGAATTTGAAAAACAGGAGTTAGGAGATTTTGCATTTGTTCCAATGTTAGAAGAAAAAAACTAATTCACAAAAAATCTACTTCTACATTTCAGCATGAAGATAAAACGAGTACTAATTTTAAATAGTAGTTTGTATCTGCTACTCTAAAATTATAAGCTGGCATCAAAGTTTTGAGACCATTTTCCTTGTACACGTAGCACTTGTTCAATCACATCTCGTACACACCCCTCGCCACCTTTTTTATCGGAAATATATGTTGACACTTCTTGAATTTCTCTTACTGCATCGTTAGGGCAAGCGGCCAATCCAACGAGCTTCATTACAGGGTAATCAGGTACATCATCTCCCATATACAATATGTTTTCTGATCTTAAATTGTATTTTTTTAAGAGGGTTTCGTATTGTTTAATTTTATCATGAGCTCCTAGGTAAATATCTTCAATTCCTAAAGCTGATAATCGAGCTCTCACACCTTCGTTGGTTCCTCCAGAAATGATGCAAATTCGATATCCTTTATTCAAGGCATTTTTCATTGCATACCCGTCTTTCACATTCATGTGTCTAACCAATTCACCATCTGGCATAATTGTTAACATTCCATTGGTTAAGACTCCGTCAACATCAAAAATAAATGTATTTATGTTAGGTAATAATTGTTTGTAGCTAATGTCCATCTTGGATAGATTTTGTAAGGATTGTATAAATTTGTTGTTGTTGTATATTTAGCAAATCTAAATGATTTTTAATTGTTTTTAAATCGTTTCGAATGGCTGGTCCTGTTTGGGCTTTTTCGGGAGATAAAGAAGTTACTTTAGAGGCAGTTTCTTTGATTAAAGGGTGCAATATTTCAAAAGGAACTCCCTGTTTTTTGCAAATCTCATTTCCAGTTGAATATAAATGATTCGTAAAGTTATTTACAAATACAGCAGCCACATGCAATGCTTTACGTTGTGTAGAATTTACGGTGTAGATATTCTTCCCAATAATCTTCCCCAATTTTTCTAATAATTCTTGTTTTTCGGCATTTTCTGCTTCCAAGCAAAAAGGGACTTCATTAAAATTGACTTCTTTATTTTTAGTAAAGGTTTGTAACATGTAAAAGACTCCCTTGTGTGTGGTGTTTTTCAATTCGTCGATCTCACAGGCTCCAGAAGTATGAACTACAAAAGGATTTTTTATTTGCGAGGAAACTTCGGCTATTGCATCATCTGAAACGGCAATAATTGTGATATCTGCATAGGGAACATGTTCTAAGTTTCTCGAGCTTATTTTTGTAACTGCAATGTGATCAGCAGTTAAAAAAGCAGCATGCAAATGAGAAGCTATATTTCCATTTCCAATAAGTAACACTGTTATCATAAAACGAAGATATTCATTTTTTTATTCGATCACACAATGAATTATGAATTTAGTGCGCATTCTGTCAACAATAAATAGATCAAATAAATTAGGAATACTCAGGGATGTTTGTAGTTCCAAATATAGTTGAAGGAGTTTCATTTTTTAAAGAGTTACGGAAGTACTTGATGTTTATTTTTTTGTTAAAAATCTAATTATTAACTTGCTGTTTTCTATTTTTGAATTTGAGATCAAATAAGAAATAATTTTTATTTTTTTTACTGTACAGTTTAAATAAGTGAACAATATACAATACATATGAAATTAGATATTTTAGTATTCGGTGCTCATCCTGACGATGTTGAGTTGGGTTGTGGAGCAACGATTGCAAAGGAGGTTTCTTTAGGGAAGAAGGTTGGGGTTGTTGATCTAACTCGAGGAGAACTCGGTAGTCGTGGTTCTGCAGAAATAAGAGATCAAGAAGCACTAAAAGCTGCTAAAATTTTAGGACTCTCCGTTCGTGAAAATTTGAATTTCGATGATGCTTTTTTTGTTAATGATAAAACACATCAATTAGAAATTGTAAAAATGATCCGTAAATATCAACCCAATATTGTATTGTGTAACGCCAAAGATGATCGGCACATAGACCATCCAAAAGGGAGTAAGTTAGTTTCTGACGCCTGTTTCTTGAGTGGTTTATCTAAGATTGAAACAGAACAAGATGGGAAACAGCAAGTTCATTGGAGGCCAAAGCAAGTGCATCATTACATCCAATGGAAAAATAGTACTCCAGATTTTGTAGTGAATGTATCTGGTTTTATGGAGGTTAAAATAAAAGCAGTCATGGCGTATCGTTCTCAATTTTATGATCCGACAAGTAAGGAGCCAGAAACACCTATCAGTAGCAAAAATTTTACAGATAGTGTTCAGTATAGAGCCAGAGATCTAGGACGATTAATTGGTGTAGAATTTGCAGAAGGCTATACTTCAGAACGTTCTGTTGCCATAGAAGATTTAGATAAATTAATTTAATTTTTTCTTTCTATAGAAAAGAAAAAATATTTATATTTGCAGCCGCAATTATATGGTGGTTGTAGCTCAGTTGGTTAGAGTATCGGTTTGTGGTACCGAGTGTCGCGGGTTCGAGTCCCGTCTTCCACCCAAAAATAGAATCCTTCTCTTATGAGAAGGATTTTTTTGTTTGGGAGGTTTGAAAATTATTTTTTTGTTTTTTGAATTATTTAGGATGATTGGGTAGTTGTTTGTTATTCAGCTCATTGAAATACTTTGACATGTAAGGGATAGGTTAGGGGTATTTATTTTATAGCTTCAGTTTTTCAGCCAGATACGCAGCCGTATATGACTTTTTATTCTTTATTAATGCTTCTGGAGTTCCCTGAAAAATAAGATTTCCTCCGTTTTTTCCACCTTCTAAACCTAAATCAATGATATAATCAGCACATTTTATGAGTTCTATATTGTGTTCAATTACAATGATTGAATGTCCTTTTTCAATCAATGCATTGAAAGAAGCCAATAGTTTTTTGATGTCATGAAAATGCAATCCTGTTGTAGGTTCATCAAAAATAAACAAGGCTTTGTCTTTTGTATTTCCTTTGACTAAAAAGGAAGCTAGTTTAATTCTTTGCGCTTCTCCTCCAGAGAGTGTTGAGGAAGATTGACCCAGTTGAACATAGCCTAAACCAACATCTTGTAGCGGTTTCAGTTTGTTCGCTATTTTTGGAACTAAATTTTCTGAGAAAAACTCAATAGCATCATCAATGGTTAGATTTAAAATATCATCAATTGATTTCCCATCAAATTTGACCTCTAATACCTCTTTTTTAAAACGCTTTCCATTGCATACGTCACATTCTAAATGAACATCAGCCATGAACTGCATTTCAATCGTAACTTCTCCTTCTCCTTTACATACCTCACAGCGACCGCCTTCTACATTAAAAGAAAAGTGTTTCGGTTTAAAATTTCTAATTTTTGAAATTTTCTGATTTGCATACAGCATTCTAATATCGTCATATGCTTTTATGTAGGTAACCGGGTTTGAACGAGAAGAACGTCCAATAGGGTTCTGATTTATAAACTCTACGTGTTTTATCGTTTCGAAACTACCTTTTACCTCTGTATGTTGTCCGATTTTATCTCCATATCCAATCAATTTTTTTTGCATTGATGGATACAATATGTTTTTTACCAATGTACTTTTTCCAGATCCAGAAACACCCGTAATTACCGTCAAACAATTCAGAGGAAATGTGACATTGATATTTTGTAAATTATGCTCTCTTGCTCCAACGATTTGAATCGAATTTTTAGAACTTCTCCGCTTAAGAGGAACTTCAATACGCAGTTCTTTATTTAAATATTTTGCAGTTAAGGAGTCGGATTTTAAAATGTCATCAAAATTTCCTTCTGCAACAACATCCCCTCCAAATGAACCTGCTTCTGGACCAATATCAATAATATAGTCTGCTTCTTTCATGATGTCCTCATCATGTTCTACCACAATAACAGTATTTCCTAGATTTCGAAGATCCTTTAAAACTTTAATCAATCTTTCTGTATCTTTTGGATGCAAACCAATACTGGGTTCGTCTAAAATATACATGGATCCAACTAGCGAACTTCCTAAAGAAGTTGCCAGGTTTATCCGCTGACTTTCACCTCCTGATAGGGTGTTAGAGGTTCGATTGATCGTTAAATAAGACAAACCAACATCCGTTAAAAATTGGAGCCTGTTAGTGATTTCTGTCAACAAACGTTTTCCAATTTGTGCTTCGTATGGATTCAGCTGAATATTTTTAAAAAATACCGATAATTCATCTAGAGGAAGCGTAACTAAATCTGAAATTGTTTTTTCATTAATTTTAACGTAATCAGTTTCTTTTCGCAAACGTTTACCGTTACAAGTCGTACATTTTGTTTTTCCTCGATAACGAGAAAGCATCACTCTGTTCTGAATTTTATAACTTTTTTCTTCTAAGGTAGAAAAGAAATGATGGATTCCGTTGAAAGACGAATTACCATTCCAAACGATTTCTTTCTGTTTTTCAGACAGTTCAAACCAGGGTTTATGAATCGGAATATCAAATTGATACGCAACAGCAATTAAGTCGTCTTTATAATGAATATAGGAGGGAGTTTTAAAAGGGAAAATGCAATCTTCAAAAATTGACAATCCAGTATTTGGGATGACTAATTCTTCGTCAATTCCAATAACATTTCCATATCCTTCACAAGTTGGGCAAGCTCCGTAGGGATTATTAAAACTAAATAAATGTGAATTAGGCACAAGAAAAGACATGCCGTCTAAATCAAACTTATTACTAAAGTTAGTTACTTTGTGATCTTTTAAATTTTCAATAAAACAACTTCCTTTTCCTTCAAAAAAGGCCGTTTGAATCGCATCTGCTACTCGGTTGTAAAAGTCTTCATCATCTTTGGTAATGATTCTATCTACAACTAGATATAGACCTTCATTTTTGAAACTCTCCTGAGGGAAATCTGAAATTCTATATATTTCTTCATTCCATTTTAAACGTGCATAACCTTGTTGTTCTAAGACTTGTAAAAGTGTTTTTAAATCTCGATTTTCATTGATTGAAATTGGCGCTAATAAAAGTAGTTTTGTTTGTTCCTCGAACTCTTTTATGAAATTCACAACATCAGAAACAGTATCTTTTTTTACTTTTTTACCAGAGATAGGAGAGTAGGTTGTACCAACTCGGGCATATAAAAGTTTGATGTAATCGTAAATTTCTGTAGATGTACCGACAGTAGAGCGAGGATTCGTCGAATTCACTTTTTGTTCAATTGCAATTGCTGGAGCAATTCCTTTGATGAAATCTACTTTTGGTTTGTGTAATTTTCCTAAGAACTGACGAGCATAAGAGCTTAAACTTTCTACATAGCGTCTTTGTCCTTCTGCATACAAGGTATCAAAGGCTAAAGAAGACTTTCCAGACCCAGAAAGTCCCGTGATTACGATCAGTTTGTTTCTCGGTAAAACAACGTCAATATTCTTTAAATTGTGGAGTTTAGCCCCTTTAATAATAATGTTATTTTTAGGACTTACTTCAGAAAGATCCATCTTCATGTAGCTATAATATATCTGCTATAAAAATACTGTTTTTTTAAACTATTGTATTAAAAAAAAGAGATGAATATGTTAAATTATTTGCTGTTTAAAAAAATATTATTGATATTTGATGTATATATAACCAATTAAATAGACTTCATATACAAAAAAACTACTTTTAAATTATTCAATTAATTAACATGAACAATTATTTGTTCAATAAAAAGAGTAGTAATGGTTAGTAAAGAATTAGTGTTAGACAGTACTCTAGTCAGTCAGTATATTCAAGGTAAAGAATCTTCTCTAGAAATTTTAATCAAAAGACATCAACAAAGATTGTATCGCTTTATTTATAGTAAAGTTCAAGATAAAGATGTTACAGAGGACGTTTTTCAAGATACGTTTATCAAAGTAATTAGAACCTTGAAAAAAGGAAGTTATAACGAAGAGGGTAAGTTCTTACCTTGGGTGATGCGAATAGCGCATAATTTGGTTATTGATTATTTTAGAAAATCTAAAAGAATGCCTTCTTTCAAAAATTCAGATGACTTCGATATTTTTTCTATTATAGGTGATGGTAGCTTAAATGTAGAAAAAAAAATGATACAAGAACAAATTTACAGTGATGTAAGAGAACTTGTTTATGAATTGCCAGAAGAACAAAAAGAGGTATTGATCATGCGCATGTATAGAGACATGAGTTTTAAAGAAATAAGTGAAAATACCGGTGTTAGTATCAATACTGCTCTCGGTAGAATGCGCTATGCTTTGATTAACTTGAGAAAATTAATAGAGAAACATAAAATTGTTTTAGTCAATTAACAATAAATTAAAAAAGGCTTCGTTATTCTAATATAAATCAAGTGATTAAATAGAATATATGATGCAACTTTACTCAAAAAAGTCACCTGAAATTCAGGTGCAACCAAAAAAAGAAACAGTTCAATTTTTGATTAATTTTTCCAAATCGTTAACTTTTGTGAAAAGTAAATCAAAAAACTACATTGAATTGAATTTGAATTAAGTAAGGAAAAAGCTTCAACCCAGGTTGAAGCTTTTTTTAGCTCTTGTTTTTCTTGTAATATTCTTTTAAAGCAGATTTTCTACCAATTGTTTTTGTAATACTGTCTTTTTCTAAATCCCATCCTCTTGCAGGAGAATACTCTCTTCCATACCAAATAATTTGGAGGTGCAACTCATTCCACAATTCCATTGGAAATAATCTTTTTGCATCTTTTTCTGTTTGTTGTACATTTTTTCCGTTTGTCAAATTCCAACGCCAGAGCAACCTGTGAATATGCGTATCTACAGGAAAAGCTGGAACGCCAAAAGCTTGGCTCATCACAACACTTGCTGTTTTATGACCTACAGCAGGCAACGCTTCTAAACCCTCAAAACTTTGAGGAACTTTTCCGTTGTAGGTATCTATTAAAATTTTTGACAATCCATGAATCCCTTTACTTTTCATAGGGGATAAACCACAGGGTCTAATAATAGCTTTAATTTCTTCAACAGTCATTTTTATCATGTCAAAAGGATTGTCTGCTTTAGCAAACAAAATAGGGGTAATTTTATTGACTCTGACATCTGTACACTGAGCGGAGAGTAAAACAGCAATTAGCAGCGTATAAGGATCTTTGTGATCCAAGGGAATAGGAATTTCCGGATAGAGTTTTTGAAGTGTATCAATTATAAATTGAACGGTTTCTTTTTTATTCATGGGGTCAGTTTGTTGAAACAAAGGTACAAAGTTGAAAAGTAATTTTTAATAGATGTTGTAGGGATTTGTTTGAAGACTTTGTAACTTGCCTACTTAATAACTTTCAAATTAATACACATGACATCATTAAAAATAGGAGATGCTTCTCCTCAATTTGAAGCCAAAGACAATGTTGGAAATACGATCAGGTTATCTGACTATACAGGTAAAAAGTTGGTATTGTTTTTCTATCCAAAAGCAAGCACACCAGGATGTACAGCGGAAGCTTGCAACTTAAGAGATCATTATCAAGCCTTTTTAGCCAAAGGATATGATGTGTTAGGTGTGAGTGCTGATTCTGCAAAAAGACAGCAAAATTGGGTTTTAAAACATGAACTTCCATTTCCATTACTAGCCGATGAAGATAAAGTGGTAATCAATGCATTTGGTGTTTGGGGACCAAAAAAGTTTATGGGTAAAGAATATGATGGAATTCACAGAACTACTTTTGTAATTGACGAAAATGGGAGTATAGAGAATATAATAACCAAAGTAAAAACAAAAGCACACACTGCACAGATTTTAGTCTAGACTTTAAAGAGTATGTGTTCAAAAGTGAGTGAATGAAAGTTAGCTCGCTTTTTTGTTAGCTATAATTTCATGGCTAACTTAAAATTCAAAACTCTTCCAGTCATAAAATTCGGAATCCCAAATTGATTTTTAGAATACACATCTCTTACCCAAGTATTGGTAATTGAATTTTGAATATCAAACATGTTAAAAAGCTCTAAACCAGTACTTAATTCTTTAAATTTTGATAACCAGCCAGTTTTGAATTGCTTATTAGCGTCTGTAAATACATAAGAAACCCCGAGGTCTGCTCTTTTGTAATCTCTTAAGCGTTCTTGAAATTGATATACATCTGCATAGGAGGGAGAGCCCCCTGGCACTCCAGTATTATAAACTAGGTTTAAATATACTTTTAAGTTGGGTAGACTAGGGACGTAATCTTGAAATAAAATTCCAAACTTTATTCGCTGATCAGAGGGCCTTGCTATAGCGCCTTTGTTGTCTATATTTTCTTCTGTTTTTAAATACCCTAAACTGACCCAGCTATCACTTCCTGGTACAAATTCTCCATTTAATCTCACGTCCAATCCGTGTGCATAGGCAGTCGCATTATTATCTGCACGGTATCTAATTCTTACATTATCTAATGTGTACGAGTTTACATTTGTTAAGTTTTTATAATAGAACTCTGTTGTGAGCTTAAATGGTCTTCTCCATAAGTTAAAACTGTACTCTAAACCAGTAACGAAATGAATTGAATTTTGAGCTTTTAAAGCAAGGTTTATATTTCCGCTTGCATCCCGTAATTCTCTGTAAGAGGGTGGTTGAGAGTACCACCCAAAAGAAGCTCTATAAAGTAGGTCTTTTTCTGAATTTGGTTTTATTGAAAATTGTGCGCGAGGACTGATAATTGTCTGTTTTTTTGAACGAATTCCATTTCCTGTTACCTTCCAAGTATGAGCTCTTACACCGATATTATACCAGATCTTATTTTCATTCCAAAACAAACGTTTATTAAATTGAAGATATCCAGAAATACGGTCAATTTGGACCTCATTTTCTACCCTTATATTTTTGAATGGAATTATGGGGCCCTCAAAAGGTTCGTAGGGTTGATTGTTCGCAATGTGGTTTGGAGGTCTGATAGAAAAGCCTAATGAATCTATTACTTCCCATTCTCTTATTCGATCTCTAATGTCTTCTTTTTGTAGTTTTATTCCAAAATCTAATTGACTCTTATCAATTTTGTAATTTCCTTTAATTTGTATGTTCGTAATCAACGCGTCTAAATCGTTTCTCGCATGATTTAATTGGGAGCCAATCCCTTCAGAGAAGTCTACATTTCCAAAGTTTTCAGAACCAATATTTGTATCAACCTCTCCCAAACGGTAGGCAGCTGCAATATCATAGTGTTCCTCCTCTTGTGTATTGTATCTTGAGGCTGTAGCAGTAAGTGTTAAAAAATCTGTTGCTTTATATTCTGAAGATAAAGCACCAAAAAGCGTTAGATAATTGTCTTGCTCTTGCCCATTATAAAAAACATTCAATTCTAGAGGAGCTGCGATTGTTCCAAAACGAGTTCTTCTTGAAATAGGGGTGTAGTTGTAATTATTGATTGAAAAGTTTCCTAAAAAGTTGACTTTTAGATATTTTGAAGCTTCGTAGGATACATACGTTTGAAAATCGAGAAACTTGGGGTTGAAATTAGTTTCAATCTGTTTACTATTTACAAAAAGACGATTATCTCTGTATCTGAAACTGCTAATAGAAGTCAACTTTTCTTTTATTATAGGTGCTTCAAATGTTGCACTGGCTCCCAGAAGGCTGATATCTAGTGTTGTAGAAAGTTCTGTAGGTTTCCGATATGTAATATCCAGAACAGAAGATAATTTATCGCCATATTTTGCTTGAAAGCCTCCTGCTGAAAAGTTGATATTTTGGACCATGTTTGGATTTATAAAACTCAAACCCTCTTGTTGTCCAGATCTAATTAAAAAAGGCCTGTATACCTCTATTCCATTAACATACACCAAATTTTCGTCAAAATTACCACCTCTAACATTGTATTGTGTGCTCAATTCATTGTTATTGTTGACTCCAGGTAAGGTCATTAAGACATTTTCTACTCCTGCATTAGCACCGATAACATTTTTAACAATTGCGACATCTATCTTCTTTAAACCTGAAACGCTTTGTTTATTTTCTCTAATTATAATTTCTTTTAATTCTTCTGTTTTTGAACCAAGAATTATTGATAAACGACCTCCATTTCTATTCTTTGCTGTGTATTTTTTTATGAAAGTTTTATGAGAAATGTGATTAAAAGTTATTGTAATTTCTTTTTTGTAAGGAACTCTGATTTGATATTTTCCTTTTTTATCTGTAGAGGTTCCCACGTTACCATATGAAATTGAGACCCCTTCTATGGGCTGCTCGTTGATGTTTTTAACAGTACCTTTTAAAATAGTCATATTTTGGGCCAAACCAAAAAGAGGAATAAAGTATAGGAAGAAAATGACTTTTTTCACGTTTATTAATTAAGTTGTTTTTTATAGAACGTTGCAGAAAGTGTATTCGTATTTCCAACATTGTCTGAGACTACAATTTTAAAGATATGTTTGCTACCTGACAACTTTTTATCATTAAAATTATAAGTTGCTGTTTTTTTTCTATGGTTGTACTCCATTAAAATCCATTCCCCATCAATTGTAGCTCTATAATCCTTAATACCTGAACCTTTATCTGAGATTTTTACTTTTAGAGTATTGAGTCTAGAGATCCATTGTTTGTCTTTAAAGTGTAATAAACTAACTGAGGGTTTGAGTGTATCAGATTGTAATGCGTATTTTCCCAAAATTTTTGTTGTGGTGAAAAAACTGCTGTCTTTTTTTCTTGTAAATTGATACATTGGATAGGTTGGTTTCTCTACATTCGCAATGTATAGTTGTTTTTTTTCTTCTTCAGAATAGCTAGAAACATCAAATGTTAACGTAAAGCTTTTATCTAAAGGTAGCGTTGGGGTATGTATTTTTGCAACCCCTTTTTCAACCTTAAAATCTAAAAAATGATCTTTATAAAAGGTATTTTTTGGAAAAGCAATGGTGATATTCTCTTTTTTAAATTTGTGAAAATTACCTGCAATGATCTTAAATTCTGTGGTGTCTGTTGGTTGATACAATAGTTTGTTGGAGCGCTTACCTACGATTGGTATTTTTATAGAACTTAAATTGCCATTATAATCTTTTGCAATAATTTCTATCGAGTAATTTAGTCCTTTTTTAATCTCTATTTTTCCATTTTCAGTCAGATCTTTGTAGGTAGATAATTTGTTTGCATTTTCTTTGAAAGTTTTTTGATAGCGTCTTTTGTATTTTTTATAATACGGATAATCAATGTGTAAATTTATAAACTTACTCTCTGCAAATGAAAATTTTTCTATATGATGATAATACACACGTTTGCCATTAACTAACATTTCTAAACTATTGATTCCATTTTTGTTTAAGGCCTTGTTCAAACGATCAAAAACACGTACCCCAAAACCAATCGTGCCAGACGCATAAATTTTATCTGAAGTATAATGACCCTCTTTGATTTTTTTCAAAGAAACAATGGTGCTTTTATGATGGTTATTAATTCTTGAATGGGGGGCGAGAGCATACATCATCAAAGATTGAAATACAGGTGATATAGTGTCTTCAGGATACAAACCAAAAATTAAAGGATTGAGAATGTGTTCTGTTTTTGTATTTCGTATTTCATAATGTAAATGAGGTCCTCCGGAGCTACCTGTATTTCCACTATAAGCAATAATATCACCTTTTTGTACTGGAAATTTACCGTCTTTAAAAAATAGATTTCCAGTTTGGTAATTTTCTTTTTTGTATTGAATCGATTTTACATATTTTTCAATTTTGTCTGCATATTTACTTAAATGAGCATATACTGTTGTATATCCATTTGGATGTGAAATATAAATAGTTTTTCCATATCCAAATTGAGCTACCTTTATTCTTGAAATAAAACCATTTGCAGTCGCAAAAACTTTTAACCCCTCTTTTCCTTGGGTTTTAAGATCTATTCCAGCATGAAAATGATTGCTCCTCAATTCTCCAAAAGTACCCGCTACAACGCTTGGGACGTTCAGTGGGTTTCTAAAATAGTTTTTGGGTTCTTTTTCTTGACCGAAACTTATAAAAGTTGTCAAAATGATAAATACTAAAAAGGGCTGTTTCAAAGTTTACTAATTTTTATGTAAAAATAGTAAAAATCATTTTTTAACTAATTCATTATATTTCAATAGATTAGTAAAAAAGCAATAAAATGTTGTAAAATATGAAAGAGAATGTTAACTTTGTTGAGATAGTTTTATTCTTATAATAAAGATGAGTAATACAACAGAAGCAATTCATTTACTAGAAGATAAGTTACAAATCTTACTTTCAAATTATGAATTTTTAAAGAATGAAAATGAAATATTGCTTCAAAGTACTACAAAATTACAACATCAATTATTAAAAAGAGACCAATTACTAGTAGAACAGAAAGAACAATATGATCTGCTAAAAATTGCCAAAACTATTGATGGCAGTAGTACAAATACAAGAGATACGAAACTTAAAATAAATACCTTAATTCGAGAAATTGATAAGTGTATCATTGAGTTACAAGAATAACGTTCTTTAAATTGTGGAAAAACTAAAAATTAATATAATCATAGCTGGTAGAACCTATCCTCTTAGTGTAAGCAACACCAAAGAAGAAGAAGGTATGAGAAAAGCTGCAAATGCGATTAATAAATTAATTTCGATGTATGAAGAAAATTATGCAGTCAGTGATAAACAAGATGTTTTAGCGATGTGTGCATTACAATTTGCTTCAAAAGTAGAAATATCCTCTATAGAAGAGGATTCCACAAGTAAAGAAGTAGTAAATAAAATAAAAGAGTTAACCAGTTTGGTTGCTTCTCATTTAAAATAAGTTCTTTAAAATACATACATTAACAACACACTGCCTACGTTAGTAAATTGTTTATTAAACTCAACACGAATAAATTATGAAGGATGAGTCTTAATTGTAAAAGTGAGCCATAGGGACTGTTTTTCAGTTTCAAGTGGATTCTTGACCAATTAGTTAGTCCTATAAATACCATAATGGAGTTTAAAAAAACCAAACTGATGTAGGCTTTTTTTTATATATTAAATTTAAATTATGGACAATATAATTCTTCCCATTTTAGTATGCCTTCTAGTAGGATCTTCAATTGGTTTTTTGATAGCAAAAGCTATGGAGAAATCAAGAGAAAAAAAATTACTTAATGGAACCAGAAAAGAAGCTGCAACGATTTTAAAAGAAGCAAAAATAGATGCCGATTCTATAAAAAAAGATAAAATACTTCAAGCGAAGGAAAAGTTTATAGAACTTAAATCTGAACACGAAAAAGTAATTCTTAGTAGAGAAAAAAAGATTTCTGATGTCGAAAAGCGCATTAGAGATAGAGAGTCTCAAGTAGCTTCTGAGGTAGATAAAAATAAGCGTCTTAATTCCTCACTAGAGCAGAAAGAGAACGACTATAACAAGAAGTTAGATTTTTTAGAAAAAAAAGAATCTGATCTTGATAAAACTCACAAACGCCATGTAGATATGCTAGAACAGATTTCAGGTTTATCTGCAGAGGAAGCAAAAGTTGAATTGCTAACTTCTTTAAAAGATGAGGCTAAAACTGAAGCGATGGCTTTTATCCAAACCTCTATAGAGGAGGCTAAAATGACCGCAGAACAAGAAGCTAGAAAAGTTGTTTTAGGAACCATACAAAGAGTAGGTGTAGAGCAGGCAGTAGAAAACTGTGTTTCTGTATTTAATTTAGAATCTGACGATGTTAAGGGCCGAATAATTGGTAGAGAAGGACGTAACATTAGAGCACTAGAAGCTGCAACAGGAGTAGAAATTATTGTAGATGATACTCCCGAAGCGATCATTCTTTCATGTTTTGACTCAGTTCGAAGAGAAATTGCACGTTTGTCAATGCATAAATTAGTTACCGACGGTAGAATTCATCCAGCTAGAATTGAAGAAGTTGTTAAAAAGACAGAAAAGCAAATTACACAAGAAATAATTGAAGTTGGAAAGAGAACAGTGATTGATTTAGGAATTCACGGTTTACATCCAGAGTTAATCAAAACAGTAGGAAGAATGAAATACCGTTCCTCTTACGGACAAAATTTATTACAACACTCTCGTGAAGTCGCAAATCTTTGTGGTATTATGGCTGCAGAAATGGGCTTAAATTCAAAAGTTGCAAAACGTGCTGGATTATTACATGATATAGGTAAAGTGCCAGATACAGAGAGCGAACTTCCCCATGCTTTATTAGGAATGGAATGGGCAGAAAAATATGGTGAAAAACCAGATGTTTGTAATGCCATTGGAGCTCACCACGATGAAATTGAAATGAAAAGTTTAATAGCGCCCATCGTACAAGTTTGTGATGCTATTTCTGGTGCAAGACCTGGTGCAAGACGTCAAGTTTTAGATTCGTACATTCAACGTCTAAAGGATTTGGAGAACATTGCTTTCGGATTTACAGGAGTTCAAAAAGCATATGCGATTCAGGCAGGCCGAGAGCTCCGTGTAATGGTAGAAAGTACGAAGGTAAACGATACCAAAGCAGCAGAGTTATCTTTTAATATTTCTCAAAAAATACAAAATGACATGACTTACCCGGGTCAAGTAAAAGTTACTGTAATTCGAGAAACAAGGGCAGTCAATGTTGCAAAATAAAAAGTCCAACTTAGTATTCTATAAAATCTCGCTTTTGCGGGATTTTTTATTTTCTAGGATGAAAAGTTTCAACAACTTCTTTTAAATAGCTTTTATCTAAATGGACATAGATTTCTGTGGTCGTGATGCTTTCATGACCTAACATTTGTTGAATAGCACTCAAATCTGCTCCATTTTTTAATAAGTGTGTAGCGAATGAATGTCTTAAAGTGTGTGGGCTAATTTTTTTGGACAACGTTATTTTAATAGCTAGTTCCTTTAGAATTATAAATATCATTTGTCTGGTGAGTTTTTTTCCACGTCTGTTTAAAAACACTATATCTTCAGACCCTTTTTGTGGTTTTAACTTATTTCTGTAAAGCTTACAGTAGGATACTATATATTCTTGTGAGGTTATATGAATCGGAACAAAGCGTTGCTTATCTCCCTTGCCAATTACTCTTATAAAGCCTTCTTCAAAAAATAAATCAGATATTTTTAGGGAAATAATTTCACTAACACGAAGACCACAGCTATACATAGTTTCTATGATCGCTCTGTTTCTTTCTCCCTGGGAGTGACTTAAATCGATGGAGGTAATAAGTTGATTAATTTCACTTTCGGAAAGAGTATCCGGTAATTTTTTCCCAATTTTAGGAGCTTCTATCAAATCTGTGGGATTTGTTTTTCGATACTCTTCAAAGATTAAGTAATCGAAAAAACTACGCAGGCCAGAAATAATTCTTGCTTGACTTCTTGGAGTTACTTTTTTTGCGACTTGATAAATAAATTGCTGAATGGTTTTTTCATTAATAGATATAGGAGAGAAATTTATATTATTTTCTTTCAAAAAAAGTGAAAGTTTTTTTAAATCTCTTGAATAACTATCGATGGTGTTTTGAGATAAACCTCTTTCAATTTTTAAAAAAAACTGAAAATCTGTAATTGAATTTTTCCATTTCATTATCACAAGGTATTAAATTAAAAGTATTACAGAGTCCAAAATCATATATTTTCTACAAAATGAAATATTAATTTGTTTTAAAAATAATTTACATAGATATATAAGAAAAATCATGTTAAATATTCATTATTTATAGCTGTTATAGGAATTTTAGGATTGCAATATATACATACTCAAGAAGTTTCATGTATAGTTACTCAAGGGAATCTATCTACTAGTGTTAAACTTTCACTATAAGGCCAGAGTAATACTGTAGAAGATGCAGAGGGGTTTTTTATAGGTTTGTTTGCTGAATTTCCACTATCAGAAAAATTTAGTATTCAGCCCGAGTTTCATTATTCAAGTGTAACAGATGATGGAGAATCTCTTGATAATTTGATACTCCCTGTATTTCTTAAATACTACATTACTGAAAAATTTAATGTAATGTCAGGCCTACAATTTGATTATTTTACGGAAAAAGACCTTGGAAATCTTAAGAGATTTGGTTTAGGTCTTGGTATTGGTTTAGGATATGACATTACTGATTCTATTCTGATTTCTTCAAGATATTCGTTTGGAATCACTAATAGAATAGATACACAAGAGTTTATTGATGATTTTATTGATACAAGTGATCTTTCTGCCAAAACTAATATTTTTCAGATTGGTCTAGGGTATCGTTTCTGAGGTTCCTTACTTATTTAACATAAAAAGAGCGTGTAGTTTATCGCTCTCTTTTTGTGTAAAATAAATTGTATTTTTGCTTTATGAAAATCATTATTATTAACGGACCCAATTTAAATCTACTAGGAAAAAGAGAACCTGAATTATATGGTTCTCAAACTTTTGAAGATTTCTTTGAGGATTTAAAAGAGAAATTCAAAAATATAGAATTATCTTATTTTCAATCAAATATAGAAGGCGAACTCATCGATAAACTACATGAAGTTGGTTTTAATTATGACGGCATCATTTTAAATGCAGCTGCTTATACACATACCTCAGTCGGAATTGGAGACGCCATTAAAGGGATACAAACCCCTGTTGTAGAAGTACATATCTCTAATATTCACGCACGTGAAGAATTTAGACAGCATAGTTACATCTCTCCAAACGCGAATGGAGTCTTGTTTGGTTTCGGTCTAAAAGGCTATGAATTAGCGCTTGATAGTTTCTTATAACTAAATAGTTACTTTATTTCAAGAAGCATTTTAATGTTGGAACGCTCATAATGGGAATCCTCCTCCAATGATATTTCTTCGAATCCTACTTTTTTATAGAGTTGAATCGCTGGAAGTAATTTTTTATGTGAGTATATCGTAATACTTTTCCATTGTTTTTGCTTTGCGAATTCAATACAGAAATTCATCAATTGTAAGCCAATTTTTAAGCCTTGGTATTTTGGTGTAACGGCCATCTTACTCAGTTCAAAAAATGATTTTTGATTAATTAGTGAAACAACGCCTACAATTTCTGTAGCATATTTTGCAAAAAAGATATATCCCCCTGGGTCAATTACATATTTTTTTGGATTGCTCAACACTTTTTGGTCATAAGGCTCTACATAAAAATACTTTTCCAACCAAGCCACATTAAGATCATAAAAATGGGATGCATACTTGGTTTCATATCCTACGATTTCTATATTTTCTAATACCATAATAAGGTTGTTCCTTTAATTACAAGGGTTGTTTCATAAAAATTAGATAGTTTCATCTATCATTTTCATCATTTCATTTTCTAAAGCAATTGTTTCTTTGTAGATGTTAGCCGCTTTCGCTAAAATGGTATCTGCAAATTTTCTGTCTTTAATATCTTTTGCATTCATTCTAACATTAAAATAAGCGCCAGTAACAGCTGTTTTCGCACACAATACACCCACTCCACCATCTGAAAGTGAATTTTGTAAGCCTTTTTTCATCATCTCCAACAGCACTTCGATAGATTTATAAGCTGTTTCCATTACTTTTAGTGGAATTTCTGTGGCGTATTTAGTAGCTTCTTCGATCGCTTTATCTCTAATTTCTATTTCCTTATGATTGGTTTTTGGCAATCGAAACCCCTCAATTATTTTATTAAATGCATTGGTGTCTTCATCGACTAAAAAGAGTAATTCGTTTTTGAACGCTTGCCCTTTTTCAGCCCAATTGGAAAAATAGTCCCATTGAGCATCCCAACCAGGTTTGTGCGCAGACAAATTAGCGACCATGGTTCCCAGGGAAACTCCAAGAGCACCAACATAGGCAGCTATTGATCCACCACCAGGTGCCATTGATTCTGAGGCTGTTTCCTCGGCAAAATTTGAAACTGATAAATCAACTAATTTTTTATCTGTAGAGCTATTCATTACATATTCAATGATTCGTTCTTGAGGGTTAAAAGGTTTTAAATCATCGAGGCCTAAAGATTTTATCGCAATTTTTATTTTTTCATATTCACTAATTCCTGTAGAACGTTTTTGTTTTTTGAGGTAAAAATTAGCTGCAGCTATCATTGCTTTCAAAGGGACCAACCCTACCAATTCAGAACCTGTTACTCGCAAACCGCGTTCTGTTGCTGCGATACTTGTTTCGTAAAAAGCCTCATGCATAGATGTGATCGATATGTTTGTTAGATTGTATGAAATTTGTGCAATTCCATATTCTTCAATAAACCAACCAATTCCTTTGACAGCTTTTAGCTTACCGGGAATTCTTTGGGGTTCTCCATTACTATCAAGTATCTTTTTACCAGTTACAGGATTTCCTTCACGTTTTATTCTACCTGCTTCTCGAATATCAAAAGCAATCGCATTGGCACGTCTGGTAGAAGTAGAGTTCAAATTGACATTGTATGCAATTAAAAAATCACGAGCAGCAATGGCTGTAACTCCAGAAGAAATAATTTGTGGATTATATTTGGTTGGACCAAAATCTGGCCTCCAATTTGGATTGGATATTTTTTCTTTTAATCCTTCATATTCTCCAGAACGAACTGTTGCTAGATTTTCGCGTTCTTTTGAACTGGCAGCATTTTCATAGTAATAACCAGAAATGCCTAATTCTTCTCCAACTCTTTTACCCAATAGATGGGCGTATTCTGCTGTTTCTTTCATAGAGATATTTGCAATAGGAACCAAAGGACAAACATCCGTAGCTCCAAACCTAGGATGTTCTCCAGTCTGTTTACTCATGTCTATTAGTTCTGCTGCTTTCTGTATCAATCTAAATGCAGCTTCTATTACTTGTGCAGGTTCTCCAACAAAAGTAATCACAGTTCTATTCGTGGCTTTCCCTGGATCTATATCTAAGAGTTTAACTCCTTCTACTGTTTTTACACTATCTGCAATAGTCTTTATTTTTTTAAGATCACATCCCTCACTAATATTGGGAACACATTCGATGAGTTGTTTTTTCATATGAGTATTTTTTTAAATTAAAAATAAACCAATTACTTTTTTGCTCAGTGTAAAATTAAGTCCATTTATCTAAAAAGGTTAAAATTTAAGACAAAGCATTGTTACATATACTACATTTACTTTGCTGTGATATTTTAAAAAATGGAAAAAGAAAAGTGGCTTTTTAATATATCCCCTAAAAATAATACTTTCAATCTAAACTTAAAAGAAGTTTGGCAATATCGTGATTTATTGATGCTTTTTGTGAAGAGAGACGTCATCACTTTATACAAACAAACAATTTTAGGTCCATTGTGGTATTTAATTCAACCTTTATTTACATCGCTTATTTTCACGTTGGTTTTCAATAATGTTGCTGGGATTAAAACTGGAGGCATACCGCCTTTTTTATTCAATTTAGCAGGAATTACTACTTGGAACTATTTTAAAGAATGTTTAGTAGCAACCTCCGATACTTTTAAGAAAAATGAACAAATTTTTGGAAAAGTGTATTTTCCGAGAATTATCATGCCGATGTCTATCATCATCTCCAACTTATTAAAATTCGCAATACAATTATTTATTTTAATTTGTTTTTACCTGTACTATGTGTTTTTCACTAACTCAGGCATTAGACCTAGTGAATTTTTATTTTTATTTCCTGTGTTGATTGTGTTCATGGGTATGTTGGGTTTAGGTTTAGGGATGCTCATTTCCTCTATGGTCACAAAATATAGGGATTTAACTTTTTTAGTGAGTTTTGGAATACAGTTACTCATGTATATTTCTTTGGTAGTGATTCCATTGTCCCTATTTCAAAAAAAAGGAGTGGAGTGGTTGGTCATGTATAATCCGATGGGATATATCATAGAAACTGCGAGGTTTTTATTATTAAATGAAGGAAATATTTCACAATTTGGAATTGCATACACAGTCATTTTTTCGGTGTTGTGTTTATTATTTGGGACTGTGATTTTTAACAAGACTGAAAAAACATTTATAGATACAATATGATGAAGCAACAAGATGTCATATTAAAAGTAGAAAACGTATCTAAACAATATCGTTTAGGAGTTGTTGGTACTGGAACGATCAGTCATGATTTGAATAGATTTCTAGCTAAAGTTACCGGAAAAGAAGATCCGTATTTAAAAATTGGTGAATCAAATGATCGTTCGACAAAAGGAACTTCAGAATATGTTTGGGCTTTAAAAGACATCAATTTTGAAGTAAAACGTGGAGAAATACTAGGGATCATCGGTAAAAATGGTGCAGGGAAATCTACACTTCTAAAAATTTTATCAAAAGTAACTGGGCCTACTACAGGTTGTATAAAGTATAACGGAAGAATCGCATCTCTATTAGAAGTAGGAACGGGGTTTCATCCGGAAATGACTGGAAGAGAGAACATTTTTTTAAACGGTGCTATTTTGGGAATGACCAAAAAGGAAATTTCACACAAGTTAGATGAAATCATAGAATTCTCAGGCTGTGAGCGTTATATAGATACTCCTGTAAAACGCTATTCAAGTGGAATGAAAGTTCGCTTGGCTTTTGCTGTAGCGGCTTTTTTAGAACCAGATATTTTGGTAGTAGATGAAGTATTAGCAGTAGGTGATGCAAAGTTTCAAAAGAAAGCAATTGGGAAGATGCAGGATATTTCTTCTCAAGCGGGAAGGACGGTGTTGTTTGTGAGTCATGATATGGCAGCGGTTCAAAGTTTGTGTACACAAGGAGTTTTATTAGAAAATGGAGAAATTATTTTTAGAGGAACTTCTCAGGATACGGTTCATTTTTATTTAAATGCCGAACGAAAGAAAGCTTCTCAGAATTTATTAGAAAGGACAGATAGAAGAGGATCAGGAGAAGTTCGATTTTCTAAAGTAGAAATGTTGAATGAATTTGGTAACTCTGTATCAGAAGTTATATCTGGTGCTTACATAAAATTCCGATTGCATTTGGTTTTTTACAAAACAATTAATATGAAAGATTTAATCTTTGGATTGGTGATTTATGACATGAATGAGGTTAAAATTGGAGACTTTTATTCTGATGAAATGGGAATTAAGTTTGATAAAATTAAAGGTTACGTAGATTTAGAATTTCCACAACTATTATTAAGAGGAGGAAAGTATTCTATAGTTGTTGTTGTTCAAACAAATATTTTTAAAGTACAGCAAATAGATTTAGTAAATGGGGTATTTAATTTTAAAGTTTTCCCCGGAGATTATTGGAAATCTGGAAAAATTAATAGAGCAACAAATATTGCCTTAATTTTTGGAAAATATATTAACTCAAAAGAACCTTTGTAGAATGATAGTTAAAAGATTTTTCCAAAAAATGTTATTTATTTTAAGAAATAATGAATTATTTCCTGAGAATTCTCAGTTACTAACATTGTTTAATAAACATACAACATGTTATATCCTAGGTTCAGCACCAACAATTTCTAAGTTAAATTTAAAACAATTAGATAAAGATGCAATGATTGTCACTACGGGAAATTTTTATGAGCACCCACAAATAAGAAAAATAGGTCCTAATATTCATGTTTTTGCTGCATCCCATCCTCCCATGTCAAAAAAAGTTTTAACAAATTGGTGGATGAGATGTAACGATATTTTACCTGAAAAAACGATTTTATTAATAGAAAAAAGAGATAGAGAAGTTGCAAAGAAAGTCTTTTCTGATAGAAAATTATTTTTTTATTCTTATGGAGGTCAATTACCTGTTGACTTTACAAAAAAAATTTTATCTCCACAAAGTGTAACCATAATTGCATTACAATTAGCAATCTATGTTGGGTTAAAAGAAATATTTTTATTGGGGATCAATCACGACTGGCAATGTATAACACCCTATTTACATTTTTATGACCACAATAAGCCTTCTTTAGAATTCTATTTAAAGGAAGAAAATATAGAGATTAGTTATGAGCTTCAAAAGCAGCCCTATCCAAAAGAAAGATTATACAGAGAATACGAGCTTTATCAACAATATGAGAGTTTATATACAGAGGCAAAAAAAAACAATATTGCAGTTTTTAATGGTGACAAGTTTTCAGATTTTGATGTTTTTCCTCATAAAATAATAAATGATTAATCTATGAAAATTCTTAAAAAAATATTCTATAAAATTTTTAGCGAATTGAAAACCATTTATTATGAGGATGTCTATTTTATTCAAAATAGCGCTACTTGTTCATATGTCGCTGAAAAAACAAAACTCTATAAACCTTTTAGTGTTATTCATTCTCTAATAGGAAAAGGAACTTATATAGCAGAAAATTCTAAAATATCATATACCAACATAGGAAAATTCTGTTCATTTGGTCCAAACTTAGTTTGTGGCTGGGGTATTCATCCTATTAATGGAATATCTACGAGTCCATTTTTTTATAGTACAAAAAAGCAAAACGGATTTACTATTGCCAAAAGAGATTTAATAGAGGAAAGAAAAAGAATTAATATCGGTAATGATGCTTTTATAGGAGCAAATGTAACAATTCTGGATGGCATATCTATTGGAGATGGAGCAATAATAGGAGCAGGATCTGTCGTTTCCAAAGATATACCAGATTATGCAGTTGCCTATGGTGTACCAATTAAAATTGTAAAATATAGATTTAATAAAACCCAAATTAGACAATTAAAAGAAATTAGTTGGTGGAATTTTGAAGAAAAAGAATTGATAAAAGTCAGAGATGCTTTTTTTGATATTGACAACTTTATAAAAAATAATAATTAAAATGTTTGACCTATCAATAATTACAATCAATTACAATAATGCTTCTGGTTTAAAACAAACAGTAAATAGTGTTGTAAATCAGTCCAACAAAAATTTCGAATATATTATTATTGATGGTAATTCGACAGATGGGAGCAAGCCTATTATAGATTCATTAGAATTTGAAAATTTAAAATGGATTAGTGAAGAAGATTCTGGTATTTATAATGCAATGAATAAAGGAATTAAAATGGCATCAGGTCGCTATGTTTTATTCTTAAATAGCGGAGATTACTTTATAAATGAGACTATTTTAAATCAAGTTTTTTATGATCTTAAAGATGGAATCTCATTTGCGGGATGTAATTTAATTATAGATATGAATACAAAAAAAGAAATCCGAAAACATCCTGAAAAAATATCATTTAGTTATTTGCTAAGATCAACAATTTATCATCCTTCAACATTCATAAAAAAACAAATGTTTGATAAATATGGTCTTTATAATGAAGAGAATAAAGTTGTTTCTGATTGGGAATTTTTTTTAAAAACAATAGGATTGAATGGTGAATCTTTTCAAAAAATAAATAAAGAACTTAGTGTTTTCAATACCAATGGAATATCATCTAATGCTATGAATGTTGAATTAATTAAACGTGAGAGAGAGACTGTATTGAATAGATTATTAAAATCTTTTAATCATGATTTATTAGATAAGTATGTTTTAGATCAGTTGATACATCCTTCTAAGAGAATTGAATATTTAGTCACCATTGAAAAGAGTCTTTTTTTGAGAAAAATTACAACTTTTTTATTATCAATTATTAGTCGTTTTGTCTTTTAAATTTAATCTAAATGAAAAATAGAATTCAAATATATGCACCACTTTCAAAACACGGAGGCAGGGAAATTGAAACAGGTTTTATAGCATCTATTTTAGAAAAAAAATATGAAGTTGTAATAACAAGTTTGGCTAACTATTATGAAGATTCTGATTTAAATGATATAGAAAAAAAAGTAATCTTTAATAGTTTAAATAAAAAAATTTATGAAAAATATTGGTTGGTAAAAATAACGATAGACTTATTATCCTTCTTTAAAAAACAATATATACCTAATCATTTTAAAGTTTCAAATGGGCTTGTAAAAAGAGTCTATGGTATTGAGAAAAAGAAGTTCAAGATTTTAAAAGATGAAATTAAAGTATCTAATTTAATTTTTATATGCGCTCAGTTATCCACTAGTTACGTAAAAAAAATAATACAGATGTCAAAAGAAAATAAGATCCCCGTTATATTCAGAACAACAGGAACTATTAAACAAAAGAAGAATCTAGATTGGTGTTTGGATGTAAAAAAGTTTATACACCATTCAGAAGCGAATGCTAAAATTTTAGAAAATAGAATTAGTACTAATTATGAAATCATTGATCAATGCTCGCTTTCAGAGAGAAAATTATTATCAAACACAAAAATATCAAAAAAAATAAATAATTTTTTAGTTGTAAGTCGACTTACTGAAGAAAAACAAATCGATAGAATTATTAAGGCATTTAATCAAGTTTCTGATGAGAAAGATCTTTTGATAATTTATGGAGAAGGACCTCAAGATGATTATCTAAGAGATCTTGCAAAGATGAATAACAGAATCATCTTTAAAGGGTTTATTAATAATTCAAAAATAGACACTGTTTTTAAAGAAGCAGATTGTTTTATTATTTCTTCTGCAGAGGAAGCAGGTCCACTAACTGCGATAGAAGCAATGGCAGCAGGTAAAGTGATCATAAGTACAAAAGTAGGAGCAATGCAAGAGAGGTTTAATCATTTATGTTTTTGGTATGATGGAAGTGTTTCAGGTCTGAAACAAAAAATGAAATTGGTAAAAAAAATGGATCCTCAAGCTATTACTGAAAGGTATTATCAAATGAGGAATTTATATCTAAATAACTATAGTGTAAAAAAGATTACGAATCAATATTTAAAGTCTGTTTCAAATCTAATATAATACCTACTACTTAATGAAAAGGATAACATATTTAATTACTGGAGGAGCGGGTAACATAGGAAGTGCACTAGCACCTAAACTTGCCCAAGAAAAATCTAATAATATTATAGTTGTTGATAATTTATCAACAGGCAAGATTGAGAAGCTTCCAGAAAAAGAAAATATTACATTTATTAAAGCGAATACGAATAATTATAATGATATCGTTCCAATTTTCGGAAGATATAATTTTGATTTTGTTTTTCATTATGCAGCTGTGGTTGGGGTAAAAAGAACTCTTAAAAATCCAATGATGGTTTTGGAAGATATTGAAGGAATAAAAAATATATTGTTATTATCCAAGAATACGGGTGTTAAAAGAGTTTTTTATTCTAGTTCTTCTGAAGTGTATGGAGAACCTTTTGAAATTCCTCAAAATGAAAAAACAACTCCACTAAATTCGAGGTTACCCTACGCAATTGTTAAAAATATTGGCGAAGCTTTTTTTAAATCATACCAAGAAGAATATGGCTTAGATTACACTGTTTTTAGATTTTTTAATACGTATGGAGTAAATCAAAGTGATGATTTTGTTGTGCCAATATTTATCAAATTAGCTTTAAAAAACGAACCTATTCATATTTATGGAGATGGTTTACAAACCCGGTCTTTCTGTTATGTTGACGATAATGTTGATGCTTGTATTAATGCAATAAACGCTCCATCATGTCTAAATGATGTGATTAATATTGGAAGTGATAAAGAACAAACTATTCTTTCATTAGCTCAAGAAATAATTAAAATTACGAATTCTAAAAGTGAAATTAAATTTCTTCCCCCTTTAGATGAAGGAGATATGATGAGACGATGTCCCGATACATCCAAGATGAAGAAAATTTTAAATAGAGATTTAATCTCTTTAGAAGAAGGTATTAAAAAATTAGTTAATCATTATAAAAATAATAAATCTATTTAATGCGTATTGGAATTAATCCTGAAAAGGAAAATAAAGAAAT
>Ga0206129_10001241_pt1 | contig 34781 bp, 46 predicted proteins | sample Helgoland_Spring_8_FD_148616 | JGI IMG/M metagenome (GOLD analysis project Ga0206129, IMG submission 148616) | Pelagic subsurface seawater microbial communities from Kabeltonne, Helgoland, North Sea - Helgoland_Spring_Bloom_20160502_2 | ecosystem: Environmental > Aquatic > Marine > Epipelagic ...
CCATCGGCACAGGGGGCTTTATCGCTACCATCGAACTGGGGCATATTAACGAACTTCTAGGACTAGTCGTGGGTCTTGCTACTCTAGTCTATATGACTGCATCCGCAGTCAAGGTAATCAAGGAACTCAAGGATAAATAACCTATGACACCAGAACTGATAGCAATGCTAGGAGGCGGCGTAAGCGGCTTTGTAATGAAGATGATTGCGGCACAGGCCGACAATCAGGCTCGTCTCTTTGAGCGTATGATTGCTCGTCAGACTGTAGCGGATGAATCAGCGGATAAGGCAGCAGCTCGTGGTGGTGTCTATATGCGTCGTGCTATTACTGCGGCAGTTATCTTTGCCATTGTAATAGCCCCATTTGTCTTTGCATTCACGGACATAGGTGTTAGTATCCAATCAGAATCCAAAGGCTTTCTAGGGCTATTCAAGCGTCTAGAATGGTCCACTGTACAGGGGTTTGTGATACTACCAGAGATCCGCCAAACAGCTTTAGCCATCGTAGGGTTCTACTTTGGTTCCTCCCAAGTCAAATAACCAATAATATTATGTACGGAAGAAAAACAAAAAATGCTGGCAAAGGATCCTGTGGTGAACGTGGGGGAAAGAAGGGCAAGTAGTGCCTGACAAATCCAAGATGAAGTGCAACGTACCCCGCCGTGAAGTACAAGGCGGGAAGAAGTTCGTCGTGAAAGCCTGCCAGGGTGGGACGGAAAAACTCGTACGATTCGGGGATGCTAATATGAGCATCAAGAAGGATCAACCAAAACGGAAGAAAAGCTACTGCGCTCGCAGTGGTGGGATCAAAGGTAAGACAAACAAACTCTCAGCTAACTATTGGAGCCGTAAGGCTTGGGACTGCTAATGGCTATATCAACAAACTACCACAACGGAACACCCTGCTTTGTAGTGAGCGGGGTGACTTCGTATGAACTACCCAAGTGTGAATCCTCTGAGCCACGATATATTCGCAGCATCGGACCGGATATACTGGTTGTGTCCGCCAAGGCTGGACAGACCATCAATGGCTCCGCCTCCGTAAGCCTTTCTCCAAATGACTGTATGCTGATTAACCCAATCAAAAATGACTGGGTGGTTATAATGCAACCAACGGATACACTCGCAGTTAATCAGATTGGATACACTAGCGGTTCCGGTGGATCAGTACAGCAGCTAGTTAGTTCAAATGCTACAGTTACTCTGAATAAACCCTGTGGGAAAATTACTATGTTCCCGCACGATTTTACCAATAATGACATTCAGGCATTCACAATGATTAATAGTTTCATTGGAATCAATGATGTTGTTATTACCAGTTTACGTACAGGAGATGCCAAGCTGTACAGCCAAGTTACCATTACACAGGATGGCTCCTGTCAGCTTACTGTAGGCGATGCCCACAACCAGTCCACGGGTGTAGTTACTGTCGAGTTAAATTTTGCAATTATAAAAGGAGATAGCTAATGTCAATTTCGCACCGCACCAATCGACTTAAACTCGCAGGTCAACCATCGGTTGAGCAATTGCAGAATGGCCGCTATCGGCTTACTGTAACTTGTTCTACGATAAATAGTCGTGAGGATTGGTACAGTGCAAATAAAGATCGTATCTTCCCGGACTTCGGTAGTCTGCAATCAGCCGAGATGTCCATTGATGGGCTGGCTCCACGTGAAGGAGAAGCGTATACTGATATGCGGCTTACTAAGGTTGAGTCCGGTAACCGTTCAGGTATGGGTGCGGTAGGGGACTACAACGTAGAACTAACATATGAAACCCTTGGGTCTGCGTTCGTCCAAGTAAAGGATGACACTACTGACTACGAGTTAAATGGTCTTCGCCGTGTTACACGTACGAGCATCGCCGAGGCTGGAACTGATTACACTAAGACGGTAGGTACTTCCTTCATTGATCATCAGATCAACAATGAGACCGCTGTACGCTGCTACTTGGCTTCTTACTCAGTGGATGATACTGATAGCTTTAGGCAGGTACAGGAAGTCTATGTTGAAGCAGGAACACTATCGGAGACACTGGACAATGTGGGCTCACAGAAGGCCAAGGTCATTGAGACCATAGGTGCTGACCCCGTTACGCCCGATGGGTACTTACTGGCTAGCAAGAAAGAGAGTGACTTTGAGGGATTCCAGACAAATCAATTTACTTTCCTTAAGCCATCCATCTTATCCAGAAACATCGATACTCGAAATCAGGGTAACCTTAAAATTGAAACAGTTGAATCCTTTGACTTAGATCCAACCAGCACTATTAACGGTGTATTAATATCAGAGAAGGTCAGCGATGTAGAGGGCATACCGACAAATCAGAACGTATACGCTGAAGGATCTGGTGAAGTGTCACGCACCATTGAAACACGTAATAATGGTGCACTTACGATTACTACAGTTGAATCACTTGGTGAGGCTGGTAATGCGGATGGCATAGAAATTGAAGAAACTACCCGTGAACAAGATGGATACACTTTATTTCGCAATATTTTTGCAGATGGTGACGGAGAAGTGTCTCGTACTACTGAAAAACGAAACCAAGGCAAGCTTACTGTAACTACAGTTGAGGCCTTGGGTAGTGCAGGTACTGCAACAGGTGTAGAGATAGAAGCTACGACTCGTGAACAGGACGGTTACACTTTATTTCGTAATGTATTCGCCAATGGCACTGGCGAGGTTTCTCGTACTGTAGAAACCAGAAATCAAGGTAAACTTACTATTACTACGGTGGAAGCGTTGGGTTCCGCTGGTAGTGCTATAGGAGTTGAAATAGAATCAACAACAAGGGAGCAAGATGGATATACCCTTTTCCGTAATGTATTCGCTGATGGACAAGGTGAAGTGTCACGTACTGTAGAAAAACGAATAGAAAATGTACTAACAATCACGACAGTTGAAGCACTTGGCAGTGCTGGTTCCGCAACGGGTATTGAAATTGAGGCTACAACAAGAGAACAAGATGGTTATACCTTGTTTCGCAATGTATTCGCCGATGGTAAGGGGGAGATATCTCGCAGTGAAGATAATGTGGGCAGTCAACTTGCTATTACAACAGAAGTATTTAATCCAGAGAGTGACCCGATAGAAGATGGTTATTCTATAGCACGTATTGAGTTTTCTAATGTAAGCGGTATTCCTACTAAACGGTTCACCTTCCTAAAGAATGACGTAGAGCTATCTCGATCAGAGGACAAGGTTGGTAGCCAGCTAGCAATTGTCACTGAAGTATTTAATCCAGAGAGTGACCCTCAGGAGGATGGTTATTCTTTGGCACGCATCGAGGTGTCAGACGTAGATGGTATTCCGACTAAGCGTTACACCTTCCTTAAGGATGACGTAGAGCTTGCCAGAAGTGAAGACTTAGTAGGTAGTCAAAAGGCTATTGTTACAGAGGTATTTAAACCCGAAGCAGACCCTCAGGAGGATGGCTACTCTGTAGCACGTACCGAAGTGTCAGACGTAGATGGCATTCCAACGAAGCGATTTACATTCCTAAAGGATAACGTAAAGCTTAGTGAGACAGAAGACAGAGTTGGTAGTCAGCTAGCTAAGGTTGAAGAGTGGTTTAATCCAACGGATGATCCAGTAATTGACTTATACGTTATTGCTAATATACAGGTGTCTGATTTTGGTGGGATACCCACTAAGCGTTTCACCTTCTTAAAGGAAAATGTAGAACTGTCCCGCAATGAAGATCTTGTAGGGTCACAGTTATCTATTACTACTGAAGTATTTAAACCCGAATCTGATCCTGAGGAGCCCGATTACTCTGTGGCTCGCAAAGAAGAGTCTGATGTAGAAGGAATACCAACAAAACGGTTTACGCTCCTGAAAAACGATGCAGAGCTATCAAGGAGTAAAGACTTATTGGGCAGTCAACTTGCTATTGTTACGGAAGTATTTAATCCAGAAATTGACCCGACAGAAGATAATTATTCATTAGCACGCACTGACATATCCGATGTAGATGGCATTCCTACGAAGCGTTATACATTCCTAAAGGATAATGTCGAAATATCTCGCAGTGAAGACAAGGTAGGTAGCCAGCTAGCTATTACCACTGAAGTATTCAACCCAGAAGCAGACCCAGAGGAGTCGGGTTATTCTGTTGCACGTATTGAAGAGTCGGACGTAGAGGGTATACCTACTAAGCGTTTCACCCTCTTAAAGGACAATGCGGAGCTATCTCGAAGCGAGGATCTTGTGGGTAGTCAACTTGCTATTGTTACGGAGATATTTAAGCCAGAAGCAGATCCAGAGGAACCAGATTACTCTGTAGCACGTATTGAATTCTCAGACGTTGACGGAATACCAACAAAGAGGTTTACCTTACTTAAGGATAACGTAGAGCTGTCCCGCAGTGAAGACAAGGTAGGGTCACAGTTAGCTATCACGACAGAAGTATTCAACCCAGAAGTAGACCCAGAGGAACCAGATTACATTATAGCACGCAAAGAAGAGTCGGATGTAGATGGCATTCCTACCAAGAGGTTCACTTTCCTTAAGGAAGATGTCGAGTTGTTTCACACCGAGGACATTGAGGGAGGGTTAAATGAAATAGTGGAAGAATGGTTCAAGCCAACTGAAAGAGAGGATAAACCAGAATACGTTTTAATTGAAAAAACACAAAGCGACTTAGGCGGCATACCCACAGAAAGATATACCTTCTGGAAGGAAAAGGGGCTCATCGATGAATCCTACGTTAATGAATCCGAGGGAGTTATACGAACAACTCAAGTATTTTTCAGCGAAGTTGACGATGATCTCGTAAAGGGTCCAATTGTGTCCAAGGATACTAAAAACATAGACGGCATTCCTACCATTACAGTCACAACGCTTCAGGGGGCAAATGGAATTAGCATAATTGAAGGTGGTGAGAGGTTAGCTAACAGCTACGATCAATTGGTTAGCTTTACATATCCAGGCATATTAGACATTGCAAATCAACCCACTGGGGGCTTTACTTCGTATTCGTGGAGATTATCAGCACCTGTTCAAAGTTTAGTTACGGCAACTACGTATGTTATTTTTCAAGATACTAATACAATTAGCAATTCAGATTTTACATACGGTAATGCGAGTGGTTTATGGAATCCAACCGAATGGGCAAAGGGTCAGTCTTATGGTGTTGGTTACTCCTATAGGCCCTTTGCGGAAAGCAAGGGATTTAGGGGTTATCGTGCTGACGCAGATGTCGTTCAAGTAACTGAAACCGTAGACAATCAGTTCCTCATTAACGGAAATTTACTATTTGAGGATACTACTGGTGGACTAAATGTTTATGGAGGACCAGAGGATCCAAACGGAAAAACATATGTTCTTGATGTAAAAATTACCCCAGCCTTTGTTGACATAGAGGGAGCTACTAGCTATAAAAAAGTTATTATAGTGGCAAATATTCCAGTACAGGAAAACACAGAACCTGCTCCTCCGACAGAGGAAGAGGTCCCTTAGCCACGTGCCTAGGAAGTAAAATCATATGCCATCATTTGAAGAAAATAAAATTAACAACGCTGACTCCAAATCAAACGTTGGAGCTGCTAAATTAATTCGCGATAGGTCCAAGGCTATCAAGGCCGAAAGGAAGGCTAGGATTGATAGAGCCCAATCCCTAAATGCTGGCACAAAGGTTATTCGTGAAATTAAATCCGAATACTCCAGAAATAATAGCGGAATATATGACTTGAGCACCACTGGGTCTGAAAGGCAAAACCTAGATGGTCAAAACGACACCATACAGGACAACAGTGTTGACAATGCTTTTGATAAATCTGGTGGTGGTGGTGGTGGTGGTGGTGAATTGCCGCCAACAATTGATATTTTAGTTTGCAATAGTGGAACTGGAGTATCCGAAACGCTGACAATTTATTACCAAGAATAATAATAGTAATGCCTTATCCAGATAATCAATTGCGATGGCTAAACACTTGTTGCCCAGACTGGGAAGGTGGATTCTCGATGAACCCCTGCTGTCCCGTCAGCGTCAGTGCGTGTGTAAGTCTAAGCAAGGTTGCCGATCTCTGCGGGGTAATTGATCCAGATGATGATCCAGATGTAAAGTGGCCAACAGTTTACAAAAATACAGTCACGGATGCTTCTACAGCTTCGCAGGAAAATACTGCATTGACTGAATACGAAAGAGATACCACGACTGGTGATTGCTCGGCCACTGTATGCCTCGGCCCCATCTATTTTGATGACGAAGGAATAGGCTACACTGGCAAAACGACTACCACCACTACAGTTGGCAGTGAAAACGAAACCACGGGGGATTGCACTGAGGACCCCCTTGGCGTAATCATAACATCAGTCATCGATTACACCTCCAGTGACATTGTGGTAGCCCCAGACATTACCACCACCACCGCAAGTGTTTGCTCGCCACCAGAGGGATCAGTATCATATTCTGGAAGCTTTGAGGGAAGCAAAGTTTTCAGTGAATGCGAATCTGAAGAAGTAACGACTCAAACCTGTTCAGCCAGCAGAGATTCATCTACGGGGGATTGGTCTGGCGAAGACGGCTCTGTATGGTGTCCCGTCCCAGAGTTTTGCTATACTTTTGGCCCATTTGCAAACGATGGATGTGCCAGCGATGGGGTTCCTAGCGAAACTACTGTCACTACTGAATATGGTAACCCAGTTCCAATTTACTCCGATGCAGATACTGAATCAGCAGCTCTTTCAGCTGCCACCGAGACACAAGGGGCAAGTTGCACTTCTTCCAATTACAGGACAGGCCGCGACAGTCCTAACGACAAACTTGCAGTCAGCAAAACAACAGTAAAGCACGAAGCCGTCGTCACTGGACTGGTGATTGGTTTTTGTTATGAGGGTGTCATACCAATTGAACGGGCATTGATTAATTTTGATGAACAGGGCAATCGGATTTCGCCAGAGCCAGAGGATTGGTTGCCATTTTCGCTAACGGCAATCGATTTTTTTAAGGCAGAGGAAGTCTTCCAAACCTTCGGTCAAGGAACTTTAAATGTCTCCGATGGCGATTTCATTAACGAAAACTTTAGTTTAGATCCATACAGTTACCCGTCATACTTTCCAGTGGATCCAGAGACTGGCATCCTAATAGACCCAGATGCGCTGGTGCTGACTCCGTTCAGTGATTTGCCAACTTCTAAGTTATATGACTATCGTGTGCTGCCAGCTATAATGCGGAGAGTGGAGTGCGAAGAAGAAGAATAAATATGAAATCATTACCACTCGGAAAAACAATTGTCATCAACCCCAACAGGGAACCAGATGCACCAGAGCCAATAGAGATTGTGAAGAAGAAAATAACTGGCATTGGCGATGTCGTGCACAAGATTGCACAGCCCATAGCCAAGTCAATTGATTCGATTGCTGGAACCAATATCCAAGGATGCGGAGCCTGTCAGAAACGCAAAGAATACCTTAACAAAAAATTTCCAATAACCTAAACCCCTTATGATACAATAGCGATATGACTCCAGAAGAAATAGAAGCAGAGCTCCTGCGCCAAGAACAACTATCTAACCCTATGATGCAGCCCACTGACCTAATGGGTCAGCAGGGTCAACAGGAGCCCGTGATGGATACCAATCCTCTTGCCCTCGCTGAACTAGTAAATGCGGATCGAGCACAAGCAGCATCGGCAAAGGATCTAATAGGAGGAGATACTTCCGTAGAACCATTGGACTTTGCGGGTGAAATACAAAATAACTCAACGCCGTATTCCAGTCTGGTGGACAACAGCCCGTTCACTGCATTGGGTGGCACTCCTGTAGAGGAAAACCAATATACGGTTGCACGGGCTGGGTTGACACCAGAAGAACGCGCTAGAATCGAAACTCGACTTGCGCGGACAAATGCTGACATCCTTGCCGAAAATACACCAGAAGAGTACAGGCCTATTGGCGGAGGCTTCTCATTCGGGGGAGACATACCGATTCCACGAGACACTCCAGAGGGGGCAACATTTATGGGAGATGTTAGTAAACTTTTAGCTCCGTTCACCGCACACTCTCAAAAGGTTGGTGGGTTCCCAGCACCAACTCTAGATACGGCTTTAGCTGAACAAGGTACAACTCCAGCTTTAGCTGAACAAGGTAGCCCTCAAGCTATCTTTGAGGGGATGAGAGCTAAGGGTCCTTTGAGTCCAGAGCTTATTGCAGCGGGTCAGAAACGGGCTGCGCTTCTGGGTACAACCTTTGATCCAGAAACAGGTTTCTCTAGGGATCCATTCCTACAATTCCAACAAGCTCAACAGGCTCAACAAGCCGAGCGGGGAGCCTTAGCTAACCGTCCTGGGTACGGTTATGGTGGTGCAGTCAATGATCAATATCAGAGTGCAGATTTTGATACAATCTCACAGGGAGTATTCGATACGCCAATGACTGGTATGCGACCAATCAATTCAGAAACTGGTGAACCCCTATCGCAGGGTGTTATTGATGCTGCTGCTCGTGCTGGCCTAGAACTACCAATGGGATCAGTGCCGCTACCGAAAGCACCAGTGAATTCGATACCTATGGGACAGGATGAAACCCGTGCTCGACTTGGCGGTATGACACTCAATCAATACCTCAATGCCCCCGATGGAGCTGTCTCTGGTTTACGTACTGACCCACAGGGTCGTATGATTCCGGGTGGATTTGATAATCGTGCTGATGCCTATGGTCAGTACGAGGATGAAGTGTCACAAGCTTACCAACGCCAGTCCGAGCGGATGCAGCAACTAGCTGATCAACGTGACGGAACTGCTGGCCCCCGTACCTACGGTGGTTACACAACATCACAGCTTCGTGGTATGGTCGGCGGAGGAGACAACCTAAGAGCCGCTCAGATGCGAGCAGAGGCTGGACTCAATCCAGTTACAGGCAACCGTGAATCCACTGAAGAACAAAACCAACTTCAAACAGAAGTATTGAAAGCTCGACTAACTAAATTAAAAGAGCAAGACCCAGACAAGCTATCAAAAGCTGAATCATACGCCGACAGGCTCAAACTACAAGGTGATGCTAGAACAGCATTCATCTTCTCTCAGATGGGAACAGCGATGGATGACGTATTCGGTCTTGAGGGTACTGGTGCAGGTGGTGGCGGTGGCTCTTTTACGGAGGCACAACAATCCAGTATCTCTAAGGTGATGGCCGCAAACCCTGGGTCCAGCCGCGAACAAATTATTGCTGAAATGAAAAAGCAAGGTAAACTATAATGGCCATTGATCTATCGGTTCTCGACGAAGCCCCATCTAGTATTGACTTGTCAGTTCTTGACGCGCCTAAAAGCGGCATTGACCTATCAGTCCTTGATAATGAACAAAGTGGCATTGATCTGTCAGTTCTTGATGAGGAGGAACCCGGCATCGGGAAGACAGTAGCTGGCCTTGGTGCTGAGGTTGCTGTCGGCGAGGGTGCTAAGTACGCTGGTGCTGCTGCTGGATTTGCCTTAGGTGGACCAGTAGGTGCAGTCATTGGCTATGGTGTTGGTGCATTGGCTGGTGGCGTGGGTGGTTCATTACTAGCTCAAGAGATCGAGGGACGTGATGAAGCAAGCTGGGGCCGTGTAACGGCTGACACAGCCCTTAACCTTATTCCCGGTGGTCTAGGCAAGGCTTCCAAGGGAGCACGTCTCCTACCACGTCTAGCGAAGGAAGGAACTAAACGTGCAGCAGGTGGTGCTCTTATATCAACTGCTGGTGCTCAGATCGAGAAGGGTGTCGAGCAGGGTGAGTTACTTACTCCTGATGAACTCGGTAACGCTGTACTCGTCGGTGGTGGTCTAGGTCTAGGTCTAGGTGCTGCTGGTGAGTTAATGAAGAAAGCTTATCCTAGGTTCGGCGGTAAGAGTGGCGAGTACCTCAATGAGGCTTACGATAAGGGTGATCTCGATGCAGCACAAATTACGGAGACATTGGCTGGTGAGAATCCTGTAGGTATGGGTTCACGGTTTATGCGATCCTTGTACCGGAACGTCATACCATCTAAGCTTGTTGGTAGGAATGCTACAATGGATTTACTCCGAGCTAAGAATGAATCAGAAGCTGCGACCGACCTAGCTGCCAATGTTCGTAATATTATAGATAGTGCGACTAAGAAGGCATCCAAAGCTGAGACCGATGCGCTCAATGACTACGTGGCTGGGAACAGCAATAGTCTGCCGGAATCCTTTACTGGAATTAAAAGCACTCTGGACGATGCTCGTGTCAAGATTGACCAGTACCAGAATACTATCTATGCTCTTTACAAGTCCGGGGACCTGGACCTTGATCCACGGATAGCAGCGAAGATTAAGAAAAGTATTGATTCTAAGAATTACTTTACCCGTGAGTACAGGTTCTATGAGGACAGCAAATATCGTCCATCTGCTAATGTGGAAAACAAGCTTCGGATGGAACTGAAGCAACAGGGGCAAAGTGACGATGAGATAAATCAATTCCTCCAGAATTTACAGGATAGTCGCTCGGACTCCCTCAAGCTGATGAATACCATTGCTGGTAACAAACGTGTATTCAAGAGGAAGAACGAGGATCTTACTGAAACAATGCGTGAGTACCTTGGTGAGTACACAGAATCAGGGGAGAGACTTTTCGGAACAATTTCTCGTCTCGGAAGATTGGCTTCATACGAAGCTGGTAACCGACGTATAGCTGACGATATGTTGAAGGCAAGGATTGGGCAGACCTTTTCGCCAGGTCAAGTTCCTGAGGGCTTTGAGCCACTTGTTGTGCGTGGACGTGCTATGCGATCCGGCGATACACGTGTTCCCCGAAAGGTAAAAGTACCCGTAACGGAGGAGAACCCGACGGGATACGTTCAATCCAGTAAGCTTCAGAAGGGTGATATTATATACGTACCCAAGGAGGCTAATGAAGCACTCAATGAGTTATACGGAAGTGGAGTAGTAAAGGATACTGGCCCTTGGCTTGCCCGTGTTGTTGGCGGCGCACTCAAGACTACAACTGCTGCCGCAAAGTTTGTGCGAGTCCCATTGAATCTAGCTTCTTATCCAGTGCAGCTTGTAGGACAAGCGATGCTAGTTGCTGGACAGGGACTCAACCCGGGGAGAGGTTACGGCAAGGGTATGCGTGTAGCTATCAATGAAGCTCTACCCCAAAGATTTAAGACGGGTCAGGTTTCCTTGCTAGAACTTAACCGACTCAAGGAGTTAGGGCTAGTGGACAAGGGAGTTACAGCATCCGACATCCGCGATGGTTTCAAGAATGGTATTGCACCTAAACTATTTCAACGTTCGATCAACGGTGTGGGCAAAGCCTATAATAGTTTCGATACGGCGCAGCGAATATCCGTGTACGAGAACTACAAGAAGTTCCTTGGTGACATTATACCTGAGGCTGACATCAAGCGTATGGGTACACGTGAGTTTGAACAACTTGCCGGTGATCTTACGAATAATACCTATACGAACTATGACCGAATCAATAAGGGCCTACGTTCTTTATCTCGATACGGCATCCTTAATGAGTTCGGCGCATTTAACTTTGAACTTGTCAGGACCACATTCAATCAAGCAAAACTAGCCAAGCAAATGACCGATGGTACATTCTCTCAGATGTTGCAGGAGAGGTACGGTGTTCAGATGAATGATGATACGTTGCGCAGAATCAAGAATGAAGGGTTCAAGCGTATGGCTGCACTGAGTGCTATTCTCTCGGCTGGATCTACTATACCGATGGTGCTAAACCGGGAGGGTGGCATTGATGAAGAGCAGGAGAAAGCAATGCGTGAGACGGTTCTAGCTCCGTGGGAAGAAAATGTAGCACTTCATATCCGTAAGGATGGCGACAAAATTAGAATAGCTAACTTCGGGTATCAGATTCCAACCGCTGAACTATCATCAGTTGTTGGTTCAGCACTACGTGGCGACAACTTTATGGATGCAGCGGGTCGATCAATTGATTCAATGTGGAGTAAGTTCGGTGGTGACCTTACTATCAATATGAAGAATATGGTGGCCGCAATAAACAATATGGATGCCAACGGTCGCCGCATCTCGGACAAGGTTGACGGCCTATCTAAGAACCTTGACCTTGTAAGCTGGTATATGGGTGAGAATTTTACCCCTGGTACTTACTCCGATTTAAAGAAACTAGATGAGCGCACCACAATGGACAATGCCCTTAGGTATACTCTGGGTTATCGCGTTCGCAATCTAGGTATGATAGAGGGTGCTGAGAATAAGTTCCGGGATATGAAGAAAAGCTTTGCTGGTATCAGATCTAAATATTCAGCATCCAGTTACCGTGACAATGATATGTCAGGTGCTTATCAAGAATTGAATAGGACTTACCAATCACAGATGGAGCAGGGCATACGTCACGTAAATAACCTGCGCACACTGGATGCGTCGGAAGAGGCAATCAAGCAAAGTCTAAGGAAAACATTTACTAAGTCAGAGGTTCAAAACCTAATGACTGGTACGGTCCCCGATATGCCTATATCAACTAGTGTTCCTTCCAATCGCATTGATAAGAGAGCACGTTATGTACAGCTAGCTGGCAAGATGCCGGAAGAGATGGCAATGAAGATGCTACGGGATGACTACGAGGCTGGCAAGCTCAAGCGCAGTGACGTACAGGCCGTCATACGTAGAATGCAAATGCAGCAGTACCCAAGGTAACGAAAAGCCCCGTCCTCCACATAAAAAGGACGGGGCTACCGTAACGAAACAAGGAATTAAATAGGACATAAACCGATCCCGCTGCGGATTACTCCAACAGCTTACCTTGTTATTTCAGTGAGAACAAGGAAGCAAACTCACTGATAAGTATTATACACTATGGGTTCTTATATTTAGTAAGTAAATCTTTTAGGTTGCGCTTCTCATCCTGGAGTTCCTTTCGCTGCTCGGTCATACGATCAATGCGGTAGGATAGGAGCCGGGATTCCTGACGAATCATATCGATCTGGGTCTGGATTCTTTCGATGTTTTCTTCGGTGTCTTGCATCCTCTTAACTTGTGCGGAAGCCTTCTCCTTGTCAACAAATAACTCGGGAAAATTTAACCCTTCTAGAGGATAATTTAACTCCTCGTAGCAGAAGGTATCACGGGCGATAGCGGCCTCCTTCTCGTCGTCAAAGTAGCCAAGTTCGTACCGCTTAGTGCTCCCGCCATTTACACAATTAATAATTGTGACCCGGCACTTTTTTCGACCAGTTGGCCAGAATACTCCCCGGTACTGGCATTTACCTCGAACCTTCTGATGTCCTCTGAGGTTTTCGGATCGTGTCGCGTACCGTAGGTTGGACGGTCTATTGTCCGTCCTGTTTCCGTTAATGTGATCAACGTCATAGTTGTCTGGCTTTGACCCCAGAAAAGCCTTTGCGATCAACTCGTGAACCTTAAATGTAGGGGAACCGACACGCTGTCTTTGATATCCCAGTCCATTGTCGTAGCCAAATGACCGACCTCTGCCCAACTTACTGTGGACCTCTACACTGCCATCCGAGTAGCAGGTTACTCTTATTCCGTTTACGCTTATATCCTTTGATGTTTCTGTAGCTATCATAGTTCTTGTGTGTTGATGGTATGTGCGCTGCGATTGTATAGGTAACCGGTACGCTTGGTTATTATTTGTACTGCTTCAAAGTCCGTAGTCCAAGGCATCTCACGATCCTCGAACCCGAAGTCGTAGTCATCCCGGATTAGCTTAGAGATATTCCAGACATACAGAAGATGTTGGTATCCATTGACATAGATAAAGTCCTTCTTTACTGATTCAGCTATACCGATATTGGTATCAAGCTTTAGCTGCTCAATAATCCAGGGATCATATGCCTTTCGGCGTACCTTGATTTCAACTAAGTAATCAATGCTCTCGTAATCAAAAGGACTGAACTCGTCCTCGGCTTTGATCAGCTTATTCATTTTAGGAAAAGCCAACATTATATTTTGTGCTACTTGTTCTTCTGTCATTATCCGAACCTCCCTGTGCAGTGATAGAATTTAAACGTACCTCCGATGTCGCGCTCACCTTCACGGTTCTTAGCTATCTCGTAGGTTAGACGGGTGAAACCTCCACGGGCATCTTTATCCTTAGAGGATTCAACATCTCCGTTTGAGGGATACATAAGCAGAACAACGTCGGCATCATTCTCGATGTCCCCGGAATCCTTTAGGTCATACAATTTAAGTCGGCCATTCTTGGCTCCCTCTCGGTTGACCTGTGCTAGTAGGATAATGGCGATATTGAGATCAATAGCCATCTGCTTAATTTTGTGAGAGATACTGGCGATGCCCTCGGCCTTACCCATCTTGGAAGAGAATGGTATAAGCTGTAAGTAATCAATGACCAGTAGCTTTACGCCGTGCTTGTTAACGAACTGTCGGGTCTGGCTGTATAGATCATCGGCACTTTTGACTGAGTGCGAGGTGTACACGGGCATTGTCTTTAGATCAGAGATAGTCTCGTGAACCCGCTTGACCTGCTCTGGCTGGGCTATGTTGTCCTCCACGCTGCGAAGGTTAACACCTGAGATAACCTGCGTCAGTCTCTTGGTAAGCTGCTTCTGTGGCATCTCCAAGGAGAAGACTCCACAGGCGTGACCATCCTTTGCTACAGCCTGGGATACAATATACAGGGCCAGTGCTGACTTACCACAGGAGGTAGGTGCAGCTACAGTCATTACTTCACCCGCGGCTATGCCCCGATTGCCAAGCTCACTATCCAAGTTATTGGTATGCGTCTTAACAACGTCGGGTACGTAGTCACCTGCTTGCATCCTAGCGATGTCCTCCAGTAGCTCGTCGGCGGACGAACCGATCCCGGATTTATTCTGGCTGAATAAGGGACGTGCAGTAATCTCGGCCTCAAGGGTGCTGCGTATCTCGTCATAGCTAAGAGCCTCGGACTCCACATTCTCGACAGCAATCCGGCAGGACTTCATAATCTCACGAAGCCTTGCCTTCTCTGCTACGATGTTCGCATAGAACTTGGCTGTGAGTTCGCTGTAAACGCCGTCAGCTACCGATAGTATACCTGCTATACCCCCGACCTCGTCAAGCCCTCTGAGGGACTTCAGGTGCTCTGCAATGGACACCTCGTCAATAGGCTTACTCAGTTGAGCAAGTTCACCTATGGCTTGGTATAGTAATTTAAATCTTAGTACGTAAAAATCCTCGGCCTCCAGTAAAGGACGGACCATATCATATACGGATGCGTCACCTGGGAATAGGCAGGATGCTATTAATTTTCTTTCAGCCTCGGCACTATGTGGCTGGTTCGTCGTCAGTAGGTTTGTTTCGTTCATTATCAAGTAATTCTACCAGAGAACGAAGGACTTGTCCAAGGGACTTATGAGCTACACGATTCACTTCCGGCAACCTATAACTATCAATTGAATTATAGATGGAGAGAGATACTTCGGCGGCTTCTTTTATTTTAGTCATTTCGTTGCGGTCTATTTTATTATATTGAGTCATAAGAATTACTTGCCCCCTACCGAATTGTAAGGGGCAAGCATCTTAGCACAGGGACTTACTCCGACTCTGCTCTTTCGAGCATCCCTATGGCTATCAACGAGTAGCCAATTAGGTCGCGGAATATGTCCTTGGATTGGTCGCCATTAGTAACTACTTTTAGCTGACCGTCGTTACAGAAAGCCTTCGCTCTCTGGAATTTGTCCTGCATCCGAATGCAAACACCTGTTAAGGGATGAACACCGAACTCGGAGGAAGCATCGAAGTTTGCGAAGGGGTTATCGCAGCTTTCGCCTCCTGTGTAATCCGAGCATTTGTGAGCGGTTAGTTCCAAAATAGAACTGACCTCAGCACGCCGGAATGTTTCCCACCAGATCTTATCGAATGAAGATGAGGACATCCTTAGAATGGGGTGTTGTCATTGGTTGGCGCACTTGCAGCTTTTGGCTCAGATGAGCTACCTGCGGGTGCTGCGTCCACTGGATTCAATGCCAGGGAGAGGAAGTTCGTACCGCTCTTGGCCGTCTTCTTCCAGCCCTTGAGGTAGTACTCCTTACCCTCGACATTAATCTTCCCGCTGTAGTCAGGATGATTTGGTTTTTCTTTACGGTCATTGACGAAGAATGTACCGGAGTTAGTGTTATCGTATTGTGACATAATATGACTTTCGTTATTGGTTATGATTAGGCGACATCTTCATCCAGCTTTACAGCACGGATGGTTGTGTCAGGTTGTTCTAGCTTGACGCCCAAGTGTTTAGCAAGTGCGTCGATCTTCTGATCAAGCAATTCATTATGCTCGATCAAGAAAGTATTTTCACCTCGTAGGTATTCCATCTTGTCACTCATCTCCCCGATGATAGTTTCGTAGTGGTTGTCCAGCATTTGAATGCTTGAGATGACATCTATGATTTCGTTTCGTAAGTCCATATTATTTGTGCGCAACAGAATGTTTCGCTTAGAATCCTTGTGATTGTTTGGTTGTAGGTTTAGGTAGTTTGCTGCCGTGGTCATTAGTAGCATCCGGATCTTTGGTATCGTCAATAGCAAAGAGGCCATTCAGTGCATATTTTCTGGCGTAGGATGAGGCACTGCCAGTAATCTGGGCATCGTCCATACCTTTCTTTGTCTCAGCCTCACGAGCGTAGGCATTAACGTGAATCGAGCTATCACTGCTATCATCTGTGGATGCAATAACGGCGGTTGACTTAACGTATACCCGGCCACCGACCTCAACCATTTCATCGGTGATGACTAAGGTGCAGGCCCACTCAGCCAGCAATGGCTTAACGGATGTAAGGATGTCCTCAGCGGAACGGTAGCGGTAACCACCGAACTTATTAGTCTGACCCTTCGGTGCTTTCAAAGAGGACTGAATCCCCTGGAGTTTCTTATGTATGTTCATCGTGATTACTGTGGTTTTGTTATTACTCATATGTTTTATGTGTTAGTTGAATTCAATGCTAGGGATTTTATTACCAATGTTGATGGTAGCTGTGCTACACGGATGCTCTAGCATTAACTGAAAAGCCTCGTTGAAGGTCCCTACTCCGCAGTATTCAGTTCCTTCTCCTTGCTCAATCTTAATTAGATAAGAGTATGAAGGGTCATCGGTCAATGGTGCTACATTGAATGTGGCGTGCTGCTGTTTTAGTTCCTGCATTGTGTTATTTGTTTGGTTGGTTTTGTTATTACTCATATGTTTTTTTGGTTAGTTTACGGAACAGCTCTTTGCGCTGCTTTTGATTTTTACAAGAAGCAAGATCACCTTCACTTGCCCCTAGGTCTTTTAACTCTGTGACTTGTTCAGAGGATGTCAAGGAATTTGCGAATCTAATTGTAAGTTGTGTAAGTCCTACGGGATGAAGGACATCGGTCATATCCTGCTCCAAGTAAGCGGCCATTGCCTCTAAAGTATTTGGCAAATCTTCCTTCTGGCCCTTGCACATCTTGAGATAAAAGTTCTCAACCTTTCCGAGGAGACTGTTGGCCTGGCGAGAGATTACACCGCGGACCATTCCGGTCTGGTGGTCGTGATCCAGCACCCAGTCCTTTGTCTTAATGTCCAAGATGGGACAGGAGATTGGCTTGTTAGCCTCCCGGAACTCCTTGATTTGGTTTTGTGATAAGTAAGTCATAGTTTTTAATACGGAATCAAAGATAGAAATATACGCTGTTTACCCGATATAATTTTTCCTTGAGTTGAGTTATGATTGGTGGATGAAAATGCTCTGCCTATTCTTCCTGCTTGTTTCCAATTCACTTATCGCCTCACCAGCAGCGATCGAGGTCCTGTCCGCCAGTGGCCTTACGCATTCGATTGCCCAAGCTAGGACTATGTATGCCGACATTGGTGACAGCGTATTCTTCAAGCAAGTTGAGCCATCCGAGGGTATGCTGCTGCTGACTGATGATGGAGTCATAAAGTTCAAGCCGGGTGCTGAAAGTAATCGTGTGGTATTTGCGGTGGTAAAGAATTATTCATAGCGCATCATAATGAATTAGTAGCCTCACCCTTGATGGCAGCGATTGCCTGCTTGAGTTGATTGTTCTCCTCCTGTAACCGGAGGTTCTCATTCCGTAGGTAGATGAAGTTCTCCCTTACATCCATAATGATGTCCGCGAGTGGTGGTTCGTCTAGGTTATCTGTCATAATGTTTTTGAGTTGTTTCCATTTTGGAAATAGTTGGTAGTTGATAATTAGGTATCTTGAACTGCCGCCTCCAGAGCGCATAGGTTGAGCGATGGATACCGGACTGAGTGACTGCGGTATCAAGAGATACACCCTTGTCCCGCATTGAGTCAATCTTTTTCACAACCTCGGCCTTCTCCTCGGTGCTGAGTCGATGGGTAGGTCGGTTGCAGTTACTACCAGGTATAAAGTTCCGTGTCCCCGCTGCCGCCTCAATCCTCTCATTGTCCTCAACCTCCTTGGCAATCCGGGCTGCTGCCCATTCCATAAAGCTGCTGTTTGATTCTGCTGTTGTTTCGTACATTCTTCTTATTTAGTTAATTCCTTTGTGCGCACTATCTACGATAGGGCTTTTGTTGATAATATTTTTCCTGTGCCTCCTCGCTTGAAGACACATACTCCTGTCTTGTCCGGCATCTTCTTGAGAAGCAGGCGCACTGCTCCTTGTTCATCGTGCGCCCACTTGTAAGTCCTGCCGACGTAGCCCTCCGGCATATCGTCGTGGCGTGTTAGGATCTCGTACTCAGTCATATTACATTCTCAAGAGCCAGTACAGCTCAGCGCATTTCTTCGCTACCTTGATACCCTTGTCAAGCTCCTTGTCATTCCACACCTTGTGGTAGTGCTTCTTGGTATCGCAGTCAATGATCACGGAGATACAGCCCGGAAGGTAGTCCAGCTTGCGCTCCTTCATTAGCATATAAGCTTCGATGCCTAGCTGCTGGCAGTCCTTGTCATAGCACTTGGCCTTGCCCTTGGTATTGGTGCGGCACTTGTAGTCCGCCAGGAATAGCTTATCGTCGCTGTCGTAGCCAATGAAGTCCACGCTGCCAGCGATCTTGATGCGACTGCTTGCAATGATATGCTCACAGGATACAGGCTTTACGCCCTCCTCGTGAACCCAATCCACAAATGGCATAGCCCATTCATTCCAGACGCTATCATCCGGCGCACTGCCCTCGGCGAGGTAGTTATGATTAATGAAGTCCTCGATTACCTTGTGGACTGTCGTACCGAACTCCGAGGACTCAATAGTTTCACCCGTAGCCGGATGCTCCCTTGTGCCATAGGTAAGACGCTCTAACTCCTGCCAAGCTAGGCTAGGGTACGCCCTCGCTAGTTGAGCCATCATACGGGGCTTATAGATGCTATCAAGGAACGCATCCTTGACGATGCCAAGCACAGTCGTAACAGAAGGGTACACCTTCGCTACTTTCCGCGCTTGTGCGGGTGTCATTATGTCGGCCTCGAACTCAGGGTTCAGGACATCGTTGCAATTATAGAAGTGGCTCATTTTCTTTTCTTTCCGTATGTTGGGTACGATGCGCGTCCCGTTTTGGTACGCCGTGCATCCTTGATTAGACCTAGCTGCCGGAAGTGGTCAACCGCCTGGCGACCCTCCTCCATTAGCTTGCGATTCCGCATTGCTGATTCGTACAGATCAGCGAACTTGTTTGCTAGTTGACTTGCGTTACTCATTACAGCTCCTCTTGGTCCATAATGAACTCCACACCTTCGCGGAGGATGTCGATGCGCTGCTCTGATTCCGCAAAGTAACGGCCAGCGTACAGCTCAATATTCTCTTGGTCAATAATGATTAGAGTATCCTGTCCGAGTGTACTTTGGTCGGATTCCGGTATCATTGCACCTACCCAAATGAAACGCAGTTGCTCCTCCGCGATGAAGTGAAGGAGGTCATCGGAACTCCGGCGTAATGTTTCTAGTTCTGTTTTTTCTGTATCCATTGTATTGTCTTTAGAATTTAGCAATCAGGGCTGCGACCAGTAGCATAATGCTGCCGCCTAGACAGCAGGCCAGCACCACACAGGCGGAGTAAAAGACCTTCTCGCCGCCTTTGACGAGATGATCGAGGTTAGTATTTTCTTTACGGTTTTTCATTTTTATTGCGTTCTTATCGGTGTTTAGGTATATCAAGGCTTGACATACTTTTTGATGTGATGTGTACCTTAAGACAGTCAGCCCCTGGTAGTCAATCATTAATTAATATAAAAAAGGGAGTCAATGACTGACAGTCATATGACTGACAGCCATATGGTGGGCTTAGATTAGGTCCAGGGTCTCCTGAAAGATGGTCGCCCTGTCATCGTGGCTAAGTGACTCAATCGGTAGCTCACGGGGTGTCTCGCTGTCAGTCCAGTAGACTAGTTTCACGATCTCGAACCCGTCAAGGTCGCGCTCCTCCCAAGCTTCTGTGACTTGGGACTCCCCGGCTTCGCTGCTGCTCTCGCAATGAGTTGTCACGGCCTCCGCTTCGACTGTTATGTCAAAGTATTTGTTGGGCCGTAGCTCGATGCCTTCTAGTTGTATAGTTTTCATTATGCGAATGTGATTTGGTTTTTATCTTTTGGCTACTGGCAGGTAAAGTCCGAGAGGTAGTCAGTTGACGCAATAGCCTTCTGCCGCGCCCACATTTCGAGTCCTTTGGCCTGCCAGTAGCCGCGGTTCCAGCCTGTGCCATCGCACGATTCAATGCCCATCGCCTCTAGCTCGTAGAGTTTCTCCGGCGAATTGCAGCGCAGCACGTGAACCCTAGGAAAGGCCCTTGCCCACATCTCTACTGTCTGCCACTTCCATTCTGTCGTGCCGCCAATGGCAATAACTTCGGGACGCGGAAATAATGAGCGCACGTCGTCGCGTGTCATACCATCCTGTACGGCCACCGCCAAGGGTATGCCGCAGGACTGGATGATCGGCGCGTAGGTGCTCCACTGCTCGATGGTGGCAGCTCCGTCACCAATGACGTCGGGGACGATGGCCCATCGCGCTTGTGTCTTTTGGGACTGCGACCAAACGAGCAAACGCCTCCACTCATCTTCTTTTTTCGCCCACTTGTCGTGGTCAAAGCAGTTAGCTCGCATATCCCAACAGCTAAACGCCCCATTATCGAGTGCGTACGGAAACCAGGGCCAAGGGCCGCGCTGCGCCCCCGGTGAAAACAAATGGCCGATGCGCCCAGTCTCACGACCAAGGCAATGCCAGAACCATCCAGTAGAGTTTGCAGGCATTACCAGCATCGTATTGGCCTTTCTAAGCGACCCTCACGGATCAGTGCTAGCATTAATACTTCAGCCTCGTAAAGGGTATACATTCCCTCATCAATCATAAATGCCTCGACGTGGTCAAGCCACTCAGCGCGTGATAATCCCGGCACAGTTTCGATGCCTTCTAGTTGTATTGTTTGCATATTAATCAGCGTTTAATTGTTCAAGTGTCCGGCATCCTGTCCGTACGAACAGAATATCTAGGTAAGTTTCCTCGCTGTTGCCATTGATTGACGTAACAAGGGAAATTTCCTCTTCGGTTGCTATGTTCATTTCTATTAGTGTTTCGTATGTGTCCATTGTTTTCCTTTCTTATGTGTTATCTGTTTACCCAAGTTTCCCAATCACAAAGCATATCCGCCGGAGCGCATTCTGTGAATATAATAAACCTATCGAGTAGCTCCAAAGGAGCTTCCGTGTCAAGGGTTTGCTTGAACTTCAAGCGTATAGGTTTGAGCCAGCGTTCGTGAACCAGTAGCGAATTCCAATCGCAAGCGGGTAAAAGCCTTTTGAAAAGCTCCCATTCCGGCTTTGGTTCTACTAGATCATCCCAAGCTTTCAGCCTATCCTGAGAGAATGTTTTTAATGCAGTTTCTATTTTCATTTTTTTCCTTTCTTATGTGTTAAAGCTTAATCTTCGATTAAGCGCGATATGCAGCGGGCTTTTTCCGTGCTTCAATTACTGTTAAAGTCCCTTGTTTACTACGTGTCAAATATATTTTTAAAATATTTTCCCCTTGCTTCCCCTGCTTCCCTTCCCTTGCTTGCCTTGCCTTGCTTCCCTTGCTTCCCTTGCTTCCCTTCCCGGCCTTCCCTTGCCTTGCTTCCCTCGCTTGCCTTCCCTAGCTCGCCGGCGCCTTGCCCTAGTCCTTACCCTCGCCACAAATTAAAAGGCCTTGTGCGGCCTTATAGATGGAAAACCTTGTGCGCTGGAGGGGTTTCCGGCTTGCCTTGCTTGCCTTGCTTGCCAGACTTATGAGTAGATACAAAAAAAGCGCACGCTTTCACGTGCACCGATTTGTTTTACTCTTATTTGCCCTCTGTGGCTTTTAACCTAGCATTTAAGGCCTTTACCTTTTCCGGTGTGTACCTTGCCCTTATGGCAGCACGTAGCTCGATCAATTGCCTATTGGACAAGTTTAAACCCTCAATAATTACATTCATATTTACCCTTGTTTATTGTTATAAAAAAAGCCGGCCTTTGACGGCCGGCCTTCTCTTTTTTTAGTGGATACCGATACCGATCGCAACACCGGCGAAGTCTTTTGAGCCACAAGCGTGCCGGCCTTGTGGTAAACAATTGCCGCAATTACCGGGACAAGCGAAGGCCTTACTTTTTATTTGTTTGAGCTTTGCTAAAACATCTCGCCGGTATTCTTTAGACCCGGCCTTTGTCTTGTCTTGATATGCTCGTTTGCTTATATGCGCTTTATCGACTTTGACGGCTAAAAAATCACCGCGTACCACCGGCAAGCCTAGAAAAGCATTTGCAAGGCCAGTGCGCTCGTGCCGGCTGCCGGAAGATGCATTTGTAAGATAATTTGACGGCCATTTATAGCCGGTTGCATCAAGCTTTACGAATTCGAACCAGCTTTTAGAGTACCCATATACCTTAAGATCAGGCCGCGCTTTACATAGTTCCATAAACATTTTAAGCGTTGCAACGTCTTTAAAGTCACCGTCGACGAATAACCGAACGGTGCGGCCGGTCTTTAGGCTTAAAAAAGCCTTTTCTATTACTTCCGGTTTGAGTCGCATTAATAAGCTGTTTTGCAATTGTCTAAAGAAGGCAGCAGGATATCGCCAAGCGCGAAGCGAATAACAAAAGTTAACGCAATCACCTTTGCCGGGACAGTCCGCCAAAGCTAAAGAAGAAAAGGCCGCGAACGGTAATTTTTTATTTCCCTTTTCCGCGAATATTGAAAAAGGCGGAATTCCTGACAAATCACTTTCTAAATAAGAAAGCATTTTTTCCGCGTAATATTGCCAAGTCCCGCGCTTTTCTAAAGATTCCGGCGACTCATTTATGCAATCAGTTAAAAGGCTTTTGATGGCCGTTATGTCATTGATTGCGCGGACTACGTTTATGCATTGTTTACGATTCATTATTAAAAGCGGTTTTACAGATCCGCAAACTGATTTGATTTTAGATTTACCCCAATAGAATTGCCGGCATAATAATTAATTCAGGGTTCTTTTGCCCATAATCTTTGCCATCAATTAGGTCACTGTAAGCCGGATATTTGATGTAGGTTTTTCCGTCAATAATTACAGTTTGCGCGTTTGCCTTTGCCTCTTTGTATGTTTTGTATGCTTTCATATTGTTTATTCTTTATTAGTTATAGTTAAGAGTGAGACGCTATCAATGCAGCTAAAACAAAGTAAGTCAAGTATATATTTAAAAAAGATTAAATTCCCTATTTAGAATCATTCTAATTAAGAATCGTACCAGGTACGCACTTTTACCCGTCAAAGCCTTCCACTATATGCAAAGCCATAGCCGGTGGAATAACAGCCGGGTGAATCAATTAATAGCCGGGTGAATGCATCCCATCTCCACAAAACAAAAAAACCCTTCACGCAACCGGCGACCGGCAGTCAAGATCCGGCAGCACCAGGTGAACACTTGTGCAGTAGTGAACGGATGAACAGGGGAGGAGGGGGTTGAGTTGAGTCGCGCCGTCAGTATATATATACATATACAGCCCCTTAAAAAAATTACCCACTCAAGGGGCTTCTACCACGGACAGGAATCCAATAACATAGAAATCAACGTGAATTACCTTTAATCCTATGAAAGTTAGCAAACCAGAGCGCATTCATAGTTAATCCAATATCTTTTCACTGTGTACCATAAGATGTCAGTTTATGACTTCTCTTTTATGATTCCCTTTATTTTATATTCATTAAAGGAATTACGTTTAGGACTTAACTGCCTTATGAAGTTGCTGCCTTATGGTACGCAGAGTATAACACGAAATCTGGGAATGTATACGTATATACTGAACTTTCTTTTATGTATTAGCAATGCTAATAGTATATTAACTTGACAAGTAGTAAAACTAATGATAAGGTACTGGTATGGAAGATAGAGAAATGAATGCTACTGAGAAGGAGAAGGAGGCTTTGCTGAGCGAGATCCAGCAGAGTATCCACGAGGTGGCTAATGAGAAGCGGGGTTTAAAGCTCAAGTGCTTGAGCGTCTATGATCCCGCGAAGGTGGCTAAGTTGCTTTATCTGTACAGTACAGGGAGCAGCCAGACTAGGCTGGTACGTCACTATGGTTTCGAGCGAGATACTGTGATTAGTGTACTGGCGGACTACGCGGACCATATGGGGACTTTTAAGGAGTTAAGTGGTCGTATAGCGGCCAAGAACTATCTGAACCTCAGTAGCCTAGAGGAGGATTTAATCGATAAGGTACGCGATCGCTTGGAGAATGATCCGGAGATGGAGGTCGGGTTCAAGGACATCAAGGAGTTATCCATAGCTAAGTCCAATGCTTCCAGAGAGGCTATGACAGCTAGAGGGGAAGCTACGCATATTACAGAGGACCGAAAGGTGTACACACAGGATGACTACGAGGCGACTATAGCTGCTGCTAGGAAGAGGATCGAGCAGGCTAAGGTAGCTGATATAATAGAGATAGAGGAGGATGTCGGGTAAACGTACCTTTATCCGACACATCAACCCTATATGCTTACATTTTCTAATTACATAAACATTTCTTGATATTATGAATAAACACCACGAAGCACAGAACGAATGGCAGCTGGTCACTGACCATTGGGTAGAGTTGACCCTTAAGAAGTATCACGACCGGGACTCCGATGACCTCACTCAAGTCTTTATGCGTGGACCCTTTGCTGGCTGGAGCGAGCGTATGGTTCTAGAGTTAGCAATGAATATGGATAAAGCCAATAAGGACGTACCCAGACATAAAGTAGATGAAGATAACAATTAATAGCAACGACGAGGAGGTATCAATTGATACTAAGCGCGATGACCTTACTGCTAATCAAGTAGCTGAGCTTATGTTTCGTATTAGCTTAGCTAATGGTTACCATCAACAAAACGTAGCTGAAGCATTCTATGAAGTCGGTAAAGCACAGATAGAACTGGAGGAATACTTTGAGCACTAAAGGAAGCGGCCCCCGTAAGGGACACAACGCTGAGAAGCAGCGTAAGAACTACGACGATATTGATTGGTCCAAGAAACCCTTGGCTCCTAAAACCGAACAACCAAAGGGTAGCAAATGAAGAATAAAACACCTGGAATTGATCCGGATATTGCTTTTAACCACGTCCGTCGAATGCTTGCAGATATTTCGCCTAACTTTGCCTTTGTGGTAATGGATGAGGACGGGGATTTATTCTATGATTACACGAACTATCGTATTGGCAGAATGCTTATGACTGAGGCTTTGGATGATATGGACTCAGATTTCGGTGACTTTGACTGGGATAATTCAATTGAGGATGTCGAGGACGAGGACGACGACGACGAGGATTACATATTTTAAGTATGCTTGATTTCACAGAGCACCCAATCCTCAAGCCGCCCACGGACGAGGAGATTGTCCTTCTAGGAGAAGCTGACCCCAAGCTACTAGAGGAACTACACAGGGCGCACGAGGGTAGAATCCGAGCAGCTACGGATGATCCTATCCGCTATGGGTTCGACCTACCGGGCTGGGAGCGTATGTCGGATTCCTTCAGGGAGTACAATGAGGTACTAGCACTAGGTGGGAATCGTAGTGGCAAAACAACGGGCTGTGCGAAGCGCATAATGGAAGCTGTGAGTTCTAACTTCGATGGACACATAGTATGCTTTTCTCAGAATGCGGATACTTCTATTAAGGTACAGCAGCCAGCTATCTGGGAGATGATGCCCAAGGAGTTCAGGAAGAAGACCAAGAGCATTGACGGGTACATTAACTATTCAATGCAGAATGGCTTTACTGGGAGTTCGTTTGTATTCCCCGACACTAGGACGCGAGTGGACTTCAAGACTTATACACAGTTCAGTAATAACTCCACTATCCTTGAGGGTTTCGAGTTCGGGTTCAAGAAGGGTAGTATCAAGTCCGGGAATGAATCAAATATCGGAGCCTGGCTGGACGAGTACCTAGGTGACGCTGCTTTGGTAAATACCCTACGGTTCCGCCTAGCTACACGGGATTCAAAGATGGTGATTGGGTTCACCCCGATTGACGGGTATACACCTTTTATATCTGACTATTTAAAGGGAGCAGAGACCCTTGAGACTAGACCTGCCGCCCTGTTACGGGGCAAGGAGGTTCCTACTAAGCAGTACAGTCCAAGCCGTGATGCGGCTGTGATCTACCTGCATTCGGACGAGAACCCATTCGGGGGTTACGAGCGAATTGCAAAGGATCTAGCCGGGCGACCAGAGGATGAGATAAAGGTCCGTGCGTACGGATTACCCGTGAAGTCAGCCAATGCTCTGCTCCCTTACTTTAATACTGAGGTAAACGTGCTCAATGAGAATCCAAACAAATACAAGATGACGTTCCCCGACATTTCCGATAAGTCGCAGTTCACCTGCTACCAGGTAGTTGACCCCGCTGGTGCAAGGAACTATACTTGTATCTGGGCTGGGGTTAACAAAGATGGCGAGGTATACATCCGCAGGGAGTGGCCGGACCGCAACACGTACGGCGAGTGGGCTATGTTCGGGGACCCGAAATGGAAGTACGGCCCAGCAGCCAAGAAGATTGGTCTAAATGTTGAGGGGTACTGCGAGTTATTTGAGGAGATTGAGGATGACCTAGGTATTGAGGTAATCGAGAGAATTGGGGACTCGCGTTTCTTTGCTAGAGAGAATGAGAACAATGACGATCTCTTTACATCATTTTATGACTTCGGTCTAAGCTTTTTACCATCCGACGGTAAGATGGAAGAACAAGGCATCACAGCTCTGGATGACTGGTTTAACTACAATCCTAATGTAGACATTGACCAAGCCAATAGACCAAGATGCTACATTCACGAGGACTGCGGTAATCTTATCGATAGCCTTATTAACTACAATGCAGGTGGTAAGCCAGAGGAAGCCCTAAAGGATTTCTTTGACGTTATACGCTATTTGCGGATGTCAAACGGTGGAGAAGGTCCTGACTTTCTTTCATCTAATGATATGATCACTACTAAACCCCGCAAGGGAGGATACTAATGCCAAAGAAAAGATTAATAAAAATTGCAGAAGAACAAGAAGTTGAGTTCGATGAAGCCCTCAAGATAGCAACTGAAAAACTTCCGAGTGGCTCAGTAACCGGCAAGGGGAGAAATACTTGGGTAACCGAGGAGGGTGCAAAAATCCTAGAGGATTCATTTATGATTGCTGAGATTATCCCTAAGCACTTCACGGGAACTGTTATTGCGGAATGCCCTAACCCGAAGTACAATGTTGTCTTCAGCAAAGAAATCGGTAAGAGAGCCAATGTGTTACTTCCCCGAAAGTGGCAAGGTAAGCTTATGAAAAAAATAATTACCTTTGAGGCTATTGAGGATAACAAGGGTGTCAGCTATCGTTATGTCGGCAAATAAAAACATAACCCTTGATAGGGATTGGTGCAGGGAGCAATCCGACAGATTCGCTAGTTGGGAAATACTTCGCAGGTATGTGCTGCACGAAAGTGGAGTATCAATGACAAATGGTGACCTATGTGATACAATAGGCGTATCATCGACTTACACTGTCCGATTGCTTAAATCCATACAAAAACGACTCGCAGAAAAAAATGCTGAATGAATCAATTGCCGAGTCCTTGACATACGTCCAGGACGAACCCGACATCAAGACCCTACGTTACGCCTACGACCAGACGGTAACTGAGCTTGATGGTTACTTTGACCTATGCCGTACTAGTTACGATGATCGTCGCAACTGGTGGCCTGGAAAAAGCCGTGACCATCGCAAGCACGGGGCTGATGCTTTTCCGTGGGAGGGTGCGTCCGATATGGAGTGCCACCTAATTGATGAGCGTATTACTCGGTTAGTATCACTTTTTATGGCATCGTTGAATCGAGCCAATGTCCGTGCATTTCCTGTTGAGAGTGGAGATATTGGTCGAAGCCGAATTGTATCCGGTTTCTTAAAGTGGATGGTAAGTTCGGGGTACATCCCACGCTTCTATCGCGAGATGGAACTCGGTGCTAACTATTTGCTTGAGCGGGGTATACTGATCACGTATGTCGGATGGCATCGTGAGGATCGACGGTTCCTGCAGGAACTGGACATTAACCAGATTGCACAGGTCAGCCCGGAAGTAGCAGTTGCTATTCAGGACGGGAATGATGACGATGAGTTAATTGCCCTGCTACAAGCTACCTTTGAGGGAACAACTAAGAAGCGAGCAAGGAAGGCACTTAAATCCTTGCGTAAGGACGGCGTAGCAGAACTTCCAGTAGTTCGTAGACAAGTCAATGCTCCTGAAGTTAAGACACTAGCACCTGACGGTGATTTCTTTTTTCCTCCTTATGTAACGGATCCGCAGCGAGCACCTTACTGCTTCTGGAGAACTTACTATACACCACAAGAATTAGAAAACAAGGTTACAACAGATGGATGGGACCAGGACTTCGTTGATCACGTTATTGAGAAATATCGTGGCGTTAATATTGATTCCATTGAGCGCGAGCAGGAAGGTCGTCGCAGTATTAGCCTTACTGACACTGCTTATGAGGCCAATGAACTCATTGAAATCTGTTACGGATACCAGCGGTTAATTGACCAAGAGGATGGTGCTGAGGGAATTTACTGCACAGTATTCCATCGCGAGTTCAGTGGTGATGAAATAACTCCAGGGTACGCGAAATATGAACTACTCAATGGGTACGAGGACTATCCAGTTGTAGTAACAAAACTATCAGAGGACAGCAAGCGACTATATGATACGCTGACTGTACCATCAATTCTTCGTGGTCTACAGAATCAAGTAAAGATTGAACGTGATTCTCGTACTGACCGCAATAGCTTATCTACCCTGCCTCCTATCCTGCACCCAGTTGGTCAAGCACCTACTGATTGGGGTCCAGGTCGTATGATTCCTTATCGCCGAAAGGGAGATTTGGATTTCGCTCCTACACCTCCGCCACCTACCGGCTCAATTGAAATGGAGTCAACATTGCTTGACCTAGCTGACCGATTAGTTGGATTAGATGACGAGGGTAGCATTAGCCAGATTCGCCAGCAGTTCCTTGTTGATAAGTTCCTTAGCCACACAGCAGAGGTTCTGCGTATGGCTTTTAAGTGTTTCCAACGCTTTGGACCTGACGAAATCTTTTTCCGTGTTACCGGTGTCCCAGATCCTCAGACCTTTGACAAGGGTAGTGCTGAGGAGAACTTTGACATTATGATTAACTTCGACGTGCAGAATACTGACCCTCAGACAGTCGAGGCAAAGACTCAGCAGTTCGTAGCACTCAATCAGTTGAACTCAAACAACCGTCTTAATGTAGATGCCCTATTGGATGTCATCGCAACTAGCATTGACCCAGTAATGGCTGATGCAATTCTACAGCCAGTTGAGACAGCGCAGGAGGAAGTGGTCAAGCAGGTCACTGATGACTTATCTAAGATTTTTGCAGGTATCGAGATGCCAGCACGTCCAGCGGGAGCACAGATTGCACTACAGGTAATCCAGCAGTACACCCAGCAGCCGGACGTTGCACAACGCGCTCAGACTGATCAAGCCTTTGCCGCTCGACTACAAAAGTACGTAGGTCAGTACACCTTCCAAATGCAACAAGCACAGAATGCTCAGATTGGTCGCGTGGGTACAGCCCCCGCACAAATGGGCGAAATCGATACACAAAACTTATAATGCCAGACAATATATCAGTAGCAGAGCAAGGCAATCGCCGAGCTAAACAAATCAATTCCAGCAATCGAGAAAAAGCCTTCAAGGAATACTTGATGAAATTTGAGGGGTTCGATGAAGTTGCCCGTAAGGGTACTGGGGAGACGAACTATACAATTGGCCACGGACACGCCAGCCCAAGTGTAAAGAAGGGTCAGCGTATCACACGTGAAGAGGCTTCATTGCTACTGGATAAAGATATTAAGGAACGGATCCCTGAAGTTCAAAACTTAATTCCAAAGTTTGATTCCTTTCCCAGCTCCGCCCAGACAGCTATCTTTGGTGAGTACTACCGTGGATCAGTTGGCGGAAGCCCAGATACCGTTAAGGCTATCAATGCAGGGGAGTATGAGAAGGCGGCAAAGGAGTTCCTGGATAATGACGAGTACAGGCAGAGAGTTGCACTTAACCGAGCTGGCATTGGCCCACGTATGGAAAGAGTTTCCAGCGAGCTAATGAAGATGTCAAAATAGTATGAATATACAAGACGACATCAATAGCTTGCACAGCTATGAATCCTTTGCTCGGTTTATTAAGATGGTTCACGAACTCCGGGAGGAGACCATCAGTGAAATGCACGAAGCATCCAGTGAGACCATCCAACAGATTTCTGGTAGAATTATTACGTACGATCAGATCCTTCAAATGTCAGGTTGGGATAAACTCCAACTAAAGCATTCGGATCGGATGTAATACGTATGTTATAATGCGACCATCGCCATCGCTCGGCGTTAATGAGTGGTAATAATATGACAGACGAAATCGAAACTGCTAACGCTGAGGCAGACCAAAGTTCAGTGGACAATAATAACTTATCCGTTGAGGATTTTGCAATGCGAAGGATCGGGCAACTGACCCCTGAGGCTGAAGAGCCAAAGGAGGAAGAGGCCGGAGAAACCGAGGAGCAGGAAACCGAGGAAGTAACTGAGGAGGAAACTGAGGAATCAGTTGAGACTGAGGAAGCTACTGAGGAGACCGAGGAATCCGACAATGTTCTTTCACAGTTGGACTTGGACGATATGTCCGAGGAGGATTTGCGGGAACTAGCTGACAAGCTAGGTAGCCGTGCTGTAGCTCGATTCGGTGAATTGACTGCTAAGCGCAAAGCTGCCGAAGAACGTCTAGCTAGTCTAGAAGCTAAACTCAAGGAAAAACCTAACCCACTCGAAACAAAGAAGGTCGAAAATAACCCCTACAGTAACCTCGATTCTGTCGAAAAGTTACAGGACAAAGCAGGGGAAGTCGATCAAGTTGTTGAGTGGGCTGAGGATATTCTGTTCGAGAGTGATGGCTATTCTGCTGATGACATAGTAACCGAAATCGAAGGTAAGGAGTGGACAAAGAAGGATGTGCGACAGGCTTTATTAAAAGCCCGTAAAGCTCAGAAAACTTTTCTCCCCGATCAACTCAAGAAGGTTCAGGCACAAATCGAAGGGGAGCAGCTTGCTGATTCTTTCTCGGAACGTGCCAGAAAAGAACTGACTTGGTTGGAAGGTGAGGACAATGACTTACGAAAACAATTTGAAGCCACTGTAGGTGATGCACGTTTTAAGCAACTCAAGAAAGTTGTTAAGCGCGAAGCACCAGAGGTAGCCGCACAATTGGATTATTGGTTCGCTCACGCTACTAACAGTATTTACGGACGTAAGCCCGTAACTGAGCGTAAGACATCCGCAGTATTAAATCCTCCTAAATCAGCCAGTCCATCTGCATCCAAACCCGAAAAGGGAATGGGAAGAACAGCCAAGGCCCTAAAAGAATTAGAGGCTCGGTTTAAAGAAACGGGTAGCGCAAGCGATTTCGCCAACCTTAGGAAACTCAAAATGGCATCACGCCATTAACCAATTCATTAACAACTATAAATACATAAAATATTATGGCATTCTCAAATACATTCGACACTACAAACCAAGGTTCTGGTGTCTCTAATCGTGAAGACCTCACTGACGTCTTGACAATTCTCGCTCCAGAAGAAACACCTATTCTTTCTTCTGCTAACAAAAAGGGCGCATCCGCAACTAAGGTTGAATGGACTGTTGACTCTCTCTCGGCTCCCAGCACTGCTGGTATTGCTGAAGGTGCTGATGTTACAGCATTCACTGACCAATTCGCTGGACGTGCTCGCCTCGGCAATCGCGTTCAAAAGTTCCGCCGGGACTATATGGTTTCCGATCTGCAAGAAGCAGTCGATTCCGTTGGCCCAGCTAAGATTGCTCAAGCAGAAGCTAAAGCAATTCGTGAACTCAAGCGCGACATCGAAGCAAGTCTTGCTTCAGCTAACACTCAGACAACCGAAGATGGTGCTGGTGTAGTTAATCGCCTTGGTGGTCTTGGTGACTGGATTCAAAATGCTGCTGGTTCGGGTAACGTTCCTGCTCCATTCCAAACTCCAGCTGCAAGCATCGCTGACGTAACTGATGCCAATTTCGCAGAAAGCGAATTGAACTCTCTTATCTCTTCGATCTTCAAGGTTACTGGTACATCCAACAACCTTATGCTCGTTGCTGATACAGCACTCCGTCAAGACATCAGCGACTTCGCTCGCATCGGTGGCGTATCGGGTGACTCGGTTCGTGCAGTTAACTACAACGGCGAAAGCGGCACTATCAAGCTTTCCGTTGATCTCTATCAAAGCGATCACGGTATCGTCTCTGTTGTAAACGCTAACCCTGACTGTATGCCAGTACAAGCTGGTACTGCTGGAATGGCTGGTTACTTGGTGAATCCTGAGTACTACGGTGTTCACGAGCTTATCCCTATGGGTAGCAGCCGCCTTCCAAATCTTGGTGGTGGTGACCGTGGCTTCGTTGATTGCGCTTTGACCCTCGGTGTATACCACCCTGGTGCTCACGGCAAGATTGTCAGCACAAGCTAAATAAATTCTGGTTGGGGGGCGCAAGCCCCCCTGCCTTTTTTTTATGGATATTATTAAGCCCAATTCAAAGACTTACTCCGACGAGGAGATTGATCGCGCTCTAATCCAAGAGATTCAGAATAGTCTTCACTTGGAACAGGCGACCGAACAGGTTCGTCACCAACAAGCAGCCAAAGAAGCGCATCAACTTAAAGGAACTATTCATCCCACATTGGGACGACCAGTTGCTACAATGCCAGCACGAGAATTTTTTCGACTGGTAAAGAAGTACGGTCAAGAGACCGTGCATTCTAAAGAATTTTTAAAGTACTACAATAAGAAGTTTCCGGAACTTAGCCCCAACAAAATATAATGCAGACCAGAACTTACGGCGATCTTTTCAAACTAGCCTCCGCTCTTATCGGGACAGGCGGGGAACTATCCACTAGTGAACAGGATCAACTGAGTCATTTTATTAACCGTAGGTTCTCCGAGATCTTCAATGCAAGCCCAAGCTGGCCTCGGTACATTACTGTAGGTGATCCACGACCTATTGGGACTAATCAAATTATTTCAACCCAGGGTGGCAACGTTGGTGTATACGGGGCCGGAACCGCCGCAGTCAATGGACTGTATGTAAGAAATGGGAACAGCATAGACGGTAACCCTGCATTTACGCTTTACGATACGGATGGAACTACTGCTTTATATAATCTATGGAGCGACTCATTAAATGCTTGGTATATTACCTCACAGGGAATTGATGACCCATCGCTCGCCGAAGTCGGCGATGCTCTTTACCTAGCTTCAGTCCCACAAGTTCCGGGCGATCCACCATCATCTGGATGGTATGTATGTCCAACTTGCACAGGTGAAGAGCCAGCTCCTAAAGCTAACAATTTGTCAAGCATTGGTGAGTTCGTCCGTATTCACAACACTCAACCACTACTGAACCGATCAGCGCGTGAGTACGAGTTCTATGTATCATTTGCTGGAGCGCACATCCTTAACATAGAATCAACTACGAATGACACCGCCTGGGTAACTTACAAGAGTGAGTTTACTCCATTTGATGTAACCGTTGATTATTATACTTCTACAGTAGAAGTACCAGCGGAGTTCTTTAACTTTATTAGCCACGCAGTTTATGCTGACTTCCTCCGGGTGCAGAACAAGCAAGAGGAAGCACTCGCAGAGGAGCAAGCTGCCCAAACCTTTCTAGCACTTGAGCTGGAGAAGATCGACCTACGTTCTAACAACAACACAATTAACAAGAAGTTTTCAACTTACGTAAATCGTCAAGCACGATAACAACCCCTGTGATATAATAAAATTATGGCTAACTCAAAAAATAACGCACTGGAATTTTCCTCCGCTGGATCGGAGATCCTTGAAGCTGCTGATGCAGTAACAGGTAAACGCTATGGAGCGTTGCAAATCTTAAATAACACTGTGTTCAGTGCTTTGACTGCATCCAGCATTGACGGTACAGCTAAGCTAGTTGGACCAACCTTTGCTGCTGGAACAATCATTTATGGAGCATTCAGCGAAGTAACAGTAACTTCTGGTCTCGTAGCAGCGCACAAGTACTAGTATGCACTTGAGCCTAAATAATAGCTTAGGCAAATGGATATTGCCAGCACCGTTCTCACCAGAGGCAACAAACTACTTCAGCCGCTTGGACGCAGCAGGTGACACTACCTACGTTGACTACAAGCAACCACTAGCTAACTACATTGATAGTCTAGTATCGCTGGGCGGTGCTTACTGGGACGATATGCTGACCTCTGCATCATTCGTTGGTGTAGGTATACAGGGGATTACGGTTCCGCTACGTGATGGAATGACTGCCCTGACAAACAACAACT